>ENA-OOXF01001384-OOXF01001384.1-human-gut-metagenome-genome-assembly--contig:-NODE-1384-length-15726-cov-2.094761_pt1 | contig 15726 bp, 10 predicted proteins | sample MGYA00241586_ERZ501341 | MGnify/ENA primary metagenome ERZ501341 (study PRJEB25962, sample SAMEA2042985) | human gut metagenome | biome: human gut; feature: human-associated habitat; material: faeces... | reverse complement strand
TAGATTACCTATAGTAACAACTCTTAAAGAGCTAGATAGAGAAGCTCTAATCAAAATAATGGTTGAGCCAAAGAATTCTTTAGTGAAACAATATAAAAAATTATTTAAATATGACAATGTTGAATTAGAATTCGACATTGAGGCACTAAATGCGGTTGTTGATAAGGCAATTGAAAGAAAGACAGGTGCAAGAGGTTTAAGGGCAATTATTGAAGATATTATGAGAGACATTATGTTTGAAATTCCTTCGAACCCAAAAATTGAAAAGTGTATAATAACTAAAGCAACTGTTGAAAATGGAGAAGCACCCAAAATAATAATAAATAATAACCGAGAAATTCCGAAAAAGGTAAAAGCTAAAAGAGCAACAACAAACAAGAAAATTGGAACTGCATAGAATAATAAATTATTTACAAGAGAAAAAGGAATATATGTGCTATACTCCTTTTTCTCTGCATATAGGAATTTACAAAAGAGGTAAAAAATGAATAAAAAAAGATTGAAAAATATATTACCTAATTTATTAATGATTGTTATTATAATTGTTGCATTTTATATATATCGAAAATATGATTATAATTATTTTTCAAAGGGAATTTTAGAAAAAGGCAGAACAGAATTTTCAAGAGATTCTAATGTTAAATATTCAAAAGATAGAAGTTATAAAATAGAAAATAAAGTGTCAAATGATGCAATGTTTTATAGAGAAGTAACGGTGAGAAAAAATACACCGTATAGGGTAACCTGTATGGTAAGGACTGAGAATGTTGTCGGAAATGAAAATGATACAATGGCGGGAGCTCAAATTTGCTTGAATGAAACAGATGAACATTCAAATGTAATACAAGGAAATACTAATTGGACTAAAATTGAATTTTTATTCAATTCAAAAAACAATGAAAAAGTAGAAATAGGGTTTAGATTGGGTGGAATATCTAATACTGCAGAGGGTACTGCGTGGTTTTCAGATTTTACAATAGAAGAAGGTTCAACAGACGAAAGTAATATATGGAATTTTGGTGTATTTTTAATAGATAATGTAAATGCTACAATCGAAGGAAAAAAACAAAATTATTCGATGACAACAATGGAAAAAAGCATTGTTGAAAATAATATGCAAAGGTTACAAAATTCAATAACTGATATGTCTAACAATCAAATGAGCATTACATATGAGATTATAGAGATTAAAGAACCACTTACATCTTTATCATATGATGAGGATAATGGATATTATATAGGTGAAAAAGATGTATATAAATTAATTAACAAATATGTTCAACAAAAAGAGTTTGACCATATATTTGTATGTACAAACCTTCCGCTAGAAAGTATTTTAACTAATAACGAAAAGATTTGTGAATGGGTAGGACTTGGAAATATGGTTTATATTGGAAAGGGATTTTCTAATATAAGGGTGGTACAAAATCAGTATTCATATTCTGCATCTAATACATTTCCAGAAGAAGTATTTCTACATGAATTCTTACATACACTCGAAAGAAATTCAAGCGAATATGGATATGAAGTTCCAGTACTACATGATTATCAAAAATATAGTTACACAGATGATAAAAGAGATGGTTTAAGAAAATGGTATATTGATTATATGAATAGAAAAGTAAAAGATAAAAATGGAAATTACATAGGATTACCAGAAAAAATATATAGTTTAAAACCAGCAAAAACAAGTGATTTCACATATTCAAACAAATTAAATAAATTAGATGAACCTAAGAATATTGTAGAAATAATTGAATGCATAGTGCAAAAAACTAAAAAAATATTTGAAAAGTCAAATAAAGATTATGATATTGTACAAACAAAAGGAGTATCTGAATAAAAATGGAATTATCTGAATTTAATTATGAACTACCAGAAGAATTGATAGCGCAAACACCAATAGAAAAAAGAGATGAATCTAGACTAATGATACTAGATAAGAATACAGGAAAAATAGAACATAAAATTTTTAAAGATATAATTGACTATCTAGAACCAGGAGATTGTTTAGTAAGAAATAATACCAGAGTTATACCAGCACGTTTATATGGAAAAAAAGAAACTGGTGCAAATGTTGAATTTATATTGCTAAAAAATTTAGAAGGTGATATATGGGAAGCTATGGTTAGACCTGGAAATAAACTCCATATAGGAACAAAGGTTATATTTGGAGATGGACTCTTAAAGGCCGAAATATTAGACATATTGCAAGATGGGACAAGAAAAGTAAAATTTATATATAATGGTATATTTAATGAAATACTTGATACAATAGGACTAATGCCACTTCCACCATATATTCATGAAAGTTTACAAGATAATGATAGATACCAAACAGTGTATGCTAAATACAACGGTTCTGCTGCTGCACCAACTGCCGGTTTACATTTTACGGATGAACTTCTAAAGAAGATAGAAGAAAAAGGAGTAAAAATCGCAAATGTTACACTGCATGTTGGAATTGGAACTTTTAGACCAGTGAAAGAAAAGAATATAGAAGACCACCATATGCATACAGAACACTATTATATTAAATCAGAAGACGCAGAAAAAATAAACTCAACAAAATTAGCCGGTAACAGAGTAATTGCAGTTGGAACGACATCTTGTAGAACAATTGAAACTGTTGCTGACAAAAATGGATTAGTAAGAGAATGCGAAGGGGATACTGGAATTTATATTTATCCTGGATATAAATTCAAATGTTTGGATGGATTAATAACTAATTTCCATTTGCCAGAATCAACATTATTAATGTTGGTATCTGCTTTAGCAGGCAGAGAGAATGTTTTGAGTGCATATAATGAAGCTGTAAAAGAAAAATACAAATTTTTTAGTTTCGGTGATGCAATGTTTATAAAATAAAGGAGAATTATTAGATAAAATGAAACAAGCAATAACATATGAACTATTACATGAAGATAAAAATTCAGGAGCAAGAAGAGGGGTTGTTCATACACCACATGGAGATATTCAAACACCTGTATTCATGCCTGTTGGAACACAAGCTACTGTTAAATCAATGACGCCAGAAGAAGTAAAAGGTTTAGGAGCTCAAATAATATTGTCAAATACATATCATTTATACTTAAGACCAGGAGAAAAAATAGTTAAAGAAGCAGGTGGCCTACATAAATTTATGAATTGGGACAAGCCAATATTAACAGATTGTGGAGGCTTTCAGGTTTTTAGTTTAAGTGAATTAAGAACTATATCAGAAGAAGGTGTGGAATTTAGATCTCATTTAGATGGAAGTAAGCACATGTTTACTCCTGAAAAAGTAATGCAAATTGAAGAAGATTTAGGAGCAGATATAATAATGTCTTTTGACGAATGTTGCCCATATCCATCTACATATGAATATACAAAGAATTCAATGGAAAGGACTACTAGATGGGCTGTAAGATGTAAGGAAGCACATAAAAATGTTGAACAACAAGGTTTATTTGGCATAATACAAGGCGGATTTTTTAAGGATCTAAGAAAACAAAGTGCAGAGGACTTAATAAAATTGGATTTTCCAGGATATGCTATTGGAGGAATTAGCGTCGGAGAGCCTAAGGGTGAATTCTTAGATATATTAAGATATACTACTCCACTAATGCCTCAAAATAAACCTAGATATCTTATGGGGGTTGGAACACCAGATTATTTGATAGAAGCAGCTCTAGCAGGAATTGACATGTGTGACTGTGTGTTGCCAACTAGAATTGCAAGAAATGGTACAGCGATGACTTGGAATGGTAAGGTTGTTATAAGAAATGCAACGTACGAAAAAGATTTTACTCCACTAGACCCAGAATGTGATTGCTATACTTGTAAAAATTATACAAGAGCATATATAAGACACTTAGTAAAAACCAAAGAAATATTGGGGACAAGATTATTATCAACTCATAATTTATATTTCTTGACTAAATTAATGGAAAGAGTTAGAATTGAAATAGAAAATGATAATTTATTAAATTTTAGAGAAGAATTCTATAAAAAATATGGTTATACTGATGAAAAAGAATAATGTCTATATGCATTATAGTAATTAAGGGGGAATTTTTAGATGAACATATATGAATCACAACCGGAATTAGAAAATAATAAAATTAAAACAAAAAAATTAATGATAATAATTGGTGTTGCAATAGTTATATTATTTGTACTATCAATAGGTTTAATATTTTATATATCTTATATAGAAAAAAATAAATTTAAATGCTATATTGATGGCACAAAAATTTCAACAAAATCAGATATGATAGTTGTTGATGAGAACAAAAATAATATTTATGTTTCCCTTGAGGATATAGCGAATAAAATTGGTTATACAAAAAATAACGGTGAATATAAAGACCCGTATTCAGAGGATGTAGATAAATGTTATTTGCAAAATAAATACGAAACTGTATCATATATAACCGAGTCTAACCAAATATATAAAGCAATATTGCCAGAAAGCCAAAGTTCAGATGCTGATTATGAATATTTTGAAATTGATGAACCAGTATTTATGTCTAACAATAAAATGTATACAACAATTGATGGAATAAGTAAAGGATGTAATTTAGCATATTCATATAATAAGGATAATAATACATTGAAAATATATACAATGAATTATTTATCAACATCTTATGCGAAAACAATACCAGAAAGTGCTGAAATTGCCGCACAAGATAATGTAGAAGCATATAAAAATAAAAAAGCCATTTTATATGATATGATAGTTGTAAAAAATACAGCTGGAAAGTATGGTGTAAAAAATTCGTCAAACAACACAATAATTGGTGAAAAATACAAATCTATTTCTTTTGAGGAAGAAGAAGAGGAATTTATTGTAGAAACTGATGATGGAAAATTTGGAATTATAGATAAGACGGGAAAAACAAAAATTACGCCAGATTATACCAGTATAAAGTTAATAAGCAAAGATAGAGGATTGTATTTAGTATCTAAAACATCAAGTGCATCAAAAACGCAGTATGGAATAATTAACAAAAATGAGCGTGTAATTGTATATATAGAATATGAGCAAATAGGAATTAACAAAAATGATTTCCCTACAAATGAAATAGAAAACCCATATATTTTATTCGGAAAATGTATTCCAGTTAAAAGATCAAATAAATGGGGCTTACTAGACTTAAATGGAAATACAATTGCTTCGCTGGAATTTGATGGCTTTGGCTGTTTATCAAATTCGTCTAAAAATAATCAAGCTAATAGTTTAGTTGTAATTCCAGAATACGAAGCTATAGTTGTATATAAAGATAAAATGTATGGATTGTATAATTCATCTGGAAAAGAGCTAATTTTACCTCTTGTTACAGATATGTATGTAATAAATAATTCTGGAGAAAACCAATATTATTTAACATACCAAGGAAATACTATGAATGTTATTGAATATTTACAAAATGTATTAGGGCTTGATCCTGTTACAAATGATTCTAGTAAGAGTAATACAAAAAGTAGCAATAGTTCAAATGAGGTTGTTAACAACAATAATGAACTATAATTTATAGTAAAAAGAGAAAAAGTGAATATCTACAATTTATTATGATAATAATAATGATATTGATACTATTTTATCTTGCAAATATAATAATAAAAAGAAAAAATAAAAACGGAGAGTGAAGAAATGAAAAACAAAGGTGTAACATTAATATCATTAGTAGTGACGATAATAGTATTGTTAATATTAGCAGGAATAACAATAGGAACAATATTTGATGATAATGGAATAATAGAGAAAGCCCAAGAAGCAGCAAATGCAACAGAAGAGGCAGCGAAAAATGACCAAGCAGCAATAAATGGACTTTTAAATGAAATGGATAGTATAATAAACGGAATAGGTGGAGGAAATGTACCAGTAATAGGAAGTATAAGTGGAAAAATAACATGGAGTACAGGTTCAGCAACACTAACATTAACAACAGATGTAGAAGGAGTAACAATACAATATAGAAAAAATAGTGAAAGTAATTGGACAAATTACACAAGTGCAGTACCAAGTTTATTACATGGAGATAAAGTATATGCAAGAGGAGTAAAAGGTGGAGAAACAGTAATAAATGAAAAAGAATTTAAAATACAAGATACAATAGCACCAACAGTAACAATAGCAAATGCAAGTAGTACAACAAATAGTATAAGTGTAACAGCTACAGCAACAGATAATGAAGCAGGAATGGGGTCAAGTCCACAATACACGTTTTATATAAAGAAAACAACAGAAGCAGATAGTGCATATACACAAATAGGAAGTAGTGCAAACACAAGTGTAATAAAAGGAGAGTTAGAACAAAATACATCATATACAATAAAAGTAGAAGTAGCAGATGTAGCAGGAAATAAAGGACAAGCAACAAAAGAAATAACAACAGGAAAAATAGCAGATGCAGGAGAAGGACTAACAAATGGAGCAATAATAGCAAGTAGCCCAGTATGGAGTAATGGAACAGCAAGTATAACATTATCAACAAGTTCAGGGTTAACAATACAATACCAAAAAGGCGGAATAAGTGGAAGTTGGACAACAGGAACAAATGTAACAGGATTACACCATAGAGATACAGTATTTGCAAGATTAACAGATGGAAAAAACTATGGAGGAGAGGCAAGCATAACAATACTAGATACAGTAATACCACAAGATGCAGGAATAAGTTTAAGTGGAACAAGTACAACAACAACAGGAAGTGTAACAGCAACAGTAACACTAAAAGATAATGAAAGTGGAGTAAATGCAATATCAAGTAGATGGATATATAATACAACATCAGGAGCAATAGGAGAAAACGAAAGTAGTTATACAGGAGGAAGCTTTAGTTCAGGACAAACAATAACATTAAAAGCAACAACAGCAGGAACATATTATTTACATGTATTAACAGTAGATAATGCAGGAAATAAAAAAGAAACAATAAGTAATGCAGTAACAGTAGAGAAAGTATTAGTAGCAGATGGAAGTTATAATGATGATAAAGGAGTAAATACACCAAATATAGGAGAAGGAATGATACCAATAAAATGGAATGGAAGTAGTTGGGTAGAAACAACAGTAAATGACCCAGATTGGTATGATTATACAGCGAAGAAATGGGCAAATGCAAAAACAAGTGATGGAAGTATGTGGGTATGGATACCAAGGTATGCATATAGTATAACAAGTGGATATCATAGCAGTAGTGCAGGAAATATAGATGTAGAATTTATGAAAGGGTTAACAAACGAGACAAGTACAGGAAGAAAGAGCTTTGATAATGTAAGCGGACAAGGAAAATGGAATGTACATCCAGCATTTAACTATGGACAAGAAGTAAGTGGGTTATGGGTAGCAAAATTTGAAGCAAGCAGTAAAGAAGGAAATAGCAATAATAGTGGAGATAATGTAACAACAAAAACATTACAAGTAAAACCAGGGGTATCAAGTTGGAGAAATATAGAAATAGGAAATATATATACAGTATGTAAAAACTATAATAGTATATTAAATAGTCATATGATGAAAAATGATGAATGGGGAGCAGTAGCATATTTAAGTAAAAGCAAATATGGAAAAGAAAATGAAGAATTATGGATAAATAATAGTAGTAGTTTTATAACAGGTTCAGCAGGAAATAATGCAATTGCTAATACAGATGTAGGAACAACGACAGATTATACAAGTACACAAGGAGTAAAAGCAAGTACAACCGGAACTGTATATGGAGTATATGATATGAGTGGAGGAGCCCATGAATATGTAGCAGCATATGTAGACAATGGAAATAGCAACTTAACAAAATATGGGAGTAGTCTAGTAAATGGGGAATCAAAGACGAAGAATATGTATAGTAAAGGAAGTACAGATAATAGAGAAAATAACTATAGTACAAACTCAGGAAAATATGGAGATGCAGTTTACGAGACAAGTGCAAATGGTAATAGCAATAATAGTTCATGGTACAATGACTATTCTCCATTTCCTTACACGAGTGATCCTTTCTTTGGACGTGGAGGTGATTATTCTATTGGTATGATTACAGGTGCTTTCTGTTTCGGTAGCAGTAGTGGTGAAAAAGTCGGACATTATTCGTTCCGTCCGGTCTTGGTCGCAATTTAGTAATATGGGGGAATGTCAAAAATATGTATGGTATGTCAGATATTGTACATATAATATGTTTAAGTAATTAAGAAAATTCATAAATAAAACTTAAATGCCTATAATCTATTGATTTATAGGCATTTATATTATATAATTGTACATAAGTTTATGGTTAAAAGGAGCAAAATAATGAAAGCAATAGAAATAAGAAATAAATATTTAAATTTTTTTAAAAATCATGGTCATAGTGTTATTCCAAGTGCACCATTAATTCCAGAAAATGACCCATCTGTATTATTTACAACAGCTGGTATGCAACCACTAGTTCCATACCTTTTAGGAGAAAAACACCCAGAAGGAAAAAGGCTTACAGATTATCAAAAGTGTGTACGTACCAATGATATAGAAGAGGTTGGAGATAATAGACATTTAACATATTTTGAGATGCTTGGAAATTGGTCTTTAGGAGACTATTTTAAAGAAGAAGCTGTAAGTATGAGCTTTGAATTTTTAACTAAAGAGTTGGGAATTCCGGTAGATAAAATTTCTGTAACTTGTTTTGCAGGAGATGAAGATGCTCCTAGAGATGAAGTTACAGCTGAATGTTGGAGAAAAGCTGGTATACCAGATGAGAGAATCTATTTTTATGGAAAAGATGATAACTGGTGGATAGCAGGAGAAGAAGGACCATGTGGACCAGATACAGAAATGTTTTATGATACTGGAAAAGAGCCATGTTCTAAAGATTGTCAACCATCTTGTGACTGCGGAAAATATGTCGAAATTTGGAATAATGTTTTTATGGAATATTATAAATCTAAAGATGGAACATATTCTAAACTAAAACAACAAAATGTAGATACAGGAATGGGGCTAGAAAGAATAACTTTCTTACTTCAAGGAAAAACAACACCATTTGATACAGAAATATTTGAACCGATAATGGAAAAATTAGAGAGTTTACAAAAAATAGATGATATAAAAAGTAGAAGAATTATCGCAGAGCATTTACGTTCTAGCATGATGATAATATCAGATGGTGGTAGACCAAGCAATATAGATAGAGGATATATTTTAAGAAGATTAATAAGAAGAATGACAAGACACTTAAATAAATTACAAATAAGTTTGGATGAACTTGGATGTTTAATAGATTTGGATATTGAAATATTAAAAGAAATGTATCCAGATTTAGATAAAAATAAAGAAATAATAAAACAAGTTATACTAGAAGAAAAAGATAAGTTTGTAAAAACATTATCACATGGTGAAAGAGAGTTTGAAAAAGCTATTCAAAAATTAAAACAAGAAAATAAAGATATAGTAGATGGACAAACTATTTTTAAATTATATGAAACATATGGTTTTCCACCAGAAATTACAGCAGACTTGGCAGAAGAGCAAGGTTTTAAAATAGACATGACAGAATTCGACAAATTATTTAAAGAACATCAAGACAAATCTAGAATGGGAAGCGAGCAGAAGTTTAAAGGTGGGTTAGCAGACCAAAATGAGCAAACAATAAAATATCATACAGCAACACACTTATTACATAAGGCTTTACAAATAGTTTTAGGAGAGCATGCAAAACAAAAAGGTTCAAACATAACAACAGAAAGATTAAGGTTTGACTTTTCTCATCCAGAAAAAATGACAAAAGAACAATTAAAAGAAGTAGAAGATATTGTAAATGAGCAGATAAAAAGAGATTTGCCTGTAACATGCGAAGAAATGACAGTGGAAGAAGCAAAAAATTCTGGAGCAACAGGACTATTTGAGAATAAATATGGGGATAAGGTAAAGGTTTATACTATAGGAGATTTTAGCAAAGAAATTTGTGGAGGACCTCATGTAAAACATACAGGAGAGCTTGGAAAATTTAAAATATTAAAAGAAGAATCAAGCTCAGCAGGTGTAAGAAGAATTAAAGCTATATTAGAGTAAAAAAGACAAAGTATGTAAATATTTAATTAATTGTATCAAAATTGTGTATAATATTATGAGATGTTTTATAACACTTGACAATTTTAATATTTGCTTATTATTTAATATACTCATAATTAGAAGCTAAAACAAAAAAAGTCAGTTTATAATTCTAATGAAAGAGGGATTTTAATTATGGAAAGTTGTATTTTTTGTAAAATTATAAAAGGAGAAATTCCATCAGAGAAAGTTTATGAAGACGAAAATGTACTTGCTTTTAAGGATATAAATCCAGTTGCACCAATTCATATTTTGGTTATTCCTAAAAAGCACATTGAAAAATTAGTAGATGTAAGAGAAGAAGAAAGCTATTTAGTTGCAGAAATTTTTAAAGCTATTAATAAAATAGCAAAAGATTTAAAAATAGACAAAGATGGTTTTAGAGTAATTGCAAACTGTGGAGAAAATGGTGGTCAAGAAGTAATGCATATTCATTTTCATATAATTGCTGGAAAAAAATTAGGTACAAAAATTTGCAATTAGTTATATAAGACAACAACAGAAAATACCAAATATTATGTAGAAAAATATATAAAAATATGTTATAATTAATTATGTAAGTATTTAAATTGAAAAAATATGATTTATCATTTTTACATATGGCATAATATTTGGAAAGAGAGGTAATTATGTTAAAAAATAGTAAGTATAATAAAATATTAACTGTAATATTAGTTATAGTGATACTGGGTATCATAGGTTTAATTGTATACATGGCGTTAGATTATTACAAAAAAACTCAAGAAACTTCAGAAAGTGATGAAATATTAGGACAATTAGATGAATATTTAAATCAAGAACAAGGATCTAATATAGGATCGCTTCCAGGAGGAAATAATAACATAATAAATGTGCCAGTAAATGATGTAAATCCCAATAATACAACAGGAGGAAATATATCTAATAACAAATTAACATATAAAGGATATGCTGTTAATGGTAAAATAGAAATACCTAGAATAGACTTAGAATATCCAATACTTGAAGCCAACGCAGATACTATTATGGTTGCAGTAGGATTTATATATGGACCAGGGTTAAATGAAGTAGGAAATAATGTTATTATAGGTCACAACTTTAGAGATGGTAGGTTCTTTTCAAACAATGACAAACTTTCAATAGGAGATAAAATTTATATAACAGATTTAAGTAACAGAAGATTAGAATATAAAATTACTAAAAAGTACATAACAGATGCTAATGATTTTTCATATGCTGTAAGAGACACAAAAGGAAAAAGAGAAATATCACTTTCTACATGTACAGATGATGTATCAGGAAGATTGGTAATTTGGGCAGAAGAAATATAAATTGGAGTAGAAATAAGGAATATGAAAAGAGTAAAAATGCAGAAATATGGAATGTTAAAATTTTTAATTAGCTTACTAATGATAATTCTTATAATGCAATTTTCATTAGCAAGCTTTTATAATGTGTTTGCGGAGAGTAATACAGAAATAGCTCAGCACGATGAAACATTACAGAAAAATGAAGAAATTAATTTTTATTATTTATCAGATATGGAATACATAACTACAAATAGATGGTCTTATGCTGGCTATGGTAGTATTATGAAAGATAAGAACATAAATGGTGAAAAAATTAGTTTAATAATAGATGGTTCGAAAATAATATTTAATAAAGGAATTGGGGCGCATGCATCGTCTCAATTAACTTATGATATATCAGAATATTCAGATGAATATACACGATTTGTTGCAAAGCTTGGAATTGACAGCTCGCAAAATGGAAAAGGAGATGTGTGGTTTAGAATTTCTGTTTCAAATGATGGAATAGAATGGAAAGAACTATATAAGTCAGAGTCAATTACATCTAATCAAAGTGCTTATGCTGTTGATATAGATATTTCTAATTATAAATATCTAAGATTATATGCAGATCAAAATGGAGGCAATGGAAATGATCATTCTGTTTTTGGTGATGCAAGACTTGTAAAAAGGGATTATGACTTAAATTCGGAATTATATCAAGGAGTTCATAGATTAGAATATTATGATGAAATACTTTCTAAAAATAATGTAGACTATAACTATGAGAATAATTTGAAGCTAGTTTTAGAAAGAGAATTTGTAAGTCGTGTTGGATTTTGGGCAATTCAAGATGCAATAAGTAAAGGCGGAGAAGATATAGTAAATGTCATAAATTGGTTAAAAAATGATAGCGACGCTTTAGAACTTTTTATAAATTCAGGAGAAATTAAAAATGGAGTTACTTGTTTAAATGCACTTAGTCAATTATATAAAAATTATAAAGACGTTATAGGTAGTGATGGAGATACATATGTTTATAAAAAGATGTTAATTGCTTTAGCTATTGCATATAGTAGTGATATTGTAGCATCACCATTACGTTTTAATACATCTGTTAGTTCTTATGATGTTGTAAAAAGATTTGAATTAGTAAAAAAATTATATGATGATAATTTATTTTTAAGAAAAGAAGAATTTAAAACATATAACATGGAATTAATTCGTTTTGTAATGAATGACTCAATTGCTAATGAAGAAGTGCTTTGGCTTCGTGGGTATTCAGAAGATAAATATCCAGATAATATAAATGCAATGTTAAATCCATATAGTTATATGAATTATGTTTTACCATTGCCAAGCTACAATAAACCAGAATATTTTGACATGGCTAATAAGAAGAAATATGATGAAAAATATGAACTAAGTAAATATAATGTTTCATTTGGAGAAGATAAAACAGTAAAAACTTGGATGAGTATGGAAACTGGTGGAATATGCTGGAATATTTCTAGGTTAGGACAAAATTTGTATAAAGTACATGGAATACCTGCTGTAGGTACATATCAACCAGGACATGAAGCATATTTTTATTATACACAAGATAATAATGGAAATGGTATGTGGAATATTGGAAACAATATATCTGGATGGGGTAAAAGTTTTACAAGTTGGTATGGCGGAAATATTTATAGGTTACTTTTGGGATGGGGCAATAAATCTTATAATAGTATGAGAACAAATAATTCTAGCTATTTGCTTTTGGCTCAAGGGGCCTTAAATGATTACGAAAATTATAAAAAATCATTTTATTATAACTTAATTTCAAATTCTTATAGTGATTATAAGATTAAGGAAGAAATATTAGAAAAATCATTAGAGTGTTTAAATATAAATTTAGATACATATGAAGATTTAATTAATCTATATAAGACAGAAAATAAAACGACTGAAGAGTGGAAAGAATTAGCAAATAAAATTATTCAAACATATACATATTATCCAATTGCTATGGTTGACTTATTAAATTTAATATATCCATATTTGAGCCAAGAGGATACTATAACAATTGATATTTTAAAAACAGAAGCTCTTAATAATGCATTAAATGCAACTAATAAAGAAAGTTTACAACCAAATGCATGTAAAGAAGTTGCTCAAAGTTTACTAGGAGAAAATTTAGTTGAATTGGCATCATTTTCATTTGACGGAGAGGATGCGAGAAAAATAGTAATAAATAGTAAGTATGATGATTATGAGTTTCAAGTTAGATATAGTTTGGATGGAGGAAGTACTTGGAAGACAACTTTAGAGCATAAAATTGAGCTTACAAAAGAAGAAATAGCAAGTATTAATGCAGAAAATGACATTCGTGTACAAATATCTGGTTCTAACGAAGTTTATATAATAGACATTTTAAATGGTGAAAATATTTCAAATGAGTTATTGGATGGAAACGATGACGAAAACCGCTTTATTGGAAAAATAGAAAATCTAGAATATAGTTTAGATGGAGGCATTACTTGGACAGATTATTCAAGTGATATTGAATTTACGGGAGATAAAGTTGTACAAGTTCGCTATAAAGCACATGAAATATATTTAGAAGGAGAAGCTATGGAGTTTAAATTTACGGATATTCCAGATATTACAACAACATATATTCCTGTAAAATATATTAATTTTGTTTCCGCAGCAGAGTCACAAGATGACCAACCTGCAACAAATATGATAGATGCAAGTCCTTTTACAACATGGCATACTAAATTTGGAAAAGTAGCAAAAGATAAAGCTTATGTAACAGTTTTTGATAAAGAAAGAGTATTGTCACAAATTGCTTATGACCCTAGTGGTGGAGCAAATGGAAGAATTAAAGATGTAGAAGTTTATGTTAGTTTAGATGGCAAAAATTGGACTTTATCTGGTAAAGCTACTAACTGGTCAAATAATAAAGAAAGAAAAATTTTAAAACTAAGTGAACCGAAAAAAGCAAAATATGTAAAAATACTCGCAACGGCTACATATAGTAATGGAATGGAAGAAGAAAATAAATATGTAAGTGGAGTGCGCTTTAACTATTATGAAGATGTAACTAAAACTATAAAATTGGGAAACATTAATAATGATGAAGTTATAGACATATTAGATTTGTCAATTTTAAATAAATATTTGTTAGGATTAACTAATATAGAAGGTATTGTATCTAAGATGGCTGCTGACTTAAACGAAGACGGTGAAATAGACATATTGGATTTATCTATGTTAAATAAAATTATTATTGATGCTAAATAATAATTTTATATTAACTGAATTAGTTAATATGGAGGAGAGGTAAAAAATGAAAAGAAAATTTATAGTAGGAATAATATCATTTGTATTAGTGTTATTTAGTGCATTAAATGTACATGCAGTAAATAATACAGTATATTTAAATGTAGTGAAGAATACAGATAACACTGTTGTTGCAACATTAACAGTTGATGTATTAGATAAAGGATTAGATGCATTATCTGGAAAAATTAATTATGACAAAGAAAAATTGGAATTTGTAAAAATAGAAACAGGAAATGAAAAATGGAATAAGCCTTCTTATAATAACGAAAATGGAAAGTTTACATTATTAATTAATTCTGAAACAATTACAGAAAAGAATGAAGCAATAGTAATTACTTTTAAAGTAAAAGAAAATGTTACTGGAGATGTAACTATTTCTATAGTGGATTTAGTTGGTGCTACATCAGAAGACAAAAAAATAAATTGGGATGGATTAACTGCTACTGTTAAAGTTGACGGAAATAATAATGAGCAGAATGGAAATAATAATAATGAAGGTAACAATGAAAATAATGATGGCAATAATACTGAAAACAATAACGAAAATGACAACATAGGAAATGGTGGTAACAATTCTGAAGAAAATGGAAACAACAATGGTAATATAAATAATGACAATAACGGAGAACATGTACAAAACAACGAAAATAATGACAGTAATAATGGGAATATAGAAAATAATAACAATGATAGCGAAAATGATATAAATAATACAGATAAAAAACCTTCAAAGAATGAAGAAAATTTAGCTCCTGGAAAGTTACCACAAACAGGAAATAACTTATTTATGTATATTATAAATATGGCTGTATTTTTAATAGTTGCAATTTTGATAGTACTTTATATAAGAAGTAAAATAAACAAAGAAAAATAAAATCTTATCATTTTTTAGTTAGGTTTATTTAACATGCCACAAAAGCGTTAAAAATCAACATTTTAGTAGATAAAATAAAAAAGTCAGAGGGAATTAGAATATAAATGCTTTACAGAATTTTCACCCCAACTATTGACAAAGAACCAAATAAAATAACTTGTATCTTAAGATACAAGTTATTT
>ENA-OOXF01001383-OOXF01001383.1-human-gut-metagenome-genome-assembly--contig:-NODE-1383-length-15742-cov-4.892012_pt1 | contig 15742 bp, 14 predicted proteins | sample MGYA00241586_ERZ501341 | MGnify/ENA primary metagenome ERZ501341 (study PRJEB25962, sample SAMEA2042985) | human gut metagenome | biome: human gut; feature: human-associated habitat; material: faeces... | reverse complement strand
CGCGGCGGCTCCGACCAGGAGGGCGGCATGGCTGCGGCGGCCTATGGCACGAAGATCATGAAGGACCTCAGCCTCATTCCCGAGGGCTACAAGATCATGGTCGTCGGCTCCGTGCAGGAGGAGGACTGCGACGGCATGTGCTGGCAGTCCATCGTCAACGAATACTTCAAGGGCCCCGAGGATGCGAGAAACCAGATCGAATTCGTCATCTCCACCGAGCCGACCGACGGCGGCATCTACCGCGGTCACCGCGGCCGCATGGAGATCCGCGTCGACATGCACGGTGTCTCCTGCCACGGCTCCGCGCCTGAGCGCGGCGACAATGCCATCCACAAGATGGCCGAGGTCATTCTGAACGTACGCGACCTCAACGAGAACGACGCCGCTGACGACAAGGAGATCAAAGGCCTTGTCAAGATGCTCGACCCGAAGTACAACCCCGAGCATTGGGAGGATGCACGCTTTCTTGGCCGCGGCACCTGCACCACGAGCCAGATCTTCTTCACCTCTCCCTCCCGCTGTGCCGTCGCCGACAGCTGCTCGATCTCCATCGACCGCCGCATGACCGCAGGCGAGACCTATCAGTCCTGCCTGAAGGAGATTGAAGACCTGCCCGCGTGCAAGAAGTACGCGAACGACATCAAGGTCTCCATGTACATGTACGACCGTCCGTCCTGGACCGGCCACGTCTACGAGACCGAGGCTTTCTTCCCCACCTGGATCAACAAGGAGACCGCGCCCCACGTGCAGGCGCTCGTCGACGCGCACCACGCTCTCTGGGGCACCGAGCGCATCGGCGCGGACGAAAAGGCCATGTCCACGCGCACGGGCCGCCCGCTGACGGACAAGTGGACGTTCTCGACCAACGGCGTATCCATCCAGGGTCGCTACGGCATCCCCTGCGTCGGCTTCGGCCCCGGCGCTGAATCTCAGGCCCACGCGCCCAACGAGATTACCTGGAAGCAGGACCTCGTCACCTGCGCGGCGCTGTACGCGGCTGTCCCCGGTCTCTACAAGCCCGAGAACAAGGACGGCTCCGCCACCTCCTTCCGTCAGGAGTTAACGGGCAATAATATCAAATAACGTGCTTCGCCCGTCATTTGATATTAAGAGGCTGCACTCCGCTTCGCGCCTCGCCTTTGGCTCGACGCGCGCTGCGTGAGAAGTGTTTTTTGCCACGCGCATGTCGCGGCAAAAAACGGATCAAGATCATTTGCGCCGTGCGCGGCGCAAATAAAACAAGGTATTTCGATCATACTATACAGATAAAGGAGAAAATCACCCATGAGCAAAACTGTTGAACTGGCGCGCCACCTTGAGACGCTGCACATCAATAACATGTACAAGACCGACTTCTACTGGACGTGGGACAAGACCGACGAGGAGATCGACGCGGTCTTCACCGTGGCCGACGCGCTGCGCGATCTGCGCGAGCGCAACAAGAACACGAAGATCTTCAATTCCGGTCTCGGCATTTCGATCTTCCGCGACAACTCCACGCGCACGCGCTTCTCGTTCGCGTCCGCGTGCAACCTGCTCGGCTTAGAAGAACAGGTACTCGATGAAAAGAAATCCCAGATCGCACACGGCGAGACCGTGCGCGAGACGGCGAACATGGTCTCGTTCATGGCCGACGTCATCGGCATCCGCGACGATATGTTCATCGGCGAGGGCCACAAGTATCAGAAGACCTTCATGGACGCGCTCGAAGAGGGCTACCGCGACGGCATCCTCGAACAGCGCCCGACGCTTGTGAACCTCCAGTGCGACGTCGACCACCCGACGCAGTGCATGGCCGATATGCTCCACATCATCCACTACTTCGGCGGCGTGGAGAACCTCAAGGGCAAGAAGGTCGCCATGACATGGGCCTATTCCCCGAGCTACGGCAAGCCCCTCTCCGTCCCGCAGGGCGTTATTGGCCTCTTCACCCGCTTCGGCATGGATGTCACCCTCGCTCACCCCGAAGGCTACGAGGTCATGCCCGAGGTCGAGGAGATCGCCAAGAAGAACGCGGCGGCCACCGGCGGCAGCTTCAAGAAGTGCAACGACATGAAGGAAGCCTTCAAGGACGCCGACATCGTCTATCCCAAGTCCTGGGCACCGTTCAAAGCCATGGAGGAGCGCACGAAGCTCTATCAGGCCGGCGACAAGGACGGCATCGATGAGCTGGAGAAAAAGCTGCTCGCGCAGAACGCCGAGCACAAGGATTGGGCCTGCACCGAGGAGATGATGAAGCTCACGAAGGACGGCAAGGCGCTCTATCTCCACTGCCTGCCCGCCGACATCACCGGCCTTTCCTGCCCTGAGGGCGAGGTCGACAACAGCGTGTTCGACCGCTATATCGTCCCCCTGTACAAGCAGGCTTCCTACAAGCCCTATATCATCGCCGCAATGATGTTCCTCGCACAGGTCAAGGACCCCGTCCGCGCGCTGATGGAAATGGACAAGTCCGGCGAAGAGCGCAAGATGTTCTAATTGCGCGTTCCCACGTAAAAAGGCGGGCCTCCCCGCTTTTGAGAGAAGAGAGTTTTTCAAAAATAATGAAGGAGAGATAGTCATTATGAGCAAGAGAATCGTCATCGCCCTGGGCGGCAACGCGCTGGGCAACACCCCCTACGAGCAGCTCGCCCTCGTCACCGAGACCGCAAAGCCCATCGTCGACCTGATCGCGCAGGGCAACGAGGTCATCATCGCCCACGGCAACGGCCCGCAGGTCGGCATGATCAACCTCGGCATGGCCACCGCCGCCGAGGCCAAGGCCATCAAGTCCGACATGCCCTTCCCCGAGTGCGGCGCGATGAGCCAGGGCTATATCGGCTACCACCTGCAGAACGCCATCGGCAACGAGCTCGCCTCCCGCGGCATGAACAAGGACGTCGCGACCGTCGTGACGCAGGTGCTCGTCGACGAGGCTGACCCCGCCTTCCAGCACCCCACCAAGCCCGTCGGCGCGTTCTACGACAAGGAGACCGCCGACCGCATCGCTGCCGAGAAGGGCTACACGATGGTCGAGGACGCGGGCCGCGGCTACCGCCAGGTCGTTCCCTCCCCCAAGCCGATCGACGTCATTGAAAAGAACACTGTCAAGGCGCTCGTCGACAACGGTACGGTCGTCATCACGGTCGGCGGCGGTGGTATCCCCGTCGTGCGCAAGGACGGCAAGCTCTACGGCACGCCCGCGGTCATCGACAAGGACTTTGCCTCCGCCAAGCTTGCCGAGCTCCTCGATGCTGATATGCTCGTCATCCTGACGGCGGTCGAGAAGGTCGCCATCAACTTCGGCAAGCCCGATCAGAAGGGTCTCGACACCCTGACGCCGGACGAGGCGCGCAAGTATATCGACGAAAAGCAGTTCGCCCCCGGCTCCATGCTGCCGAAGGTCCAGGCCGCCATGTCGTTCGCTGAGAGCAAGCCCGGCCGCGTCGCACTCATCACGCTGCTTGAAAAGGCAGCCGAGGGCATTGAGGGCAAGACCGGCACCCGCGTGCAGATGTAAATCCCGCCAAACCTTCCTAAAAAGGGTCCGTTTCGAAAAGCGGACCCTTTTTTTCGTGATTTCTCCGCTATGGACAAAAATTCATGCTGCTTTTTTGGTCAAGTTTGACCCTCATTTTTTCTTTTTCCTGTTGCTAAATTTTTCCTTTTTATGTATCATGGTGATAACGGTATTCAAATCTTTTGATTGCCGTAAAATTTAAGGAGGATTTACCGAAATGAAGAAGTTCCTTGCACTGCTCCTGAGTCTCGTGATGGTCCTCGCCCTCGTCGCCTGCGGCGATAAGAAGGACGATACCAACACCGACGATCAGGACAACAACGAAGTCACCGATTTCAAGGTCGGCTTCATCATGCTCCACGACGAAAACTCCACCTACGACCTCAACTTCATCAACGCTGCAAAAGAGGCCTGCGAGACGCTCGGCGTCGAGTACACCATCGTGACCAACGTTCCCGAAGGTCAGGAGTGCTACGACAAGGCTGCTGAGCTCGCCGACGCCGGCTGCAACATCATCTTCGCCGACTCCTTCGGTCACGAAGACTACATGATCCAGGCCGCGAAGGACTTCCCCGACGTGCAGTTCTGCCACTCCACCGGCACCAAGGCGCACACCGAGGGTCTGAGCAACTACCACAACGCCTTCGCTTCCATCTATGAGGGCCGTTACCTCGCCGGTATCGCTGCCGGTATGAAGCTCAACGAGATGATTGCCAACGGTGAGTTCACCGCAGACGAGGCCAAGATCGGCTACGTCGGCGCCTTCACCTATGCCGAGGTTATCTCCGGCTACACCTCCTTCTTCCTGGGCGCTCGCTCCGTCTGCCCCACTGCCACGATGGAAGTCACCTTCACCGGCAGCTGGTATGACGAGACCGCCGAGAAGGAAGGCGCGCAGAAGCTCATTCAGAACGGCTGCAAGCTCATCAGCCAGCACGCCGACTCCATGGGCGCTCCCACCGCTTGCGAGACCGCCGGTGTTCCCGACGTTTCCTACAACGGTTCCACCGAGGCGGCCTGCCCCAACACCTATCTGATCTCCTCCCGCATCGACTGGGCTCCCTACTATGAGTATGCCATCAAGGCTGCCATGAACGGCGACGCCATCGACGCCGACTGGACCGGCACCCTCGCTACCGGCTCTGTCGTGCTGACCGACCTGAACGAGAACGTTGCTGCTGAGGGCACCGCTGAGGCCATCGCCGATGCGACCGCCAAGCTCGAGAGCGGCGAGCTCCACGTCTTCGACTGCTCCACCTTCACCGTGGACGGCCAGGCTGTCACCTCTTACATGGCTGACGTCGACACCGACGCTGACTACACGCCCGACACCGAAGTCGTGACTGACGGCTACCTGGCTGAGTCCACCGCCCGTTCCGCCCCGTACTTCCAGCTCCAGATCGACGGCATCACGCTGCTCGACCAGGCGTTCTAAGCTTCTCTTACAAACTACATATCGGGCTGCCTTCGGGCAGCCCGATATCTTTTCTTTTTATGGCACTTTTCGCTATTTTGCTAAAAATTTTTGTGCGCTTCTAATTTTTTTTGTGTTTTTTTCTGTTTTACATTTACAACGCCGTTCAATTATGCTAATATATGACTTGTACAAATACAATGCTGCGGGGCTTTCTTCCTGTGCCCTCCAGCGGAAAAAGGGGTGACCGCCTTGGGAACTGCATGCGCAGTTAAAATGGAGAATGTCACGAAGCGGTTCGGCAAAGTGGTGGCGAACAACGCCATCAACCTTGAGCTGCACGAGGGCGAGATCCTGTCGCTGCTCGGCGAAAACGGCAGCGGCAAGACGACGCTGATGAACATGCTCTCCGGCATCTATTTCCCCGACGAGGGGCAAATCTACATTCACGGCGAACCCGTCACGATCGCCTCCCCCAAGGATGCGTTCGAACACGGCATCGGTATGATCCACCAGCACTTCAAGCTCGTTGATCTTTTCACCGCAACGGAGAATATCATCCTCGGCCTTGAAGGCAAGCTCGACATTGCCGAAGCCAGCAAAAAGGTCAAAGAGATCTGCGACAAATACGGGTTCGACATCGACCCCAACCAGAAGATCTACGACATGTCCGTTTCGCAGAAGCAGACCGTCGAGATCGTCAAGGTGCTCTACCGCGGGGCGGACATCCTCATTCTGGACGAGCCGACCGCAGTGCTCACCCCGCAGGAGACGGACAAGCTCTTCGCCATCATGCGAAACATGAAGGCCGACGGCAAGTCCCTCATTATCATCACGCACAAGCTGCACGAGGTGCTCGACGTGTCCGACCGCGTGGCCGTGCTGCGCAAGGGCGAATACGTCGGTGACGTCGCCACCAAGGACGCCGACCAGCAATCGCTGACCGACATGATGGTCGGCCACACGGTGAGCCTGAACATCAGCCGCCCAGAGCCGAAGGACGTTGAAAAGCGCCTCGTCATCGAAGGCCTGACGGCTTACGACGAGCTTGGCGTCAAGCGTCTGGACGATGTCAGCTTCACTATCAACGCGGGCGAGGTGCTCGGCATCGCGGGCGTCGCAGGCAGTGGCCAGCGCGAGCTGCTCGAGTCCATTGCGGGCCTCTACCCCGTTGCCTCCGGCCATGTCACGTTCTATCCGCCCGACGGCGGCAAGGAAAAGGAACTCGTCGGTCTCGACCCGATGAAGATCCGCAAGAGCGGCATTTCGATGTCGTTCGTCCCCGAAGACCGACTCGGCATGGGCCTGGTCGGCTCGATGGGCATGACGGGCAACATGATGCTGCGCTCCTGGCGCAAGGGTAAGGGTCTGTTCCTCAACCGCAAGGATCCCGAAGCGCTCGCCAACCGCATCTGGGAAGAGCTCGGCGTCGTCACGCCCAGCACGTCCTTCCCCGTGCGCCGCATGTCCGGCGGCAACGTGCAGAAGGTGCTTGTCGGACGCGAGATTGCCCAGTCCCCCGCCGTGCTGATGACCGCTTACGCGGTGCGCGGCCTGGACATCAACACCTCCTATACCATTTACAACCTGCTGACCGAGCAGAAGATGAAGGGCGTCGCCGTCGTCTATGTCGGCGAAGACCTCGACGTGCTGCTTGAGCTGTGTGACCGCATCGTCGTTCTCTGCGGCGGTCAGGTCTCCGGCGTGGTCGACGCCAGAAAGACCGACAAGCGCGAGGTCGGCGCACTGATGACGCTCGTGAGGGGAGGCAACAAGGATGAATAAGAAACAGTCGCTCTTCCACATCGCCAAGCGCGATACGCTCCCCTGGTACAAGGCCGTTTTGATCCGCGGCGGCGCGATCGTGCTCGCTTTGATCGTCTGCGCGATCGTCACAACGCTGCTGACGGGCGAAAATCCCATCAAGGTCTACTCCACAATCCTCTACGGCGCGTTCGGTACGTCGCGCAAGAGCTGGGTCACGTTCCATAACCTCGCGATCCTGCTCGGCATCTCGCTCGCGGTCACGCCCGCGTTCAAGATGCGCTTCTGGAACATCGGTGCCGAGGGTCAGGTGCTCATCGGCTGCCTTGCCACCGCGGCCTGCATGATCTGCCTTGGCGGCAAGATTCCCAACGGTCTTCTCATCGTCATTATGATCGTCGCCTCCGTCGCGGCAGGCGCGCTGTGGGGCTTCCTCCCCGGTATCTTCAAGGCCAAGTGGAACACGAACGAAACGCTCTTCACGCTCATGATGAACTACATCGCGACACAGCTCGCCGCGTTCTTCATCATCGTGTGGGAAGTGCCCAAGGGCTCGGGCAAGATCGGTATCATCAACCAGAATACCGAGGCCGGCTGGCTCCCCGTTCTCGGCGGGCAGCGCTATCTCCTCCCGATCCTGCTTGTGGCGATCCTCACGGGCGTTATGTATATCTATCTCAATTACAGCAAGCACGGCTATGAGATCGCCGTTGTCGGTGAGAGCCAGCGCACCGCGAGCTATGCGGGCATCAAGGTCGAGCGCGTCATCGTGCGCACGATGATCCTTTCCGGCGCGATCTGCGGCCTCATCGGCCTGCTGCTCACCGCCGGTACGGACCACACGCTGACCACCACCATCGTCGGCGGACGCGGCTTCACAGCGGTCATGGTCTCCTGGATGGCCAAGTTCAACCCCATCATGATGATCTTCACGAGCCTTCTTATCGTGGTTCTGAGCCGCGGCGCGAGCGAGATCTCCAGCGTGTTCAGCCTGAACCACTCCTTCGCCGATATCCTGACGGGCATCATCCTCTTCTTCATCATCGGCAGCGAGTTTTTCATCAGCTACAAGGTCAGCCTGCGCAAGAGCAAGAAGGAGGCGTGAAGCAATGATATTTGATCTAACTGCTTTTCTTCCCCGTGCGGTCATGCAGGGCATTCCCCTGCTCTACGGCAGCACCGGTGAGATCCTAACGGAAAAGTCCGGCAACCTGAACCTCGGCATTCCGGGCGTGATGTACGTCGGCGGTATCTGCGGCGTCATCGGCGCGTTCTTCTACGAGCAGTCCACCCCGGCTGCCGACATGAACGCGTTCCTCGCCATCGGTATCCCGATGCTCTGCTCGCTTTTGGGCTCGCTTCTGATGGGACTTCTCTACTGCCTGCTGACCGTTACGCTGCGCGCCAACCAGAACGTCACGGGTCTTGCACTCACGACGTTCGGCGTCGGCATCGGCAACTTCTTCGGCGGCTCGCTCATCAAGCTGACCGACAGTGAAGTCCCCTCCATCGCGCTGAGCGCGACGAGCGCCTATTTCAGCAAATCTCTGAATGTCGGCGGCTGGTTCGGTCAGGTCTTCCTGTCCTACGGCTTCCTTGCCTACCTCGCCATCGTCATCGCATTGTTCGCGTCGTACTTCCTCAAGCACACCCGCACGGGTCTTCACCTGCGCGCCGTGGGCGAGAGCGCGGCGACGGCGGACGCAGCCGGCATCAACGTGACGAAGTACAAATACCTCGCCACCTGCATCGGCAGCATGATCGCGGGTCTCGGCGGCCTGTATTACGTCATGGACTACGCCTGCGGCGTCTGGTCCAACAACGCCTTCGGCGACCGCGGCTGGCTCGCCATCGCGCTCGTCATCTTCACGATCTGGCGTCCGAACGTCAGCGTGCTGGCCTCCATCCTGTTCGGCGGATTCTACATCCTCTATATCTTCATCCCCACCGGCACCAACCTTGCCATCAAGGAGCTCTACAAGATGCTCCCCTACGTCGTCACGCTGGTCGTTCTGATCATCGTGTCGCTGCGCAAGAAGCGCGAGGATCAGCCGCCCGCATCGCTGGGTCTGAGCTACTTCCGCGAAGAGAGATAAAAACACTTAAAATGAAAGCACCTGATGGGTGCTTTCATTTTAGATAGGCTTCAGTGTTTGTCGCTCACCGCTCCAAACACTGCAAAGTGTCGCTGCGGACGCACATGTCGTCCTCCGCGACGAATTCTATTTTTTTGCCGCCGTGCGCGGCGGCAAGTCTGCGACGCTTTTTTCCACGCACGTGTTGCGGCAAAAAACGATCAAATTCATTTGCGCCGTGCGCGGCGTGAAACTCTGCGAGGCTTTTGAGCTGTTTTGCCGCTGGAGGCAGCAAAATGCGCTTCTTGCTATTTTTCACTAAATCTGCCTGCGTTTGGCGCGGGTCTAAGAGGTATTGCTATGTCTACTCTGCTCATTCAAAACATTCGTTCGCTGGTGTCGTGCGATGACGCGGACACGGTTTATGAAAACGTCGATCTGTATGCTGAGGATGGATTCATCCGCGCGATCGGTAAAAATCTGCCGCAGGAGGCGGAAAAGGTGATTGACGCGAGCCACATGCTCTGCTACCCCGGCCTTGTCAACACGCACCATCATCTCTATCAGGTCTTTTCCCGCAACCTGCCGGAAGTACAGAACATGGAGCTCTTCGACTGGCTCAAAACGCTCTATGAGATCTGGAAAAACCTCGACGAGGACGTCATCCGCCTCTCGACGCTCACGGGCCTTGGCGAGCTGATGAAGCACGGCTGCACGACCTGCTTCGACCATCACTATGTCTTCCCTGCGGGCGCGGGCGACCTCATCGGCGCGCAGTTTGCCGCGTCGGACGAGATCGGCGCGCGCATGTACGCCTCGCGCGGCAGTATGGACCTCTCTGTCAAGGACGGCGGCCTGCCGCCCGACAGCGTCGTGCAGACGGTCGACGAGATCATGGCCGATTCTGCCCGTGTCATCGAGAAATACCACGACAAGTCGTTCGGCGCGATGCACCGCGTTGCGCTGGCCCCGTGCTCGCCGTTCTCCGTGTCTGCCGACCTTCTGCGCGAGAGCGCCGTGCTCGCACGAGAGTACGGTGTGCGCCTGCACACCCACCTGTGCGAGACGAAGGACGAAGAACACTTCATGCTCGCGCGTGAGGGCGTCTGCCCGCTCGAGTACATGGAGCGCCTCGGCTGGACGGGCAGCGACGTCTGGTTCGCTCACGGCATCTACTTCAACGACGAGGAGCTGCGCGTGCTGGCAAAGACGCACACCGGCGTGGCGCACTGCCCGATCTCGAACATGAAGCTCGCCTCCGGCGTCGCCCGCGTGCCTGAGATGCTGAAGCTCGGCGTGCCGGTCGGCCTCGCGGTTGACGGTTCAGCCTCGAACGACGGCTCATCGCTGATGGAGGAACTGCGCGTCGCGTTCCTGCTGCACCGTTTGAACAGCAGCAAAGCTGCCCCCAGCGGTTACGACGTGCTCAAGATGGCAACATGCGGCAGCGCGGCCATCCTTGGCCGCAGCGACGACATCGGCTCGCTCGAGGTCGGCAAGTGCTGCGACCTCTTCATGATCGACTCGCGCAGGCTCGAGCTCGTCGGCTCGTGCTTTGACCCCAAAAGCCTGCTCGGCACTGTCGGCGTGCGCGGACCCGTTGACTACACAGTCGTTCAGGGCCGCGTGACGGTCGACCACGGTCATCTTGTCACAGTCGACGAAGAACAGCTTGCGCACGACGCGGAGGCGAAGTGCCGCGCGTATCTGAACCGCTGAGGAGGCTGCCATGACCGTTGAGATCATCTGCGGGGACATCTCCGCCCTCCCCTCCTCCGACCGTGCGGCCGAACTTCTGCCGCTCACGGACGGCGACACGCTGACCCTCTCCTGCACAGACAGCGACCTGAAGGCCGCCTACCGCGTCCTGCGCGCCATCATGGACTACGGCTATGAGCACGCACAGCCGTCGCGCGTGCGTCTAATTTGCGCGGACGAGGCGTCGCGTAGGGCGTACTCCTTCCAGTGGAACATGTGGTTCGCCGCGGAAAAGCCAAAACACGAAGATTAAGAAGAAAAGACGAGCGAATTTTCGCTCGTCTTTTTCTCATAAATAGCGGTCCACTTTTTGCAAAATCGTCTCGTAGCGCTCGGCGAGCTCCTGCTTTGTCTCGCCGAACCGCCCGCGAAGCTCCTGCCGCGAACGGACAATGGTCTGCAACGCCTCGTCGCGCTCGATGCGCAGCCCCGCGGCGATCTCCTCGCTCAGCTCGCCCACGCTGGCAAAGGCCTCCATCAGCCCACCCTGCGTTTTGAAAAACTCGTCGCCGAAGCGCTCGCGCTTCGGATATTTTCCGCTGCGGTAATTGTCGATGACGACCTCGTAGCGTGCCATGGCGCGCTGCACCGCCGTCTCCCATGAAACGTACAGCTCGCGCTGGGCGTTTTCGCCGACCACTTGCATCACCTCCGGCGCGCGGCAGAGCTCTTCGAGCTTTGCCGCCATCGCCGCGGCGTTCTCCTCGATGCAAAAGCCGTTTCGCCCGTCGCCCACGCCCTCGGACGCGCAGGAATTTCGGATCATCACAGTCGCCGTACCGCTGGCTGCGGCCTCGCGCACGACAAGGCCGTTCGTGTCGAACGTCGACGGGAAGAGAAACAGGTCGGATCTGCCATACCACGCGCGGATGATCTCGCGGTCAGAGATTGCACCTGTGAAAAAGCAGCGGTCGGAGAGCTTCCGATCTTCCGCATAGCTGCGGATCTCCGCGCCGTCTGCGCCCTCGCCGACAAACACCATGCGGAAGTCGACATTTTTCTTGCGCAGCGTTTTCAGCGCGTCTAAAATGATGCGGATACCCTTGTACCACATCAGCCGCCCGACGAAGAGAAAGACCGGCACGTTCTGCGGCAGGTCATATCTGCCCGTCGCCGCGGCGATGGCCTCGTCAGACACCCGCCCGCGCGGCACGTCCACGCCATTTTCCATCACGATGTAGTCGCCCTCGTAGCCGAGCGAGCGCAGATTTTCCCCCGCCCCGCGGCTCACGACCCAGACCTCATCGCAGCTTGCGATGTTCTGCACCAGCGCACGAATGGCGCTCTCCTGCAAGAGCTTGCCGCGCACAGCCTTGGCGATGTCGACATCGTACTTCGTGTGATACGTCAGCACGAGCGGCGCGTCGACCACGGCGCGCAGCGAGCGCGCCAGCAGGCACGACGTGATGGGACAATGCGCGTGCATCAGTTCGACCTTCTGCTCCGTCAGCACGCGCGCGGTCTCGGGTGAAAACGGATAGCCCGCCACGTAGCCGAGCTTCTTGCGCGTGTCGATGCTCGGGTAGCGCAGCACGGGGAATGGGAACGCGCTGTCGTCCGCGCCGGGCATTGTCGGCGTCACGACGATGGCGTTTTCGCCGCTTTTCGTGATGTTTTTCGCGTAGTTCACGACGGCGTTCGCCACGCCGTCGATCTCGGGCGGAAAGGAATCGTTCAAAAGGCAGATGGTTCTCTTGTCCATGCCATTGCCCTCCTGTTGCTTGTTTTTCGGCAGCGCCGAAGTGTGATTCAGTATATCATTTTTCGCGCGAAGATGGTATACTATGTGTGAATTTTACGCGCTGTTTACTTCGGGAAAGGAGGGCTTCCATGCGCATTCTCACATACACCGTGACGCCGGAGGAGGACGGCCGCATGGTCAAAGGCATCCTGCGCGGCGACTTGCAGCTCTCCTACACGCTGCTCAAAAGCCTTAAATGGCGCGAAAACGCCATTTTATTGAACGGACAGAGCGTCCATGTCAACACAATCGTCCACGCGGGCGACACCGTCAGCGTCGTCCTCAGCGAGCGTACGCCGCGCGAGGACTTGTACTGCGCAAATGCGGCAAAGCCCGACATCGTCTACGAGGACGACGACCTGCTCGTGCTCAACAAGCCTGCGGGCGTCGCCATGCACCCGAAGTCGGGTGACGCCTCCGTGCCGAGCCTTGCAGCGATGCTGACGAGTTATCTCGGCGAGGGCAGCGTGCCGCACTTTGTCAGCAGGCTTGACAAAGGGACGTCTGGCCTCCTCATCGCCGCGAAAAATGGCTATGTGCACGACCGCCTGCGCCGCGCGCTGCATTCAAGCGATCTGCGGCGCGAGTACCGCGCTGTCGCCGTCGGCAGAGTTGAACCGCCGTACGGCGTCATCGACGCGCCGATCGGCCGCGCAGAGGGCTCCATCATCCGCCGCTGCGTGCGCGCGGACGGACTTCCGAGCCTCACGGAGTACGAGACTCTGCAAGTAAACGACCGCTTCACGCTCCTGCGCCTGCGCCCACAGACGGGTCGCACGCATCAGCTTCGCGTCCACATGGCATACCTCGGTCATCCCCTCGCGGGCGACTGGCTCTACGGCACGGAGGACAAAACCCTCATCGCCCGCCCCGCGCTGCACTCATACGAGCTGTGGTTCACCCAGCCGGTCACCGGACAGGAATTACACTTTACAGCGCCTATCCCGCAGGATATGCAGCGCTTGATGGAATGAAAAAGCACCGTTTTGGCCGGTGCTTTTTTCAGACGTGTGGTAAAATACCATAGGTCTATAACCAATTTTTACTTTTCCTTGTAGTACAAACGGCAGTGGCAGTAGCCCTCGAATTCGGGGTCAGCGATCTGGTCGCGGAACTCCTTGCACATGCAGACGTTGTCCTCGATCTTCTGCAAGCGGCAGGGGCACTGTAAATCGCGCTTTAAGAGCGCGGCGCGCAGGCGGACGACGACCTCCGCGTCTTCGTTGTATCGAATTCTCATGCCTTGCACTTCTCCAGCATCGCCTTGATGTCGGCCTTATCGTGCACACCGACCATGCCGGTCAGCGTGTGGCGGTCCTGCACGACGGCGAGCGTCGGGATGGAGTCGATACCGAACATCGAAGCGAGGTTCGGCTGCTCGTCGACGTTGACCTTGCAGAACTTGACCTTGTCCTCTTCCCCGTTGAGCTCGGCAAAGACAGGCGCCATCATCTTGCACGGCTGGCACCACTCGGCCCAAAAGTCGATGATGATGAGGCCCGGATCGTCGAGTACCTCAGTCTGGAAGTTATCTTCCGTCAGCGTGACGATATCGGTGAACGTGCGCGTCTCGACGTGCGGCTCGTGGAAGCCGCCGCCACAACCGCCGCAACCACCGCCGCATGCGCTGCATCCGGCCCCGCAGCCCGCGCCGCAGCCGCCGGCACTCGCGCTGCTGTCGCCGGTCATTAGCTCCAGATTGCCCTGGAGGAAGCTGTCGACCGCCTCGTCGGCATTTCCGGTCACGCCGGAAATGAGCAGCATATGCGCGTTGTCGATGGCGGCGTGCGCACCCTCGCCGATATTCCCGCAGATGACGAGATCGACGCCGCGGGATTTGAGCCCGCCCGCGACCTTCTCGTGGTTGGTATCGTCAAACGTGACGGTCTCTTTTTCGATGGGCTTGATATCCTCGATGGTGTAAACGGTAAACTCCGTGGCATGGCCGAAATGCTGCATCACTTCGCCATTCTCGCAGGGAATTGCAATTTTCATAGTATGTTCTTCCTTTCCGGTCTATTGCTTCGGCGGCAGCGCCTCCGCTCGTTGCTATGAGGTAGTTTACCACGCTTTCGCGCGCCGTACAACCGGAAATTTGTAAACAAACCGTAGGCGCAGCCGTTTTGTCTTGCAATTGTAGCCGCCCCGTGATAGAGTGAAATCAAACAAGGCGCTTTGCCGCAAAATGACAACCGACAGGAGGCAGCACTTATGAAAAAATCAGAACTGGCGATCCTTTCCGTCCTCATCCTTGCCGCCGTGTTTGTTTTCAACGGCAAGATCAACAAAGTGACGAATCCCTGTGTGCAGGACTATGTCGCAGGTCAGGGGAACATCAAGGGGAATGTAAACGTCGAGGACTATTACGAGCGCGACGCGCGCTTTGCGATCGGCGCGGGAGAAGACGGGTATGCCGTTTTCAAGGACCCCGGCGAGGCCTTTGCCGCGCTGCGCGAGCACTATCCGGAGGGCATTTCGCTCATCCGAAAGGAGTTCCATCTGCTCGGGCTCTCAAAGCTCAATTATTCGTCCTATAAAACCTACGGCTGGCAAGCCACGACCGGCTCGGAGGAAGCGCGCCAGCAGGCCCAATTTGTCAGCAGGTTTTTTGATATTTACGAGAATAGCTTTAAATAAGATGAAACCATTACTATGGGATAAACGATTTAGCGGAATCCTCTGGGCCGTCATACTGGGTGCGGCGTTCATCTTATTATCGCGAATCATCGGGAACTTTGTACATGGCATTCCATGGTATCTGCTCAGCAGTATGCTGCGCGCCGCTTTCGGAGTCATCATCCTGATGCTCGGAACACGGTTGTACGGGAAAACGACAAGGGAAATTCTAAGCCTTCATAACAGTAAGATTGCCATATTATCAGGTCTCGGTTTTCTCGTATTTCTGCTGTGCTACGTGGCCGCCGTCTATGTCGGATGCAGGGGAATTTCAGGCCTCACCGCAGGGCTGTTTTTCGCAAGGATCCTATTGCAGCAGCTCACGACTGCCCTTTATGAGGAACTGAATTACCGCTTCCTCATTTTGGAAGGATATTTCCACGGGAATAAAAGCGTTTGGAGCCGCCTGCTCTATGCCCTTGTCAGTTTTCTTGTCTTTGGGGCGGCTCATGTGGTGACCGGTTGGAGCACCTCCGCTTTCTTTCTGTCAGGGGCCATCGGATTTACCTTTGCGGTCATCTATCTCAAGTCAGGCAACATCGTCATTCCCATGCTGCTGCATTTCATTTATGATATCCCCACAAATATGACATCCTACATCGAGTGGAAGGATGCCTCCCTACTCGCAAGCATGAATTCCGTGCTCGAGGCGATCATGTTCCTTGTGTCCCTTGTTATCCTGATCATTGACAAGAGCACAGTGGAGACGAAGCACACCGCTTCATAACCTCAAAATAGCAAAAACCGCCACAGCAGTTTCTGAACTGCACCCCATTTGTTAGACAGTATGATATACTATCTAACAAGTGGGGTGT
>ENA-OOXF01001367-OOXF01001367.1-human-gut-metagenome-genome-assembly--contig:-NODE-1367-length-15888-cov-5.049327_pt1 | contig 15888 bp, 9 predicted proteins | sample MGYA00241586_ERZ501341 | MGnify/ENA primary metagenome ERZ501341 (study PRJEB25962, sample SAMEA2042985) | human gut metagenome | biome: human gut; feature: human-associated habitat; material: faeces... | reverse complement strand
GACGACGAGGCGTTCCGCATCTGGCACGAGGAGATCGGCATCCCCGAGGACCGCACCTACATCCGTTACACCGCCACCACCGACTGGGGCTGGAATGGTAGCAACTTCTAGTTGCCACCATTCCCCCGCCCCTCGAAAGCGAGTTACCTCACCTTGTGCCTGTCATCACACGATCTTGGGCATGGGGGTGGTGAGGCTGGTGGTCAGGTTGACGTGGACCAGACCGGCACCGGCATGCACCTCAACCTTCTTCAGGGTCACGGTGCGCTCTTCTTCGGGGGCACGGTCGTTGTCGGTCATGGTCGCCGGGGACTTGACCGCCACGAACGCCAGATCGTCCAGCGAGATGCCTGCGCTCTGGCACAGTTCCATGGCCTCGGACACGGACTCGGTGAAGCCCGGCTTGTAAATCACGCGCTCGGCCGGTACGCCGTAGGCGTTCTCGGCCACCCACTTGGCGTTCTCGGTCAGGGCCATGCCCTTGTGCGAGTGCGGTTCGGCCGGCATGGAGCCGTTCTGCAACGCGTCGACGAAACCGTCAAGCTGCGGGGCCAGCGCCTCGCCGCCGTCGCGGAACAGGTTGCCGATGATCGGCGTGCGGAAGCCCAGCTCGTCGGCGGTGGCCTTCAGGGACGGAACCTGATCGTCCTCGCCTTCCCACAGGTTGATGAGCGGGAAGGTCGGAATGTCCAGGTTCTCCAGGCGCTGCACGTGGAACGGGTAGCGCCAGGCCAGCTCGGGATCGTCGCGCCAGGTGGAGGCACGGGTCACCACGATGGCGGCGGACGGCCACTGCGCGCCGTATTCGCGGCAGGCGATGTCCAGCCACTTCTGGGCGCCGGCGTCGGTGCCGTAACCGGCCTCGACGATGACCACGTCATGCAGGGCGCAGGCCATTTCCACGGAGACCAGCGTCGGAATGCCGATGGACACGTTGGCGAACGGGCCACCGTGCACGTAGACCGGGGAGCCGTTTACGGTCTCGGTCTTGGCCGGCTTGACCGCGTCGGCCAGAATGCCAGTGATACGCCACAGGTCCACGAATTCGCCGAAGGTCACGGCCTTGCCGTCCTTGGTGCCGGCGATCATCTTGGACACGCGCTCGGAAATCTCGTCCATCGAGCGGGAGAGCACCACAATCTGCATGAGCTCGCAGGTCGGCGTGAGCACGACCTTCTCCGGCACGTTGCCCTTGCCGTAGTCCACGGCGGTGGAGCGCAGGGAGCGGCTCGGCACCTCGGAGACACGCGGCACGAGAATCGTGTCGAGCTTGCCGTCATCGATGGCCTTCTCGGCGAAGGAGACGAGCAGGTTCTGGGCCGCCTCGATGGCGCCCATTTCGCCGCACAGACCCCAGTCGATGAGCTCGGGGTGGGTCAGGGAAGCCTTGCCGCCGCCGGAGGCACCGCCCTTGGAACCGGCTGCGGTGATGCCCATGCTCGGCTGACGCAGCACGGCGGTCGCATCAATGCCGCGCTTGTTCAGAGCGTCGATCAGGGCGATGGTCGTGGTGGTCTTGCCTTCTCCGCGCGATGCCTTGAGCGGCGTATCGGCGGTGACGAGCACCACCTTGCCGTGCTTGCGCGGGGCGTCAGGGTTCTCGGCCAGGTACTTCATGTAGCCGAATGCGTCGATCTTCTGGACCAGACCGTACTGGCTGGTGAAGTCTTCGATGGTGGTCATATAAAGCCTTTCTGTGTTTGTGTGGTGGGGCGGGGTGGTGGGGCGGCAGTCGCCGCCTCTTCGCCTAAAAACAGCCCACTGGGCTGTTTTCTTAACGGCTTAGCCCCCTCAGTCCGCTTCGCGGTCAGCTCCCCTCAGGGAGGGGAGCTCAATACGGACTAAAAGTCGGACATGTGGAAGCCGTTCTTCATTTCCATGCTGCGAGTGTACAGCACGGAGTCAAGCAGCTTTTCGGTTTCCTCCTTGAGCTGGTCGGCCATGGTCTGGTTGGCGGCGGCGAGAATCTCGCGCACCTCGGGGTTACGCAGCGCGGCGATGGTCTCGTCCGGGGTCATCGGCTGCACATCGCCATCCACGTTGTCGGCCTCAAATTCCTCTTCAGCGGCGGACTGCGCGGCTTCCTCGGCGGCCGTCAAGCCCAGACGGGCGATCTGCTCGTCGGTGGCGGCGACCAAGCGGTGGCCCATCGCACCGGTCTTCTCCTGGTAGCGCTCAACGGCGTTGGACGTGGAGCGGAAGGCGCCATCGCACAGGGCGGCGATGATGCGGTTGGCCCAGTAGAAGTTCTCGGACGTCACGCGGGTGGTGGTGTCCTCAAGGTAGGCGGGCGTGGTGTCCACGTTCGGGAAGAACGGTACCAGCGTGTTGAACGGGTTGGAGCCGTATGCCATCCACTGGATGGCGCGGGAGGCCTGCGGGCGGTACGGGCGGATCTGCATCACCGCGAGCTGGCTCTGGCGGTTGATGCCGATCGTGCGGTACATGTGGCGGGTGCGCTCATCGCCCAGCTGGCCGTACGGATCGAACGGGGTGCCCTGGTAGTGGGAGCTCAGCACGTACTTGATATCCTCGATGGTCACCTTGCGCTCAGGCTGACGGGCCCACGGGATGTCGTCGGAGGTGGGCTTGTGGTCGGCGTCCGGGCCGTCCCACACCTCGTCGTACGGGTTGAGGAAGCGCTGCATGTACCAGGCGCGCGGGGTGTTGTACACGTGGTCGGAGTCGGAGTGGGAGCCGAAGGCATCGCGCGGGTTGAACGGGGTAGTGTTCTCCACCGCGAGGTCCAAATGGTTGGTTTCGATGAATTCGGCAAGGTCTTCGGAACACATGTGCGCTTCCTGGTCACCCAGAGCGTCCTCAAGGTCGAATTCGTCGATACCGAGCTGGTTCGGCATGGTCACGTAGGCCTCGTCCGGCACGCGCTTGGCAATCCAGTGATGGCCGCCCACAGTTTCCAGCCACCAGATTTCGTTGGAGTCGGAGAAGGCGACGCCATTCATCTCGTAGGTGCCGAATTCCTCAAGCAGCGCGCCGAGGCGCTGGACGCCCTCGCGTGCGGTCTTGACATACGGCAGCACGATGGTCAGGAAGTCCTCTTCGCCGATGCCGCCGGGCACCTCGGGCTCATCGCCCTTGGCCGGCGTGTATTCCACGAACGGGTCGGCGCCGAGCACGCGCTCGTTGGTGGTCAGGGTTTCGGTGGCGCTCATCGCCACGTTCGCCTCGTTGACGCCGGCCTCGCCCCAAATACCTTCCTTGAGGTCCGCGTTCGGCACGGCGGTGTACTGCAGCGGGTCGTCCGGCAGGGTGATGGTTAGGTGGGAGATCACCGACTTGTATTCGCGCGGCTGTTCCTCCGGCTTCACGACGATGAAGCGCTTCGGGTTGAACTCGCCGTTCGCGGAATCCTCGTTGCGGGCGATGATGGTCGAGCCGTCATAGCTCGCGTCTTTACCTACCAGAATCGTGGTGCAGGCCATAGTGTGATGGTGTCCTTTCTTTGTTGTGGTCACGCTCCCACTGGCGGGAGCTGGACGACGAAGTCGGACTGAAGGTGGTTTTGTACTGACCCACCCCCAGTCAGTGATGCTGACAGCCCCCGCCTGCGGGGGCTCATGTGGCTCACGCCTTGCCGGTCAGGAAGATGCCGTCGGTGTCGGGCACTTCACCGCTGTTGCGCAGCGCGTGCAACAGCTCGTTGAGCCAGAAGCCCTGATTCAAGCCGGGCAACGGCTTCTTGGTGGCCCACACCTGCAGGTAGTACTCATGATCCTTGTCCGGCGGCTGCGGACCGTTGTACCGCATGATCACCGCCGGGTCAGTGCTGCGGCCCAAGAACTTGGAGGCCGAGGAGTTGCACCCCTGCACGGTCTCGGGAATCATGGCCGGCAGCTGACGGGAGAAGTCCGGCGGGATGGCCAACGCATGCGAATCATTGAAGTCGTACATCAGCGCATCAATCGGCAGATTGGCCACGGACCAGTGAATCCACTCGAAGCCGCAGACCGGAATCGAATCCGGGTCCACGAACTCCCAGTGCAGGTAGCGGGCCTCGGGATCCACATCATCGATGTAGAACGGGAAGGAGACCACAGGCACGCCACCATTGAAATATTCAGGGGCCGCAGCCTTGGCGAAATCGTCCGGGATGACGGTGAAATCGGCGGAAATCTTCATACGTCCCAGTATCGCTCATATGTGTGACGTACTGGGGGCTGTGCGTTACGGGGTCTCTCCCCCAGTCTCGCTGCGCTCGACAGCCCCCACTCATCAGAGGGGGGCTAGTTGCGTCGGGTTATGAGATCAGGGCGCAGAAGAGGGACTCGAATACCAGTAGCGGGTTGCCGTTGCCGGCTAGGCGCTTGCGGGCGTGGGCCACTTCGTCCAGACGGGTCACGGCACCGGCCCGGTTCAATCGCACCGACAATTCGGTGATCGACGAGCGGTTCTCCAGGTTGATGAGGCCCACCGAATCCTCCGCATTGTTCTGCAGCACCGCCACATCTCGGTAGATGGAAGCGATGGAGTTCAGCGCATGATCCAATACGTCGCGCGTACGGCGGGTGACCAAACGCTTCACATCGTCTTTCTTGGCAATCTGGTTGAATGCGCCACGCAGTTTCGGCGGGATGCGGTCGCTCGGTGCCAGTCCGTTGATGCGGCGGAATTCCGCTTCCTGGCCGGCGGTGATGCGGTTCGCGTCCGCCTCGGCCTGGGCCTTGGCATTGTCGATAAGATTGCCGGCCAACAACACTGCATCCGAGGCACGGGCCAGATTCAGCACACCGACCACAAGTTCATCGCGGTCGGACATAACCCGTTCGTCGGTGGCGTACAACTTGGCGATGCCGATATGGCCTTCGGCGAGTCGGGCCGCACGCTGCGCCACTTTTGGCTCGACATTGGTGGTGGAGGTCAGGAATCCGGCCACCGCCTGGGTGGAGGGCACGGCGAGGTTCACGATGCGTGTGCGCGAGCGGATGGTGGGCAGCACGTCCTGGGCGCTGGGCGCGCACAGTAGCCAGATGCAATGCTCGGCCGGCTCCTCAATCTCTTTCAAGAGCACGTTGGTGGTGCGCTCAAGCATGCGATCCACGTCTTCGATGATGATGATGCGCCACGGTGCGGTGGCGGGCATCTGCTCGGAGGTAGTGATGATCTCACGCACCTGATCGATACCAATAGTCACCTTGTTCGTGGTCAGCACCGTGACATCCGGATGCGTGCCGGCAAGCACCTGCTGGGTGACGCGCGTGGGCTCAGCGCTCATGCCGTGATCCGGGCTTTCCAGCGCCGCCGCGAATGCTCGGGCCATGTTGGAACGGCCCGATCCGGGAGGTCCACAGATCAGCCACGACTGGGTGATCTGGCTCGGGTCGCCCTGCGCGATACGACTGAGCATGTCGATTACCGGCTTTTGGCCGACTAGTGAATCCCATACGCTCATGCGAGCTCCTTGATGTCGGATTCGATGGCAGCCCATACCGCTTCAATGCTCTGGCTCGCATCGATAACGCGGAAACGATTCGGCTCGGCGGCGGCCAAGTCCAAGAAGGCCTGGCGGGTGCGGGACTGGAAGTCATCACCGGCCGATTCCATACGGTCTTCCGCGTGTTCGAGGCGATGGTGGGACAGGGCTGGGTCCATATCCAGCAAATACGTGCGGTCGGGCAGCAGGTTGTTGGTGGCCCACATGCTTAAGGATCGAATCTCTTCTGGCGTGAGTTCGCGGCCACCGGCCTGATAGGCCAAGGAAGAGTCTAAATAGCGGTCGGTGATCACCACTTCACCGCGCTCCAATGCCGGGCGGATGGTTTCGGCAACGTGCTGGGCTCGGTCTGCAGCGAATAGCAGCGCCTCGGCGCGCGGTGCGATGTCGACGGCGCCCCCATCCACACCGTGCAACAGCAGTTGGCGAATGGCCTTGCCTAACGCAGTGCCTCCCGGCTCACGGGTAACGACCACGGTACGCCCCTGAGCCTCAAGATACGCACGCAGCCGCTCGACTTGCGTGGTCTTGCCCACGCCATCGACACCTTCAAACGAAACAAACAGACCGTTCATGCTATTGACCTTAGCGTTAGGCGCAGAGTTGCGCCCAACAGGCAGTTAAACCAGCTCTACCTCCGTTTCAAGGGGCTGATTTGGTCTTTTCTGAAGGTCTACTTCCGTTTTGAGGGGCTGTTGCCCAAGTAGACAACGTTCCAAAACGGCGGAATGACGTTGGCGCGGAGCCGTTCATACTCGTGGTTCAGCAGATGACCAGCCCCTTGAAGCGGAAGTAGATATTCTCAAAACGAGAAATCAGCCCCTTGAAACGCAAGTAGAGCAATAATTCCGCTCAGCCACGCTTGGGAATTACGGCGGGGCGCTCGTAGCCCTCGTTGGCGGTCAGCCAGTCGACGTCCTTTTTCACAGTGGCGGGGGTGGAACCGAGTTTTTCGGCGATGCGCTGGTTGGACCAGCCCTTGTTCGCCAACTTCTTGACTTCGGCACGGCGTTCGGCGCGCTTGGCCTCCTGCGCCGAAACCGCAGCCGAGGTACCGCCCTTCTTGCCCTTGCCGGCAACGGCCTTGGCGCCACCAGCACGCCCAGCACCGCGACGGCCACGGGTGGAGGGACCAGCCGCACGCTTTTCGGCGAGCAGTCGGAAGGCGTCATCAGGGGTGATGGATTCAGGCGTGTACTGACGCGGCACCGTGCGGTTGGTCTCGCCATCGGTGATGTACGCGCCGAAACGGCCGTCCTTGATGGTCACGTTCTTGCCGGTGTTCGGGTCCTTGCCCAAATCACGCAGCGGCGGCTTGGCGGCACCACGGCCACGCCCGCGGCCGTACTTGGGCTGCGAGAACAGTTCTTTGGCCTTGTCGATATCGACCGTGAAGATCTCGTCTTCCGAGGCCAGCGAGCGGGTCTCCGACTTGCCGTCGGCACCCGTCTTGGTCAGGTAGGGGCCGTAGCGACCGTTGTTGGCGGCCACCGTGCATTCGGATACCTCGCCGGTTTCGGCGTTGGTTTCCTCGTATGTGCCCACTTCGCGCGGCAGACTCAGCAGCTTTAGCGCGTCTTCCAGCGACAGCGATTCAGGGCTCATCGTCTTGAACAACGAGGCCATCTTCGGGCGCGACGCGGCGGCGGCCGCGGCCTTCTTCGAACCCTTCTTGGCCGCAGAAGCACCAGCAGTATCGCCAGCAGCGCCAGCCGAAGCCTCAGCCGGCGGCACCAACGCCACATACGGGCCGAAACGCCCATTGCGCACCTCGACGGTACCGCCGGATACCGGATCAACGCCCAGCTCGCGCGGTCCACCGGAGTGGTTGTCGATCAAATCGCGGGCCACGGCCACCGTCAGCTCATCCGGCGCGATGGTGTCCGGCAGAGACGCGCGCTTCGGGTTGCCTTCGGCGTCCAGATGCTCCATGTCTTCCAGATACGGGCCGTAACGGCCGACGCGCACGTGCAGGCCGTCGCCGATGTCGATGGTGTTGATGGCGCGCGCGTCGATCTCGCCGAGCTGCGCGACCTGCTGTTGCAGGCCTTCGTGCGCCTCGTCGGCGTTGCGGGCGGCGCCCTCGCCGGAACCGAAGTAGAAGTGGGTGAGCCAGTCGCGGCCGGATTCCTCGCCGTGGGCGATGCGGTCAAGGCCGTTTTCCATCTCGGCGGTGAACTGGTAGTCGACCAGCTTGGGGAAGTTCGTCTCGAGCAACTTGGTCACGGAGAAGGCGAGCCAGCTGGGGATCAGCGCACGGCCACGCTCGTATACGTAACCGCGATCCATGATTGTGGAGATAATGCTCGCGTAAGTGGACGGGCGACCGATCTCCTTGGCTTCCAGCGTCTTGACCAGCGTGGCCTCGGTGTAGCGGGCCGGCGGCTGGGTTTCATGGCCGTCCGGTTCGATGTCGCTTGCCTCGACCTGCTGGCCGACGCTCATCGGCGGCAGGGAGGTGTTGGATTCGGAGGCGTCACCCCTGACGGCCTTGGCGTCCGTCTTGCCGGCGGCAGCAGCCTGGTCCGAGCCAGCCCCAGCGCCGGGAGCGGCGGCCTTGGGCTTGCGCCCCTCCCCCGTGGCCTTCATAAAGCCGGGGAATTCGATGACGGTGCCGGACGCCTGGAACACGGCCTCGCCCTCGGTGGGGCCGGCCGGCGCAGACAGGCGCACGGTGGCGGTGGAACCGGTGGCGTCAGCCATCTGGCAGGCAAGCGTGCGCTGCCAGATCAGCGTGTATAGGCGCAGCTGGTCGCCGGGAAGTTTGGAAGCCAGCTCGTCCGGGTCGTGGAAGCGCGAGCCCGCCGGGCGAATACACTCGTGGGCTTCCTGCGCGCCAGCGGTTTTGGTGGCGTACTGCTTGGGCTCGGCGGAGAGGAACTTGTCGCCGAAATGGTAGGAGACGGCGTTGCGGGCGGCGGTGATGCCCTCCTGCGACAGCGTCACCGAATCGGTTCGCATATAGGTGATGTAGCCGTTCTCGTACAGGCTTTGGGCCGCGCGCATCACGGCGCGAGCACCCATGCCGAGGCGATTGCCGGCGGTCTGCTGCAGGGTCGAGGTGGTGAACGGCGGCTGCGGGCGGCGGCGGTACGGCTTGGTTTCCATCGACATCACAGTGAAATCGGCGGTCTTCAGCGCCGAAGCCACGGCGGTGGCACCAGCCTCATCAAGCTGGCGAACGTTCGCCGCGAACCCGTCCGGGGTCAGCTGGCCGTCGGCACCGAAATCCTTGGAGCCGGCGAGTCGCTTGCCGCCGAGCGTGATCATGCGGGCGGAGAATTCGGCACGCTCCCCCAGCGCGTCAGGCGCGGACAGCGTGGCGACGATATCCCAGTACGGCGCGCGCTTGAACGCCATGCGTTCGCGCTCGCGTTCCACGATCAGGCGGGTGGCCACGGACTGCACGCGGCCGGCGGACAGGCCTGGGCCCACCTTGCGCCACAGCACCGGCGACAGCTCATAGCCGTACAGACGGTCGAGGATGCGGCGGGTCTCCTGTGCGTCGACCATATTGCCATCCACATCGCGCGTGTTGTTCAGGGAGGCGTTGATGGCGTTCTTGGTGATCTCGTGGAACACCATGCGCTTGACCGGCACCTCGGGTTTCAAGGTCTGCACCAAGTGCCACGCGATGGCCTCGCCCTCGCGATCCTCATCAGTCGCCAGATAGAGTTCATCGGCGTTCTTCAGGGCCGATTTGAGTTCGCTGACCGTACGCTTCTTGTCGCCGTCGACAATGTAATACGGCTTGAACCCGTCGTTGACGTCCACGCCGAACTTGCCGAACTTGGCCTTGTCTGCCGCGGGCACCTGGCTGGGCTGCGCGAGGTCTCGGATATGGCCGACCGACGCCATGACGGTGTACCCCTTGCCCAGGTAGTCACCGATCTTGTGGGCCTTGGTCGGAGACTCCACAATCACCAGTTTGGTAGCCATACCCACTCCTTATGTATTGCGCGAAACACACGACGTTTCTGGCGTCATAATACTCATGAATCATGTCCAACTGCCAAATTCCGCCGTTGTGCCGGGCAAATTCGGCCGTTCGCACCCCATGTTTTACCGTTTGGGCGGTGCCGGCGGAGCGCCGATCAGACCCAGCCGGCTTAAGGGCGCTGCAGTGATCTGACGCAGGGCCAGCAACAGTCCGAATGCGAGCATGGCCACACCCGCAATGCCCACAACAGCGCTGACATTCGCCCCCTGAACCGCCCAGCTGGCGCTGACATTGAGCCCCGGCACCACCTGCCAGATCACATAACCGCTGTAGGCGAGCAACAGCAGGCCCCCGGTAATCAGCACGCTGCCGACGATTTGCACGCTCACTGAGGAGACGCGGCGACCCGGCTCGTCCATGCCGGACTTGCGCGTAACTGCCAGAGCGAGCAGGGCCAATCCCGCCACCAGCAGGATGGACATCGCCACATCCGAAGGGCGATGCCATTGTCCGTATATCACGGAGACACCGACGGTCACCGCCCAAACCACGCCGATGACGCCCGCCAAAGCTCGAACCGCACGAGGCACGGTAAGCAGCAGAATCACCGCACAGGCTGCGGCCAGCATCGTGTGACCGGAAGGCGCGGAATTAGCGGCAGGAGATTCAGTGTTGATGATGAACGGACGCGGCAACAGACCCTTGATACGGGTGACGGCCAAGCAGACCACGGCGAACACGGCGATTTGCCCGGCCAACCACCAGCGGCGTCGAATCAGCGCCGTAATAATGCCGATTGCGGCAATTGTGCAGCTGACAGCGATAACCAGCCAGGATTGTGCGACGGCGTTCATCACGCCGGTGGCCCAGGACGGTACATCGTTGTGCAGGTTTTTCCAGACCAGTTCGTCGTACGATTGTCCGTTTTCGGTAAACACGCACCCCCACCACACGCCGAAGCCGATAGCGATCAGGAGCAGACCGAATACCACGCACAGTACGCGGCTGGAGATTCGCGGGCGCACGGTAAGCGGGTCAAGCCGGGCCAAGCCACGGTCGATATCAGATGCCCCATCCGCATCGTCCATGTCCAGCGGCCTGAAATCCCGTAAGGAGCCTGATGTGGATGCCGATGCATCTGAACCGGAGACCGGGCCGAGCGCAGCCAATGGGTCAACAACGTTCGACGACGAGTCAGGCTGCGCTGCGCCTGAGCCGACCAGATTGACCGCCGCATGCGGGTCGCGAATTCTAGGGGTCTGTGCGTCATTCATACGTTCGACTGTACGGCCGCGCCCCGGACAGGGGACCACGCTAGTGCCAGCTCACAGCCAAATCCGCACATAAAGAAAACCTCCACACACCCGTCAGAGGCCACTTACCCTTGCTGCATTCCTGCCCTGGGGGAGTTGGGTGACATAGCGCCGCGTGGAGGCTGGGGATAAGTCTATGGAGACGTATGGACCAGCGCAGCGACACGAAACGTGCGCGCCGGGTCGCACGGCAGACCAACCAGCGCATTCAGGCAATATTCATGCAACATCAAGAAGCGTGCCCAATTGTAAGAATTCCGGAAAAAATACCGGCATAAATGCGTGTGGTTACGCTCACGTCAAACGATTGTTCAAGGCCAACAGTTACGGTGGACACCATGGCTTCTTATACTCGTCGTGCACATTCGGGAGGCAATGGCCCCGCTCTGAGGCAACCGCGCACCGCGCAAAGCAGAGCCGGCCACTCCGCACAGGAGGGCCCCTATACGCCCCAGGAGAGCCGTTCCCGCCACGCAAGCCACAAGGCTTCCAATAGCCATCGAGCCCCGAACAGGAAGAAAAAGAACACAGGAAAAGGCAAGCACCGTGTACTGAAATGGGTGCTGGGCATCTTCTTCTCCCTGATTGGACTGGGCTTGCTGGCCGGTATCGCAGTATTCGCATACCTGTACACCACCACCGAGGTCCCGCAACCCGAAAAGTTCGCGTTGGCCGAGAAAACCACCGTGTATTACGCGGACGGCACCACCGCGATCGGCTCCTACGCGGAGCAGAATCGTGAAATCATCTCTTGCGAGGGGCTGCCGGACTACATCGGCAACGCGATTGTGGCGTCCGAAAACCGTACGTTCTACACGGATAAAGGCCTTGATCTGAAGGGCATCGCCCGCGCATTCATTAATAATGTGACCAAGGGCACGCGCCAAGGTGGTTCCACCATCACTCAGCAGTATGCCGAGCGGTATTACATGGGCGAAACCACATCCTATGTGGGCAAGGCACGCGAGGCCATCATGGCCATCAAAATCGCGCAGACCGAATCCAAGGACGAGGTGCTGTGCAATTACATGAACACCATCTATCTGGGCCGCAACTCCTACGGTATCCAGGCAGCGGCCAAGGCATACTTCAATAAGGACGCCAAGGATCTGACGCTGTCTGAGGCGGCGATGATCGCCGGCATTATTCCGTCACCGTCCACGTGGGATCCGGCCGATAACGCCGATATGGCCAAATCGCGCTTCAAGCGTGTGCTGAACATCATGCAGGAGGATGGTTACATCACTGCCAAGCAGCACACTGATGCCAAGTTCCCGCAGACCGCCGCGGTGGCGCAGCAGAACGAATACGCGGGGCCGAACGGTTATCTGTTGGATATGGTGCGCCGTGAGCTGGTGCAGTCCAAGGCCTTTACCAAAGAAGATTTGGATACTGGCGGATACAAGATCATCACCACCATCGACAAGAGCAAGCAGGATCTTATGCAGTCCATCGGCGACACCCGTCTGGACGACATGCCTGAATCCCTGCAAATCGGCGGCATAGCGCTGGACCCGAAGACCGGTGAAGTATTGTCCGTATACGCCGGTTCAGATTATCTGTCCAAGCAGCTCAACAATGCCGATCAGGCCGTATTCGAACCGGGTTCGACTATGAAACCGTTCGCTTTGCTGGGGGCCGCGCAATCCGGCGTCAGCTTCGATACGTTGTTCAACGGCAATTCCCACCAGCACTTCACCGGCTTGGATCAAGAGGTGAACAACGCTCTGGAGAACAACTGGGGCAACATCAATCTGTATCAGGCCACCGCCAACTCGGTGAACACGGTGTTCATGAACGTCAATGAGCATCTGACGCCGAAGCGCACGGCCGCAATCGCCCATGAAGCGGGCATTCAGGGCGATATCGATGAAAACTCCATGTACAACGTGCTGGGCATCAACGCCCTGACCGTGTGGGATTTGGCGCAAGGCCATTCGACCATCGCCAACAATGGCGTGAAGAACACCTTGCACATGGTGTCCAAAGTGCTTGATTCCAACAATAAGGACATGTACAACGCGCCCAGCAACGGCACCAAGGTGTTCGATGCCAACGACTGCGCTTTGGTACAGAAGGCCATGCAGGGCACCACCACGTACGGTACGGCGGCCGGCACATCCAGCATGTTGGGCCGACCCGTCGCCGGCAAGTCCGGTACCGCCAACGACGAAATGGCTTCGTCGTTCGTGGGATACACCCCCAGCATGATGAATGTGTGGGCTATCTGGAACCCGGACGATAAGGGCAATCCGCAAGTGGTGCCAGCCTTCTCCGGATACGGCGTCTCTTCCACTGGATACCCCGCCCACCTGTTCCAGGAGTTCATGGCTCAGGCCTTGCAAGGCACCGAGGCGGAGCAGTTCCCGACCGCTAAAGACAACGGCAAGATCGGCGGCTCCGACGGCACTTGGGGCTTGGGCAAGGGACAGAGCAGCGGCCTGTCCAACAACACCAACAAGCAGTCCACCGAAGACGCGCAGAAGCAGGCTGAGCAGGACGCACAGCAGAAGGCGGCCGAAGAGGAAGCCAAGAAGCAACAGCAGGCTCAGGAGTTCGCCCAGCAGTGCCTCGCCAATCCGAGCTATTCCACCGAGTGCCCGAATTATCCCGGCACCACTACCGGCGGAGATGGCAACGCCGGCAACAATACCGGCGGTGACAACGGGAACAATACCGGCAACGATAATGGTAATTCCGGAGGCACCGGCGGGAACACCGGCACCAACGGCGTCACCCAGTAGTAAGTAAAACACAGACAACAAGGCTCCCTCTGATGCAATCAGAGGGAGCCTTGTTTTTGCTCTGCTAGCGCTCAGCGCTTGCGCTGGAAACGGTTGATGGCGGAGATAATCGACTTCAGGGCGCTAGTGGTAATCGACGAATCGATGCCGACGCCCCACACGATCTGCGCGTCATCGGCCTCGCCGACCTGGCATTCCACGTACGAGGCGGCCATGGCGTCGGTGCCGACGGACATGGTGTGCTCCACGTAATCCATAATCGAGGCGTCAACGCCAAAGTTGGAAATGGCGTTGAGGAAAGCGGCGATCGGACCGTTGCCGATGCCGGAGACCTCGCGCTCCACGGGCGCATCGACCCCGACGTTCACGCCGCGGTCGAGCAGACGAGCCTTGAGCACGGTGTCGGAGCCATCCTCACCGGAGCTGACGGCCACCTTGAGCAGCTTCAAGCGGCCCCACGGCACGAGCGAGGCGTCATGAGTATCGCCCACAACCACACCGGCGGCGGTCATGCCGGACTGTTCGACCGGCAGGTACTCGTCCTTGAACAGACGCCAGATATCCTCGTCCTTGACTTCCTTCTTGGTCGTGTCAGCGTAGTTCTGCACGATCTTGTCGAATTCGATCTGCAGACGCTTGGGCAGGTCAAGATTGTGGTTGGTCTTGAGCAGGTAGGCCATGCCGCCCTTGCCGGACTGCGAGTTGACGCGAATGATGGCTTCGTACGTACGGCCGATGTCCTTCGGGTCGATCGGCAGGGACGGCACAAGCCACACGAAGCTGTCGAGATCGGCGCCAGCGCGCTCGGCGGCCACCTGACGAGCCTCGAGACCCTTCTTGATGGCGTCCTGATGCGAGCCGGAGAACGCAGTGAACACGAAGTTGCCGGCGTACGGGTGACGCTCGGAAATCTTGATCTGGTTGCAGTACTCAACCGTCTTGCGAATCTCGGGCACGTTGGACAGGTCAAGCTGCGGGTCGATGCCTTGGGTGAGCCAGTTGAGGCCCAGCGTGACCAAGTCGACGTTGCCGGTACGCTCGCCGTTGCCCAGCAGGCAGCCTTCCACGCGGTCGGCGCCGGCCAGCACGGCCAGCTCGGTGGCGGCCACGCCCATGCCTTCGTCGTTGTGCGGGTGGAGGGAGAGCACCACGGAGTCACGGTCGTCGAGGTGGGTGGAGACGTACTCCACTTCGTCGGCGAACACGTTCGGCGTGGTCATTTCCACGGTGGCGGGCAGGTTGATGATCATCGGGTGCTCGGGAGTCGGCTTGATAACACCGATCACGGCGTTGCACACCTCGACGGCGTACTCCGGCTCGGTGCCGGTGAAGGATTCCGGCGAGTACTCGTAGTACAGGTCGATGCCCTTGGCCTCGTTCTCGAGGTCCTTGCACAGTTCGGCGGCGTCGGTGGCGAGCTTCTTGATCTCCTCCTTGTTCTTGCGGAACACGACCTCGCGCTGCAACACAGACACGGAGTTGTAGAAGTGCACGATGGCGCGCTTGGCACCCTTGAGCGCCTCGTAAGTGCGGCGGATGAGGTGCTCGCGGCACTGGGTGAGTACCACGATGGTCACGTCGTCCGGAATCAGCTCACGCTCGATGAGCATACGGATGAAGTCGAAATCGGTCTCGGAAGCGGACGGGAAGCCCACCTCGATCTCCTTGAATCCCATGGAGACGAGCAGGTTCCAGAAACGCAGCTTGCGCTCGGAATCCATCGGGTTGACGAGGGCCTGATTGCCGTCGCGAAGATCGACGGAGCACCAGCGCGGCGCGCGCTGCAGTCGCTTGCCCGGCCACGTACGCTCCGGGTAATCAAACGGGATCTGCTTGTCGTAGGCGGCGTACTTGTTGTACGGCATACGACTCGGCTTCTGCGGATCGCCGATGAATCGCGCCGGAGGCAGCAGCGGGTCGTTGTTCCCCCCATTGGACGCCGCAGCCACTGCCGCGAGATCAAAAACGGATGATTGACCCTGACCCATTGTTCCTCCTTTACTGGTTATTGCGCGGGCCCTCTTGCGGACGCGACTGCGGCGTTGTGCCAGGGCGGCGCCGGGCCACGCGGATTTGTCAATACGCACGTAACATCCTACAGGCCGGTTCGGGCAAACCCGCGGGAAATGCCGTATCGTGGCATTTGCTTATGCACCTGGCTGACATGAGGGCACTCAGCGTCGGCGCCGGGCCACGCTTTGACTCCGGCACAACACCCCGCCTGCGATACCCCACCAGATGGCCCTCCATACGTCGGCGGCGGGCCAAATATTGGTACTGCACCGACAGCCAAACGGCTCAGCGTCGTCAGCGGACCAACTTATGGCGAAATACCGACTCTGGGAAAGCTTATCGTCGGCAAATTGCCAGGCTATGGCACACTACCGACGCTACGAGGCCCACAACCATCGGCAACGCGACAAATATTGGCCCACCGCC
>ENA-OOXF01001360-OOXF01001360.1-human-gut-metagenome-genome-assembly--contig:-NODE-1360-length-15968-cov-4.094137_pt1 | contig 15968 bp, 15 predicted proteins | sample MGYA00241586_ERZ501341 | MGnify/ENA primary metagenome ERZ501341 (study PRJEB25962, sample SAMEA2042985) | human gut metagenome | biome: human gut; feature: human-associated habitat; material: faeces... | reverse complement strand
CCTTTTCCTGCTACTGCTATAATCTGTGTTTTCTTATCCATTATTGTTCTCCTTAAAATATTGCTAATTAAATTCTTAATTAAATTGCTGCACCCAATGCCCTTGCGCGTCTTGTCACTGCCTCAGCAGATAATGGTGTCTTCCCTTTCCTGCTTCCTTGGCTGAATACAATGCTTTATCAGCTTTCTCAAAAAGCATGCTGTAATGTGTATCATTGTAATTATTCTCCATAAGTTCAAGACATCCTTCCCCTGAAGTAACTTCTATCAATTCAAATGTGAATACCAGTTATTAATATCCCAAAAATGCACCAACGCCATTCACAAGTCCATTGGCAAGCATTTCTAATGTTTCATCACTATGGTCTGAGCTTGCATTCCCAAGTTCCATATCAACTGACGGAACTGTACTGTATGATGTCTGTGTCAGATCTATCGCCATGCTTCCAGAACCATGAATCTTTGCACCTTGTCCACGAAGTCCGTCAACAAGTGATGCCCCAAGTGAATCATGCTGCTGCCAGTGGTCTGCCACAGGACTCATATTCTTAATTGCATCGGGAACTGCTATATAAAAGCATCCCTTATCGTATGAAAGTCCATCACCATCCCAGTGCAATGATATATGACAGTCTGCAACATTGTTACATATTACAGTTCTTGCCACATTATCAAGCTGTACATCTGATGAATCCCTTATCATCAGCACATCATATCCTTCTAACAGAAGTTTATCTCTTAAAATCTCTGCCATCTTAAGTGTTACTTCGCTCTCTGGTGTCCCGTCATAAAATGTCATTCCGCCTGACACCGCCGTTGCTGTCGCAGCGCCAGCCGCCGTACTGCCTCCTGTACTCTTAAGAGAACCATCCGGATGGCACAATGTTCTGACCGCCGAACCTCCTGCCGTTCCATGCCCGGCATTAACTCCGACAACAATGTTCTTTCTCTGACCTGACGCTTTATAAAGAACAGCATATCCATCACTTATAGCAGAATGGTCCGCATATTCCCATGTTGTATTCATATAAATGTGTTCCAGATTCTCATATACAGGGACTCCGGTATATGGTTCTTTCTGTCTTATATATGGATTCTGCGTCTCCTCCTGCCCTGCATCTGTTTCAATCTGTTCTGTATTCCCTTCAAAATCGCTTCCTGTCTGCTCTGTGCTTTCTGTTTCTGCTGTCTCCTCAGCAGACTGACTGCCTGCATCTGAATCCTCGATTCCGCTTCCAGTCATATCCTGACTTGTTTCTTCAATGTCCGATTTATTCAATTCCGATGAAACATCAGTATTATTCTTTTTACAGCCTGACACCATCGTCACAGTAACTATCAGCGACATTATAATAGCTGCATATTTAGCAGCATTTGTCAATCTATTCATCTGTATCCTCCGGCCACACTGAACCTTCATCAAGTCCGTTATCAGTAAGCCATTTATCTTCTACTGTAATATATTTCTTAGCGCCAGCTTCATCAACAAGCATAACAGAAACCCTGGGTGTCTGCCCTTCTGCAAGTTCTTCACACCCATAATCTCCGTCAAATATCTGTTTTATCTTCCACATAACAATCTCCGTTTCAAATACTTAATGTTTTTATTATAAAACATTTTTACAAAATATGCTATAATATATCCATTATGAAAGTACGGAGGACATGATGGTGTAAGCTATGGTGTTGTATGTAACTGGGACGAGACATGTGGTGGATAAGTCCTGTCACTGGCGTAAAAAGTTACATTGGCAAATGCTCCGCCGATTCATTCACTGCTAAGAAATTCGCTAAAGTTGATGGTGATGATACCGACAGGGTGCTGGTGATAAAGTAATAATAAAATGGACTTTCCCACGGATTTACCGTGCAGAAAGTCCATTTTACTTTTATTTCAGTCTATCTTACCCCCAGATAAGCTTCTCCCAGAATTCCTTATCCCTGGCATACTTTAATATATCCTCTTCTTTTTCGTTATCGAGGTAATCCATAACCTTGTTGTAATCTGTCGGATTTTTAAAATCAATCTGCCACAAAAGTGTGCCTACTCCGTCCTTAAATTCCTTACATGTAATTCCCTGCTCGGTATATGCAGTAACTGTCCACACTTTCTCTCCTGATTCATCATCACATGATGCACTTTCTGTTGCACCTTCTGTCTTGCTTACACCTTCTGTTGTGTCTCCTGTAAGCATAAGCTCCTGAGACTTGCTAAGGCTGTCCTGTGCTTTTTCATTGGCAATAGCTGCTTTATGAAGAATTGTCTGATCCTCTGTTTTCATATCATATGTCCAACTGTTTTCTTCTATCCATTCTTCATCCTCAGTCTTTACATCAGATGCGAATCCATTGGCTGCTGCACTCTGTGCTGCGCTTGAAGCCGCATTTGCCTTCTGTCCTGCCGGTGCATTAGCTGCTGCCTTAGAAGCTGCTTCATTCTGAACTTCCTTAAGCTTTCTGATTTTATCCTTGATTGCATCAATATTCTGGTCAAAACTGTTTAAAAGCTTTTCCCATTCTTTGTCTGACATATCCCGCCAGTCCTTTTCCTCAAGATCGTCTGCTGTAAGCTCATACTGCTGTTTGAGCATTTCAATGAGATCTCCTACAAAATATCTTTTACCCGTTGCCTCATTTTCAAGTTCAATACCTGAGCCAGCCAGTGCAGCATTCCAGTTTTTCTTTTCAGTTAAAGCTTCATCCAGTGAATTGTATGAATATGCCATATCATCTGACAAATGTTTTAAGGCATTCCAGCTTCCCCATTTGTATGAACCTTCACTGGTTGAATCTGCATACTGGCAATATGCAAACATTTCCACAGCACTTGCATTGGATGGATCTATCTCGGAAAGATTAACATCATAATCCCTGAATTCATTTCCACCCAGTGCAATGCTTACTCTTACAATCGTGTCCTCACTGTCCGGATTAATAATCTGGGTTGCCCTCATTCCGTAGCCGGTATCCCCCACATTTAAAAAGCCAATTCCTAATGATTTGTACTGGATATTATTGTCCGGCTTCATAGATTCTTCAAAACCGGTGTCACCTTTGCCAGTTTTGGTTGTTCTGAAACTGTACTCTGAATAAGCACCATACCTCATTTGTGTGTTAATATTCATGTATTCTCCTTTCTGCAGCCGCTCAGTCAGTCGCAGCCGCGCCACTTTCCAGAAAGGTCCAAGTGGCAAATAATAAAAAACGCATTCATCCAACAGCTTCAATCCATTGAATAAATGCGCCTTCCATGCCTAATATATATCGGCATTATTTCATATATCATTATAGTAATTCAGAATTTCATTCCATATTTTTTCAGGTCAACCCTGCCATTAACAACCTCAATTCCATCTGCCATAAGAAGCTCTGCCTGCTTTCCGGCTCCTCCAAATGCGAATTCCCCAGCAAGCTCTCCCTTCGAATTAACTACTCTGTAGCACGGAATATGTAACGGATCCGGGTTCTTATGAAGTGCATTGCCAACCGCACGCGCCATCTTCTTATCGCCTGCAAGCTCTGCAATCTGTCCATATGTTGCAACCTGTCCTCTAGGAATCTTCTTAACAGCTTCGTATATCCTCTTAGTCGGACTGTCAGATACAAGATCATAACTTTCCGCAATCATGCGTCTGATATCTTCATCAGGAACAGTTCCATCAAGAATAATAGTATTCCAGTGTTCCTTATTCTGATGCCAGCCTGCAATTACAGAAGAATATGTACTTCTCCATAGGTCGCGCCACTCAGGTGAAACCTTCACATTAAGATTAATATATCCATTGCGCTCATATGTCCATAAAAATACTTTCTTACATCCTTTAACTCTTACAAGCTGCCAGTTCTCATCATGAAAAGGCGCTTCCTGATAAGTATCAGGAAAAGAAAGTCCATATGCAAGTGCTTCTTCCCTAGTCGTCATATTATCATTCCTTAGTTGTATTTATAAAAGCCTTCACCTGAAGACATTCCAAGCTTTCCCTCATCAATATACTTCTTGAGAATAGCTTCCATCTTCTTGAAATTATATGGCATCATCATCTTCTTAAGAAGTGGTGAGAATATTCCCGGAACACTCTGATACTGGTGAACAATATTATATGCAGTATTAAGCCCTACTGTATCAAATATCTGGAAAGGGCCTTTAGGTGCACCTGTTCCTCTTGTCCATGCAATATCAATGCTTTCAGGATCAGACACTCCTGCCGCATACAGGTCAAGACCACTAAGAAGGAATGGAACCAGCATAGAATTAAGCAGATAACCACTCTTTTCCTTTCTTACAGGAAGTCCAATCATTCGTATATCGTTAGCAAACTGCATTACTTCGTTAAAATACTTCTCATCAGTCTGAGCCTGTGTCATAACCTCAGCAGTGTTATTCTTCCATATAGAATTAGCAAAATGTAATGACAGATATTTGTCTGGTCTTCCAGTATATTTTGCAAACATTGATGGAAGAAGTGTTGATGAATTAGTTACAATAACAGTCTTTTCTGGAAGGAGTGGTGCAAGCTTCTCATAGAAAGCAATCTTATCCTTCTCATTCTCAGCCATAGACTCGATGACAAGGTCTGCATCAGCAACAGCCTTAGCCATATCAAGTTCAAGCTTGAGATTAGCATATGCATTCTCAACCTTCTTAAGGCACTCTTCCTTGTCAAATGTATCTTCATCTGCAAGTCCTGCACACCATGCATTCTTATCCTCTGCCATCTTCTCAATAGCATCAATATAAGTCTGCTTTAGATGGTCAATCTTAGGCTGGGTTCTTCCGATAGAACCCTCGCTTCTTAACCATATAGTTACATTAAATCCACAATATGCTGCCTGAAAAGCAATCTGACTCCCCAGCACTCCGCCTCCGGCAACAACAACATTAGAATACTTCATAAGTTCCCCTTTCTCTTATTCAACATCCTTACTAACCCTCGCGAACATCTTCACCTTAGTAACAACATTCTTCGGCTTAGTAAATATCGCATAAAACCACCTTGCAATCCAGCAGAATGGCAGCAGCCACGGTACTTTCTTCAGAAATGGAAATGTATACAGCATCTTATTAAGCGGTGGAAATGCGTTGTACATGAACATTCTGAATCTGCCCTTTTTCTCAAGCTGATTCGTATATGCATTATACAGATTGCCATAAGTTCCACTTGAAAGAATATAATCCGCCATATCCTTAACATCAGCGGTAAGTTCTCCATCTCCGAACCAGTAGTCAACCAGCTTCGATGCCTTAGTATAGAACTCAGTAAGTCCAAGCTTTGAAAATTCCGCATTAACGTAACCCATATCCATACCAGTCAGCGACTTCTTCATAATATACATATCCATAACCGAGCGGATTCCTGAGCCGCCGAGCTGAAAATGCTTTGCAAAATGTGCAACATTATACACATAGAAATCTTCATCCGTCATCAGGCGTGCGTACTCATTATCCACAGTAACCGTCCTATCCAGAATATTATCATATTCACGGTAGAAAGTCACCCCGTCGCCATCATCAAACAGACTTGTATGAATCTCAATATTATATATAGGGTCTTTGAAATACACATCCTGATGGCTTATATCATACATATCGCATGTATACCCCATCCCGATAAGAATATCATGCACCTTCTTCGCGTCCTCACGCTTAATAAGAATATCCATATCCGACATGCTTCTCATATCAGTCGATGGATACATATTCTTAATTATGCTGCCCTTAAGCGGCATATGCACAAGCTTCTCCTTAGTGAATACATCACACACATTATTCAGCTCTGCCTTAAAACGTATGCTTACAGACAACCCGCGCAGGTGCGCTTCTTCCCATTTACTTAAAATCTCAGAAGGAATCGCGCATTGCAGCTTCTTAATACCATAATAAGCTGTTGTCTGCACACTGTGTTTTTCAGCAATCTCATACACCTTTAACAGGTCAATATTATCGTCAGGCTCAGGCAACGGCTTGCCAGCCACAACATTTGCAAGAAGCCCGATAAGATACTCTCCATTATTCAAAATGTTTATCCTCCAATACCACGCAGCGGTCACATACCTCAAGCACAGCTTTTCTGTGCGATACAATAATAACCGTCTTATCCGTAAGTTCCCTTATATTCTTAAGCACCTTCTTCTCAATCTGCTCATCAAGAGCCGAAGTTGCCTCGTCAAGCAGCAACACAGGAGCGTCCGTATACAAAGCCCTCGCAATAGCAAGACGCTGTGCCTGTCCCTCAGAGATACCCATTCCACGCTCACCGATAAGCGTGTCATATCCATGCTCTAATTTTTCTACAAATGTGTCTGCACATGCAATATGCGCAACTGCCTTCACCTTGTCCATATCAACATCAGCATTGGTATCATCAAGAGAAGCAATCGCACTCGTAACATTTCCGGACATAAGGAAATTACCCTGCGGCACATATGCGAACATCTTGCGGTATTTTTCGGTCAGTGCATAACTTTCCTTTTCAGTCTTAATCTCAAGTGTCCCCTTTTCAGGCTCATATATAGCAAGAAGGAGCTTAAGAAGCGTACTCTTGCCCGCGCCGGAGTTACCCATAATCGTTATGAGCTCACCCTTGCCAATAGATATATCAGCATTTTCAAGAATAATGTCGTCCTCATATCTGAAAGTAATATTCTTGCATTCAATCGCTGTCATGTCTTTATAAAGCTCTCTGCAATAATCCCTGCTAAACTGGCTCTCAACGTGCTCTTCCTCAAGAGTCTCAAGCTCCATGCAGCGCTCCGCACTTGAGAGCATACCATAGAACTTTGGCAGATAACCGGTCATATTAGCAAGCGGCGCCCACAACTGGTCAACAAGCTGAAGTACTGCCGACAGCGTTCCGTAAGTAATACTTCCATGCAGAATTCCGAAGCTGCACCAGCACAGACCGAATATATAACCGCCATTCATAACAAGTCCGAAACCGACATTACATATATTAGAGAATTTATTTCTCTTCATACGCATGAATCTGTGCTTATCCATGTACTGTTTAGAAGTATCTATACTCTTTCTTTCTGCGCCAAATGTCTTAAGAACCATAAGGCTTCCAAGATTCTCTGACAGATAAGAACGAAGTACACCATCAGCCGCCTGCACATCCTTGTGAAGCTTCTTCATAACACGGCGAAACAGTGTTGTGAATATAAGCACAAGACCACCGCCAGCAAAAAATATTATAGAAAATCTGTAATCTAGCACGAAAAGCACCGCCGCCGCGCCGGCCAGCTTAACAAGCATTGCAATAATTCCCGGAATAATCTGCACGAACCCATCTGCCACAACAACCGCATCATTAGTAATTCTGTTCAGAAGTTCCCCTGTGTGAAATGCAGTAATAGCGCTGTATTTTCTTGACAGAATAGTTTCATAAAGTCGTGTTTTAATAACATTTTCCATGCCTGAACGTACATACTCATCTAAGAATCTTATTACACCTCTCGCAGCAATCTGCCCAAGCATAATAAGTCCAAGTATGATAACAAACTTAAGGAATACCATCTTATTGCCGGAAACTGCCCCGTCAATTGCTTCCCTCAGCACAAGTGCAAATGCCACCGCACTTATTGATATTGCTGAATTAAGCAGCACAAGAAGCAGCACTCCCAGCTTTAACTTCCCTGACACGCCAAAAATCCAGCTCATGGCTGGATTCTTAACTATCTTCTTTAATTGGAGCTTCTGTTCTTTGTCCATAATTTTCTAACTCTTCTTAATACTTTCTTAGCTTCATCTCTCAATCTCAGAATTGCACGACGCACCGGCAGCGCATCGCACCATATATGTGCATATATCTTAAGACGTATATCATCAGCATCAATCCACCGGCCTTTGCGGTAATACTTAGTAGCTACGCCGACAACCGTATCCTTAGGAATAATCTCCTTACGCCAGCAGTTATCCCCATAAAAAATGTAGTAATCATCCTCTACCTTAAGAATACGGTGAAGAACATACTGATCTGTGCTTTCTCTGTGATATAACGCAACATCATATCTTTTCAATTTCCTGTCAACAGGAACAATGTGAACAACGCAATCCGGTGTCTTAATCAATGGCCACATGCTCACACCTCTTGGAACACTGTAATAATGCCCGTCTTTGAACAGTGGTTTGAGCTTTTCCCTATCCATCAATAAGTCCAGCCTCTCTTATCTTAGCAACTAAAGCCTTAACATCTGCCTGTGCCTTTTCTCTGCTCACATCATATCGCTCAAGAAGTGCATCAACCAATTCTTCCTCTGTCTTATCTTCCTTCAACTGTTCAAATACGAAATTAGCTGTCTTATTATTTCTTATAATTCCATTAAAAGACTTGGCTGCCTCTCCTGTTGCAACTACGATATATTCATCACCAGTCTTTTCCATAACAATTCCTGATTTCAGTTTCATGGTTAATTCTCTCCTTCTTCTCCATATGCTGCCCTGTAAGCCACATGTGCAGCTTCTTCCTGCATGTTACATCCAAGCTCGAACAATCCGACATTCTCAGCCATTGTCCTTGATAATATAAGTGTCTTTCTCATAAGCTCCGCATTATCCGGACGATATGTCTGATTGAACACATATGGAAATGCTTCATGCATAGTAAGCTTTCTTGCTACATTAGTCTCATTTCTCTTAAGCAGGAATAATGCCTTAACCGGCGCAGATATATTATTCTCAATTCCATGCTTGCCACACCACGGTGTTCCGTATACATTAACATGAACTCCACGCTCATCGGTTCTTACACTGACAAGAGGCTTGTCATCATTAATCATTGTCACCCTGTCACCATACACCTGACGCCACAATCTTGTGTGAGTTGACTTTCCCGTTCCGCTCGGAGCAAGGAACATAACAGCCTCACCATTAATCTTAAGCACAGATGAATGTACAAGAATAATTCCCTTATCAACAAGACGTTCACATATCTTTCTATATACGGCAAGTGTCTCAAGATAATCCGGTGAGCACACATACTCGTCACTCTGTTCAGCATTAATCTCTTCATCACTCACTTCAATAACCATCTGAGGTGTAACATCATCAACTATGTAATTCCTGCAATATTGCTTTATATATTGGTATCTTTCATTAATCTGAATAAATGTATCTGCAACCCGTATTGTAAACATAGCTTATCTTCTCTTTTTCTTAATAAATATAATCGCACCAGCCGCAAGACCAATAATTACAATTACGCATACTATGTATGCAATAATCTTAGGTGCCTGTGAACGCTTGGCTGACTTAGTAGTCTTATTCTTTACATTATCCTCTGACTTGACCACCTTATTATCAGACTTGGAATTATCATTACTTCCTACAACTGTGCTTCCATCTGCTACATTCTTATCAATATTTTCTTCGATTACAGTTCCATTAGAAGAATCTATTATAACATTCTCATCTGAGTTAATAATGGCACCGCCTGTTCCTATTGAACCATTGCCGTTATTACCTGTTCCATCCGGTGTATTATTCACCCCTGGATTACCCTGTCCACTATCAGACGATGTATTATTAGATGAATTATTATTGTTATCACTGCTTCCGCCATTATCATTATCGCTATTATCAAGCTGGCTTCTGTCTTTCACAATCTTTACATTGTCTCTTACAACAATATTAATTCCTCGTGCTGTAGATATAACAGCCTGCAGATTATCCATACCGATAAATGACATATCTCCAACCTTAACAATAGTATCCGGAATTGTAAGGATCTTAACACTTGAGCATCCGTCAAATGCGTGATCATCTATCTGTGAAACAATAATTCCTCTTCCTACCATGAATGGAATCTCCAAATCCTCTGCATCACCTGAATAACCACACACAGAAGCCCATTTCTGTTCATTATTAACTCTGTACTTAACACCATTGTATATCTCTATGCTATCTTCCGCCTTAACACAATTAGTATTCCAGCTAAATGTAATAATCATAGCCGCACATACTAATATACTTCTTAATATCTTCTTCATTGTTCGTTGCTCACTTTTCTTAATATTGTAGTGTGTAAAAAGAAAGGCGGGAAAAATTCCCGCCCTTAATTATTATGCTGATGGACCATTTGGTAATACATCATCGTATGTTCCAACACGACCTGATGTAACAATAACATCCGCTGTTTCTAATACAACTATATCACATAACATATCTTCGTATTTCTCTTTCATCTCAATAATACTCCTCTACTTTTTAATTCATTTCATACACTGTTGTTCCAACTATTGTATGTTCTACTCCACTGTCATCAATATATGTAAGCACTGGTCTAGTATACCATGTATCAGCACCATTATTCTTTAATGTATATCTGAAAGTCTTATAACTACTGCATTTTGCTTCATCTGCCCCAAGTTTATATACACCGGCTGGACGATTATCAACAGTTGCACTCTCAACATTAGCCTTATTAGTAGATGCTAATACACCTGCAAATTTCATTGTATATGTATCTGGTACTGTATACTCGAAGATAATTGTCTTAGACTTATAATCAATATATGTTATAACTCCTGTTTTCTCTACACCTGAGCCACTCTTCTTTACTGCCTTAACAGTTACACTTCTATTAGCAAGGAAATAATATGTTGAATTATAGCTTAATGGATTACCATTTTCATCTGACCAATATGCAAAATCATCAGATGTAACGGATGCTTTAACTTCTTTATTTACTTCTACATTTTCAGCCTTAGGAATTGCACTATCAATAGCTGATGTGTCAACTGTTATGCTAAATGTAAGACTTGTATCATTGTCATATACAGGTCTTACTTCTACATTTCCACTTTTAAGTGCTTCCTTTACAGAATCAATATCTTTGTCCCAACCTGTAGCTTTATAGCCATAACGAGTTGGTACTTCTGGTACTGTAAAGTTTTCATCAGCATAATATGTTGCTAATTCTCCACCATATGGTGTGTAATATGTTACTTTATTACCTGTTTTGCCATATACAGCAGTATATGTGTCTGAATAATATACAGGAATATCCTTTGTAGTAGTCTCTGCAACTTTTACACCATTTGAATTTACCCAATAAAGGAAATTTTCACCCTTAGCTGAAAGCTTTAAAATATCTCCCTCTGCATATGACTTTGGGTCTGATGTCGCTCCATCATTGACAATTACTGTATACTTGTTTGTTTTCACAGTAACTTCTATTTTAATTATATATGCACTTTTTTCAGATGTACCACTTATTATCTTAGTTCCTAAAGTATGTTCCCCAGCATTAACATTAAATTTACTAGTAATTATTTTGTTATCGTTGTCTACAGTTCTTTCATCTTTATCTAAAGTTATTGCTACTTTATCAGAATTACTAGTTGTCCACTCAACACCTATCTCAGCATATGAACCTTCTGGAATGGTAATTTTCAAATTTTTAGTCGAACTCTTATTAAAATTATATGTTTTATAAGCAGTTCCATCTATTGTCTTATTCGTAGACCCTATTGCTGTTGAGCCAACTATAAAAACTCCATTGTTAAACTTTGCATTTGCACTCAGTGTTTGTGTATCTGCAGACAATGTATATGTTGTCTGTTCTACCTCTGCAGCCTGTGTTGCTACTGGTTTCTTAACCATACTACTTACTGGCAGGAGACCTATTATCATCAGAAGAGCAAGCGCTCCTGCGAATATTCTTTTTTTCATAATTTCCCTCCTAAAATTATTTTATCATTGAGTAGAATGTTGAAGTTTCATTACATTTCGCGGTACCTCAACACTCATGAATATATTACTATTTTAAACATTTCCAGTCAATTGGTTTTTGTGCAATTTGCAACAAGTGAACAATTTTTTTTTTTTTTTTGTGCTTTTTTCACATATGTACATTTTTGTGTTTTGCATGTCATTATTTTGCATAACTGTTCGTTTATCAGACGCATTTGTCTTAAGCATATATGACATACATATTTTCTTAGCAGTGTTTCTTGTCGTAGCTGTTTCATATCTATATTAGCTATGTGATTTATCTGCATTAGTTTTCCGTGGGCTTTTCTCTTTTGCCATGACATTGGAGCTTGCTTATGTATCAGGAGGGTTCTTTTGGGTAATGGATTGTTCTTTTTATTACGGGAGTGGAGTAGTAGACTTTCTTGTGGGAGAGGGAGGTCAACACTTTTGCTGAGGATGATGGGGTTTTGGATGTTTTCATGGTGGTTGGGTGCGGTAGTCCGATTTTGGGGCGAGATGTAGCTTGATGGTTTGGACCTTTTGGTGGTGTAAGTTTTATCGCTTATAAATGGGCTTTTATTCAACCTCTTTACACCATTCCCACTTGTTTCGTGAAGATAAAAATGAGGTTTGGTGTAAAAACTACAGCATATGCTCTCTTTCTGATAGCCGCTGTTTGTCGCTTCCGGGTAACAAAAAAGCGCCGTATTGCTACGACGCTTTTGTCTTGCTCGGAAGATGGAGCAAGGGAACACTATTCAATTATCTGTTGTACTTTTTCTTTCTGCTTACAACCGTTGTGCCGATGGCTGCACCGCCGCTGACAAACAGCAGGGTAAACCATAAGACAAGGTTGCGATTATCACCTGTTTTCGGAGAATCAGTTGGTTTGGCTGTTCCGTTTGTATCCGTGCCATCGCCACCACTGTTTTTACTCCACTGAGCATAAAGCACGGTATCTTTGTCAGTCAACGTAAAACTATCGCCCGGTTTGTAAGCAGTACCCTTGCCATCTGCCTGTGTATTCCAGCCGGTAAAGGTGTAGTTGTTGCGGGTAAAAACATTTTCTGCAACGGTCACACTTTCTCCTGCCGCACCAGGTGCTGAATCTGCTGCTCCTTCGCCGCCATTTGCATCATAAGTTAACTTAACTTGATGTTGCGTGACCTCTTCCTCATATCCACAATACTTGCATGTTTTTATTACAGTACGGCTTATCGTGCCATCTTCGTTTGCAATCCACTCACCGTAGGTAGTTTCAAGCGCATTATCCTTACAGCCTTCGGCATACAGACTATCATTGGAACCCTCAACATCGTTGTCGTAGGTAACACCATCTGCCGTCACACCGCTGTTATGGTATGCCTTGGCATCAACCATTTTGCCATCCTGCCAAACGGTAGTGTTACCGAAGTTTACAATAGTGTTGCCTGTATTATTGCCGGGTTTACCGCCATAGCCAAACAAACGAGAGCAGGTTGTTTTATCTGTATCTACCCCGTTTACAACATTGCTGCCGGAAATATTGATGACATACTTATAATCTCCCATATTGCTGTCATTGATGTTCAGCACTGGTTTCAGAGACAGACCGGAATTTTCGACTGTACAACCGTTGAAATTTACTGTGATGTCATTCTTTCCTGCACCTGCATCGGTGTAGACATTGATGACTTTGCCAGAGGAATTAAACGTGCAGTTATCGAAAGTCATCACGGGAGAGCTGTATGTCCAGATGGCGTAATCTCCATTTGGGCAGTTGAATGTGGTATTTCTGAATGTTGCAGTCTGATAACCCCAGTAGAAAGTCTTGCCGTTGATCACGCAGTTTTCAACAATAGTATTGTTGGCGCGGATAAAGCCAAGGTAATCTGCTTTACCCGAACGGAGCGTCATATTTTCAAATGTAATCGTTCCTGCCCCGTCAAAACTGTAATCGCCGTTGTACTCTGTACCGTAATTAGCTGGATCAGGAACTTCTGCGCCGATATTCCACCCTGTTATATCAGTTCCCTGACCTACAAAGGTCAAGTCTTTGCCTTTGGTATGCCCTGTGCTGTCGACCTTGTATAGCGTATAGTTACCCGTGCCCAGTTGGATGGTATCGCCACTATGTGCAGCAGCCACAGCCGCAGCTACCGTCTTATAAGCTTTGTCACTGGTTGTGCCGACTCCCTCCTGCGTATCATTACCACTTATCGCATCCACGTAGATTGTTGTGCCACCAACAGGCTCCTCCGCAAATACGCTCGGTGTGATTGAAAACACCAACACCAACGCCAACAGATACGAGAGAACCTCTTTCATTTTCGTTTTTCTTTTCATTGCATTTCAGGCACAGGCTCCCGATCCGCCATAAGAGCCGAGCCCATTTCCTCCTTTCAAATTTTATGAAGATCCAATTTGCAATGATACACTTTAAATTATACACAAAAATCCAGGATTTGCAAGGGGAAACACGATTATTCTAAGGCAAAATTTCACTTCTTTTCAACCTTTGCAAGGGTACACTTAACCAACTGGGGAAATTTTTTCGATTTGAACGAACCAAATTTGGATTTTTTCAAAAAATTTTTTCGACCGCCTTTCAGGGACAAAAAAGCCCCTATCACATCACGAGGATGTAATAGGGGCAGAAATAGAAAAAGCCCGCTGACCGAAATCAGCGGGCTTAAATCATATGAACGTGTCGTTGTCTATCGGAACTTGTCTGCAATCGCAGAATTGGGGACGCATTTTTGGCGTAAGCTCGGAGTAAATTGGCGTAAGTTGTGGCGTAAGCACCGACAATTTTGGGGCCGATCAATAGAGCTTTGCGCCTGCCGGAATGTGAGGATCCACCATCAGCAAATGCAGCTTTTCTTCGCCGTTTTCGTGATGCACGGCGGAGATCAGCATACCGCAGGAATCAATGCCCATCATGGGGCGGGGCGGCAGGTTCGTAATGGCGATGCAGGTCTTTCCAACCAGCTCTTCCGGCTCATAATACTCGTGAATTCCGCTCAAAATGACCCTATCTGTGCCGGTTCCGTCGTCCAAAACGAACTTTAAGAGCTTTTTGGACTTCTTCACGGCTTCGCATTCCTTGACCTTCACAGCACGGAAATCGCTCTTGGAGAAGGTGTCAAAATCCACCTGAGCCTGGAACAGCGGCTCGATCTGAACATTGGAAAAATCGATTTTTTCCTCCACAACCGGAGCCGCCTGAGCAGCCTCCGCAGGAGCCGAAACTTCCTTGGAAACCTTCTTGTCAGAGTCCAACGGCTTCATTGTCGGGAACAAAAGTACATCCCTGATAGCTGGTGAATCTGTAAGAAGCATAACAAGTCTGTCGATACCATATCCGATACCACCTGTTGGAGGCATACCTACTGCAAGTGCATTAAGGAAGTCTTCATCTGTGTGCTGTGCTTCCTCATCACCATTCTCTGCATTCTTATCCTGCTGTGCAAAACGTTCTCTCTGGTCGATTGGGTCGTTAAGCTCTGAATAAGCATTACACATTTCCCATGTGTTGATGAAAAGCTCAAAACGTTCAACCTTTTCTGGATCAGATGGCTTCTTCTTAGTAAGTGGAGAGATTGCAAGCGGATGATCCATAATAAATGTAGGCTGGATTAACTTTTCTTCGCAGTACTCTTCAAAGAATAAGTTAATGATATCGCCCTTTGTATGACGTTCCTCAAACTCAATTCCTCTTTCCTTAGCAAGAGCCTTAGCTTCTTCATCTGTCTTTATTGTATCAAAATCAACGCCTGCATATTCCTTGATAGCATCATTCATAGTAAGTCTTCTGAATGGCTTTCCGAGGTCTATCTTAGTACCGTTGTAAGTAATTTCAGTTGTTCCACATACAGTCTTTGCAAGGTGTCTGAACATGCTCTCTGTAAGCTCCATCATACCTTCATAATCTGTGTATGCCTGATACAGCTCCATAAGTGTGAACTCAGGATTATGTCTTGTGTCAACACCTTCATTTCTGTATACACGTCCGATTTCATATACTCTTTCAAGACCACCAACGATAAGTCTCTTAAGGTAAAGCTCTAAAGATATACGAAGCTTAACGTCCTCATCAAGTGCGTTGTAGTGAGTTTCAAAAGGTCTTGCTGCTGCACCACCTGCATTAGAAACAAGTGTTGGAGTTTCAACCTCCATAAAGTCCCTGCCGTCAAGGAATCTTCTGATTTCCTTTATGATCTGTGATCTCTTTACAAATGTATCCTTAACCTCAGGATTCATTATTAAATCAACATATCTCTGACGGTATCTCATAT
>ENA-OOXF01001355-OOXF01001355.1-human-gut-metagenome-genome-assembly--contig:-NODE-1355-length-16003-cov-3.465388_pt1 | contig 16003 bp, 16 predicted proteins | sample MGYA00241586_ERZ501341 | MGnify/ENA primary metagenome ERZ501341 (study PRJEB25962, sample SAMEA2042985) | human gut metagenome | biome: human gut; feature: human-associated habitat; material: faeces... | reverse complement strand
AAATATTCCCGGTGCATCCGTCCGTACTTTCCGATAGGGCGGTGTTCCTCCGGCAATTTCAAATCTGGTAAATAATAATCTCCATTCAGAGTGTAATGCAGTCCGTTTTTCTCTTCATAAATGTGTTTCTTTAATCCGCTCATATTTTTAATCTCCTCATTCTGGTTTGTTGTTTCTGCAAGTCTGACTCTCCAGAAATATTGGTAAATCATTGGTAAAATCGAGAATTGAACACAAGAAATGCTATTTATAGAAGTATTTAAGACGATTTAAGACTTTTTCTCACGAACAGTAAATCCTGCCGTGGCAAACCATGAGCACTTTAATTTTATCTTGCATATCTTCGTTTTTCCTTGTATATCCTTATTTTTCCTAGGTTTTATCACACTTTCACGACATCTAACCTAGTGTACCTATCCTAGCATAAAATCGCATATTTTACCATATCTCGGTAAGTAAAATGAGTACAAATCTAGGTATAAACCCGATTCGTACTCATTAGTACTTTTTCCCTATGCCATTTATTTCCTTACTTGGCACACTTTTTCTATCCTTTCAAGCCTCTCCATTTCTCTCTGTGCATCTTCCAACTTAAGGTGTGTATACACATTTGAGGTAACACTTATATCTGTATGTCCCATTAAATATTTCAATGTTTCTACAGATATTCCTCTCTTTGCCGCATTCGTACAAAATGTATGGCGGCATCCAACCATCGATAAACACTCTGCACACATCCAAACCCTAAATATTCTTGAATATCTTTTGGTTTTACTCCTCTCATATCCATAATTCTTCGAAGATTAACACCTGTTTCTTTTTTATTAATTGTTGGAAACATACTATAGCCTCCTTTGCACTAAATTCTTGTTCTACTCAGTTCTTACACATACTTTCTTCCCTGAAAAAGCAATTCCAAACTTCAAGATTTCCGTAATTCCATCCTCTTTCATTTCAGAATCGTATCGCAACTCACCAATTTGCTTTAATGCTTCATTAGACCATTTTTCAAGCTCAACATCGCTTAATTTTTCTTTCCACTTTAATTCCAAAATAATACCAGGATACCTTTTTTCTCTTGGAATTAAAGAAACATCAAATCTGCCATCTCCAGATTCTCGGTTCGATTTAATCTTATACTGATTATCCATTAATGCTATTAATCCTAGCATCAAACCATGATAAAATCCTTCAGCTCCACCATCGAAGAAGCTAATTGATTTATCCATATATTCCCCAATAGCGCTCTGCAACTTCTTGTAATCATTGGCATAAAGACTTTCTGCAATCTTATTTGCTGTAGTCCTTGTAATTGCTCCAGTTTGCAAGAAATGTGACAAGATTTCACTCTTATATACAGCTGCAATCTCTCTATTTGGAATTGATACTTCACATAAATATGAACCATCTGCTTGCAGTTCCTTTTTAGGAGTTTTCAAATAGCCAGCAACCAACAATAAGCTATAAATATTTGCTGGATCCTCCGCAAGCGATCTATACACCACATTTTGATCAATTCTTGCAACTACTCTTTCTCCTTGCAAAAGGTCATATAATCTTTCTGTAATATCATCTGTAGCCACTCTTAGTACATCATCAAGGATTTCATTTTTTCCTGTATTTACCCAATATGCTTGAGGAAGGCATCCCTTGGAAATATAGTTGATTACAGACCATGGATTATATATTTCTTCGCTACCAAACAAATATCCATCGTACCAGTCTTTAAGTTCCTCCTCTTTATCTGATACTCCATAGTAACTGAGCATTGCTTTCACTTCAGATTCTGTAAATCCAAAAAAGCTATCGTATTCTTCATCCATTAAGGAGTTCACTGTTAAATTATTTAGACCACTAAAGATACTTTCCTGAGCAATACGCAAAATTCCTGTTAGGAAACCATAGGATAAATTCTTATTATCCTTAAATGCTCCTGAAAAGAAATTTCTCATGAATCCAATAATTTCATCGTAGAAATCCTTAGAGTATCCCTCTTGAATCGGAGTATCATATTCATCAATAATGATTACTGGAGCCTTATCATAATGTGAAGCAAGCATTTTCGATAGTCTTTCTAGCGAAGAAGTAAGCTCCACTTCATTAGCTGTAGCGCTAATAATCTTTGTAAAATACTCCTTCTCATATTGTGAGAGCTTATCACTATTTAGTAGCTCTTGATGTCTTCCATACTCTTCTTGAAGTAGTCCCCTTATTTTATCTATTGTTGCGTCCCAAGTATCAAATTTAACATCCTTAAAAGTTAAGAATATGACTGGATATTTTCCTTGATGTGAACGATACTCTTCTCCACATTGCCAAATATTTTTATCGGCAAAATACTTACTTGTATTCTTATCTGATATTTCAAAGAACACTCTGAGCATATCCATATTCAAGGTCTTTCCGAATCTCCTTGGTCTCGTAAACAAAGATACCAATGGCTTTTTATCCAAGAATTCTTTGATTAATAACGTCTTGTCGACATAGTAATATTCTTCTTGCGCACGAACATAGTCAGAGATGCCGATTGGTAATGATTTAACTTCTGCTTTCGCAACCATATTTTTCTTGATGTATTTTCCATTAGACACTCTTCCATCCATTGGCTTTGGAGAGTCGTCTGGAATTAACCAAGATCCTTTTTCTTTTATTGCACCCTGTATTCTTCCTTTTTTGCACATATCATTTACGGAACGTGGAGAAACATTCCACTCTAAAGCCTTTTCTTTACAAGTTTTCATATATATATCAGCTCCTGTCATTCGCAATATTATTCCTCATCTTACGCAAATTATACCTCAGTAAAACGTAAAAAGTCAAACCAATTCGATATTTTGCGTTTAATTATTGCGTTTGCTTAATGTTTTGCGTCTTGTATTTTTCGGCACTTTTATTTTGGTTTTTTCAGTCCACAAACTTGTTTGTAGCATATTACTCAGACAAGTTTAACTCCACTGAAAAAGGACCAGCCCAGCTGATCCTCTCCCTCTATCACATCCCCATTGTAATTTATTCTTATATTCTGCTATTTTTACTTTGCAGCCAAAAGTACGGTTTCTGGGCAAATTATAGCATATTGTTGCAAGTCTATTCTTACAATTCCATCAGAAAATGTTCATGCAGCGCACGTTTCACCTGATCGAAATTACCTCGCTCCGGACATTGGATGGAAACAACCAATCCCTTCTCTGGGAGAATCGTTGTAATCTGTCCGAATGCGCCATCAGCACGATAGGATCCTGGATATGGACTGATCCAGAACTGATAGCCATATCCTACATGCCAGGGATCTGCAGATGGCTCGAAGGTAAATTTCGGGGTGGACACCTCCTGCACCCAGTCCCTGCTGATAATCTGCTCGCCCTTCCAGTTACCCTCAGCCAGATAGAGCTGTCCCAGTTTCATCATCTCGGTACAAGTCAGATACATACCTCCGCCGCCATTCGGATGTCCCTGTGGATCATGCTCCCAGAGCGGCCATCCCATATCAAGGGGCTGGAATACCTTCTCATACAGATACTCTCCCATCCGCTTGCCAACGGCCCGTTCTACCATATGAGCAGCCAGAATACTGTCGGCAGAGGAATAGCAGAATGCACTGCCTGGCTCCACAGGAACCGGCTGTGCCATCATATATTTCTCATAATCCGGTGCGCCGACGCCCGGACGTCTGTCCGCATTCATCAGAAGTGCCTTACCAAAGCCACTGGACATGCAGAGCAGATGTTTCAACTGAATCTTCTCCAGATTTGGATCCGGATTTGAAGGAAGTTTATCTTTAAACACTTCCGCCACATGATCTTCCAGGCTTAGTTTTCCCTCTTCAATTGCGAGTCCAACTGCTGTTACCGTAAAACTCTTGGTATGTGAATAAATATTTCTCGGTGCATTTGCTGCGTAGTGCATCTCACAGAGTACCTTGTTCTCATCTCCGACACTGATAGCTTCCAGCGGCAGATTGTGGCTGCTGACATAACGATGAAATTCCAAAAACTTCTCTTCCAGTAACATAATACCTCTATCCTTTCCGGCAAATCTCTGATGTCAGTCCGATATAACCGATGCGACGTGTCGCAAGGTTAAAACCAATCTATCTGACATCTCCAATCTAGTTCTATTATCTCATACACATCTCTGCATCTGTCGGCAGTGGCATCAGCGGTGCGGACGGCAGGGTCTGATACCAATAAGCAACACTGGTGTAATCATCGTAACGCGGTCCGGTCCAGCCCATGTTGTCGAGTGTCATACGAAACTTATTCTCAAAACGGATCGGGTCTGCAATATGGAAATGATACAGCAGGAATCTCTGCTGTCCGTTATAGAATTCCCAGTTGTCTCCATAGATTGCATACATGCCGGTATATAAGCCGCTGAAGGTCTGATAGCTCTTGATGATGATGTCATTTCCAAATCCATAGGAACCGCCGAAGTAGTCTTCAGTTCCGGTATAGTGGATAGACGGATACGGATCATCGTCCAGATACATGCGGGCTTCGCCTTCTACCCAACAGGTATTGTTGCCATTCATACCAGTTGCCAGAGTCACACCAACAAATTGTCCCCTGCCTTCGATTCCGTCAACGATTGTGTAGGTACGACCCTTCTGAACCGGGTGCTCTTGGCGATAGGTGGCATGGAAATAACCAGCCTCCGCCGGAATCTCCTGATAAGCTCCGGTGATAATATAATAAAGATTTTCATCCTTGTCACCACGGTTTTCCATCGTGATCCGAGCGCTCTTATGGAACGGCATCTCAAAATAGCTGTTATAGCCGCGACCAGGAGCTACCAGCATCATGGCAGAATTCAACACCGGATATTTGCCATCCCTGTCCACGAAATTTTCATCATAGGCACATCCGAAGAATGCAGAGAGCGGAGCTTCCACAGACGGATATTCCTGATCATCCCAATACATACGGATGATAAAATGGTGCCCTACATATCCGGTAAACCACATATGCTGGATCACACCCGGTCCTGCAGCATCTACCAGAGTTACGGTTTCCCCTGCAGGAATCGTCACGGTCGGACGAAGCTTAGTGCAGTCACCGCCCTGGGAACCACCTGCGCGTACACCGGTTGGATTCTCTGCGGAAAATGCAAACGTTTTGGAGTTCTGGATCATACAATAGTTGTTCATATTCTTCTCCTCTCTGATCAAACCTGAATCATCTGAAATTATTGCTTACTACGCTATCGCGTTTCTCTATTCACTATAAATTCACTATAACATTTATCTCCCATGAAGTGACGGAATTACAGAATCATTCCGTCTGTGCCTTCTCATTTTCTTCCCGGATAATCTCCTTTAATTCTTTTCGCATCACATCCAGTGGAGCCTTCTGTCCGGTCCATAATTCGATCTGAGCAGCCCTCTGGAACTGGACATACCAAGACCATTCAGGATTTTGCAGCCCTTCTTCTCAGCATTTTTCAGGAATGCTGTCTTGGACGGGTTGTAGCAGGCATCAAAATAAAACTGTCCTGGCCTGATTAGTTCAAATCTTTGTATATGGGTTTTTGTATTGCCCGTGGTTTTGTGTTCTGTCACCGTATTGAAGGTTTTTCGTCTTTCTTAAGTGACTCCCTTGTGATCTTTTTCATATCAAGGAATGGCAACCCGAATGATGCGTCTGCTCACCAATCTCCAATACAAGGTCGCCATCAATCGGCATATTCATCATGACGCATATAAGGTGATGACGGTTCTCATCCCCGATAGCGTTCAGCAGCTTCCGGCATTGTTTAAATTCCGCCTCCAGTTTATGGAGCTCTTCGCAAAACAGATTCATAGTATAACCATCTCCTTTATTCAAGCGCTTAAACTGATTATACCATAAATCTATGAACAAAGTTTATCTGTAAAGAAAATTGATACAGAGTTTTTCAAAATCGGTCCATCTGCTCCTGGGTAGCCACCTGCCTACAACTTGTATTGCTATTTCCTATCGTTCCGAACAATGCAACCATTGTCCGGCAGCTGTTTCAGGTACCAACAATTCATACGCAATATATTCATATAGCAATCTATTTGCAAGCATCTTGCATATGGATATTATGAGTGCAAGGTGACTATTTTATACTCTGCACCAAAGCATCCTGCCAGCATTTCTCTCCTCCCCGCAGGAACTTCTTTCACCACAAATCATATTCATTTTTATCGAGGACAGTCCGGTTAACAAATTCCAACCCGAAAGCTTTGCTTTTAGGTTGTTGCGGTACACTCGCGCAAAATAGGGGTACAATGGGGGTACAAATACCATTCTCATTCCCCAAAAGCCTTGATTTTAATGCATTTCAGGCAAAAGTACAGTTTCTGCCGTGGCAGATGAAAAGTACTTTAATCATTATTTTATTTCTCCTTGTTTTGCCCCGGAATGCCCTGTTTTGCGAGGGGTTCCGGGGTTTGTAAAATGTTTGTATTAGCTGACATCTTGGCAAAATAGGGCAAGATGGAGCAAGTTGTGATGGGCTGTTAGTAGTAAAGTTGGTAGTAAAATGAGAGATATTTACTACTAAGAATTTTTATATTTCAACAGGAACATATTCTCTAAATATATCACACAACTCCTCAGAAGCACTATCTTTAGACTCAAGCAGCCTTATTACATATTCAATGTAATATTGCTTTTTCCAACCAAACACATTTGGTAAATTAGTAGATGGTAAAAGTCCTTTATTATTTATCACCTTCAAGGCTGCAAGGTAATCTTTGTCATCAATAATTTTCTGTAATTCTTCTCTCACTTTATTATATTCTTCTTGTGGATTCACAATATCTACCACCCCATCTAAAGATGCTTTATACTCTTCTATCGTACTTGTTGGTTGATTACAAATATTATTAATCGTATTTTGACATCTTTTCTTTGCGAATAGTAATGATTGCTCCTCTAAATGTTCCTGCAAAAATTCAATTGTTTTTGCTTTTGTTTGTTCCAATAAATCATCCACATTTTCAATATTTTGTTTTTTTGCAACTAATTCAATAACTTTGGGAATCAAGAACAAGTTTTCTATCTCTGAAACTAATGGAACATATATTTTTTCTTTTAGCAGTGAGCCTATTTCTTCTTCCGTTCTTCTATCCCTGTCAACAATACCTTTTATTGTCTTATAATGAAGCATCGGTAACTTGTTGTATGCTTTTGTAGCTTGTATAACAGATGCACATCCTTCTAATGGCATAATACTATACTTTGGAAATAGTCTAGAATATAATTTTCTATCAATACTTTTATCCTGTGTTCCTTCTACAAATAAAACCCCTTGTCTATTGCCCAATATTTCAAGTAACAAATCATCTGAAAACTCATTTGAATCTAACAATGCATAATCCCACTTCTGTTTGTCAATCATATTTTTTATCCAAACAATCTGTGTATTATTTCTAGTTCTCGCAAAATCCAAATTATGTGTTATATATAAATATACACAATCCTGTCTCGCAGACTCTATCTCATTCCAAAGCCTTTCTAATATTGAATTATGCAAATGATTCTCTGGTTCATCTATAATAATTAAAGAATTTTCCTCTGCCGAAACCACCTCTGCAATAAAATGAAATATGGCTCTTTCACCATCACTCATCAAATTTCCGTTGTATGTTTCTGAAATTCCCTCTATACTCTCAACTTCAATTTTACCAGCACATATTTTCAATTTTCTATGTGTTATTACTTTTTCCCATATCTTCTTAATCTTTTCTAATTTTGTTTCGTTATCAAACTCCTGATCACCATCTTTATGCTTCTCTCGATATTCAATACTTTTTTCAAAGTTTTCTGTCATAAGTAACTCCATAAGTGGCCGATAGTCATCTAACATATGAATTTCTGGCTCATTCCCCCATCTACTACTTTTCTTTCCATATCTTTTTAGCCAATCTCTATCATCATCTGTAGTTCCATACAAAAATTTATCTTCTGCTTTCTTTAATTCAGTTGGACTCACATATTCTGGCATATTAAGAGATTTTTGTGCAGAGATTCTATGTATATTTAATTCAGGATTATTCTCATCAATCCATACACTCATTCTAGTTTTTCCAGCTCCATTAGCTCCTAATAACACAATTGACTGTTTATCTTCAATGTAACATTCTTTATCATCAACATTGGGTATTCTAATTTTCATAATTGTTCCTCCATCAAAGACTCATTTACTTTATCTATTATATCGTCATTTTCACTTTTTTTCCACTCAAAAAACGCCCCAGCCTAAGCCAGAGCGTTTCCTATCTTCCATATCAAACTACCTTAAACATCTTCTGCGACATCGGTTTCTCTTTCTTCTGCTCAACCTCCTCCTGTGCCTTCCTAAACTCTTCCATCCGCTTCAATTCTTCCTCAGCATCATCGAATCCGATATGCGTGTACACATTCATTGTGACCGATATATCCGAATGCCCCATGAGGTACTGTAGTGTCTTAGGATTCATTCCCGATTTTGCCATATTCGAGCAATAGGTGTGTCTGCATACATGAGGTGTAATATTGGGCATCTGTACTCGGTAAATGTCATTGTATCTGCCGACCATATGATTAAAGCGGTGTTGCCAATGCATTGCAACAAGTGGCATTCCATTATCATCGTAAAATAGAAATCCGCTATATCCGTCTATGGATTTTTCCACTTTTGGTGCATTTCTATCCTCAATGATTGCATGAAACATCTGTGCCACATCCTCCGTGATTGGCAATACTCTTGTTCCGGCATCCGTCTTTGTGGTTTCTATGATGTATCGCATATCTGATGTTCTCTGCAACTGATGGTCGATATTTATGGTTCTATTTTCAAGATCAATGTCTTTCAGCGTCAATCCACAAAATTCCGATATTCGCATTCCTGTATGAAATAATATGTACACCACTTCATAGTATTTACAGTACACCACATCGTCATGCACAAACTTTAGGAACTTTCTCATCTGGTCTTTGGAAATTGCCTCTCTTGTGACTGCGTCATTTACCAATACCCCGGCAAGCTGAAATCCGAAAGGGTTCTTTACCAAAATGTCATCATCCACCGCCATCTGAAAGGCTGGTCGCAACACTCCACGGATGGTATGAATGGAACTGTAGCTTTTCCCATCTTCCTGCTGCAACTTGATAAGAAACAGCTTTGCATCGGAAGTTTTCACACTTCGTATCGTCTTTTTGCCAAATGCTTCCTTTGCAAGTAATCTCTGTACTGTAACATATCCCTGCTTCGTGCTTTGCCTTACTCCGGTTTTTGTTTTCAAATATCGGTCTACAAGTTCACAGACTGTCATCTGTCCGTCCACGATATTTACAAGCAAATCCAAATCTGTGTTTACCTGTTTTTCCAATTCACGAAGGGAGAGGCATGGCTTCTTGCCCTATGGAAGTTTATCCGTAGGCTCCAGTTTCCAACTGTATACAAAATGTGGTTTTCCATCAATATGATATTTATATTGATATTTTCCGTCTGCCCTTACGCTTTCTCCCGGTCTTAATACTCTGCGTTTGGAGTCCCGCCTTGTCTGTCCTCTTCCTGCCTTTGCCATTATACCCGCCTCCTTAGTTCTGGATGGTTACGCAGATACCTTTCAAAGGCTACACGAAGAATCAGCTTGCGTTCTCCGTAGTATGCTAGAAAATCTTCCCCATCCGTATTATTCAATAAATCATAAAATTTTCTCCGGCTCAGAACAAAATATTCAATTGCCTCAGAAGGATTCAAAATATCCTTTTCTGCTAAACTTGGTCTTGCCATAAAAGTACTTCCTTTCTGCCAAAAGTGGCTGTTTTCACAGGTTTTCGAGGTCATACTATATATCACTCTGAACGCTGATAATATCAACTACTTTCGGCAGACAAACGGAATTATATCTCCGAAGAAGCACTGATAAATTTTTCAAACTGCGGGCGGATAATCAGATACCTGTTTCCGCTGAATACCGCAAATCTTCCTCTGTTATCTTCTGCCAGTCTACGCATTTTCTTTGTCCCGATATTAAAATACGATGCTGCTTCTTTGATTGTCAGTGTGTACTTTTCACTCACAGGGACAAGTGTATTTTCCGTAGTATCATGTTTTTCTATTGCCATGTGCAATCCTCCTTCCATACGGGCTGCAGTATTTCCACAGCCCCAACTGCTTAGTCTGCTGCCATCTGAAGTACCTTGACTGCATCCTTACGGATCAGTTTTCCGTCCAGATACTCACATCCCAGATACCCTACCTGTCCACGCATGGCAAGCTTTTCTTTCAGTGTGCGGATAGTCAGTGGGAAACGCTGAACGAGCCAGTAATTGCTGAAATCTCCAAATGCGATTACTTTCTGCCCCTTTCCGATAGACGGCATGGAATCAACAATCTGCACAGGTTTTGAGAAAATCGTTTCATCACTTTCCTTCCACAGATAGTTTCCGGCTGAATCTTTGAAGGTACGGAGTGCCAGAGCCGTTTCGTCATTCATAAGCCATGTACCATGTTTACGGTATTTCTTATCCACGGACAGATACAGTTTGATGATTTCATCATAGCTGAATCACTCTCTGCCGTCACGCCCGTTTCTGCTCCGTCAGTGGCGTGCAGAATACCTGTCGGCTGATTTTCCCCTGTTCCGTTGATAAACGCCTGCTCCTCGCTTGTGCCAAAACAGCGTGCCATTTTCCCGATTACATAATCCTCTATGGCAAAGGACTGGTCAGAAGCGAACTCCAATCCAAGTCTGACAAGCTCGGACAATCGGTATGCCTGTACTTCAAATCTCTGAAAATCGTCCTCGTTATCCATGCCCTCCAGATTGACCATATCGCCCCATTCAGCCTGACCTTCACAGTCAAATGTCCAAAGACGGCTGTCACTTCTGGTCGCATTCACAACGGTTGCCAGCTGACGGACTGCACTTTCTTTCTGTAGTACTGCCGTATATTTTTTATTTGATTCTCCGGGCAGATGGTACGCATTTGTCTTGCTTTCACGGTTGTTATAAAGGCTGTCCGTAACTGCCTGTTTTCCTCTCATTTCGTTCCAAAAATCGTTATAATAAGCTGTACTGTTAATCATAATAAACCTCCTGAAAAATTATTTTTGTGTCATATAACCACTCTGTCTGCAATAATCCACTGCTTCAGAATAGGACAGATAAAACATCTCCAATGAGCCGTCAACCACACGGTAATAGGGCGGGTCACAGGATTCGCTTGCCATGATAATGACCGGGCATCTGTCCCTTAAATTGATGACATTCACACATCTGTACTTGTCTGTTGAAAAATCCGATGGTTCAAACCGCATCGGTGGTGCTGCTTTCTGTTTTCCCATGTATACCTCCTTTTTTCTCAGCAGAGGAAATCTCTGCACAAGAGCCGATATCCTGTTAAAAGTGTGGTTTTTTCTCCACCATCCCTCGGACGCTTGCGGACTACCGTACCGATTGTACGAAGTGCCTGGTTAAAATTCCGGCTGTTCTCCGCAAAATATCCATTGTCATTGCACCAGTTGCGGTATGCCTGATACACTGCCGATGTCCGGCATTCCGCATCCTTCTCCTGTTCCAGAAATTCCTCCACAAAAAGTTCCATTTTATCGCTGTCATGCTGATAGGACATGGTGGCATCTTTTACTGCTTTGGGCTGAGCGAAACCTTCTTCTTTCAAGATGGTGTAGCCTTCAATCAGCCAGTTTAAGATGGCACTTGCTGCCTCCGGCCTGGAAAATTCCGCTTTCAGATTCTGTTCCTGCTCCCATTCCTCAAAATGTCTGTCAAAGGGAATGATTACGATACGTCCGCTCGAAAACAGTGTCATATCCGTAATAGCCGGAAGATAATTTGTATTTACATACAACTTGAACTGTGGTTTAAAATCAAAACTGTTTTCATGCAGGAATCTGGCATTCAATGTATCATTTCCCGTCATGCTTTTGATCTGTGCTTCATTCAGCACCAATCCCCGCCTTGGCTCTGAGATATTGGCGAACCGCACTCCGGCAAGACGTGCAATATCCTCTGTCGGGTTCTGGCTGTTGGCAGACGGTTTTGCAGCAATCGTTTCCGGTCGGACAGTCAAACCGTAATCTCCCATCACATGAAGTGTGCTTTCCATCAGAGTCCCTTTCCCATTTCTGGTGGTTGCACCGTAGTAAAAAAACATACATTCATAGCGGGTATCACCTGTCAGACCATAACCAAGGCTTTTCTGCATGAACCTTGCTTTCTCCGTATCCCCACTCATCACCTCTGAAACAAATCTGGTAAAACGTGGATTCTTTGCATTCGGATCATAGGCCGCCCCTGCAATCTTGGTCAGCTTGTCCTGTGGTGTATGCGGATGGAACTCTCCCGTCTGCAGATCCAGTGTTCCGTTCTGACAGTTCAGGTAATAAACATTGCGGTCAAACTCAGACATTGCAATCGGATACACGCTCTGGGCATCACTGATATACGTGTTACGGTAATTCCGGCTCTGCCATTTCGCAGAATATTCCAGATAGTCCTTTCTTATACGTTCATCAGTAATTGTCAGGGCATATCTGACCAGACTGTCCGCAAGGGATTTTGCAAGCTCCATTGTTTTCAATCCGCCAATGTCCGGAATTCACCGGGTTCCGTCATACACATACCACTTTTTCCTTTCCGGCACATACCTTGCGATATCTTTATACACATCCGCAAACAATCTGCCTGAGCCGTTGTCATTCCACGGGTATCTGCTGTTATCCGACACATTCACTTCTATCAGCTTCTGCAGCATATCATCAAAATCACTCTCTGCTGATGTCCTTGCATAAGGTCTGTAGAAATCCAGTGCCTGTGCCACTGCCTTTTCCATCGTCAATGCGCCGTAGGTTGAGCCACTCTGCACACGGTCCCACTTGCTCCGCATCAATCCCGATTTTCGGAACAGTCTGTCCATCTGCCCTGTGTCACCGCCACACCAAAATGCAAGGATACTTGCAAGCGACATATCCGCATCGCTGTGGGATTTTCCTTCCGGAATTTCTCCATTCCACAAGGCTTTGAACTTTTCGCCCTGTCTGGAATCCGATGCCAAGCGGACCACGGAATCATCGGACAGATAACTGCCGGGAATATCCTGTACATCGTTCTTTTTCTTAGGAATCGGACGGAGCATATAAGTTTCCAGTATTTCCCCAAGTTCAACGCTTCGCTCCTCAACACCACGGTTACGGATCACATTTCCTGTCAGAGTACAAAATTTCTTCGTCACACCTGCTGCATAGATTTCCAGACCAAGTTTCTGATTATTGATGTAATATCTGCCCGTATCATAAGACAGGGAAGATGCCTTACATACAATGCGGACTCCCGTGCCGGAGGGACTGAATTCTGTATAGGAGTCCATTTTCCACACGACATCTTCTGCCATTTGTGTCAGCTTTCCACCAAACACACAGTGGTCGATATCTACCATGCAGAAATCATCAAATGCACCCATACCGATTCCGTCATAACCATCCATTGCACTGACTGCCAATCGAAAATCCGAAAAGGTATTTTTATCGGCACTGCTCGCTTTTCTGCCATTTGTCTGATACGGCACTTTGGTCATGCGTCCGTTTCTTTCTTCATATTTCCACAGACAGAACCGTCCGTCTTTTTTCAACTGTTCCGGAAATTTCTCATACATTCTGTGCTCCTCCTTCCCCGCTTATTTTCTGACGTATCATTTCTCCGTGGCTCTTGCCGATAACCACACCTTAAATTCGGAAACAGGAACCAATACCCGCTTGCCTACACGGACGATTGGAAAATCCGCTTCTCTGGTCAGTGCATACGCTTTGCTCAGGCTGATTCCCATCTGCATTGCCATTTCCTGTACGCTCATCGTGACTTTATCCATAGCCATCCTCCTCTCTGCATTCCAAACATGAATTGCTCTTGTTTTCTATCACAGTATACTTTATAATGTTACCAAAGACTATTTTCTATCGGTAAGAACTCGTACTGAAAGCAAGTTCTATCGGTAAGAATGGAGGTAGAATATGAACGAAGATTTCAGTTTGGGGAAAATGAGTGCGGATGCACGGCTGACCGCAACTTTCAAATACTATGAAAAAACAGAACAGAATGGAGAAATCATAATCACTGCCTGTCTGGGCGAGGGCGATGTTCCAAGACTCAACCGTGGATACGGCTTGGACGGAAATGAGCTCTGGCTTTCGCTGAATAACCTGTACCAGAGTATCCGTGGAAAAAATGACAACACTGCTGCCGATGATATCATTTCTTGGTGTCAGCAGTACGCACACCCCTACTATGCCTCTGAGGACATCGAAGAATATCGTTGGGATATTGAAAAGGATACGGAATACTGGGATTTTTCCACTAACATTCTTGGTAATTTCACTTTTGATGTTCACACCATGCGGAAAGATCTCGAAAGCCTGTACCGGGATACCCTTGTCATCCTGATGTTCAAAAAATGTCTGGAACGGCTTGACGTTTCCACGGATCTTGCGCAGATCACATGGACGAATGAATTTGCAGATTTTAATTCGTTTCCTATGCAGAAACATCTCGGTAAAATATCAGCTTACCTAAATAAAATGAGTGGCGTAACCATGAAGTTGGGACTGGATGAAAATGGAGAATTAAAGGTCATGCCGGATTTCCATTCTATTTTTGATGCTGCCCGATTCGCTCTGTCGCAATATGTATCTATCCCTACAGATTACCCCATTGCTTATGCCGACCGTGTGGGCGTTGCCACCTGTGAGTGCTGTGGCCGTCTGTTCATCAAAAATGGAAACCGCCAGAAATACTGTGACAATCCAGAATGTAAAAAGGAACGAAACCGCAGAAAATCCCGCACTGCTTATCGCAGAAAGATACAGGAAGAAAATGATAACCGATGGGCGTGACCACGGCTGTTTTCACACTGGGGCAAGATGTGGCAAGTAATATAGGTTATTTTCTATATAGGCTCTATAAGAATAACCTAAATCATCTGCCACAAGTTGCCCCAACTGTTTTTTCCATAGAAAAAGGGCATCGGTCTACACCGACACCTCATGTCATTTTATCCTTATTCTCCGTAGCGGAATGCTGAATTTTCCGTAAGATTTCTAAGCAGAATCTTTCTCGCTATCTTATACTCTTTTCCGATAAATCCAAGTCTGAGCAGAAAACAGCGGAAAGCATATTTGTCATTGTCCGTTTCGGTCGGCTTTGATGATACCCTTTTTGCATCTCTTGCCATATCACACAGTCTTGAAACAAATTGCGTATATGCTGCAATCTCATCACCATCCTCCGTGTTTGAAAACCATGTGAAACTTATTTTTTCCTCTGTAATGCCAATTTCTGTGCTGTCCGTCCGAAATGCACGTTGGAAAAGTGTCTGCTTATTTGCTATGATCTTTTGCAAATTTTCCAATGCCGTATCCGTAAGACTATCTTTTGGAATTGCTATTGTCAGCTTCTCCTGTTGCACTGGCACTTCTTCGGTTACTTCTGCATCGTCCTGAAACCCACACTCTCGTAACTGCAGAGTCAGGTCTTCCACCGTTTCTTCCTCTACTCCCTCTGGGATATACAATACACCCTCTTTGTCCAGTCGGTATCCCGCAATATCATATGCACAGCTTGGTACCCGTTCATAATGCGGTGCTGTTCCAAGTATGTTTCCAATCTCCTGTGCCAGTTTTGGTCTCTGCTTTGATTCCAATGTAAATCTGATTTCATTCTTCATAATATGTACCCGCCTTTCTTTTTCGGTAGTACATATATCACTCTGATGGCACAGAATTGCAAGACAATTCGGATTATATTTCTGCCAAAATGTACGCAGAAAAACTGTGATTTTTATACTGTTTTTTACACGTTTTTTCTGCGTATTTCGTTACTATCCGGCAAAACAAAATCAGCTAAAGTGATGACATTCAGCGGATATTTTCACATCAACCGACCTTGACGGGTATCCCCCCTGTTTAATTCTGCGAAAATTCGCATGAAGGGGGCCATCGGTCGTAAGCGTCAAATAAAACAGTGTATAGAAAAATA
>ENA-OOXF01001351-OOXF01001351.1-human-gut-metagenome-genome-assembly--contig:-NODE-1351-length-16027-cov-4.109316_pt1 | contig 16027 bp, 14 predicted proteins | sample MGYA00241586_ERZ501341 | MGnify/ENA primary metagenome ERZ501341 (study PRJEB25962, sample SAMEA2042985) | human gut metagenome | biome: human gut; feature: human-associated habitat; material: faeces... | reverse complement strand
CATGTAGAAACTACAGCGGTTTTCTATTTTTTATCTCATCCTTATTGCATACAGCATCGGTTCACAGCTTTCTGCTGCCAGCATCGGGCATTCCGAACACCCGTACCTGCCAGCGTCCAGCCTCAGAATTTCTCGTACTGATCCACATCCACTACAAAGACGGTACATCCGCCGACCTGCATATCGATCGGGATCATCGAGTTTGCGCCAGGGCCAAGACTTCCGGTCGACATAGAGGGCATCGTATATTTGACGGACTGACGCGCACCTGCGCATTCCTTTAAAATCTTGAGCGCGCCGGGAACCTGTTCATCCTCCGTACCGATGACCAGCGTGACGTTCTTGTTTTTCAAAAAGCCACCGGTGGTAGAGAGCTTGGTTACCCAGTATTTTTCCTTGTTCAGCTCTTCTACGGTTTCATCCACATCTTCCGAATGCAGCATGGCAAATATCATTTTCATAACAGATTCCTCCTGTCCGCGATGGGTTGCAGTTTTTTTCTATTATATACAGACCACCGGAAAAAAGCAATCTCAAAGCGTCTTCTTCATGTAATAATGTGTATGTCCCTTTGGTGCATTGGTAAGCGTACCGAATATTTCATAGCCCTGCTTTTCATAAAAGCCTGGTGCCTGAAAATCAAACGTATCCAGCTGTGCCATATAACAGCCTGCTGCTTTCGCTTCTTCTTCTACTTCTTTTAACAGTCTGGCAGCAATGCCCTGTCCCCGGTAATTCTCCGCCACCCATACAGACTCAATCGACAGTATGTTCCAGAGGATACTGCATGCCAGCACACCGCCGACCAGTTCATTTTTTTCATTATAAGCGCAGCGGCAGAATTTAACAAAAGGCTCCCCTTGTCTGCAGGGAACCTTCCGTAAATTATATGCAACCAGCTGATCGTCTAATTCTTCTTCGTCTGCAACGGACGGAGCATCAAACCGGAAGCGATTATTCATGACATGCCTCGCATTTGCAGCCGGGGCCTTTTTCGAGCATTTCCTTTGCGGTATGCCATCCGAGACAGGCACATTTTACACGCGCAGGCATATGCGCCACATCCGCCAGGATCGAGGATTCCTCCAGCTCGTCCATTTCCTCCTCCGAAGCCTTGCCCTGAATCATGCGCAGGAAAATATCTGCAAGGCGCAGTGCTTCATCCTTGGATTTGCCGATAATCAGATCGAGCATCATATCTGCAGATGCCTGCGACACCGCACAGCCGTCTCCCTGAAATGCGCCGTCTACGATCTTGTCATCTTCTACCTTTAACAGCAGGACGATGTCATCCCCACAGCTGGGATTTACACCCTCCAGCGCCATGTTTGCACCCTCCAGGGTGTGCTTATGATAAGGGTGTACATTATGCTCTGTCAGACTCTCATTGTAAAAGGTCTTACTCTCCATACCCCATTCTCCTTCTCAGTGTTTTGAGGCTCTGCGTAAAGCGCAGAACTTCTTCTTCCGTATTATAAAAAGCGAGGCTCGCACGTGTCGTGGACGGTGTTTTTAAATACGCCAGCAGCGGCTGTGCACAGTGATGTCCCGCGCGGACAGCGATTTTATCGGAATCCAGAATCGCAGCCACATCATGGGGATGCACATCCTGAACCGTAAACGCCAAAATACCATGATGGTCTTCGGGGCGGTCGGAGCCGATGATATGCACATACGGATTCTTCTTCATCTCTTCCATTGCCAGCGCTGTCAGCTCATCCTCACGCTTTGTGATCTCCTCAAAACCGATTCCTTCGATATAACGGATCGCTTCGCCCAGCGCATACGCGCCTGCAGCGTTGACGGTTCCCGCCTCGAATTTATGCGGCACCTCAGCATAGGTTGCACCGGTGCGAGTCACATATTCGATCATTTCGCCGCCGGTCAGGAAAGGAGGCATTTTTTCCAGCCACTCCATCTTGCCGTACAGCGCACCAATTCCCATCGGAGCCAGCATCTTATGTCCGGAAAAGGACAAAAAATCCACATCCAGCTCCGACACATTGACCGGCATATGCGGCACACTCTGCGCGCCATCCGCTACCAGTACGATGCCCTTTTCGTGACAGAGGCTGGCTATGCCTTTGATATCGTTGACACAGCCTAACACGTTGGACATCTGGGTAATTGCCATAATTCTCGTCTTTTCCGTCAGGACAGCTGCCACGTCTTCCAGCGTGATTTTGCCGTCTTTGGAGCATTCCACGAACTTTAACTGCGCTCCGGCACGTTTTGCCGCATGCTGCCAGGGCAGCAGATTGCTGTGGTGCTCCATAATGCTGACTACCACTTCATCTCCGGGTTTCAGCAGCAGGCTCCCCAGACTGTAAGCGACCAGATTCAGGCTTTCCGTTGCATTTCTGGTAAAAATGATCTCTTCCGGACGGGCTGCACCAATAAAGTGCTGTACCGTTTTGCGGGCATCTTCATAACATTTCGTCGCATTCTCACTCAGTTCATATAGGCCGCGCAGCGGATTCGCATTATGGCATTCATAAAACTCCCGTTCTGCCCGCAGCACGCACGCAGGCTTCTGGGAAGTCGCCGCACTGTCCAGATAGGTCAGATCCGGATTTGCCAGAAGCAGTGGAAAATCTTCACGAATTTTCTTCACATTCATCAGCTGCATCTCCTCCCAGATAAGCTCTTACCAGTTTCTGCGCAGTTTCATCCGGAATCTTCTGGCATACCGCTTCGATTCTCGCATCCGCCATCAGTGCATATGCCTGTTCCTCCGAAATCCCGCGCGCCTGCATATAAAACAGCGTCTCTTCATCCAGCTGTCCGATCGATGCGCCATGGCTGCCCTTGACATCCTCTTCCGCACAGAGAATCAGCGGAATGGTCTGATTTACCACATCGTCGCCCATCAGCAGCACATCTTCTTTTTCTGCTCCGACAGATTCTGCTGAGCCGTGCTGAAAGTCGATCGTTCCGCGGAACAATTTCGAAGACGCATCCTTCAATACGCCGGACGCATTGATCTCGCTGTTTGTACGTTTTCCCTCATGCAGCGCCACATAGTTCATGTCCAGACGCTGATCGTCCTGTAACAGATAACCGATATCGGACTGCAGGGAGCTTTCATTTCCGAGAAGCTCTGTCTGGCATCCCTGATAAATCTTTCCACCGCCCAGGAAAATGTGCACCATTTCAATGCGTCCCTGATCCTCGCAGATGCTTCCGACATCATTTAAAACACGGAACCCTTTGCCGAGGCAATCGATCTGAACGAGACGCAGCAGTGCGCCTTTTCCGACCTTTGCGCGGGTTCTCACGCTGCAAAGTCCCTCTGCATCTGCATCGGATGCATAATCCATCACAACGGTCATCTCGCTGTTTTCTTCTGCAATCAGATCGATCAGATCCAGACTTGCAGTCTGATCCTTACAGACAAAGCCAAGACGCAGCGCAGCTGCCTCTTTTATGCCTGCAGGCATCCGGTAAGCTTTTGCTGCAAAGCCTGACTGCTCTGCCAGCTTGTCCATGTCCGGTCCCATACCGGTTTTGATCGGTTCCAGTGTGCTTGCTTCTACCGCAAACGTTTCCGGAATTTCTTCTTTTTCCAAAGCCTGTCTGTCTGCTTTTACCTGCTTTACTTCCGTTTCATTCATCCGAAGCCAGTTCCAGGTCTTTGCAGGCAGGAAATTTATTTTCATATCCATGTTGATTCCTACTTCCTCTCATTTCGCTGCAGATTCGTTTTCCTGCAGCCTTACCCGATGCTGCCTTTCATTTCCAGACGGATCAGATTGTTCATCTCGACCGCATATTCCAGCGGAAGCTCTTTCGAAACATTATCCGCAAAGCCGCTGACGATCATCGCTCTGGCATCTTCCTCGGAAAGTCCTCTGGACATCAGATAAAAGACTGCTTCGTCGCTGATCTTGCCGATCTGCGCCTCATGTCCGATATCCGCATCCTTTGTCCGGATATCCATTGCCGGAATCGTATCCGATCTGGAACGGTCATCCAGCATCAGGGACTCGCAGGAAACGGAGCTCTTGCTGTGCTTTGCCTGCTTTGTAACTACAACGCTGCTACGGAACGTGCTCACGCCGCCGTCCTTGGAAATCGATCTCGTATTCATATAGGAAGAAGTGTTCGGAGCGCTGTGTACGACCTTCGCGCCGGTGTCCAGGTTCTGACCTTTTCCTGCAAAGGTAATGCCGGTAAATTCACTTCTCGCGCCTTCGCCAGCCAATAGGCTCGTCGGGTACAGATAGGAAACATGGGAACCAAAGGAACCGGATACCCATTCAATCGTGCCGCCCTCTTCTACCTTTGCCCGCTTGGTATTTAAGTTATACATGTTCTTCGACCAGTTCTCGATTGTCGAATAACGCAGCTTCGCATTTTTGGCGACATACAGCTCTACACAGCCCGCATGGAGGTTTGCAACATTGTATTTCGGTGCGGAACAGCCTTCGATAAAGTGCAAATACGCGCCCTCTTCAACAATGATCAGTGTATGCTCAAACTGTCCTGCACCGGGCGCATTCAGTCTGAAATAGGACTGCAGTGGAATCTCCACATGCACACCTGCCGGAACATATACGAACGAACCGCCGGACCAGACCGCGCCGTGCAGTGCCGCAAACTTATGGTCTCTGGGCGGAACCAGCTTCATGAAATGGCTGTGCACCAGATCGGCATATTCTCCGGTCAGCGCGCTTTCCATATCCGTGTATACAACGCCCTGTGCTGCAACCTCTTCGCGCACGTTGTGATAAACCAGCTCAGAATCGTACTGTGCGCCGACACCCGCCAGGGAGGTACGCTCTGCATCCGGGATGCCCAGTGCTTCAAACGTATTTTTGATATCGGTCGGAACCTCGGACCATTTCGCACTCATCTGCGTGTTGGGGCGTACATAGGTAACAATCTCGTCCATATTTAAGTCTTCGATGGACGGGCCCCAATCCGGCATCGTCATTTCATTATATACTTTCAGGGCTTCCTGACGAAATTCGCGCATCCAGTCCGGATCGTGTTTTTCTTTCGAAATCTGATCCACGATTTCCGGTGTCAGTCCCTCTTTGACCCGATATACATCTTTCTCTTCGTTTCGGATGTCATAGATGCTTCTGTTGACATCCTCCACATAAGTCTTTTCTTTCATGGGATTCTCCTTCTTGGACGCTTCTTATTCCTGATGTCCGATATATTTTTCAAAACCGTTTTCGTTAATATCCTCCACAAGGCTGCTATCGCCGGACAGAATCATCTTTCCGTCTGCCAGCACATGCGTCACATCCACATGCAAGGATTCCAGAATTCTCGTGCTGTGTGTAATTACCAGCAAGGAGCCCTGCTGATTCTTCTGGAACTCTTCGATTCCCTTGGATACGGTGCGGACTGCATCGACGTCCAGACCGGAATCGGTTTCATCCAGAATCGCCAGATCCGGTTTTAACATCAGAAGCTGCAAAATCTCTGCCTTTTTCTTTTCACCACCGGAGAAGCCAACATTTAAATCACGGTCTGCATAGGAATGATCCATCTGCAGTACGTCCATTGCTTTCTTTAATTCTTTGCGGAACTCCCACGGACGGATTCTCTGTCCGGTGCGCTGTTCCAACGCATTTCTCAAAAAGTTTCCGAGGGTAATACCGGGAACCTCCAGCGGGTTCTGGAACGATAAAAACAGACCAGCCTTCGCACGCTTGTCTGTGGATTCCTCTGTAATATCCTGTCCCTTGAACCAGATCTGACCGTTTGTCAGCTGATATCTGGGGCTTCCCATCAGCGCATAACCCAGTGTGGATTTACCGGCACCGTTTGGGCCCATCAGGACATGTGTTTCTCCTCTGTTTATCTCAAGGTCAATGCCGTGAAGGATCTCTGTGTCCTCTACGTTGACTACTAAATTCTTTACCTGCAGCAGCTGTTCTGACATAACTTCCTCCGTTCTTCACAGGTCTTTGTCTCTGTTTTTCGTCCCTGCGACTGTCTTCCTGGTTAACTCCTACTAACTTTGTAGGGTTTGCTGTAGATTATCATAATGGAATCTTTCCCAAAATGCAAGCATTAAATCCTACAAAATTACAGGGATATCGGGCAACGGTTTGGCATTCCAGACAAAAAGGTCGGGAAATGCGCTCCACAGACAGTCTGTGAGACATTTCCCGACCTTGCTTTTAAATACTTTTTATAGATAGGAATTCTTTACCGCGTTCGTAAAATCCTACTCTGCGCGCACCCCTTCTTTGTTCAGATCTGCGATAAACATAGCATCCCCAAAAGAGAAAAATCTGTATTTCTCCTTTACCGCCTCTTCATACGCCTTCAACACATGGTCTCTTCCTGCAAATGCGGATACGAGCATCACCAGTGTCGATTCCGGCAGATGGAAGTTTGTAATCAGCCCGTCCATCACCTTGAACTTGTATCCCGGATAGATAAAGATATCCGTGTTGCCGCTGCAGGCTTTCATATGTCCGTCCGCTTCCGCAGCGCTCTCTACAGTACGGCAGCTCGTCGTACCGACACAAATCACACGGTTTCCGGCTGCTTTGGCACGGTTGATTTTATCCGCCGCTTCCTGGGTCACCTGATAAAATTCTGTGTGCATATGGTGTTCCAGCACGTTGTCGACCTTGACCGGACGGAATGTGCCAAGTCCCACATGCAGCGTGACATAGGCAATATCCACACCCATCGCTTCTACCTGGGCAAGCAGCTCCTTTGTAAAATGCAGTCCTGCCGTCGGTGCTGCTGCCGAACCTGTGTGAGTTGCATATACCGTCTGGTAACGGTTCTTATCCTCCAGCTGGTGTGTGATATATGGAGGCAGCGGCATCTGGCCAAGCTGGTCTAAGATTTCTTCAAAAATTCCGTCGAAATCGAATTTGATCAGACGGTTTCCTTCTTCTACCACATCAATGACTTCTCCCATCAGAAGGCCATCACCGAAACTGATCTTTGCACCGACTTTTGCTTTCTTACCTGGTTTTACCAGCGTCTCCCATACGTTGTTTTCTTTTCTCTTCAATAATAATACTTCGATTTTGGCATTGGTCTCTACTTTGGAACCAATCAGTCTTGCCGGAATAACCTTTGTATCATTGATTACCAGACAGTCTCCCTCATGCAGATACTCTGTGATTTCTTTAAATACATGATGGGAAAAAGCCCCGGTCTCCTTGTCAAGGACAAGAAGTCTGGAGCTCGAACGATCCTCAAGCGGATCCTGTGCAATCAGTTCTTCCGGCAATTCATAATAAAAATCCTGACGTTTCATAATTATGAATTCCTTTCCCTTTTATTCTTTACGTATCTTTTTCTGATATGTTTTCATTTACAGTTGCGTTTGAAGCTATTTCTTTTTCTGATTTATTTTCTACCAGACGATAGCCATTATACACTGGTTTTCCCAGTTTCTCAACTACAGAACTCTGTGTATTTTCTGTTTTTTTCAATTCCCGTATCCCAGACTCTTTCATTTGGACATTTTCCTGCGTTTTTGACAGCTCACCCTCTGATGTCTGTGGTTTCTGCTCTTCTACATTTGGCTTTTCACATTCTGGTACAACTGTTCCCGGTTGCGCCATCCATGCTTTTATCTTCTTCTGATAGACCACTCTGGTATCACAAAGCAGGTCATGAAATCCACGTTTTTCCGAATCAATTCCTGCAACAATATAACCGATATTCACCGGAAGGCTACATAAGAATCTTCCAACCGTCTCGCGGTACACCACATTGAACAGTGTCAGCTTCTCTTCCGGATTTTTTGAAACTACCCGGAGATTCATCGCTTTCTTTCCAAGTGTCGTTCCTGTCAGATAGGTAAATGCAATAAAATACAACACTTTCAGAGCATACAGTACGATATCTTTCAACGAATAATGAAACAGGATGTCCGTTCCCGTTATCGCACCGCCGCCAGCCAGTGAGATACCTGCAAATATCAGCCGCACGATCAGGAGGCCTGCAAATACTACCACACTGTCGATCATATAAGCCGCCATCCGCACCCAGAACCCGGCATACTCCAGATTCCCACTGGCACAGCAACTGTTCTGTCTGGCTAACTTCTCCTGATTATCGTAACTGTTCTGCATAGTACATCGGCACCCCGCTTTCTACACTTTTGGCGGTTTCCGTCAGAACCTGCGCTTCTGACTTCGGAACTAATGATTCTGCTTTGGAAAACAGCGACTGCAAAAGTCCTTCATCTGATTCCATCTCATAAAATGTAGATGTTCCAAGTTTTTTGCTCATCGCATCTTTCATATCCGGATACAGACTGATCTCATCGATCAGACCGTTGTTCTTCGCCTGCTTTGCAGTATAAGTTCTTCCGTCTGCCAGTTTCTTTACATCCTCCACTGACATATCACGGCCGTCTGCCACGATATTCACGAATTCCTCATAAGCTTCATTGATCTGATCCTGATAAATAGCAATCTGCTCGTCCGTAAATTTGCTGCTGTCCTTATTCTTTCCGCTCGTGATACTTACATAACGGATTCCAAGCTTTTTATACAGACCGGACATATCATATCCTGACATGATCACACCGATGGAACCGGTCGTTGTATTCGAATTTGCATAGATTTTATCCGATGCCATAGACACCATATATCCACCGGATGCCGCATAATGTGCCATATAATCCCAGATCGGACGTTTTGTTGTCTCTTTATATTCTTTCAGTTTCTGATACAGTTCTTCGGATTCATAGACAGTTCCTCCCGGAGAATCTACATACAGAAGAATTCCTTTATTGTTAGAATCATCCATCAATTCATCGATATAATTCATCGTTGAATCATGCTGATATCCGCTGGATGCCTCCAGTGCACTGCTTCCACTCTGTTCCTGGATCGTACCTTCTACTCTTACGATTGCAATATAATCTTCAGACGGTGGATTAAACTGATACGAACCTCCGAGATTAATTATATCATCTGCACTGCTCTGAAGCAGATTTTTTGAAATTGTATTGGTAAATACGCTGGCAGCACTGACTCCAACGAACAGTGCTGCCGCTACTACCAGACCTATGATCTGTTTTTTCTTCATACGTAATCCTCTTGCTCTTTTTACCGAGCTTTTATCTGATATGAATGAATGTTTTTTTATTTACGAAGTTCGATTCCCATACCCTCGAGTGCCTTTAAGATACGGTCCATAGCTGCAGATACATCTGCATCTTCCAGAGTCTTATCCTTTGCACGGAATACGATAGAATATGCAACAGATTTGAATCCTGTTTTAATCTGAGCACCTTCGTAAATATCGAACAGTGAATAGCTTTCCAGATATTCACCGCCCTTGCTTTCGATCACATCTTCAATCTGTCCTACCAGAATCTCTTTTGGCATTACCATACTGATGTCACGTGTCACTGCAGGGAATTTTGCAATTCCTGTATATTTACGATCAAATGTTGCTCTTGCTACGATCTCTGGCATATCGATTACTGCAATGTAGGCTCTTGTTCCGATTCCATAGTTATCTGCAACTTCCGGATGTACTTCTCCAAGATATCCGACTACTACACCATCATAAATGATGTTTGCCTGACGTCCCGGGTGAAGGAATGATTTTCCTGCATTCGGATCGTATTTTTCTTTCTTATGAAGTCCTACTTTATCGAAGAACTCTTCTACGACACCCTTCATAGTGAAGAAGTCGCCTTCGCCATACATACCAAGTGTGAACTGTACTCTTTCATCCGGCAGTTCTGTAAGTGGAAGTGCCTTTGGAAGATAAATGTTAGCCAGTTCGTATAATTTTACGTCTTTATTTCTTCTGTTATAGTTTGTTGCAAGTGATGTCAGCATACCATTCAAAGAAGATGTACGCATGATACTATAATCTTCTCCCAGTGGGTTCATGATCGGAATAGCCTTACGAAGATCAGAATCTTCCGGAAGCAGAAGCTTGTCAAATACCTTCGGGCTTTCGAATGAATATGTCATTCCCTGGCTGAATCCGCAGAACTCAGCGATATCACGTGCAACCTGCTCTACTCTTAACTTGAATGATAATTTTCCTGTTGTAGCTTCTCCACTTGGAAGTGTGGTCGGAATGTTATCATATCCGTAGAATCTTGCAACCTCTTCCGCAAGGTCGGCGATGCGGAATAAGTCATGACGGAAAGTAGGTGCGATGACTTCGCTTGTCTCTTCATCGAATTCCAGATCGATCTTCTTGAAGTATCCGATCATTTCTTCTTTAGAAATGTCTGTTCCAAGCAGCTTGTTGATCTTTTCCGCATCAAATGGTACTCTTACAGGCTCTTTCTTCTTGCTGTATACATCAACCATTCCTCCGACAACTTCACCGGCTCCCATCTCTTCGATCAGCTGGCATGCACGGTCAATGGCTGCCTCTGCATTATTTGGATCCAGACCCTTCTCGAATTTACCGGATGCATCGGTACGAAGTCCGATCTTCTTGCTTGATTTACGGATGTTGGTTCCATCAAAGCAAGCTGCTTCGAATAACATTGTCTGAACATCGTCTGTGATCATAGAGTTTTCTCCACCCATGATACCTGCGATACCGATGGATTTCTTACCGTCACAGATCATCAGTACAGATTCATCCATCTCTCTTTCCTGTCCGTCAAGAGTTGTGAATTTCTCACCTTTTTCTGCAGTACGCACTACAATTTCTTTTCCTTCGATCGTATCAAGGTCATATGCATGCATTGGCTGTCCGTATTCTTCCATTACATAATTTGTAATATCAACCAGGTTGTTGATCGGGCGGATTCCTACAGAAGCCAGACGTCTCTGCATCCATTTTGGAGATGGTCCGATCTTAATGTTCTTTACGATTCTTGCACAATATCTTGGGCAAAGTTCCGGATTCTTAACGGTTACTTTGATATAATCTGCTGCATTCTCATCATTTCCTGTTGGTGTGACAACAGGTGGATAGAACGCTTTATTAAATGTAGCTGCTGCCTCTCTTGCAATACCTACAACACTGAAGCAATCTACACGGTTAGATGTGATCTCATATTCTACAACGACATCATCGAGGCCAAGTGATTTGATCGCACTCTCGCCTACAACGGCATCATCATCAAAAATATAGATTCCGTATTCCGGAGCCTCCGGATACATATCTCTGTTAGAGCCAAGTTCTTCGATGGAACACATCATACCATCACTTTCAACACCACGGAGTTTTCCCTTTTTGATCTTGATTCCGCCTTCTACACGCTGTCCAGGCTCATGTCCGCCTGCTACACGTCCGCCTGCTAATACAACCGGTACCTTGTCTCCCTCTTTTACATTCGGAGCGCCTGTTACGATCTGAATCGTCTCTGTTCCGACATTTACCTGGCAGATGATCAGTTTATCTGCATCCGGGTGTTTCTCAATCTTGTCGATCTGTCCGATCACGATCTTATCAAGATCTGCATCTAATTTCTCATAACCTTCGACTTTTGTACCAGACAAAGTCATTGCATCTGTATATTCCTGAGCTGTTACATCAAGATCCGGAACATACGCTTTTATCCATGATAATGAAGTATTCATTTATAAATCTCCTTTTCGTATTATTACTTGTGCTCGCTAGAACTGTTTTAAGAATCTGATATCATTTTCGTATAACAGTCTCATATCATCGATCTCGTACTTCAGAAGTGCGATACGTTCCAGTCCTACACCGAATGCGAATCCTGTATATTCTTCCGGATCAATTCCGCACATTTCCAGTACGTGTGGATGTACCATACCACATCCGAGGATCTCGATCCATCCGGATCCTTTACAGAAACGGCATCCTTTTCCACCGCATTTGAAGCAGCTTACATCCATCTCGGCACTTGGCTCTGTGAATGGGAAATGATGTGGTCTGAATTTTGTCTTTGTGTCTTCTCCGAATAATTCTTTTGCAAATACTTCCAGTGTTCCCTTTAAGTCAGCAAATGAAATATTCTTGTCGATGATCAGTCCTTCGATCTGATGGAAAGAAGGTGAATGTGTTGCATCTACTTCGTCTGAACGGAATACACGTCCCGGTGACAGGATACAGATTGGAAGCTTGCCCTGCTCCATAATACGTGCCTGTACAGGAGATGTCTGTGTCCTGAGCACGATGTCTTTATTAATATAGAATGTGTCCTGCTCATCCTTTGCCGGATGTCCGTCCGGGATGTTCAGTTTACGGAAGTTGTACTCATCATACTCGATCTCAGGTCCTTCTACGACTTCGTATCCCATACCTGTAAATACACGCTCTACTTCTTCCAGTGCGATTGTATTCGGATGACGGTGTCCGACGCAGTTTTTCTTAGCCGGAAGTGTTACATCGATCACTTCTTTTTTCAGCTTTTCTGCACGGATTGCTTTTTCCATCTTTTCTTTATTTTCTTCCAGAACAGCTTCGATCGCTGCTCTTGTCTCATTTACCATCTGTCCAACCTTCGGTCTGTCCTCCGGTGCAACGTCTTTCATACCTTTTAATACAGCGGTAAGTTCACCTTTTTTACCAAGGAACTTTACACGCACATCATTCAGTTTTTCAGGCATATCGGCAGCTTCAATTGCTTTCAATGCTTCCTCTTTGATGTTCTGCAGTTTTTCTTTCATCATTTTCTTCCTTTCTTCGCATATCTTTATGTCAGCGTATGCTTTTGGGTATGCAAGAGAACCTGCCACTGGCAGCTTCTCTTGCATGCTTTGGCATAAAAAAAGCCCCGCCCCAAAAGGGACGAGACATATAACCCGTGGTACCACCCTGATTCCCGCAAAATATTTTTGCGGACACTCATTACTGCGTAACGTGCATCATACGGCATTCTCTACTTTTATTTCAAGAACACAGCTCGCGCGGGAAATTCATTCACCATCTGAACCCAAGGGAACTTTCAGCCTGTCGATTCCCTCTCTCTAGCGGAAAATGGCTCACTACTTACACGGTCATTGCCTTTATCTCATAATACTTAATTATTGTATCACATGAACAGAAGTTGTCAAGTCAGAAATTCTACTCCTGCTCCATATCCTGCAGGATCATATTCACTTCCCCGCCAAATAGCAAAATATACATACAGAAGTACAGCCACAGCATGATCAGTACAATTGTCGTCAAACTTCCATACATAGATGAAAATCCCTTAAAAATATCCAGATAGACCGAGAAGATCCATGATACGATCATCCATCCGACTGCTGAAAATGCCGCACCCATCAACTGAACTTTCAACTGTACAATATGGTTCGGCAAAAATTTATAGATCATCATTGTAAACACAAACAGCAATACCGGTGTAATGATTCCACGTATCTGCATAATCTGATCCACAAAGCGTTCCATAAGCGGATAATGTTCCGTTACAAACAGATTCAATGTATTACCAAATACTGATAACACCAGCAGAAAGATAATTACAATAATAAACGCAACTGTATAAAACGTTGCGCGTATTCTTAAAATAATATAATTACGTGTCTCCTTACAGTCGTAAACGCAATTCAGACCTGTCGTCAGTGCCAGTACACCTTTCCCGGCTGACCAGAGTGCAACGATAATGGTCAGTGAAATGATACCGCCGGACTGATTATATACCTGATTCACAATGGATGTGATCAGGCTGTCTACTGATTTTGGAAACACCTGAAGGACAGCCGTCATAACGTCTGCCTTCGTAACCGGCGTATACTGTACCAATGTGATCAACAGTAATATGATCGGAATCAGACTGAGCATGAAGAAATACGCTGCCTGTGCAGCATAGGCACCTACATGATCTTTCCCGACTTGTCCGGTTATTTCCATTACTTTATCATATAGAAACTTAACTTTTTTCATCTTTTTCTCCAAAAATATTCGTCTCTATATTCTACCCGATTTTCTTTCGTTTGTCTATTAGAAATCATTCCGTTTCCAGGTGTGTTTTCCTCAACTATTCTTCCATTGATTATACTTATTTTTCAATTGTTGTTCCTGGATAGAACATTTGTAATATTTCCTGATAATTCTTCCCTTTTTTCGCCATTTCATTTGCTCCATTCTGGCTCATACCAATGCCATGACCGTATCCGCCGCCTATGATTTTGAATATATTACCAGCCTTTTTCACTTTAAAAAATGCGCTTGGAAGCAGCGTACCACTTTGGGCAACCGTACCATCCTGTTTCTTTATTTCATATCCATTTCCCCCCAGCGCCTTTCGTATCTTATTCTCTGTATCAACTGTAATACTTCCCTTATCACCGACAGCTTTTATCTGCAGCGCGACACCTCCCGGTCCTGTTTTCGTTACTTCTAATGACTGTACCGTCCCGATATTCTTTTTTACATTCTCCGCCAAAAGTGTACTCAATATATCCTGATCTATATCAGCTTCCCACCGGTACCATGGAAGTGATTTTTCATAATCTCCATTCTTATCTTTTACTTCTACCGACTGAAGATATCCATTACTTTCATTTTCACTCGTTCCCCAGGCTTTCATGGTTGTTGTCTTTCCACAAGATGTTGAATAATAATACGTTGTTACAATATTACCTTTATATTTTAACACCTCGCTGGCAGTTTCCCTTACCGCTTCTGTGGATGCATCCTGCTGTGCCGAATTATTATATACCTGATAATCTGTGCTGTCATTGACATGCGCCTGATATTCCGGATAAGCATAGTCTTCCATCTGGCGTTCCGCGTAATTTCTTGCGCAGACTGCCTGTGCCTTTAAGGCTTCTTTCTGATAGGATGCCGGCATTTCACTGGGAACAACTTTGCATAGATAACTTTCCACCGGAAGTTCATTGATAATTACTATTCCTTCTGATGTTGCATAAAGATCCAGTATTCCGGCATAAGAAGGATTTCCATAGCCTCTCCTGATGCTGCTGACAACCATCTCTCCCCCATCTTTTGCTGTTACTCTGATTTTTCCATTCTGAAATCCGAAATCTTCCTTTGTGATCGTTATTTTCTCATTTTCTGCAGTCTCTTCCCTGATACCAGTTTTTTCTATTATAAGACCTCCCGTTGCACTAACCTTTAATTCTTTATGTACAATCTGTTTATATCCATCGGTCATGAGCAATATCCTGATATTTTTCTGTGCTGCCTCCGTACTCTCTGATTTTTTCTGGTCTTTCTTTTTATCATTTTTCTTTTCAGATACAGATTTCAGTAATTCTTCCCATCTGCTCTGAATAGATATTTCAGAATGCGTTTGCTCTTTTCCCACAGCACTTTCTTCTATGCCTGCTTTCAAGCCTCCGATCACACACAATAACAGTAAAATCCATGCTATATAGATACTGTAATGCTTTTTATTCCGTCTCCGCAATTTTCTTTCCTTTCTTCCCACCCTTTATACCCGAAAAAAGACAGCCGTAAAAACGACTGTCTTTTATCTTTTGTATATTCCCCAAAATGCCGGTTCCTGTATTCTGACTCCTAGCACCCAGCTAGGTGGGTATCCGCATCTGCTTTTCTGCCTTCCACTGCAAAATCGATGGCCTGACATATTACAGAGATGTAAGACTCCCGTTTAAAGTATTGTAGGTTCAAAACTACAGGAGTGTCGAACATTCCAGGTTTCCACTGCACTTATTATAACCCATTTACATGGATTTTACAACCCTATAACATTATCCGATTTTAATCAGATTCATTAGTGGATCTTATAACTGTGGTCCTGCTGAAACTAAAGCTTTACCTGCTTCATTTCCTTCATATTTAGCAAAGTTCTTGATGAATCTTGCAGCAAGATCTTTTGCCTTTTCTTCCCACTCAGATGCATCTGCATATGTGTCACGAGGATCAAGGATTCCTGTATCAACACCTGTAAGTTCTGTAGGTACTTCAAAGTTGAAGTATGGGATTGTCTTTGTTGGAGCATTCTTGATATCTCCGTTCAGGATAGCATCGATGATTCCACGAGTATCTTTGATAGAGATACGTTTTCCTGTTCCGTTCCATCCTGTGTTAACGAGGTAAGCTTTTGCTCCGCTCTTTTCCATCTTCTTAACAAGTTCTTCTGCATATTTTGTCGGATGCAGTTCAAGGAATGCCTGTCCGAAGCAAGCAGAGAATGTAG
>ENA-OOXF01001349-OOXF01001349.1-human-gut-metagenome-genome-assembly--contig:-NODE-1349-length-16083-cov-2.209820_pt1 | contig 16083 bp, 10 predicted proteins | sample MGYA00241586_ERZ501341 | MGnify/ENA primary metagenome ERZ501341 (study PRJEB25962, sample SAMEA2042985) | human gut metagenome | biome: human gut; feature: human-associated habitat; material: faeces... | reverse complement strand
CCGCCCAGAATCCTGTCCCCGACAGTGAAAACGCTTTATATACAAACCATGTTACTGCAAACATTGCCATTCTCTGTACAAATGTGATCGCAATGACATTCACGATCACTCTCGGATGTGTCTTCAGATAAGCAGCTGTATCTCTGTAAGTATCCATGGAATTTTCCAGTTTTTTCAGCCTTCCTTCTTTGTGACGCAGAATATGGAATTTCTCTAGAATCGAAAGTCCCCATACAAGAGCTGATCTGGCAAGCAATGGATGAAACACCAGAATCGTCATAAAAGTCACACAAAAAATATTCAGTCCCAGTCCCAGATAGAAAACAGGAAGAATTCCTTCCAGATACTGATGCAGGAATCCTCTTCCAAACACAGCTACTCCGATACCGACCACCACCAGCACCAGCTTATAGGTGATCGTAATGATCATCAGAATAACCGCAGAAACCGGGATAGATATATTTTTCTTTTTCATATAATATGCCTGCATTGGCTGTCCACCACTCGCAGATGGTGTAATACAGCTGAAAAAGAAGCCTACCGAAGAGATCAGAAAACACTTCCACTTTTTCAGCCTGATCTGCAGAGTATACAGCAGATAATGTATAATAATCGACTCTCCCCAGATAAAAAATATCACACAGATGACTGCCGGGAAGAGATAGCGATTATCCGCTTTTTTGACATTTTCCCAGATCAGTCCCAGATCTTCTCCATGAAAGACACCATACAGAGTAAGACCAAGCACCAGAAACAGGAAAATACCGTTTCCTATGATTTTTTTCTTATTTTTCATATCCGTTTTTTCTCCATCCACAGACGGAACCGTGCTGTTTTTTTCCAGCGGATCACACATATATAGCTGAGTTCCGCAAGTGCTATCCCTGCTGCCACATCCAGAATCCCGTGCTGTTTTGTAAATAACGTGGATGCACAAATTGCCGCAGCCCAGATCCAGGTGATCGTCATATACCAGCCCGGTACTTTCCGGATATTCCGAAGTACCACCACGCAAAACCAGCTGTCCATACAGTGAATCGACGGAAACAGGTTCACTGCTGCATCCATCTGATACAATTCCACAAGCATCCGACTCCAGAAGTCCGTTCCCACAATCTCCGGCCGAAGATTCGTTGTCGGAAAACACAGGTAAAAGATCCCGCATACTGTCTTGGCCAGAAGCTCTGCACATAAAAACAGACAGGCTTTTTTCTTCCCATAATAACCCATCAGCAGAAAATTAACTGCACAGAACAGGAAAAACGAAAAATAGATTCCCACAAACCAGGGGATTACCGGAATCTGATTGTCCAGAGAAATTTCGATATTCCAGGCTTTCGTATGAGTTCCCATCCACTGACCACTATAATAGATCAGCGAATTATACAGCAGATTAAACACCAGCATCAGCAGATAAGTCCGTGGAATCCACTGACCGGTCCGTATTTTATTCCATATTGTCATATTATTTTCCTTTCCTCGGGACTTTACAGGACTTTATTATAACAGTTTTCACCATCGTCACAACCGATTTTCGGAAATCTTACACTTTCGTAAGCAAATCTTAATATATAACCATTCGTTGTCTTTTTCATATAATAAACTATAGTGTATTCCCTGACTCTTATTTTTTCTGCTTTTAGTGCATTTTGCCTGTTACTGTGGGAATACATAATTCCAGGACACGGAGGTTTTTTCTATGCCTGCTTTATTGGAACTTGACCATGTCGGACTTTCGTATCACACACTCTCCGGAGAGATCCAGGCGCTCTCACAAATCAGTTTTTCCGTTCAGGAAGGCGAGTTTGTCTCTCTGGTGGGGCCCAGCGGATGCGGAAAAAGTACCGTCCTGAATCTGATAGCCGGACTTCTGATACCGGAACAGGGACAGATCACCATGCAGGGACTTCCACGGGAACATTCTGTTCTCTCTGTCGGATATATGCTGCAGAAGGATCATCTTTTCGAATGGCTGACCATCTATGAAAATGTCCTTCTTGGTCTTGAAATTCAAAAAAGGAAAACAAAAGAATCCCTCTCACACGTTGACCGTCTCTTACAGGAGTATGGGCTCTGGAACTTCCGTTTCTCCCACCCTTCCCAGCTTTCCGGCGGGATGCGACAACGGGCCGCACTGATCCGCACCCTTGCCCTGGAACCCGCACTTTTGCTTCTCGATGAACCCTTCAGTGCACTGGATTATCAGACCAGACTTTCCGTCAGTGATGACATCTGGAAGATCCTGCGTAAAGAAGGGAAAACCGCGCTTTTGGTCACCCACGATATCTCCGAAGCCATCAGCATGTCTGATCGGGTCATCATCCTCTCGAAAGCCCCTGCCTGCGTCCGGTGCGAGTTCCCCATTCTCACCACCCTTGCCGACCGCACTCCCATGCAGATGCGAAATGCCCCCGAATTCAAGCAATATTTTCAACAGATCTGGAAGGAGTTAAATCATGATACCTGATTCATCTGCACAACAGTCTTTTTTACGAAAACACAAAAAAAGACAGCAGTTTATCCGCCTGATGCGGCTGGCTGTCTTTCTGGTTTTTCTGCTACTCTGGGAGGTCAGTGCACGGCTCGGGTTCATCGATTCCTTTATCTTCGGAAGCCCCGGTCAGGTATGTCTTGCTTTCCGGACCTTGCTTCTGACAAACCATCTGCTCTCACATATCGGGATCACCGTGTTCGAGACACTTGCCAGTTTCTTTCTTGTCGTAGGTTTCAGTCTCTTTTTCTCCGTCCTTCTTTGGCTCTGTCCCCGGCTTGCTGCGATCCTGGAGCCTTACCTTGTGGTTTTGAACAGCCTTCCGAAGTCGGCACTGGCTCCTCTACTGATCGTATGGCTCGGTGCAAATTATAAGACGATCATCCTTGCCGGGATCTCCGTTGCGATCTTCGGCTCCATCCTGAATCTGTATACCAGCTTTACGGAAATTGATCCTGATTCTCTGAAGCTCATCCGTACCCTCGGTGGAAAACGGAAAGATGAACTTCTGCGTGTGGCACTGCCCTCTTCGGTCCCTTATCTTCTGAGCGTTATGAAAGTCAATATCGGGCTCTGTCTGGTTGGTGTGGTCATCGGTGAATTCATCGGAGCCAGGCAGGGACTTGGATTTCTCATTATCTACAGCAGTCAGATCTTCAAACTTGACTGGATGATCCTGTCGATCATTCTCCTGTGCATCATCGCCATGATTCTCTATCAGGCGGTCAGTCTGGTGGAAAAACGGGTGGTACACACCAGCGGAGCAGACCGTTCCTGATTTACGCGAGTAACGAGCCAACGTGCATACTTACATGAGACCCTGGCGACTGCCTCGATAATCAAAATTGATCCGCCTGAAAAAGGGCAGGTAAACTGATTTTTGTGGTTCATCTGCCCTTTTTCGCTTTTCTTTCTGTCTGCTTATCTATTCTCCGTGTTTTCTTTTTCTCCGGTTGTCTGCCAGAATCAAAAGTACCGCACCGGATACAATTGCCGCCACAAAATACGTTACATTCTTTTGCATATCTGCCGTCTTCGCCGCTGCCGTTCCATTCGTCGTGCCTGTCAGATCCGCCTTTGTTCCCTGACTGTTTCCCGTTGATACATCCGTTTTCGTCCCGGAATTGCTGCTGCCGGAAGTACCGTTATTTTTTGTATCGATCGGCTTTTTATCTGTAGGTTTTGTGTCCGCAGGTTTTTTATCTTCCTGCTCACCGCCTCCGGTGGAATCGTCTTTTTTATCATCTTTTTTGTCGTCTTCCGTCTCCACGACAATCTGCTGATCCTCATAGACTTCCGGAAGTGTCAGCATCCCGTCTTTCAGCTGATCCGTCACATCCTCTCCGTTTACCAGCACTGCGGTGATCTTCCATCCTTTTTTCGGCTGGATCTGAAACTGCGGGCTGGAAAAGCGCTCCACCGCGTAAGTCACCGTCTCCTGTGTTTCCTCATCGTCACCCTCCTCATGCTGATAGCTCACCTGTGCATGTTCGGATCGTATCGTGACCATGTGGGTATCCGGTACTGTCGTGTTGATGGTGCTTTGCTGCGTAACGGACGAAGTACTTGTCTGCGCAGCCTCTGCCGCAACGGGTATGGAGAGGCACAGGCAAATCCCCATCAGAATAATTGCTGCCTTTTTCATCTGTCCATCCTCCTGCTCTAATCTGTCGCATCCACATAGGATATCTGAAAAGTAACCGTATCCGCATAGGAGCCTGACGGTGCCTTTTTCCAGGATTCTCTGTCGATCGTGATACCAAGCACCGTCTCTTCCCCTGCCGTGGTATAGCGGGCTTTTGTAAATGCTGTTGTGTCCGCCAGAATCTCATAGGGGATCTCCCCTTCTTTTCCGCTCTGATTTTTCAGTTTTTTGTCCGAGATCAGTTCCACCTGGATGCATTTTCCTTCTTCGATCTGTGCTTCTTCGACACGGATTTTCCCGTAGTTTACCGATTCTTCGTTAAATGGAATCGTAGTGTTTGCCGGAACCAGCACCATATAGGACGGATCCACATGATACGTTACGGTCGTGGTTCCTGCTGATACGCTCTGTGCGATCCCTAAGACAAGCAGCAACCCTCCTGCAACTGCTCTTTTTTTCTTCATGTTTCTCCCCCCTTACTGTACTTTCAATACGGTTTCCACATTGGCACCGTTCATCGCCCGACCGTCATCCATTGCCGCAGTACTGATCTTCAGTATCGCAGGATATTCCCCGGCGGACAGTTCTTTGGACAGTGTGATCTGCGTGATCGCTTTTCCCGGTTCTACCATTTTGGACTGATAGATCGTCTCATCTGTATCTTTCAGTACCAGTGTAAAGGTAAAATAACACGGATTTCCTTCCGGATTCATCAAATTTACCGTTACATCTTTCGTATCTGCCGGAATGGTGATCGACGGATATCCCGGGATACGGATGCCCTCCGGCGGATCACTCTCCTTTGCCTCCTGCGTGGAAGCGTCAGGATCCAGATCCGGCACAAAGGCCGAATCCGGGGATTCCTGTGTTTCCTGTTTGTTGTTTCTCGTAAGATACAGACCGGCTCCGATCAGCAGAACGCATGCGCACACGGCGATTCCGATTCCTATCTTTCTTCTGTTGTCTTTCAATCTTCTTCCCCCTTACGCATCATTCCAGATCCACTTCTACTTTCAGATTGCTCATGTAGTATTCATCTGCGTGTTTACCATGTGCATCAAATACCAACATGAAATAATTTAAATCCAATCCATTTTTACGGGTAATTTCAAATGTATGCGATACCGTTTCTCCATCACATTTTCCAATATCATTTACCCGTTTTTCTGCGTTGTCATAATATGTGCCATCCTGTAACTGATAACTTAATCTCAGATCTGCCCATCCATCTTCTTTCTTATCAATCTTATAGCTGACTTTTATCTTCATCTTCTGGTACAGGCGTGCTGCATCCATGGAGATATCCGGCAGATACAAATTATACCAGGATCGATCAAGTCCATAATCACCGGTTGTTACGACCTTTCTGTCCCCCTGAATAAAGAAAGTAAAAATAGTCAGTTCATGTTCATCCGTGATAAAGTATTTGTGTTCCGTCTGTCCCGTAAAAACAGCTGAAGTTATCGGTTTGTATACCGCATATAAAGTAAGATCCTTTTCATCCTCAAACACAGCCGTTTTAACATTCGGTGCATAGCTGATCACATTTGTCGAACCCGCGGACCGGCTCCAGCCTTCGAAGGTCCATCCAAGTCTGTTTACGGTCGGGAACGTATATGTTTCTTTATATTTGCATGTTACTTTCTCCCGTTTATTACCGGTCTGATAGTCAAACGTAATCGTATATTCGCACGGTTCCCAGATCGGGTACAGGTTGACCGTTCCATTATTGGTCGCACAAAGTCTGCTGACTTTGTCTCCCGGCTGATATACTTTTTGCTCACTTTTCTTTCCACCGGTTCTCCATCCGACAAACTTATAGCCTCCGCACACATATCCGTTTTCCGGTATCGTGGTTTCCTGTGTATAACGAAGCGGGATATTTTTCATCTCTCCCCTTGTTACTTCACCTTCTACATTGAAAACGATCGTATAGGAATTTTCTTTCCAGTTTGCCGTATAGGTTCTGTCTTTCAACGGGCGGGCGGTAACCGTAACCTGTGTATCTTTTTCTTTGATATCGGTTCCTGACCATCCTTCAAACGTATAGCCTTCCCGTTTTGGCTGTACCAGATCCATCGGTTTGCTGTTGATGGTGAATGTTGTCGGATTGGTCTTTCCGGTCGGAAGGCTTCCTCCTGCCAGATTATAGCTGATGGTATATGCTATTTCTTTCCATACTGCCTTAAAGACCAGTTTTCCGTTTTTCACATTTTCATCGGATACGGTATCCGGTACGTTTTTATCCCAGCTTACGAACGTATATCCTTCTCTGGTCGGTTCCTCCTGAGCCGGGATCGCATCCCCATAAGAAAGTGTATATTCCTTGAGTACCGTTCCCTCACTCACAAACTGCACCAGATAGCTGTTCTTCCTCCACTGTGCCTGATAGGTTACATCCTCATTCGGGATCTTCTCCGGAAGTTCCGGTGTCCAGCCTGTGAAGGTGTATCCTTTTCGAACCGGCTGTTTCACATTGAGTGTGGCACCGACACGACCTTCCACAATCTGTGCCTTCTCTCCGTTTTCCGGTTCAAAGGTCAGTTTGTGTACTTTGCGTTTGTAATAGTAGGTTACCACAGTCTGCTCTTGGGCAGAAATGGTTACGGTCTGCGGTTCCGGTAATTCATATTCATCGCCATAGGTTGTATTGACCGGTGGCGTTACCGTTTCATCCGTCTTGCCCTTCGGGTTCTGTGTTGTCACCCACTGGTAACCGTCCCCCTCTGCTTTTTGCAGATAATGTTTTACTGTGTAGGTTCTTGTATTTGCTTCCCAGTTTGCATACAGCGTCAGATCTTCCTTCGGCATGTTTCCGGTATACGCGGTCTGCAAGGTGCTGTCTGTATACCAGCCCAGGAAGGTATACCCTTTCCGCAGGGATGGTGCCGGAATCGCTGCACCCTGTTTCATCTGCAGCTGTTTTGGTTCCGTTCCGTCATTATTTTCCAGCTGTAAGGTATGTACTTCACGTTCATACAGATACTCGATCACCAGAACCTTTCCGCCTTCGATCTGTCCGGTCTGTGGCTGAGGAGATACGTATCCTTCGAACTTCCGTACTTCCGGTGTAATCACATCCTCGGTCCTGCCTAACAGAGATTCCATGGATGCAACCGTATAGCCGTCATCATTTGCGTTCTGCAGGCTGTATTTTACCCAGTAATACGTTGCTCTCGGTTCCCATTTTGCGTAAATCGTACTGTTTTGGGCCGGAACTGTTCCGTCAAATACTTTCGTAAGACCTGCATCCTGGTACCAGCCGTCGAAGGAGTAACCTGCCCGTTTCGGCATCTCTTCCACCCGGGTTCCGTAAAGATATGTCTTTTCGGTCGCCGGATCTCCGTTATTTGTCACCATGGTTACCTGATAGGAATTACGCTGGTAGCGGTAAATGATGGTATCCGGATCATCGGAAACGGTCAGCGTACAGCTCTGTTTTTCCGGTGCGGTAAATCCAGCATACGCCTTTACTTCCGGTTCCACCGAATCTCCGGCTGTTCCGGTAAAGGTTTCTGTCTCTGCCGTTTCCCAGGTATCCGATCCGTCTGCACTCTGTAACTGATGAACCACCTGATAGGTCTTCTTTCCAGGCTCCCACTTCGCATACAGGGTCAGTGCATGCATCGGCATGGTTTTTCCTTCAAAGGAAACCGTCAGGGCTGCGTCTTCATACCAGCCGGCAAATGCATGTCCGGAGTATTTCGGAACCTCCGAAATGGCTGCTCCATACATGACATCTGCTGTCCCATCGGCTTCCCCGTTGTTTTTCACATAAGTAAGCGGGTAGCTGTTTCTGTGATAGTAGTACTGCTTGCAAGCCCCATCATCACCGGTCACCCATAAATTCTGCGCCTGAGGAGACTGGAATCCCGGATAAGATTTCACTTCCGGTGTCACCTCGGTATCCGTCAGGGCTGTCTTTGTCTCTTCTTCCACCAGGATATACGAACTCGGATCGAATGGATTCTGCTGGTAATGTTCCACGCGGTACTCACTCAGAACCGGTGTCCATTTTCCATAGATTTTAAAACCATCGTTCCATGCATCCGATTCCTCTGTGTTCACATCCACTGCCGGCATGATACCGTCAAAAGGATTCTGATGGTTACCGTCTGTATACCAGCCTTCGAAAGTATATCCTGCCCGATCGTTCTGTCTTTCTACTACAGCTTCTATCTCGCCGATCGGCGTGCCATATGGTACATACTGAACCCGGGCAAATTCTTTTCCGTCGGGATTTCCAGTCACTTCCAGAAGAAGCAGGCCGGTATTTCTTGTGTAATAATAATTTACCACAAGGCTTCCGTCACCAAGAACTTCCACCGTCTGTTTTTCCGGTGCAGTAAATCCGGTATACGATTTCACATCCGGCGTTACGCTGTCGCCTGCATGTGCAGCAAAGGATTCTTCCTCTGTCAGTTCATAGTTTTTCGCATCAAATTCCCGTCCATAAGGAATCTCTTCATATCCGGTAATGCTCCAGAGTTTTTCCTGGTAATGTCTTACCATATAATTGACCGTCTGCTGTTCCCATTTTGCATAAACCGTAAGATCGTGATCCGGCATCGTCTCTCCAAAGGACTGCTGATACTCTTCATCCAGATACCATCCTTCAAAGGTATAGCCTTCTCTCACCGGTACCGGAACGCCGATTCTCTCTCCCGGTCTTGCTGTCAGGGTCGTTTCGTCTAACGTTCCACCTTTCGGATCGTACATCAGTGTATAGGTGTTCAGATCATAATAAATCTTCAGCACCAGACTTCCGTCTGCTTTTACTTCACCGCTGGCAAGATTGCCTTTCCGGTGGTAGACCACAGAACTGTAATCCCCCTCCGGCGCGGTGACCGTCTTACCGGTGGTTCCGGTCATGGTTTTGATCTCACTTAAGGTATATCCGCCTTCTTCCGATTCTTCCACGTAGTACCTCACTGCGTACGGGATACCGTCGGAAGCTTTCCATGTTGCGGTATAGGTCATATTTCTTGCCGGCACACTCTCCGGTACTTCCGGGGACCAGCCCTGGAATTCATATCCCGGCCGGTACACTGCCGGAGCCGTCAGGAATGTTCCATAGCGATAGTCTTCACTTGCGACCGTCTCTCCGTTTTCTTCCATCAGGAAGGTAAGATGGCACTCTTCCCGTGGATAATAATATTTGACCACGGTTGTTCCGTCTGCCCGTACCGTCTCGGTCTTTTCCTTCGGTGTTTCGTATCCTTCGTGTTCTGCAGGTTTCGGTGTCACTTCCGTGTCGGTCAGTCCGCTGTAACTGATCGGATCCTGTGCCTCATAGACACCGTTGGTTCCTTCCAGATATTCAACAACCTGATAGCCCACATCTTCTGCTTCCCATTTTGCATAAACCATTCGCTCTTTGTTCGGCATCTTCGCAGGGATCGTATATGGTGTTGTCAGTTCTTCATCTTCGTACCATCCCGCAAACCGGTAACCCGTTCTCACCGGATCTTCCGGTTTTTCAATATCGGAATTGTATTTGCCCATGATGGTATCCACATAGGAGCCGCCTTGGCTGTCAAAGGCAATATAATAGCCATCCCGCAGGTTATCCCAGTGTAACCGAATCTTTATGGTCAGTGGCTGTGTATTGAAGGTTCCTTCCTGATTTTTCCAGGTAATGATCATCTCGCCGTCCTGTTCCGGTTCTGTTCCCGGATCCACGGAGATCACATTGGTGTCCCGGTCATAGGAGAATGCCGGATTGGTCATGACGATGTTAAAGTATTTTGTGCTGTCATCGTAGATTTTCTCCCGGTAATTTCCGTCATCATCCAGTCCTTCTTTCATATCCATATATTGCATCCGGAAATATTCATCCGACAGCTGTACCGCTTTCACATCCCGCTTCATCTTGATGTCTTTGACATCCGCCTGTGTATAGGCAAAGTCCAGAACATTTTCCAGATGTCCGACCGTGTACAGCGGCCATTCATTTTCATATAAGGTCGGATTATAGGTAAAGGAGTTCGCCAGCGCCTGTGCCAGGAATTTGATCTCCAGATAGATGCCAAGCTCCAGATACATTGCACCCATGGCTCTCGTCGTTCTGCCGTTCGATGCGGTGTACTTCAGTTCGTAGTAGAGATAGCCCCACAGCTGTGCATAGCCGCCTACCTCTGCCGTGATACCGACACTTGCCAGTCTTGTGGAAAGAAGTCCCACCGCTACCGTCAGCCGCACACCGGCTTTCAGTCCCAGCGTACCCATCGCATAGGCAGTCAGTTCATACTGCTCTTCACACAGATCGATCGTATCGCTGGTTGCTGTCCGATCCATCACTTTCAGAGAGAATACGTATCGTTTTGCGTTCTTATACCAGTAGGACATTCCGATAGAAATGTTCATATTGGCATAAACCACAAATTCCAGTTTCACTTCAATATCGATAATCGCCAGCACACGGAAATGATTATCTACCAGAAGGCGATTATAGATTTCCACCCAGTCGCCTTCATCTGCCAGAAGTTCCGAGTACCGCTGTGCCAGGCTCTTGGAAACGGAGATTTCTTCTCCCTCTTCCTCATCGCCCAGGCTTCCGGAGAATTTCGTCTTGTCCGTGATATACTCTTCTCCGTTTTCCATCATGCTCTTCAGCTCTCCGGCGATCTTATTGACACCTTTTCGCAGTTTGGAGCCTTTGTTGGAACCTCCGGAACTGCCCTCGCCCTCCACAGTCTTAAAGTTCACATCCAGAGCAATGCCGGTATACTCATACAGATCCAGCGACGCTGTCACCTTATAATCTGCGATATACGGGAAAATCTTCCATACTTTCCAGACCGCTTTTCCGTCTACATTAATATCCACCCGGACTTCCTGCTCGAAGGTGGAAGTTACAGTGATCTGGATATTTGCATTGGCATTCAGCTGGATATTTACCAGCACCGGAATCTCCAGTGCCAGATGCACGCCGCTGACATCTCCGTCAAAATGTTTCAGTGTTGTACCGAGATTGGCTCTGACCGTTCCCAGGCTGACTGTCACGATCGGTTTGCCGGTTCCCGTTCCTCCCGGTTTTCTCGCATAAGTTTTTGGAATCAGGCTGTCACTTTCCGGCAGACTCTGTGGTGCGATATCCCCGATCAGAGTATTTTCTTCTTCTGTTTCGTTACTCTGATTTTCGTCTGTATATTTCACAGAAACATCCGCACCAAGTTCTTCCTCCAGAGAGGCTTCCAGTTCTTCAAAGGAATCGGTAGCGATCGCCGCAGCACCGATCCGGTCCGCCACATCCTGTGCGAATCCGCTCTCCATCGCCTGAACCTGAATCTGTTCTTCCAGGTTCTCCCGGTCTGTTTCTTCTAACAGATCGTCTCCTTCCACCTGGTCCTTCTGATACACATCCATAGCCGCCTGCATCTCTTCGAAAGAAACCGTCTGATATGCCAGGATATAATCCGTACCACTCTGCTCTACTTTTGTGATCTCTCCGTACTCCGGCGTTCCGCTGTTCAGATCGGTATACAGTGCCAGGTAGTCACCCGGATCCACGGTGGTGCTTTCATCCAGATTCAGTGCCTGACTCATCTCGTCATCTCCGAAGGTCAGTTCACCGACTGCCACAGTAACCGAATGGTTGTCAGAATCTCCATCCTGATCTTTACTTTTTTCCAGTGGAAATACATCCGGCGTAAATAAAACATCTTCCGCCTTTGCTCCCCGGTATTCGTACTGATTGCCGTTGCATCCGGTGATCTCAAAGTAAGAGACATCACTGTTGTCACCTGCTGCCAGATCCATGGACGGGATCACATCGCCGGAATAGACACCGACGATATCCCCCGTCTGTAACGAATCCTTTGTATAGGTAAAGGAACCGGTCGTATCGCTTCCCTCTCCCTGAATCTCTCCGTCTACACCTACCGTCATGACTGCCACAGAAACGGAATCCGCCGCTTTTCCGTTGACGGTCAGGTTACTCAGTTCCCGTGTATGGATATACCGGATCTCCCGGTTCAGTTCCACATTTTTTGTCTCTTCCCGGTAAACCGTAAAATCATATTCCCGGATCGTTTTGTCAAATCCGGTAAAATACAGCTGATCATTTTTCAGCGTCAGTTTGTAGGAAGCACCCGGCTGCCAGCCATTTGGATTGCTGACGGTACAGGTATTGTCCTCTCCCCGGGTAACTGCCAGCGTGATCTCTTCCGACGGGTCGCTGACATTTTTAATCTTGCATGCCGCAAGAATCTCTGTATTATCCAGTACATCCCCGGTATTGGTGATGCCGATGGCAAAATCCGTTGCCACATCATAGGCACGGCATATGTATCCATGGTGACGGACTCCATCGGCTGCATATCGGTATACGCTGCATATAACGTAAGATCCCCGAGAAGTCTGTCTTCACTGTCCACATAATCCGTACATTCCCGGTCGTAACACCAACCGACAAAGGTACTGGATTTTCGGACTGCCAACGGCAGATCATTCAGCGTGGTTCCCGCCGGAAGTTTCTGCTGGGTGATCTCCATACTTTCCCCGGGCTTATCCGGATTATCCCTGTAAACCATGCCTCCGTCCGTTACATACTGGATCGTATATTCGGTTTCCCTGAATGAAATATCAAAGTTCAACTGATCACTGTAATCACCGGTATAGTTGGCTTTTTGAGTCAGTTCCGCAGCAAACGTTCTGTTGGTCTGCTTCGTATCCGCACTTAAGCTGGCGATAACCGCATCATTTTCCACGATCTTATTGGTATCCTTATCGCGAAGCTCATAGCTCACCTCATGGTTGTCGGACTTCAGCTTCCAGTCATTTTCCGAATGTACCGCCACACTGAGCTGATCGTTCTCATAAAAACCTCCGGACTTTGCCTTCAGGGTAAAAGAATCCTGCCCCACAGATACTTCACTGGGAATATCCACCTGATAATACCGTTCGATCCATCTGGCATACAGAACTACATTCCCCTCATAATCTTCCGTATCCAGACCGGTAACCGCTTTCCCTGTCAGTTCCGGGTTGTCGTACCATCCACCGAATTCATACCCCGGTTTTCTGATGTCTTCCGCTCCCGGCAGCTCAGCAGCCGGATATTCCGAAGGAGCCTGATAGTTCTCCTGAAAAGTTCCCCCGTTTTTCTTATAGTCAATTCCCCTCTCCTGACTCTCCTCCGATGAGACCGCCGGCTCCTGTCCGGCAGAAGGATCAGCGAATGTCGACACCGGAACGGATGTCGTAAGTACTGCCACACTCAGTAACAGACTGATCAGACGTTTTTTCATATGTACACTTCCTCTCCTTTTTGCATTTTCCTCACTGCCATATTCGCGCTTAATTTGTATCTGATAACACTTTTCGCATCTGACAGTTTCACATTTTCTATATTTTATCAAAATCAGAAGTGCCATAACATGCCCGTTCAATCGAAAAAAAGTGCCTGTTTTTTCTATATAGTTTCAAAAACAGACACTTCTTTTTTTCACTTATTGATTTACAAATTCCTTTATTTTCTCTCTTTTGTCGATATGTAACTTTTCCAGTATCCCGGATACATAATGTTTTACCGTATTCACCGAAAGTCCCAGATGTTCTCCTATCTCCTGATTTGTCCAGTCCCTGCAGGCAAGCATCGCGATGGAATATTCCAGCGGTGTCAGAAGATCCGTCACTGCTTTTTGCATCTGTGGGTTATGGATTTTCATCCAGCCGCGGCTGAAAGCGATTACCCCGTCCACCAGTTTCTTATAGACTTCCGGCTCACTTTTTCTTATGCTGGCTTCCAGTACCCCCTGCAGCAATCCGTGATATTCTATAAACGGTTCCAGGAATCTGTCTTTTCTCGCCATCTCCCAGCCGGTCGATACCGATACTCTGGCTCCCTCCTGATCCTTTTGATTAATCTGACACATGGCTGCCACACAATTCAGATAGATCATCGAGATTGGATATGTCCTCTCTGTCATTGCCATCGCAGTCTGCACCATTCCCTGTGCCCGCGCATACTCCCCGTTCAGATAAGCCACATGTCCCAGTATGCTGATAGCGAACAGCCGCTGCCCGACCGGAAGATACGAAAGGTAACGATCCAGTGGTGGTGTTCCCTCTTCCGGCGGGATATGGATCAGAACACTGGTCACGTAATATGCGAACAGGCAGGAGGCTATGATTTCCGGATCTTCTTCTTTTTCCATATATTTTCTCAGGATCTGTGCCACATCTTTCCTTGCCATCTGCGCTTCCCTCCCATTCCCGAGGGTAAAGTTCGCAAAAGTAGAAAGCATATCTGCGGAGAGACGCAGTATGGGATCTTCACTGGTCTGGTATTTTTCCACACTCTGAATGCAGGATTCTGCCTGTGCCCTGAAAAAATACAGTTCTCCCCGTGCAATTTCCTGAAGTTTAGGATCTTCAAACTGTTTCACCGTCTCTTCTGCTTTTCCAGGCAAAAATGCGCTTCCCATCAGTGGCAGTACCGTGCGTTTCTCTCTTTTTTCGGAAACTCCCATCCTGGTTCCATCCGGAAGCACGAAGCCCTGGTCAAATTCCACGCCCAGTACCTTCGCTGCCTCCTGCCATTCCTGCGCGGTCAGCGTATCCCGTTGTAACTTTTTATAAAAATTCTGTCGTGACTGCCCCAATGCAGCCGCCAGCTTTGCCACACTTATCCCCTGCTCTTTGCAGATCTGTTTTACAAGCTCTTCCGTCGTCACTCGAATTTTGCCTCCTGTACCTGTCTCTTTTGTCAATTGTTTGGTTACCATTTATTGATTATTATGCATATATTTTTTTCGAAATTCAAGATATATTTACTATATTCTTTTAAATTCTCTTCGCTATTTTCTACATTCACAGACTTCGACGAACAACAAATACGCTCGCTCAGACATTCCAGGTTTCCATTGTTACCTGCCTGTCTGAACGGGCGTATCTGTTTTCATATTTCCGTTTTATTCTTTTCCTGTTTTTTTCATTTTTTCTCAGTCATCATTCCGTCTGGAAATCAGGATCAGTCGGACCAGCTGCAGGATCGCCGATGCAAGTGCTGCCACATAAGTAAGTGCTGCGGCTGTCAGGACTTTTTTCGCACCCTGTAATTCCTGATCGCCAAAGAGCTGTTTTGCTTCGAGGATCCGAATGGCACGGTGAGAAGCATCGAATTCCACCGGAAGTGTGATCAGCTGGAAAGCTACCACAAATACAAATAACAGAATACCGATCTCCAGTAACCCGGACCATCCCAGGATCAGTCCCAGTACGATGATCGACCAAGAAAGCCGGGAGCCGATATTGGCCAACGGTACAGAGAAAGAACGCAGCTTTAACGGTGCGTATCCTTCCTGGTGCTGGATCGCATGCCCACACTCATGGGCGGCCACACCGATCGCCGCTACGGAGGTCGATCCGTATACCGAATCCGACAGACGAAGAACCTTTTCATTCGGCGAATAATGGTCGGTCAGATCACCGCGGATCCGCTCGATCCGCACATCATAGATTCCGGCATCGTGAAGGATCATCTGTGCAATATCCTGCGATGGGATGTTTCTGCTGTTCCAGACTCTGCTGTACGCCCGAAACGTGTTCTGCACATTCCAGGAAGCAAACATACTGATCAGCGCACCGATCAGTACCAGTATATAAGTTGCATCATAAAAATAATATGGCATAGTATTCCCTCTTTCTTTTCACTCACTGACACTTATTCTACCATGATTTTTCCCGGCTGACAGCAATTTCACACGCTTTTCATAAAGTTCTCGTTTTTTTCAGATTTTTCACCGGTCTGCTTCTGGAAATTTTAAAAGAGTGGAAGGAAAAATCCCTTTGTTTCTTCCTCTTCTTCTTTGTTCTCCGCGATCAGATTACGGATACTCTGCATTCGTTTATCCAGTGCCGCACTCTGTTCGGCACAGTCGTACAGTTCGTCCTGTAAGTACTTCATCTGCTCAGCCGGAATGTTCTTTTTATAACGCATCTT
>ENA-OOXF01001345-OOXF01001345.1-human-gut-metagenome-genome-assembly--contig:-NODE-1345-length-16105-cov-4.123551_pt1 | contig 16105 bp, 14 predicted proteins | sample MGYA00241586_ERZ501341 | MGnify/ENA primary metagenome ERZ501341 (study PRJEB25962, sample SAMEA2042985) | human gut metagenome | biome: human gut; feature: human-associated habitat; material: faeces... | reverse complement strand
TGGCTCCTGCACCCGCCACACATGGTGCCGGTGCTGCCACTGGTTTTGCTGGTGCCGCTGCGCCTGCCGTGCTTGCTCCGAATGCACAAGGGGTGAAGAAGACTTCCAAGCTGGCTGTGTTCGCCATTATTTGGGGAGTGTTGTTCGTACTCGCCCAATTTGTGGATGTTTCTGGCCGATCCTGGGGCGGACTGCTGTTCGCCACGGTGATTCCGGCACTGCTCTCAGGCTTCGCCGTATACGTGACCCGCCCGAGTGGCAAGGTGCAAGGCCGAGTGCTGGCCTGGGTGGCAGTCGGTATCACCGTTGTGGGTCTGGTAATCGGTGGCGTGTTCGTAATTCGTGACGATGCGAAGGCCAAGGCTGATCGGGCGGAATTGGAAGCATCGCTCGCCACCAAGTGCGAAGCATATTCATGGCCGGAGTCGGATATCGCGGCGCTGCTGCCGCAGCCGAAATCCACAAAGGGTGAAATTAAAAGCGAGTCTTCGGACTATTTCTCCATCGAGGTGTGCGGTACCGACGCCAAGCAGTATGCCGACTACGTCAAGTCCGTGCAAGACAACGGTTTCACCGTGGACTATAACAAGTCCGCTGACAGTTTCAATGCCAAGAACGCCGATGGATACAGTGTGAGCGTTTCTCGTGACACTGACGACGAAACCATCATGTCCATCACTATCCAGGTTCCGGAGAAGAAGGAAGATACGTCTACGGACGGCGACGCCGCGAAGCAGGATGATAAGAGCACTGATACGGGCGCTGATTCCAGCGATGCCAACAAGCAGAGCGACCAGTCTTCGGATCAGAAGGCGCAGCAGAACACCAATGACAGTGCTGACTTCAAGTCCACGATGGACAGCTACGAGGCCTTTATCGATGAGTATGTTGCCTTCATGAACAAATATCAGAAATCCGATAACGTGGTCAGCATGGCTACCGACTATGCCAGCATGATGAAGCGTTACTCTGAGTTCTCCCAGAAGGTAGACGCCATTGACGAAAACTCCCTCAGCAGTGAGGATTTGGCCTACTACACCGAGGTCATGACTCGATGCACGCAGAAGCTCGCATCGGTGGGCCAGTGATCAGACTGGCGTATCGAGGTAACGGTTTTCCAAGAAAGGGACGATGACGGTATATGGGTATACGCGGCAGACAGTATACGCCAATGGATGAGCCGGCCTTCAACAAGGCCATCCCCGGAACGGAGGCTCTGGCCGGGGCGCTGAAGGACACTTTTGGCGCATTCCGTAGTGGGCTTGGGATTACCGAACCCGTGGTTTCGGTGAATTGTGAAGGTTGTGGCGCTCCGCTTTCCGGTCATCGCAAAGAAGTCGTTCGATGCGAATACTGCGATCGCGAAACGCAGCTATAGCCAACATGCCAGCATAACGGCCGGTCTTGCGATTGCATAGTCGCAAGACCGGCCATGTGCATTGAGATATCGAGGAAAACAGATGGCAGTTATTAAGGCGTTCGCCGGCGCGCTCGGCGGTACATTCGCGGACCTGTGGCGTGATATCATCACCGCTGGTCCGTTCACGGAACACACCGTCGTTGTGCCGGGCATTCCCCGCGGAAGCAACAACGATCGCGGTTCGAATGAATACGGTTCCGAGGGAATAATCACCAATGGTTCGCGTATCTATGTGCCAGAGAATACTGCGGCGTTCATTTTCTCTGAAACAGGTATCGAAAACGTCATCACCGAGTCGGGCGGTTATGAATATCGCAACGGGGAGCAGAGCGTGCTCGCCGGAGACGGCATCGGATCGTTCTTCAACCAGGTCGCCGATCGATTCACCTTCGGAGGTCAGCCTGGCCGCACCAAATATGTGGCCTTCGTCAACCTGCGTGAGATTCGTGGCATCAAATTCGGCACTTCTGCGCCGCTGGTGTATAACGACCGGTTCTATGGCGTCGATTTGGAAATTCGCGCACGCGGATCCATGTCGCTAAAGGTCACTGATCCAGTTCGATTCGTTCGTAACTTTGTGCCTGCCACTACCGTGTCGTATTCATTCGATGATGAAGGGCCACGTAGGCAGATTCTGTCCGAATTCGTACAGTCGTTTATTGTGGCCATCAATTCGTTGTCCAATGAATATCGTATTTCGCAATTGCCCGGCAAGGCGAATGACATCGCAGCATGCGTGCGTGGCGATCGAGCCAATGCCGGTACATGGAATGATCGTTTTGGCTTTGAAGTGTCCAGCGTGGGCATCGAAAGCATCGAGTTCACCGAGCAATCACGTCAACTCGTGCAGCAGTTCGCCTCGAATAAGATGAATGTTGCCGCATACGAGGGCGTTTCCCAGCAAGCTGGCAATATGGCTGCCCAGCAGCGCATTGCGCAAGGCATCCAAGACAACGGCTTTGGCGATGGTGGCATGTTGCTGGGCATGAATATGGCACAAGCCATTAATCCTATGACGGCCGCCCCGGTTCAAGCGCCGGCGCCTGCGCCGGCGCCGGAAGCCGCTGCTCCCGCCTCTCACACGGCATCCATGTCTGTGGAAGAACAAGTCGAGGCGATGAAGAAATTGAAGGAATTGGTTGATATCGGCATTCTCTCCCAAGAAGAATTTGATGCAAAAAAGCACGAAATTCTCGGCCTATAAACGGCGCATTCATGCAACTCGAAACAGCTGATAATGAGGGAAACGCTGGTGCGACACGGACAAAATGGTGCTCAGGGCTTCGAACTGGGTTGTTCAATCCGTTTCGATATTTCGGCGACTCAGCGCTTGTTCGGGCCGCCGTCCGGGAACATCAAGTAAGTGATGATGCCGGCGGCGGTTCCACTGGCCAATGCGCCGGTGATGACGGCGAGAGCCTGCATCGCCGTGCTGAGCGTGGGCTTGCCCGTTGCGGCAGTCTTTGAAGCCTTCAATGTGGCGGCACTGGGCTTGCGTTTCTCGGTGGCGGCGTTGTCGGCAACGTTGCCACCGTCCGTATTGACTGGGGCATTGTCGGCAACGGCCTCGCCGTCCTGCTCTTGGGCGCGCCGTTCGCGAATGCGTTGCTCAATGGGATCGTCGACCAAAGTCTTGATGATGCGTGCCAGATCGCGGTCTTCACGACGTGCGATCTCGGCGCTGAACACCGTACGTAAAGCGAGATACTGCAGTTTGGTCATCGGGCTTTTGCCGGTCTCCAAGTTAGACACCGTCTGTCGCGCGACTCCCAGCTCGTCGGCCAGTTGCTGAGTCGTCCATCCGGCTACCTTGCGAATCGGACCCAGGTTCTCCTGAAACTTATCAATCCACCATTGTTCGATTTCAGACGCCGCCATTACGCACCTCCTTCCACGCTGTCACCAGTGTACGTTACCTGTACCGAAATCAATCCAAAAAACAGTGTTCATGTGAAATTCACTGCGTATTTGCGCTTTCGCCGGCTTACCGAGATTAGCCTTAGACAAGGAATAACAGAGTAGAAGCAGAAGGTATGCGCGTATTCGATTTCGACGGAACCATCTATGATGGCGAAAGCCTGTTCGACTTGTACCTGTATTCCGCCCGCCACGACCCGAAAGTGTTCCGCTATATCGCCCCCGTGCTGCGGTACGCGGTCAAATACAAGCTTGGCCGGGCCACGCTTGAACAAATGGAATACGGCGTGGGCAAGATGACCGAAGGCTATCTCACGGAACTGAGCCGATCCAAACGGGTGGCGAGCGTCGAACAGCTCGTGGACGATTTCTGGGACCGATATTACGCACGTATCAAGCCTTGGTACCAGCCTGAGTCGGACGATGTGATCCTCACCGCATCCTTCGGTCTGACGGTGGGGAAGGCCTGCCGCAGACTCGGCGTGAGGAATCTCGTGGCCAGCGAGGTGGATGTGGGGACGATGAGGGTCACGTACCTCAACTTCAGCACCAACAAGGCCAAACGGTTCCGCGAACTGTACGGTCCGGACGTCGTCATCGACGAGTTCTACACCGACTCCAAATTCGATCAGCCGATGATCGACATGGCCCGGCACGCGTTCATGGTCAAGGGGAACACCATCACGCAAGTCAAGTAGGAAACAACAGAAAACAACACAACGTAACCAATAACGAAAGGGGAACATATATGAGCATGCCGCTCGATCTATACGTAATCCGGCATGGCGAATCCGAAGCGAACGTCATCGTCCAGGCGGGCGAGCAGGGCGACAATTCCCTGTACACGCAGGACAACGTCACCGTACCCGACCGCTCCTGGAGACTCACCGCCACCGGACGCAAGCAGGCCGACTGCATCGGCCGCTGGCTGGTCAGCCAGCAGCAGCTGTTCGACCGCTACATGGTCTCGCCATACGTGCGCACCCGCGAAACCGCAGCCACCATGGCCCTGCCCAAGGCCAAATGGGAGGAGAACCGTGTGCTGCGCGAACGTTCTTGGGGCGAGATCAACACCATCACCAAGGACGAATTCAAAAACAACTACGCGCGCAACTGGAACTTCAAGAACACCGATCCGCTGTACTGGCGTCCGCCGGCAGGCGAGTCGATTGCCGATGTGGCCGAGGACCGTGTGCACAACATCCTGACCTCGCTGAGCCGCAAATCCGATTCGGAATCCGTGGTCATGGTCACCCACGGCGACTTCATGCTCGCCCTGATGCTCACCATCGAGGATCTGGCCGACGAGGAATTCCTGCATCGCGCCGATTCGGACGACTGGAAGATCACCAACTGCACCTGCCTGCACTATACACGCCGCGACCCGGAAACCGGCCGCACCTCCAAGCGTGTGCGCTGGGAGCAGACCGCCCGGCCCGTGCTCGACGAGACGACCGGCCGCTGGGAGGTCAAGGTGGAGCCGTGGCGCGAATTCAAGCGCCCGTATCTCTCCAATGGCGATTTGGTGGATGTGGTGCAGGCCGTCGACCCACACCTGCTGGAGTATTACGGCAAATAGCCTTTCCCGGAAGAGAGACTTCACAAAATCTTCGTGAGCTAGAATGGTGCGTGGTGCGGCTGGTTGTGAATGCCGTGCCCCAAGCGAGAGCGAGGAGAGTAGTAATGTCCAATATCTTCCAATGGCAATTGCATGGCGACGGCAAGACGCTGGCGCCCGGCGAGGTAGTCGAGCCCGATGAACGTCTGACTTGGGTGCGCACCGCCGGTATCGGCGCACAGCACGTCATCGCCATGTTCGGTGCCACCTTCCTGGTGCCGATTCTGACGGGCTTCGACCCGTCCACCACCCTGTTCTTCACGGCTATGTCCACCGCACTGTTCCTGCTTATCAACAGGAACGTGCTGCCGAGCTATTTGGGCTCGTCCTTCGGCTTCATTGCACCGATCACCGCGGTCTCCACCGCCAACAAGGGCATTGCGGTCGCCAGCTTCGGCATCATGGTCACCGGTATTCTGCTGGCCCTGGTTGGCGTGCTCGTGCATTACGCCGGCTCCAAATGGATCGACATCATCATGCCGCCCGTGGTCAACGGCGCGATCGTGGCCATCATCGGCTTCAATCTGGCACCTTCCGTGTGGACCAACTTCCAAGCCGCGCCCGACACCGCACTGGTTACCCTGTTGGCCGTGCTGCTCGTGGCTGTGCTGTTCAAGGGCTTGCTGGGTCGCCTCAATATTTTGGTCGGCGTGATCATCGGCTATGTATATGCCTGCATCCGTGGTCAGGTCGACTTCTCCGCCATCGGCGACGCCGCATGGATCGGCTTCCCGAAGTTCCACCTGCCGCAGGCCGATTTCTCCATCCTTCCCATGTTCATCCCTGTTGTGCTTGTGCTTGTGGCTGAGAACGTTGGCCATGTCAAGTCCGTGGCCCAAATGACCGGCCGCGACTACGACAATCAGATCGGCACCGCCCTCATGGCCGACGGCCTGGGCACCACGCTCGCCGGCTTCGGCGGCGGCTCCGGCACCACCACCTACGGCGAGAACATCGGTGTGATGGCCGCCACCAAGGTGTACTCCACCGCCGCCTACTGGTGCGCCGCCGCCTTTGCCCTGATCCTGAGCCTGTGCCCGAAGTTCGGTGCCGTGATCAACACGATCCCCGCCGGCGTGCTCGGTGGCGTGACCACGCTGCTGTATGGCATGATCGGCATGATCGGTATCCGCATCTGGGTGGAGAACAAGGTCAACTTCGACAAGCCGCTGAATATCATGGTGGCAGCCATCACCATGATCATTGCCATCGGCCAATTCGCGTTCACTGTTGGTGGCATTTCCTTCAACGGCATTGCCATTGGCACGATCGTGATTCTTGTGGCCTACCACGGCCTGAAGGCCATTGGCAAGGCAACCGGCACTATTGCCAAAGACGATCCGGATATTTTGTAGTGTGTTTTAGGGCTACTGGGCTGTATCTTGGCTCAGCCCTTTTGCACAATGGCCCCTACCTTCACGGGTGGGGGCCATTTGCGTGTTCCATGGAGCGGTGCTCGCCTTACGTGGTGGTAAAACCCATGGGGCGGCAAATATCCCATGGGGTGGTAAAACCCTCATGGGGCGGTAGGTGAAAATGGCTTTATTCTGCGGTTTCACAATTTCTTCAAACCGCCCCATGGGCAAGTTGCCGCCCCATGGGCGAGTTACCGCCCCATGGGGTCATAAGTAAAGAGTGGGATGACAGTGTGGCGAGCACCAAGCAAAGTAGGGGGCTTACGCTAAGCTCGGAAAGCTTGCGTAATTTGCGTAACCTTTGACATGAAAGGCCACTGTGCCCCGTAATAATTTCGATGATCGTGACGATTTCGCTGATTTCCAGATGAACGACAGCGCGGAATCCCGCCCCCTTACCTTTGGCGAACTTGGCGTACCCGGACCGCTGGTGCGCGTGCTTGCGGCAGATGACAAGAAGACCGCATTCCCCATTCAGGCCGACACCCTGCCCGATTCACTGGCCGGCCGCGACATTCTCGGCCGAGGGCGCACCGGCTCCGGCAAAACCCTCGCATTCTCCATTCCGCTGGTCACCCGCCTCGGTTCCTACGATTCGTTCGGCGAAATCGCGATGGAGGAGTTCCGCAAGGAAATCAAGCGCCGCAAGAAGGCCAGCCTGGAAGAGCGCCGCGCCGACGACTTCCTACCGCACCCGCGCGGCCTGGTGCTGGCCCCCACCCGCGAGCTCGCGAACCAGATCAACGACGTGCTGATGCCGCTGGCCCACACGTTCGGCATGAACACCACCACGGTGTACGGCGGCGTCAAGTACATCCACCAGATCCGTGATCTGAAGGCCGGCGCCGATATCGTGGTCGCCTGCCCGGGCCGCCTTGAGGACCTGCTGCGCCAGCAGGCGCTCACGCTCTCGTCCGTCGAAGTCGTGGTCATCGATGAGGCCGACGAAATGGCCGATATGGGCTTCCTGCCACCGGTCAAGCGACTGCTTGAGCAGATTTCGCCCGACGCCCAGCACATGCTGTTCTCCGCCACGCTCGATCACGGCGTGGATGAAGTGGTGAACACCTTCCTGCACGATCCCAAGGTGCACGAGGTCGATTCGGCCACCACCGAACCCGACCTGATGACCCACCACGTGTTCGAAACCACGCGCGGCGACAAGCACGAACTCGTGCGCATGCTCGCCTCGGGCGAAGGCCGCCGCATCCTGTTCACCCGCACCAAGTTCCAGGCCAAGAAGCTCGCCAAGAACCTGACGCAGAACGGCATTCCGGCCGCCGAGCTGCACGGCAACCTGAACCAGAACCAGCGCGATCGCAACCTCGCTGCGTTCGATTCCGGCGATGTGCGTGTCATGGTGGCCACCGACGTGGCCGCCCGTGGCATAGACGTCGGCGGCGTGGAGCTCGTGGTGCAGGTCGAGCCGCCGGCCGACCCGAAGTCCTTTGTGCACCGCTCCGGTCGTACCGCCCGCGCCGGCAAGGCGGGCGACGTGGTCACCCTCGTGCTGCCCGAGCAGCGCCGCGAGACGCGCCGCTTGCTGAACCAGGCCGGCATCAAGACCAAGATGATCGAAGTGACCCACGATTCGCCCGAAGTGCTTGAGCTTGTGGGCGACCGCGCCGAGCGCGTGGATGGTTGGAGCCTCGACAAGTCGCAGCCCGTGGGCAACCCGCGCAAGGGCAAGAACAGGGGCGCCAAGAACGCGGCGGGCGACGAGTCCGGCCGCGGCGGCAAGCGCAAGCACAATCGCAATCGCAACCGTGACGAGCAGAACGTTGCCGAGACCGAGTTCCAGCACGAGAACGCAGGCGGCGAGTTTGTTGCCGAAGGCGAGCCGCAGCGCAAGCACGGCGACAAGGCCAGCAAGAAGGCCGTGAAGAAGAACCGCAACCGTGCGGAACGCCGTGCAGGCATGAGCAACCCCGAGGCCGAGCGCCGCGACTATCTGTTCGAGCATGGCGATGACCGCCGCGAGGAGCGCCGCAAGGGCGACCGTCGCGACGGATACGGCAAGAACCGTCGCAATGATCGGTACGGCAAGGGCGACAAGTTCGATAAGCGCGACAGGGCCGGATACGGTCGCAACGATGATTTCGGCAGCCGCAGGCACAATGCGGGCCGTGATTTCGAACGGTCCGATTCCCGCGATTTCGAGCGTCCGCGCAAGCCTCGCCGCAATGAACGCAGCCACGAGGATTACGGCTTCTCCTATGACGAGCGCTCCCATGACGGCCGCAGACAGTCCATGCGCAACACCCGTCAGGGCGAAGGCGGCAAGCGCATCCATCGCAAGAACGAGAACCGCATCGTACGCGACGAGCGTTCAGAAGGTGCCAAGCGTCACGAACGCCGCATGATCGCCAAATACGGCAACACGGAAGGCCCGAACCGCCGTCATTCCAAGAAGAATCGCCACAATGCGCCATTCCGTATGAAGTCTGGACGCCGTTAGTCCGACAGCGCGTATGAATCAGGCCCGACGACCTTTGATGGTCGTCGGGCCTGATTGTGTTATAGGCCGGTGTTTGCGATGCGGATGCCTGTTCGCCTGCCTAGCGGCCATGACGATTGCACTTATCGCCGCAGTCGTTGTGATCGTGGCCATGCCGAAACGGCGGTAATGGCCTGTACGCACCCTAGAATAACGGATATGACGCAATCGCAGCCCCGATCCAAACGCACGCCCACCCTTGAAATCCACGGGAGAATCCTTGACGCGGCAAGGCGGATCGTGGAACGGGACGGTGTGGATGGTCTGACCATCCGTGCGCTGTCCGCACAGGCCGATGTGTCGCCCACCAGCATCTACCAGCACATCGGCGGCAAGCAGGCGGTGTGCGATGCGCTCATCGACACATACTTCACCGATCTGCGCGAACAGCTCATCGCCATTGACGAATCCGACCCCGTGCTGCGCCTGCGCAGGGCGGGCATAATCTACCGTGAACACGCGCTGGACGCCCCCGGCATTTACGCGCTGGTCTGGATGGGGCAGGCGTCGGACTCGGCCCAGCACTGCCTGGACGCCATCACGCAGATCATTCGATACGGCCAGGCAGCATCTGTATTCCGCGGTGATGACCCCCATCTAATCGCATCCTCCATCTGGGTGTCCATACACGGGTTCATCCAATTCGAACTGCGTTCCGCACAACCCCGCACACGCGGCCGCGAGCGGGTCGACCGGTCGTACGGTTACCTGCTCGACCTGCTGATCCGAGGCATTCAGAGGTGAATGAGTTAGCTCCCTCTGATGAGGGAGCTCAGTATTGATACGCTGTACTGCCATCGGCGTTGCGGATGGTGAAAGTGGGGGATTGCTCGATGTTGAGGTCCACGGTCAGGGAATGCTGGGCGTCGGCGCTCGTCGAACGATAGACGAAGTGCTTGTTTTCCAGCTTCACGGCCTCGGTACGCGCATCCAGCAGCCATGGGTTGCGACGGCGCAGCGCGATCAGCGCCTGATGCAGCCGGTATGTCGGCTCTCCCAGCGTGGACAGTTCGGCAGGGGAGCCGGGGAACTTCGGACGTACGTCGTCATCGCCGCCGAAACGCTCCTGCTTGACGCCCACATAGCCCTGTTCGTCGCCGTAATAGATGCTTGGTACGCCGCCGACCGTCATGAGCACCGCCAATGCCAACGCCGCCTTGGCCGGGCCAATCTGCGATGCGATACGCGTCACGTCATGGTTGCCGATGAACGTCTGCGGCACGAAGGAATCCAGGAACGCGTTGTGCCGCTTCAAGTTCCAATCCAGCTCGAAGAAGTTCTCCGTCTCCAGCGCATGCTGGATCGACTTCCATAGCTCGTATTGCGTGATCGAATCCATCGTGGATTCCTCGATGATGCGCGGGTAATCGCCATGGATCACCTCGCCGAAAATCCACGAATACGGGTGTGCGGCTTTGACTTGCGGCAACACGCGCGCCCAGAACGGGCTCGGCACGGCATACGCGGCGTCGAGGCGCCAGCCGGCGACTCCGCGATCCAGCCAATGGCTCATCACATGGGCCACATAGTCAACGGTCTCGTCAGCCGAATGGTCCAGCGCCACCAGATCCCCGTGCCCCTCGAACACATCCAAAGCGGGTTCGCCATTATCACCGACATGCGCGCGGACCAGACCATGCCACGGGTTGTCGGCCGGATTCAAGCGTCCGGCGGTCTCGTCAAGCGCCGTCTGAACGGCCGGATGATTGCGGCTCACATGATTGAACACGCCATCCAGCATCACCTGCAATCCCATGTCCCGGCAGGCCGCGACAAGCTGATCGAACGCGGCATCCCCGCCCAATCGCACATCGATATGCATATGGTCGAGCGTGTCGTATCCATGCGTCGCCGACTCGAACACCGGACCCAGCAGCAGGCCGGACGCGCCTAGATCGCGCACGTACTCCAGCCAGGGAATTATCGCGTCAAGGCCGCGGCCATGGAACTGGCGCGGGCCGGCGGGCCTGATATCGGCACCGCAGAAGCCCAGCGGATACACGTGCCAGAACACCCCGTACTTCACCCAATCGGGCATTGTGCGGCTCGAATCCGTGCTTACAACCACTGTGCACCTCCTGATTGATACCGTGTCCATTTTCGCACATCGCGGTGCGAATCCCGGGTAATCGGCATGAAACGCAGTCCGTGAACATGTGGCCAAGCTCACATATTGGGACATTTTCCTGAGGCGCTACATGCCGTGGCTACGCTTCCAACCAGTGCCATAAGCAGACGAGAGATACCCCAAAAGGGTCGCAATGAAGAGAACCTTTCCCGCAAAGGTTATTGAAGAGGAACAGAGGGTTATTATGACCACCGCCGCAGCCCAGGCCCCGGCACCTGGCAAGTTGGAATTCAAGGACGATTACACGCCGGACGAAGCCGAACGTGTGATTCGCAATTCGAAGGGACTGCCCGTAGGCGTGCGTCCCAAAATGGTATGGACATGGAAGAAGGCCCTGCTGTGGGCCGCCATCGCCATCGTATGTGCCTGCGGATGGGCGATTCTGGCCGTCTCGCGCGGTGAGCGGATCTCCGCCATCTGGTTCCTGGTCGTGGCGCTGAGCTCCTACGCCATCGCCTACCGCTTCTATGCCTATTACATCCAGATCAAGATCATGCGCACCGACGACGCGAACGCCACCCCGGCCGAGCGCGTGCATGACGGCGCGAACTTCGAACGCACCGACCGCCGCGTGCTCTTCGGCCAGCACTTTGCCGGCATCTCCGGCGCCGGACCGCTCGTCGGCCCGATCCTGGCCGCGCAGATGGGCTACCTGCCCTCCACTCTGTGGATCATCCTCGGCGTGATTTTCGCCGGCGCCGTGCAGGACATGCTGGTGCTGTGGATCTCCGCCAAGCGCCGCGGTCGCTCTCTGGGCCAGATGGCCACTGATGAAATGGGTAAGTTCGGCGGTATGATCCTATCCATCTTCCTCGTGGTGATGACCGCCATCGCCATGGCATTTCTGGCGCTCGTGGCCATCAAGGCCATGGCCGCCTCGCCGTGGGCCGTGTTCTCCATCGGTATGACCATCCCGATCGCCCTGATCATGGGCTGCTACCAGCGTTTCCTGCGCCCCGGCCGTGTCATTGAGACCACGCTGCTCGGTTTCGTGCTGCTCGTGCTCGACATCGTCGCCGGCGGATGGATCGCCTCTATCCCGGCCGTGGCCGCCGTGTTCACACTGGACGCCAAGCAGCTCGTCATCGCCCTGGTGATCTACTCGTTCGCCGCCGCCGCGCTGCCGCACTGGCTGCTCGTCACCCCGCGCGACTACCTGTCCACGCTGATGAAGATCGGCACGCTCGTGCTGCTCGTCATCGGCATCATCATCGCCAACCCGTCCGTCAAGGTGCCGGGTCTGACCGAACTGGCCTCCACCTCCACCGGCCCGACCTTCTCCGGCAACCTATTCCCGTTCCTGTTCATCACCATCGCCTGCGGCGCCCTCTCCGGCTTCCACGGCGCGGTGAGCTCCGGCCTGACCCCGAAGGCCGTGGAGAAGGAGAACCAGATTCGCATGATCGGCTACGGTTCGATGCTCGTCGAATCGTTCACCGCCGTCATCGCGCTGATCGCCGCGATCACCATCTCGCAGGGCGTGTACTTCTCCACCAACATGTCCGCCGCACAGATCACCGCCGCATCCGGCGTGAGCATCTCCGCCACCTCCACGCCGGGCGAACAGGCCGATGCCGCCGTCAAGGCCGTGGAGTCGATGAAGGTCTCCGACATCGAAGGCAACCAGATGCAGGTCACCTGGGATTCCGTGGACGAGAACGGCGCGGCCAAGACCTACGAAGGCGCCGCGGCGCTTGAGCAGGCCGCCGCCGACATCGGCGAGACCTCCATCGTCTCCCGCACCGGTGGCGCCACCACGTTCGCCATGGGCATGGCCAACTTCCTCAAGTCCTACCTGGGCGGCCACGACTCGATGGCCTTCTGGTACCACTTCGCCATCATGTTCGAAGCCCTGTTCATCCTGACCACCGTGGACAACGGCACCCGCGTGGCCCGCTACCAGATCGGCGAAATGCTCGGCAACGTGCGCAAGCTCAAGAAGTTCGCCGACCCGACCTGGAAGCCCGGCAACATCATCACCACGCTGATCGCCACCGCGCTGTGGGGCGGACTGCTGTGGATGGGCGTGTCCGACGCGAACGGCGGCATCAACGCGATGGTGCCTATCTTCGGCATCTCCAACCAGCTGCTCGCCGCCGCCTGCTTCGTGCTGATCACCGTGTGTGTGGCCAAGATGGGCTACTGGAAGCACCTGTGGATACCGGTGGTACCGCTCGTGTGGGACATCGCCGTGACCTTCACCGCCGACTTCCAGAAGATCTTCGGGCCGCTGAGCTACTTCACCACCGCCTCCAAGTATCAGGCGCAGATCGACTCCGGCGAGCTGACCGGCGAGGCGCTGACCAACGCCAAGGCCGCGCTGTCCAACGCGTATCTGGATGGCGTGCTCTCCGTGTTCTTCCTGGTCATGATGGGCGTCTTCGTGATAGTCGGCATCGTGGTCGTGGCGCGCACGTTCGCCGCTGGCAAGTACGGTGCCGAAACGACGTCCGAGGAGCCGTTCGTGGAATCCCAGTGGTTCGCGCCCTCCAGCCTGGTCGCCACCGCGCTTGAGAAGAAGGTGCAGCGCGAATACAGCGCCAAGCTGCATGAGCTTGTGCGGAACGGGCAGGTTGCAGCGTAGTGCGTCATTGGCTCCCCTTTTTTCAAGGGGAGCCAATAATCAGCGAAAGGAGACAAAATGCTCGGCAAACTCGTTGCCGTATGGCACGGCATCGTCTGGTATCTGCGTGAGATCAGCGGCGAGGCCCGCTACGACCATTATCTTGAGCATTTCGCGGCCGAGCATCCCGGCGAAACACCGATGAGCGAGGTCGAATTCATTCGCGCCCGCGAGGAATACGACCGTCTCCACCCCAATACCAGTTGTTGCTGCTGACAGGCCGCAATAGCATAACAACACCATAAAACCCGCGCGCCATGGGAACTACGTAGCCATTCTTCCGTTACAATCAGTGTGACGGCTTCCGCCCCCGAAGAAGAAGGTGTTAATTCCCCTTGGACGTCTCACTGGCGCATTTCCTCCAACAAGTGCTTTCCAACCCGGCTCTGACCGTCACAACGTTGCTGACGCTGGGAGTCATCTTCGTCAACGGCTGGACCGACGCACCCAACGCCATCGCCACCTGCGTGACCACACGATGCATGCGCGTACGCTCCGCCGTCATCATGGCGGCCATCTTCAACTTCCTCGGCGTCTTCATCATGACGCAGCTCAACGCCTCCGTGGCCTCCACCATCAGCAACATGGTCGATTTCGGCGGCGACACGAACGCGGCGCTCATCGCCCTATGCGCGGCGCTGTTCTCCATCGTCGTATACAGCGTGGGCGCCTCGCTGCTCGGCATACCCACCTCCGAAAGCCACAGCCTGATCGCCGGCCTGTCCGGAGCGGCCATCGCCATCCAAGGCGGCATCGGCGGCATCAACATGGGAGAATGGGTCAAGGTGCTCTACGGTCTGGTCGCAAGCCTCCTGTTCGGCTTCGCCGTCGGCTGGTTGGTATGCAAGGCCGTGACCCTGATTTGCGCTGGCATGGACCGCCGCCGCACCAACGGGTTCTTCACCTACGCGCAGATCGTGGGCGCGGCGGCCATGAGCTTCATGCACGGCGCGCAGGACGGCCAGAAGTTCATCGGCGTGCTGTTCCTCGGCATGGCGTTCTGCAATGGCCAACCCAGCGTGACCGGTGTGATGATTCCGATCTGGCTCATGATTCTGTGCAGCACCATCATGGGCGTGGGCACGTCCGTCGGCGGTGAACGCATCATCAAATCCGTGGGCCAGGACATGGTGAAACTCGAGAAATACCAAGGCTTCTCGGCCGATCTGTCAAGCGCGCTGTGCCTGCTCGTCATGACCGTGCTCGGCATCCCCGTCTCCACCACGCACACCAAGACCAGCGCCATCATGGGCGTGGGCGCGGTACGCCGCCTCTCCGCCATCAACTTCGGCGTGGTGCGCGACATGATGCTCACCTGGGTGTTCACCTTCCCTGGTTGCGGTCTCATCAGCTTCGTAATGGCCAAACTGTTCATGGTCGTGTTCTAGAAAGGAATCCACCCATCATGGCGAGACAAAAAGACACGTTCTACTTCGAAGGATTCCGCCGCAGCGCGGACTACGCATGCCAGGCCGCGAAGCTGCTGTCCGAGGTCATGCACGACTTCAATCCGGGCCAGCTGCGCGAACGCATGGACAGCATGCACGCGATTGAGAAGTCAGCGGACGAGGTGCGCCACGACATGATGGACGAACTGGTGACCGCGTTCATCACGCCGTTCGACCGCGAGGACATCGACGAGCTCGGCCACGTGCTCGACGACGTGACCGACAGCATCGAAGGCGTGCTCAACCGCATGTACTACGACAACGTGACCGACATGCGCGACGACGCGGTCCAGATGTCGGATATGGTGGTGCGCGCCACGGAAAGCATCTGCGAGCTGGTCAACGAACTGCCGCGATTCCGGCATTCCAAGACGTTGCGCGAACTGGTGTTCGCCATCAACACGATCGAAACGGACGCCGACCGTTACCCCTACGGTTACCCGCAGACCTACCTGCTGCCCACGGTGGTCAACAATGAGATCACGGCGGGCGTGTCGCAGAGCATGATGGTCTACACCCCCATCGCGCAGGGCATCACCACCGATGAGGACAGCAAATTTACCTTTACCCAGCTGTTGACCACCGGTGATACAGCCTACGCGATGGAAAACTACGCCACTGCCGAGACCGCCCAGAAGGCTGACACCGACCCCGAGGGCAGCTTTGCCGTGGCCGTTGCGGCTGAGAATGCCGCGACCGGGGCGCGTGTCGTCTGGGTCAACTGCCCGAACCTGCTGCTGAGCAGCATCAACCAGCAGGTGTCGGGCGGCAATGCACAGTTGCTGGGCAGTGCCGTCAACTGGCTGAACGGCGCGCAGACCACGGCAGTCATCAACGCCAAGAGCATGAGCGCTGCCTCGCTGAATGTGCCGGTCTCGGCGGCTGTGCCGCTGGGCGTGCTGTTTACGCTGGTGCTGCCCATCGTCTGTCTGATCGCGGGTGCGGTGATTTGCGTGGTGCGCCGCCGCAGATAAAGGAGAGCCATGAAGAACAACGCAAAAAAAACAAAAAAGCTGCATTACTATATAGAACTATATAA
>ENA-OOXF01001340-OOXF01001340.1-human-gut-metagenome-genome-assembly--contig:-NODE-1340-length-16122-cov-8.469160_pt1 | contig 16122 bp, 17 predicted proteins | sample MGYA00241586_ERZ501341 | MGnify/ENA primary metagenome ERZ501341 (study PRJEB25962, sample SAMEA2042985) | human gut metagenome | biome: human gut; feature: human-associated habitat; material: faeces... | reverse complement strand
GGCAAATCGCCGCGGGCTTTTGCTATATATGCTGTTTCGGTGGTGGGGAAATTATTCCCACTCGCTCCCGTCAAGCCTATTCTAAACAGGTTTGCTTATGAGATTTAGCACAGATTATTTGTATTGCTTTCATTATTCAGGTAGCACGGGCTATCTGATTTTTTGTTGCCATAGCGTTGCCACAGCTATGGTTATTTGCAGTGTTCATCATACCATGCATCCATCGCCGTATTAATTACATTCCCTTCGTAATAGGTTGTCCAATCAATAGTTGTAGTATTGAGAAGTTTTTGGTTGTGTTCATTAAGATTGGAATAAATGCAGCTTGAAACCACGAGCGTTTTCTTTCCGTCACGCCCAGCTTTATTCACTATATGGCAAGCAGAATTTACAACATCACCCATCCATATTACATCATTCAAACCACTTCCAGAATAGCCCGCTTTCACCATAAGAGCTCGTCCATAATCCATACCAATCCCAACTGAAATCTGACTATATCCTTTTTTGCGGAGCTTATAGTTCAAAATTTTGATTAGACTGTTTAACCGTGCAGCAATGCTAAATACTGTATCAATGTCTGATTTATACGGAGTTTCAAAAACACCCCATACGCAGTCACCGTTGATATTAATTTCTTTACAGATTGTTTGAGAGTTCATAAGTGCTGTACACTCAGAAATGAAACAACGATATATTTTTGCAAGCGTTGGCCGCTTGTGTTCATCTGTCATATCCGATGAACCAACGATATCAATGAATAATGCTGTGATATTAACGTAATATCCGTTTGTATAAGTTAATGACGATCTTTGCGGAATGGAGTCTGAATCGGAAAAATTTCCACTTCCAGCATTAAGAATGTCGTCCATTCTTTGGACGCTTTTATCTATATCATATGTAATGTGATTTGTTGCCTCCACGTTAACTACCTCTCTCTGTCAGAAATCTAATCTATAAGACAGCTATCCCAACGATCATCATGAGCATAAAGGTACAGAAACCAATAATTGAGCAAAGCAGCCCATTTTTGTATAGTTTGAACTTTTTATCACAGATTAGTGCGCAAATATAAACTTGTGAAGCCAAATCTTCCATTAACTGTTCTTTAGAGCATTTTCTGACTTTCGCTTTATATTTTGAAAAGCTCTTATTCTTAGCGATAGATGAAAAGAATAGCATCGAATCCGATTTTACTGCCCTATTTTTGAATTCTGCTGGATTGATTCTCGCGAAAAGAACGCTGACAAGCAAAATAGCTCCACATATTAATAATCCGAGCGAAAGAAAACTGACAGATAAATAGGCAATGCTTAAAATTCCAATATTATTGAGTGCTGCTCGAAAAATTGAAGCGAACTTTGAAACATAATCACTGACCAAGAAAATACCGGCAAGGATGCCCATTCCGCTCAAAATGACTGACACCTTAAAATCACAATTCTCTATCCATCCATTAACTCTATCAAGAATCTGATTTAATTCCCCACAACCGAGATACTCCACCAGTAACACCGCCTATTCCCATTTATTTCCACAGAACAAAAACTTATCTCCATTACAAGAGATTACGCACAACAGAGATTCAAGTTCTGCTTTCTATGCGGAAAACTTTAATTTCCATTAAACGCCTAAAGTATGAAACATATAGTACCATTATCTTCTGGAGAACGGCTTTCTTCGTTCATTGCGCTTGCGTATCTTTGTTTAGCATAAATGATTTTCTTATAGTGATCCTATCCTATGTTTTTAAATATCTTTTGTTAATTGCAGCTTCCATAACTTGCTCCGAAAAGTCTCGCATTATTTCTGTTATTATCTTAAATGTACTATCAAAATCAGAAATCTCAATCCGAATATTCTCACCATGAACAATGCTATGACGGTTACTCAACAAATCGGTATCAATGTAATGTGACTTTGTTTCATACGGCGAATAGTCCAAACCTATGCTATCTAAAATATTTCTAACAACAATAGACGACGGATTTGATTCCGTCTTAATTATAGGATGCTCTGGAGAGTAGCTAACTTTAAAACTTAAGGTGGTATAGTTTGTGAGAAAATCATCAATTGCTTTTTGATATACGGTAATCTTATCTGATGTAGCACAAGGATCAAAAACCTTGCCTGAATGAATTGCTGCAAAATTTGTGTGCAGTTGGGAAAGTTTGATGTTTTGTGAAGCTACATATACCACATAATAATTTGCTGCTTGTTTGATGAATCCCTCAAAATGAGCTGACAGCAGCGCAATTCCAGCTCTACATAGCGTGGGATTTTGAGTTGAATGGATAAGCAATTTGATGTCTATTAATTCTTTTTTTCGCCATGCCATATCTTTATCCAGTAAGTCTTGGAGTTTTTCTAGGCTCTTAATCTTCATGTGCAAACCACACTCTGCTGAATTTAATGAGTTGTATCATACGATCTAAAGCACGAGTTCCTCTACGCGTTGCATTAATAAAGTTTTCCTGAGTATAGATTTGCTTAACTCTCTCAGCAAATTCTTCCTTATTCGCTTCCCAATAATCAAGATTTAAAAAAAGACCTGGAATAATTGACTCAAATCCAGCAAGCATAACTTGTCCTTTAAACTTTCCATCCTGATATTTTTTGAATGCATTCTCGCCTAAAAGACTATTTAACAGAGCAAAAATACGAGAAAACTTTTCTTTGCTTTCTTGAATCAGGGTAGAATTATTGCTTTGAGCATAGTTTTCAAGTTCCTCAGTTAAAAATACGTCCATGCTTCTAGATTTATCTATTTCTTCCATGAATGTGTCAGAAAAACCAACATAAAGAAGATATCTTACTACCAACTCTAAGTCATAGCGTTCTTCTGTTTGTGTATCAGTCATTGGGACGCACGCTTTGAAATCAGTATTATCATGCAGCTGATTCATCAATTCGTAAAGAGGCTTATTAATCATAATCATCAAGCAGTTTCTTATTTCTTGTGCAGATAAATGCGTACCACCAGTATTTAGGCGCTGAAACATTTCGTATTTTGACGTATCATTTTCCGCTGTTTCCTTTATGATAGTAAAGCTCAATTTCTCCCGCTTGAAAGCAATCTTCTGTTCGGGTAAAAATAGAGTTTCATTGTCCCAGCATATTCCACCAAGAGAAGGCAAAAACTTAGTCGCTCTTAGGACTAATGGCTCATATTGTGTCCCATCGTCCTTTTTCAGGACATGTAAAAATTGTAGAACAGTTGAGAGCCTTTGCTGACCATCAATTACATCCCAGGTACCATTTGTCTTTTGGGCAACAAAAATAGGAGGAATAGGAATACCCAATAGAATAGATTCAATGAGTTTCGTTTTTTGTTCCTCATCCCATCGATAGAACCTTTGGAATTCAGGATGAACATCAAGTTCGCCATCCTTGTAGAGATTCATTATCTCACCAATAGACATTGGATACGAGTCGACAATCATTTCTTTTCTTTTTTCTGCAATTTCTTCTTTTAAGCTCATCTCTTTGCATCTTCCTTTTCTTTATTTTCTTGGTCCTAAAAAACGATCTCCGTTCAAATGAATCATGTGATCCGGCATATCGGCAATCCAAATCTCTGTTTCCCACGCAAGAGATTCTGAAAATTGCTTGAATGTCTTAAAGTCCAGAAATGCCGTAACATATATTTTCCCAGCCTTAACACCAGTCGTCATTTCCTCGATTTCTTTGATACGCTTAGGCTCCATCGGTCCAACGGATGTAACCGATTCGATAAAGTATAGCCAATCCTTGTCTTCAGAGTAGAGGACAACATCGGGCATCTTGTCGTGCAAGGTTATTTCAAAGCCCAAAGCGCGGAGCTTGTCCACGTTCTTAACCAAGTCTTTCTCTGTGGTATCCCCAACGTACAGGCATTCGGAGTTGGGCGCGAAACGGGGCGCAAATTCCTCGATAATTGCTTTTTGCAGTTGGTTGTGCTTGCCCGGCGAGAATGTGAAGTCTTCGCCATTGATTTTTACAGGCATTTTTCTCATTGTCCGTTTAGAGGCATAGAGATCAACAAGTGAGTCGTGATTTTCCATAAAACGCGCCAAACTTCTCTCCCAGTCCGCAGTACCGAAGCTCTGAATCAAGTGAAGCATCTCATCCGTTAAGCGATACCGATAGTTGGGGCTGTTGGTTGCCTTTCCGTTATCTTCAATGAACGCTGCATTTCTAAAGTGATGCATGGCCTGTTTGCGGAAGGTTTCGCGGCTATTTTCTGCATAGGTCGTTCCGTAATTGCTGTTTGCGAACGCAATGACATCGTGAATCCGAATCCAATTATTTGCGGCAGAACCCCATGCCTGTTCTTCTGTTAGGTTAGCCATTGCAAGCAATACACAGCAACACATACCGTTTTGCTGTTTTGCTGGGACTTTTAGTGAACTCAAAATTTCTTTTGCTTCCTCTAATTTACTCATATATAGCTCCTCAAAATATTGTCACAAGTTGCTTCCGACATATCTCTAACACGGATCAATTCTTTTCCCATCGCTTCAATCGTATTCATAGGTGGAACTGGCATGGAATTGATCTCGGTGGAGTTCACCTGTGTAGATCCGTTCAAGATGCGATAGTAGCTGTCATACAACGTGGAATTGAATAGCACATAGAGTCCATAGACAACACACTCCGATAACTCGCGGAGTCCGCTGATAAAATTGATTTTATTCTGTGTGCTGATCTCCGCATATTCAGGATGCTTTCTAGCTAAGTACACACCACATTGCAGGCGGCGATGTTCCTCTTTTGCGGTGAAACGCTTCACGAACAAGTAGTTGGTGTTCTCCTGTAGAAGTCCGCGTTGTTCGGTAACGATGTACTCATGTTCCTTTCCGGCAGGAAATACTACCTTTCCGTCCTGAATATGCTGCGAATAAAACAGTGGAACTGCATCGTCTTCTGCTGAATCACGCAACGCTTCACGATTCCGGAAATCAACCGTTAACCCTGTTTTCATTTTTAGCCCAATGTCAGGAAGAGTATCTGTCCATCGGTTCAGCTCATTCAGAGTTTGGACTTCTTCGGTGCTCGTCACCAGATAGACATAGGACGCATCACCGTTTACTACTGTAGAATAAGGAGCTTCAAAAACAGTTCGATTAGAGAAGTCAGCATTACTCTGTGTAGTCGTAATAGTAATCGTATTTAGCTTGCTCTGCGTCTTTTTTGCTTTAATGATGATAGTTTCCTGCAAAACACTTTCTTTCTCAAATACTTTATCCCTGCTGACAAACAGATGGATATGCTCTAATGCACCTTCCTCAAAGAAACGTTTGCGGAATTGCTTAAAGTACGCACCGGATGTCCATGAGCGAGGGATGATATACACCATCTCTCCGTCCTCCTTGAGATTGAACATGCTCATAGCCGCAAACAAAAAGTATAGGTTAGGCGCACCGTAACATACATCTGGCATTGCGGTTGCCTCTGGCGCATCTTTGGCAATTTTCATATAAGGCGGATTGCCAATAACCATATCGAACTTATCTGCATCCGGACTTGCACCCAGCATACCATTGTACTCAAGCATTTGACTGAGAATGTAATTATCAGTTACAATTCTGAAAGAAACATCTTTCGTTGTATGTCTGCATGCCCACTCCAAATTTGAATACAACAAGTCTACAATGTTGGCATCATTTTCATAGCAAACCAGCTCAATGGAATCAATCTCGGCGTTTGACTCCAATCGTTCAAGGAGTGCAACCGAAAGAATTCCTGAACCAGCGCCTGGATCGAGGATGCTAAGAGAAGTGCGACCTTCGGGAATCGAAAAAAGCCCTGCCATAAAAACGGCAGTTTCTTTGCTTGTGAAAAACTGCCCATATTTCTTCCTTTTGGACTTTGGCATGCGGTCAATGTACTCGACCGTAGCCGCACAAACATGGTCAATCATTTTCATCATTTATAAACTCCACTATGTCGCCAATGCCGCAATCTAATGCAGCGCAAATCTTATACAAACTCTCCATTGATATAGCTTCGTTTTTTCCCATCTTGGCAAGCACATTGAAGCTGATACCGGATGCGTCTTTTAAATCCGTCCGGTTCATTTTCTTATCGATCAACAGCTTCCAGAGCTTATCGTAGGAAATAGGCATTGTAATTCTCCGTTCCAAATTTAGACTGATTGTATTATAGCACAAAGCGACGATGTTCGCAAGATAATCTCCCCAGAACGTGAGATGTTCTCTGCAAAGAAAAAGCCGTCCACAGGGGCTTGATTGCTCCTGCGGACGGCTGTGTCCTTATACTCGCCCTTTCAATCCATTTTTCTTGGCAAGCTCGCTTGCTGCCTGCCGGCGCTCGTCGGAGTACGGCGCGGTCAGACGGACGGCGAAGAGCCTGCGGTCAATCTCAAAGGTCAGACCGCCCTGTTCGTCATCGTCGGTCTGCCTGCACAAATCGGGATGCTCTGCCGCGTACCGTGTCAGCCGCTTTTTGAGATCGGTATTGTGCGTCTGAATCTCGACGGTTTTGCTGGCTTCATCAAAAAAGATGCAGGTCGTTTTCTGCCGTTTGGTCAATCCGGTTTTCATATTGCCTCCATCTCTGCCTGTTCTGCAAAAACAGGCGCATTTTCAAGATTTTTTGTCAGCTCTACACCTGCAAAAGCAGGTTGATTTTTGAATGGGGCGCGCCCAAATGATACGCTGCTCGATCTGGGCGCTCCCATTCGGTAAAATTCGATTTTCTCAGCTCAACACGACATCAACGGGCATCGTCACGCATCGCTGCTTTTTCTCTGCGTGGACGGAAGAAATGCCAGAGGTTACTGCGCTGAATCACGTCCTCATAGTGTTGAACTTTTCCGCGAAGCTCTGCGTTTTCGCGTTCCAGATCCGATGTTCGGAGCTTGCCGCGAACGGATTTGTATTCAGAAAGCTCCTGCTTCAAGCTGGCGATTTCTTCCTTGAGCTTTGCAATCAGCCTGTTTGCAGCGTCAAGAGTCTTTTGCAGTTTGGATTCCTTTTTCTCGGCTGCAACGTACTTCTTTGCCGCTATTGCCAGCGATTCGTATTCAGAACGCTCCAATATCACCTTGGAGGACAGCGGGACGGTCTTTGCCTCAATCTTTTCGATGGCTGCCACATCGACCTGCTGATTCCGAATTTTCTCAATCTGCCTGCCGATTGTCGCTGCCTGCTGCTCCTGCTGGCGATTCTGCTCTGTAAGTTCTGCCAGCCGCGCCTGTTCCTGCTGCACCTTGAACTGTGTCACCGTCAGATGTTCCTCGGAGCTGCCGCGTTCGCCGCGCTCCACATCGTCGTACCCGGCGTCGCGCATATACTGGAAGAAATCGTCCTGCAAAACGCTGTAGGACTTCTTGAGAACGGGTTTGCCCTTTGCGCTCAAAATCGGCTCGCCGTTCTCGTCCAGCGCGGGCTTGGAATCCCACTTTTTGCTCATGCTGACCTGCTGAATTGTTTCCTTGACCGTGCCGCGAAGCGACTCGTCCTTGCAGCGTTTCGACCACAGGATTTGTTTTTCCACAACGGGGATATAGACCACATGAAGATGGTAGTGGTACACGTCCTGCTCCAGCGCGTCGGACATGGCGCGGTTGCGCTCGTCGGCGTGCATGACTGCCGAAAGGATGTATTGTTCGCCGCCGACAATTTTGATTGCGGCTTTGTACGCATCGGTGTAGAATTGTTTTGCAAACTCATAGCCGCCGTGGTTGAAGAAATATGCGGAATTGACGTCGAAGATCAGCTCTCCGAATTTCTCAGCATCCGCTTTCAACCCGCGTGTGGAGATTACACCGTCAGCACGCATCTGCTCAAACATCTCCATATACCCGGCGGTTGGTGTTTTGAAATGGACGTTGTATGGCGTCCATTCGGGAACAATGTCCTGATTGACATACGACGATTTTTCGCGCTCGTTGTGCGCCTGTGCATTGTCGATGTCCGTGTCTTTCATTCTTGCGTTTCTTGCGCTGGTACGGTGAATACCGTCGCCTCTTGCCATAGGCAAGTTACCTCCTGATTTCAGATTGTGCAGGACGGAGTAGCTTAGGTGGAGGCACTTCTGCGGAAGTGTAATAACCCACTATGATACTTTTATCCTGCGGCTGCAAAGTATCGTGGGCTCTCCGAGGGGGTATGCGGCATCTGCGGATGCCTCTGCCAGTTTTGCGGTTTGCAGTGTGGATACAAACCGCAAAAACCGGCGTGGACAGCAGCTTATTTGCAGGCGTCCCCTGCGCATAATCTTCTGTCCACATCCATCTCAAACTCTGCGGATTTTTCGATGGGGACGAGGGACGCGAGGGGATAGCAGCCAATGCGTTTCCTTGTCTGCCAGCAACAGGAGCGTGGCACGCTCCTGTCACAGTTCCCACGGAGGAACAGTCCAGCGATAGCTCTGCGGAACGCCGCGCTGGTCGAGGTATTCCTGCCGCGCCCGTTCGCGTTCTTCCTCGGTGGGTGCCGTTTTGTACCGGGAATAGAGCTGCCGGTTCAGCATGGCGTCGAGCTCCTGCTCCAAGCCCTGGCGGATTTCTTCATCGTATTCATCCTCGCCTCGCAGATGGTACATGGCGAGGTCGAGGAACAGATCATAGGGGATTTGTACGGTTTTCATTCTGTTTCGCTCCTTTCCGCGACGGTCGCAACAGTTGCGACGGCTGTTTTGACGGTATCGTTTTTACCGTTGCAACCGTCGCAGCCGTCGCGCGGCTTAGTTGCTTTCAGCATCATAGGTCAGCGTGATACGCCGCCCTTCGTGCCGAACCTTGTTCTCATAGCGGACGCGGTATTCGTCCAGCAGCCTGCCAGACTTCACATTCAAATACTTGCTCAGGGCGTTTGCCGCCATACCGACATGGACAGCATCGGCAAGCGCGGATGGCGAGCCTGTCCACACCGACTGTTCTGCGGATACCAGCCTTGAAACAGATTCCAGAATATGATCGGGTGGCTCTTTGTGCAGCTCGTTTTCCACCTTTTCGAGATTCCAGATCTGCGTATCGGCATCCTTTTTCAGATAGAGAATCTGATCCTGCTGGTCGCGCCCCACGACGTCGATGGTTGCCTCCAATGCCGTGCGCTTTTTCTTCTGCATGAGAAGCGACCCGTCCGCACAACCGAGCAATCCTGTTGTACCGGAGATCATTTCGAAGCTGTCACCGGCAGGCTGCTTGCGGGTGTGGTGAACAGTCAGAACGCAGATGCAGTGCTTGTCGGCAAATTGCTTGAGCCGACCGATGATATCATAATCGCTGGCGTAGCTGTACGCCTCGCCGCCAACCTCGCGGATTTTCTGCATGGTGTCAATGATAATGAGTCTGGTGTCTGGATGTTCCCGCACGAAGTTCTCAAGCTGCTCGTCCAGCCCGTTTCCAATCTTGCCCGCCGCGGTTGCAAAGTGCAGCCGGTCGGTGTCGTTGACGCCGTACATCATGAACATACGGCTCTGGATGCGCTGAAAATCATCTTCCAGAGCGAGGTACAGCACCGTGCCGGGGTGGACTTCGTAGCTCCACAGAGCTTTGCCCGTGCTGACATGATAGGCGATCTGCGCCACCAGAAATGACTTGCCGATCTTCGGCGCACCTGCAAGGATGTATGCGCCCGCGTAGAGCAAGCCGTCAATAATCGGCGGCCTGCTCTGATATGCGGTCTGGTACAGCTCGGTCATGGAGATCGTGTGCAGGTAATGCGGGTCGGTTAGACGCTGTATCCTGCGGTAGATTTCATCCAGACTTTCCGTGCTGTTTTGAAAATCACCGTTGATTTCTTCATCAAAAGCGGATATACTGTTCTCAGTTGGATTGTGAAGCGGCTGCCCATCATCTGCGCCAACAGATGTGTCCGGGGCGGTCGTTTTCTTTTTGCTATTTTCATTCTCCATAGGCATTTTCCTCCTTCATGCCGTCCATGATGGCTGCAATCATTTCGATCACATCCAGCAGCTCGTCACTTACGCTGTCGCCCGCTTCAATGCGCCGCAGCTCGTTCAGCACAGCGGCAAGCTGGTCGCGCAGCGCTTTGTAGACCCGTGGATTGCCCTGTACCACCACGTCCTTGCAAATCAGGCGGCGGGTGATGTAGTCCTGTTTCGTCAGCCCTGAGAGCTTGACAAAGGTTTCAATCTGCCGGTCTTCCTCCGGTGATACCCGGAAGGCAACAGTCTTGTTGCGCCAGCGGTTGTGGTTGTCTCGGTTTTTCAGTGACATTTTCAATTACCCCCTTTCCATATTTAACTTCTCAGCCATCTCCGTCTGCTTGGACGGGAACAGGTGCGCGTAATTATAGGTGATGTCGATGCTTTCATGCCCTACGCGGTCGGCAATCGCTGTTGCGGAGAATCCCATGTCAATCAGCAGCGAGACTGCGCTATGGCGGATGTCATGAATCCGAATACGTTTAACGCCTGCTTCCTTTGCGCCTCTGTCCATCTCACGGTGGAGATAGCTCTTTGTGACAGTGAACATCCGGTCATTTGGCTCAATGCTATAGAGCTGTTTCAGATAGTCTTGCATTTCATCTGCAAGGAACTGCGGCATTTTTATGACGCGGTTGCTTTTCTCGGTTTTGGGCGTTGTGATCAAATCCTGTCCATTCAAACGCTGATAGGATTTCGTGATTGACACGGTGCATTTTTCAAAATCAAAATCCGCTGGAGTAAGAGCCAGAAGTTCTCCTTCGCGGATGCCGCACCAGTAGAGCATTTCAAAAGCGTAAAAGGACAACGGCTTGTCCATCATGACTTCGGCAAATTTCAGATATTCGTCTTTTGTCCAGAAAAGCATCTCACGGTTTTTCTTCTTGCCCATGCTGCCAGCTTTCTTGCAGGGATTTTCCCGAAGATTATAGTAGCGAACCGCGTGGTTGAAGATAGCGCTGAGTTGACTATTCACGGATCGGAGATAGACAGGCGAATATTTCTTGCCGTTTTCATCCTTATGATCCAGCATTTCGTTTTGCCATGTGATGATCTGCTGCGCCGTGATATTGCACATTTTCAACTTTCCAAAGTAGGGCAACAGCTTGGTGCGGATGATATGGTCTTTCGTTGCCCATGTGTTTTCTTTGATACGGGTCTTCATATCTGCCGTGTACTGCTCCACGAAGCTCGCAAACGTCATATCCAGATCGGCGGTAGCTTTGTTGAGTTGTTCGCGTTCCCAAGCCAGTGCTTCCCGCTTTGTCTTGAAACCGCGCTTTTGCGATTGCTTGCGCTCTCCTGTCCAGTCCGTATAGCGGTAGATCACACGCCATGTGTTCGTTTTTTCTTCCTTATAGACTGCCATTATGAATCCTTCCTTTCCAGCCCTCCATAGCAGGCTTTTTCCTGAAAATACTTGCGGTTTACCCGCCCTGAAATAGTCAGGTATCCCTTTTCTTTCAGCTCCTGATTGAGCTTCTGCACGATTTTGTAGGCATAGGACTTGGACACACCCAATTCCTGCGCTACTTCTTCAACTCTCATAAACGACTGTTCTGCCATAGGCAAAATACCTTCCTTTCCTGATTTGTGGTTGATTTCTTCTGCCGTTCTATCCGCAGGACTCTGACAGGCAACCCTTTTCGGCGCTGTGCCGTTTTCTTTTCTCCTTGGCACGCTCGTCTCATCGCGTGCTTCCCCGGAGAAAGTATCCCTTGGACGGTCATTCAGTTTGGCTCTTTTGGATTTCACCCCCCTCTCACCTTACAACGGACATTTTTTCTGCATTTGTTGACTATCCTAATTGTAAAATTTCTATGAATTAAGCTAATATGCTTAGCTTACAGCTATTGTACTATACATATTGGTTTAAGTCAAGCCGGTTTGCATGAAAATATTAAATAAATTTGCTTAGATTTTTCTTGACGAAATTAAACATATCTGCTATACTCGTTATCAAAGACAACCGACACAGGAGATGGCTATTATGGCGATTGGTGAACGCATCCACTTTTTCCGCACGATGCGGGGCATGACGCAGAAATACCTTGGCATGGCGCTGGGTTTCCCGGAGAAATCCGCAGATGTCCGCCTTGCGCAGTACGAGAATGGTTCCAGAACGCCTAAAGCGGACGTGACCGCTGCGCTGGCACAGGTGCTTGACATTTCGCCCAAGGCGCTGGATGTACCGGACATTGACTCCTATATTGGGCTGATGCACACGCTGTTCACGCTGGAAGACCGTTACGGTCTTGAGGTCTGCGAGTGTGAGGATGAGGTACATCTGCGCGTTCATATCCACAAAGGACGCGACGCAGCGGAGCTTCACAGGATGCTTGCCGCATGGGGCAAAGTTGCCGCCAAACTGAAAGCGGGCGAGATCACCAAAGAAGAATACGACCGCTGGCGCTACCGCTATCCTGAACTTGACACCTCCGGTCAGTGGCACAAGATCACGCCGTCGCAGGAGCTGAGTGATCTGCTCCTTGAGGAAATGAAGCATGAATGAATATGTTTGTAAGCACGGAGAATTCAGCGGCAGTGATTACCTTGAATTCAGAAAAGGGAACTCTGGTGCCGGTAGGAAGTTTCTTCGACAAGATTCACTGTATGTGCTGGACAGCGCATTTTTCTTCTTTCTGGAAAGAATATTCCGAGAAATCATTACATTTTTTAATATGTTTGAAGATACTTGTGTTACAAGAAGAGAGTGGCAGGAAATCATGCTTCTGAACATTCCTGAGATTGTACCCTCTGAATTTGTAAACGAAGCTATGGAAACTCTGTCTGCTATAGACCGTTGGGTTACAGAAGAAATCGGAGAGAACGAAGAATTCATTGTAATTGGCGTATAAAAAAAGAGCTATCTGACTTCATTTGAAATCAGATAGCTCTTTTCTTGAGAATAATGAAATTCTGTTGCCAAATCGTTGCCATGAGGGGCATCAAGGATCAAAAAGTTCAGTGTTTACGGGCTTTTTTCGAACCTTGAAATCATTCCCACTCCACCGTTGCGGGGGGCTTGCTGGTGATGTCGTAGACAATTCTGTTGATGCCCTTGACCTCGTTGACGATGCGGCCGCTGATCTTGTCGAGCAGCTCGTAGGGGATGCGGGCCCAGTCGGCGGTCATGAAGTCCTCGGTCGTCACAGCGCGCAGCGCAAGCACGCGGTCGTAGCTGCGGCCATCGCCCATGACGCCGACGGTGCGCGTGTCGGTCAGGACGGCGAAGTACTGGTTCATCTTCTTGTTTTCGCCGGCCTTTTCCAGCTCCTCGCGGTAGATCGCGTCGGCAAGGCGCAGCGTGTCAGCCTTTTCCTTCGTGATCTCGCCCATGATGCGGATGGCAAGGCCCGGGCCGGGGAACGGCTGGCGGGAGACGAGGTATTCGGGAAGCCCCAGCTCGCGGCCGAGCTGACGCACTTCGTCCTTAAAGAGCAGGCGCAGCGGCTCGATGATCTCCTTGAAGTCGACATAGTCGGGAAGGCCGCCGACGTTGTGGTGGCTCTTGATGACTGCGGCATTGCCAAGGCCGGATTCGATGACGTCGGGGTAGATCGTGCCCTGAGCGAGAAAGTCGACCGCGCCGATCTTCTTCGACTCTTCCTCGAACACGCGGATGAACTCTTCGCCGATGATCTTGCGCTTGCGCTCGGGATCGGAGATGCCAGCGAGCTTCGAGAGGAAGCGGCCCTCGGCGTTCACGCGAACAAAGTTGATGTCCCACTTCTTGAACGCCGCCTCGACCTCGTCGCCCTCGTTGAGGCGCATGAGGCCGTGGTCGACAAAAACGCAGGTGAGCTGGGGGCCGACGGCCTCGGCCAGCAGCGCCGCCACGACGGACGAGTCCACGCCGCCGGAGAGCGCCAGCAGCACGCGGCCGGAGCCGACCTTTTCGCGCACGGCGGCGATGGCAGTATTTTTATAGTCGCCCATCGTCCAGTCGCCTGTCGCGCCGCAGACCTCGTAGAGGAAGTTGCGGATCATCGCGGTGCCGAACTCCGTGTGGTTGACCTCGGGATGGTACTGCACGCCGTAGAACCCGCGCGTTTCGTCGCAGATGGCGACGTTCGGGCAGGCGTCGGAGTGCGCGACGAGAGAGAAGCCCTCGGGGACCTTTTCCATGTAGTCGCCGTGGCTCATCCACGTGATGCTCTGCTCCGGCAGGCCGCGGAAAAGACGGCAGTCGGTATCGAACCAGGTCTGCGTCTTGCCGTACTCGCGCGCGGTGTCCTTCCCGGCGGCGGTCACTTCCCCGCCAAGATACTGTGCCATGAGCTGGCAGCCATAGCAAATGCCGAGGATGGGGATGCCGAGCCGGAAGATCTCAGGATCCACCTGCGGCGAACCTTCGGCGTACACACTCTGCGGGCCGCCGGTGAAGATGATACCGATGGGGTCAAAGGCGCGGATCTCATCCACGGTCATGGTGTTCGGCTTGACTTCGCAATAGACATTGCACTCGCGCACGCGGCGCGCAATAAGCTGGTTATACTGCCCTCCGAAATCGAGGACGATGACAGACTGATTCGGCATGGATGACGCTCTCCTTATTCGACAGTAACGGATTTCGCGAGGTTTTTCGGCTTATCGATCGCGCAGCCGTTGGCTTTTGCGACATAATATGCAAAGAGCTGCAGCGGCACGATCTCCGCCGGGACGACGAACAGGTCGTCCATGCGCGGTACGAGGATCACATCGTCCGCCTCGGAATAGATGGCGCGATTGCCCTCGAGCGCCACACCAAGCACGCGCGCACCGCGCGCCTTGACCTCTTTGACGTTGCTCATGGTCTTGTCAAACAGCGGCTCGTAGCACGCGACGGCGATGACGAGACGGTTCTCCTCAATGAGCGCGATCGTGCCGTGCTTGAGCTCGCCCGCAGCATAGGCCTCCGAGTGCAGGTAGGAGATCTCCTTGAGCTTCAAAGACCCCTCCATGCAGACAGCGTAGTCCACATTGCGGCCGATGAAGAACAGGGACGGATTGTTTTTGTACCGCTCGGCCAGCTGCGCGATCTGCGGGTTGAGATCGATGGCGCGCTGCACCATCTGCGGCAGGATCATGAGGTCATCCGTGAGCTTGGCAGCCTCTTCCCTGCTCAGGCAGCCGCGCTTTTCGCCCAGATAGAGCGCCAGCAGATACAGCACCGACACCTGCGTGGTGTAGCCCTTCGCGGTCGCAACGGCGATCTCCGGGCCTGCCCAGGTGTAGATGACATCGTCCGAGATGCGGGCGATCGTACTGCCGACGACGTTGACGATCGAGAGCACATACGCGCCCTTGGACTGCGCCTCGCGGATGGCGGCGATGGTATCCGCCGTCTCGCCGGACTGGCTGATAACGATGCACATATCCTTTTTGCCGATGATCGGGTTCTCATAACGGAACTCACTGGCAACCTCTGCCGTGCAGCGAATGCGGCACATTGCCTCAATCACGCGCTTGCCGACCATGCCTGCGTGCAGTGCAGAGCCGCAGCCGATGATATGGATATGCTCGATCTCACGCAGACGCTCGTCGGTCAGACCGTTGTCCTCGAATACAACCGCATCGTTTTTGATGCGCGGCTTAACCGTATCGGCAACTGCCTTGGGCTGCTCCATGATCTCCTTGAGCATAAAGTGCTGGTAGCCGCCCTTTTCCGCTGCAGACATATCCCACGTTACGGTCATGATTTCCTTCTCTACCGTATCGCCGAACTCGTTCATGACAACTACGCTGTCCGGGCGAACGATTGCAACCTCGTTATCATCCAGAATAATGTAACGCTTGGTGCGATTGATAATAGCGGTAATATCGGATGCGATCATGTTCTCGCCCTCACCGATACCGATAACCAGCGGGTTGCCGCGGCGTGCAGCAACGATCTCCTGCGTGTTATCCATCGAGACTACGCCCAGTGCGTAAGAGCCGCGCAGACGCTGTACGGCCTGCAGAACGGTCTTTGCCAGATCCTCCTGCTTGCCGGTGTGCAGATAGTCCACGAGGTGCGCGACAGTCTCCGTATCGGTCTCGGACTTAAACTCGTAGCCGTGTGCCTCCAGACGCTCACGCAGCTCCTTGTAGTTCTCGATAATGCCGTTGTGTACCACAGCGATGCGGCCACTCTGGCTCACATGGGGGTGGGCGTTGATGTCGTTGGGCTCCCCGTGGGTGGCCCAGCGGGTATGCCCGATGCCCAGGTTCCCCTCCAGGTCCGCGCCGCCGTGGATCAGGTCG
>ENA-OOXF01001330-OOXF01001330.1-human-gut-metagenome-genome-assembly--contig:-NODE-1330-length-16217-cov-2.806769_pt1 | contig 16217 bp, 10 predicted proteins | sample MGYA00241586_ERZ501341 | MGnify/ENA primary metagenome ERZ501341 (study PRJEB25962, sample SAMEA2042985) | human gut metagenome | biome: human gut; feature: human-associated habitat; material: faeces... | reverse complement strand
AAATGCCATACCAGCCATAGTAGAAGCGGTAGCCATCTGTTCTCTTGCCTTGGCATCGTGAGGTCCATTCTCATATGCCGCTGGAAGATATTCAAATATATTCTTCATAGCCTTAAGTGCAAGACCATCAGTATAATCTGTAGCCATAATAGAAGCATATGCTTCAAGAGCATGTGTTAATGCATCTATACCAGAAGCGGCTGTAAGTCCCTTAGGCTGATCCATACACATATCAGCATCAATAATAGCCATCTTAGGAAGAAGTTCATAGTCTGCAAGAGGGTACTTTATACCAGTCTTTTCATCAGTGATAACTGCAAAAGGAGTAACCTCTGAACCAGTACCAGAAGAAGTAGGAATAGCTATAAAGTAAGCTTTTTCGCCCATCTTAGGGAATGTGTAGATACGTTTTCTTATATCCATAAATCTCATAGCCATATCCATAAAGTCAACTTCAGGATGTTCGTACATAACCCACATAATCTTGGCAGCATCCATAGCAGAACCACCACCGATAGCAATGATACAGTCAGGTTCAAAGCTATTGATAGCCTTAGTTCCTTCAATGGCACACTCTAAGGTAGGATCTGGTGCAACATTGAAGAAGGTTGTGTGTGTTATGCCAAGTTCATCAAGCTTGTCGGTAACGCACTTAGTATAACCATTCTTGTACAGGAACTGGTCTGTAACAATAAATGCTTTCTTCTTGCCTAATACAGCCTTTACCTCGTTAAGTGCAACAGGAAGGCAGCCTTTCTTAAAGTATACCTTTTCAGGTGCTCTGAACCACAGCATATTTTCTCTCCTCTCAGCAACAGTCTTAATATTAATAAGGTGCTTTACACCTACATTTTCAGATACAGAGTTACCGCCCCACGAACCACAGCCAAGTGTGAGAGAAGGTGCTAACTTAAAGTTATAAAGGTCACCGATACCGCCTTGTGAAGAAGGTGTATTAATAAGAATACGGCAGGTCTTCATAGCTTCCTCAAACTTAGCAAGCTTATCATTTTCAGTTGCAGAATTAATATATACAGAAGAAGTATGGCCAAAGCCGCCATCAGCTATTAAACGCTCAGCTTTACTTATGGCATCATCAAAATCCTTTGCCTTATACATAGCAAGAACAGGAGATAACTTCTCGTGTGCGAATTCTTCTGAAAGGTCAACAGAAGTAACTTCGCCAATGAGAATTTTGGTGGTTTCAGGTACTTCTATGCCGGAAAGCTTTCCGATATTATAAGCACTCTGACCGACAATCTTGGCATTTAACGAGCCATTGATAATGATAGTCTTTCTTACTTTATCAAGTTCAGTCTTATTAAGGAAGTGACAGCCACGCTTAGTGAATTCCTCTTTAACCTGCTTATATATAGATGAGTCAACAATTACTGACTGCTCAGAAGCACATATCATACCATTATCAAATGTCTTAGAATGGATAATAGAGTTGACGGCAAGTATAACATCGGCAGTGCTGTCGATAATAGCTGGAGTGTTACCAGCACCTACGCCAAGTGCAGGCTTTCCAGATGAATAAGCTGCCTTAACCATACCAGGACCACCAGTTGCAAGTATAATGTCGGCTTCTTTCATAAGAGTGTTGGTAAGTTCAAGGCTTGGAACATCAACCCAGCCGATTATGCCATCTGGAGCACCGGCGGCAACAGCAGCCTCAAGTACAACCTTAGCAGCAGCTATGGTGCTTTCCTTAGCACGGGGATGTGGGCTTATGATAATGCCATTACGTGTCTTTAATGAAATAAGAGTCTTGAATATAGCAGTAGAAGTTGGATTAGTTGTAGGAATAACAGCGGCAACAACACCGATAGGCTCTGCGATCTTCTTAATGCCATAGGCTTTATCTTCCTCAATAACACCGCAGGTCTTTGTATCGCGGTATGCGTTGTAAATGTATTCAGCGGCATAGTGATTTTTGATTACCTTGTCTTCAACAATTCCCATACCAGTTTCTTTAACAGCCATCTTGGCAAGAGGTATTCTTGCTTTATTAGCGGCAAGGGCGGCAGCAGTAAATATCTTGTCAACCTGTTCCTGTGAATATGTTGAGAAGATACGCTGTGCCTCTTTTACAGAGCTTATAAGCTCTTCAAGAGACTGGATGTTGTCAACTACTAAAGATTTTTCTTTGCTCATAATTAGTTCCCCTTTTCTTAGATAATCATACATATACTTTGTTAGTGATGTATAGTGTTACACGAAGTAACTATCTTAATAAAAATAAGATTGATAATTAATTAACAATCATTATGGTCACACTTTAACACTTATATATGCGGATGTCAATAAATTATTGCCGTTTTATAGAAAGTTTAGAAGTTAATAATTTATCAGTTCCCAATTTAGATATGGATAATCAGGTATTTGAAGTCTGAAGGCTGAAAATATAAGTTGACAGTGCAAAAATTGATGTTACAATAGTTGCAGATACAACAATTGGAGGTGCATTTTAATGCTTAAAAGAATATTTTCTTATATGAAACAGTATAAGAAATATGCCTGTCTGGCACTTTTATGTATTGCTGTTGAGGCAGTGCTTGAACTTATGGTGCCTATGATTATGGCTGATTTAATTGATAATGGTGTTGCTAATGGCGACACAGCTTATATTTATACTAAGGGCTTGCAGATGGCAGGATGTGCGGTTCTGGCACTTATCCTTGGCATTGGAAGTGCAAGATTTTCAGCACTTGCAGGACAGGGACTTGGCGCTAATATAAGGCAGGCAGAATATGAGAAATTACAATCATATTCATTTGCCAATATAGACCATTTCAGGGTTTCTTCGCTGGTTACTCGTCTGACAAGTGATGTTACGAATATACAGAATTCGGTATCAACAGGTATGAGACCATTTGGCAGAAGCCCGGTTATGCTTATATTTGCATCGTCAGTAGCATTTACAATTAACAGAACACTTGCATTCGTGTTTTTCGTGGCACTGCCTATACTTGCCGTGCTTCTCATAATTATTATTATGAATGTCCGTCCACTTTATGGACGTATGCAGAATGCAATAGATTTAGTCAACAGAAGCATTCAGGAAAATCTTACTGCGATAAGAGTAGTTAAAGCATATGTAAGAGGTGATTACGAGGTTGCTAAGTTTGAGGAAGTTAATGCTAATCTTAAGAAAGAGTCAGAGAAAGCATTCGGTATAGCAGTTCTTAATATGCCAGCTATGCAGTTTGTTATGTATGGAACGATTATATCAATTCTCTTTATCGGCGGACATCTTATTAATGCAGGACAGTTAAAGATTGGTGAGCTTACAAGCTTTTTAAGTTATGTTCTTCTTATACTTAATTCACTTATGATGATGTCAAATGTATTTCTTATGATGACACGTTCTTTAGCCTCAGCTTCAAGAATTGTCGAAGTTCTTGATGAAAAAATAGACATAACAGATGAACAGGCAGAGGATATAAGTGTTAAAAAGGGTTCAATTGAGTTTGACCACGTATGGTTTAAATACAAGAAAGAGGCAAAAGAATATGTTCTTTCTGATGTTTCATTTAATATAGAAGCAGGACAGACTATTGGAATAATAGGACAGACGGGTTCAGCCAAGACAACGCTTGTATCACTTATTCCAAGATTATACGATGCAACCAAAGGAACGGTGAGAATAGACGGAATAGATGTAAAAAAATATCCTATGAGACATTTAAGGGATGCTATTGCAGTTGTATTGCAGAAGAACACTTTATTCTCAGGCTCACTGCTTTCTAACCTCTACTGGGGTAATGAGAATGCTTCTATGGAGGAGATAAATGAAGCCTGCCATATTGCCTGTGTAGATGAATTCTTAGACAGACTTCCACAGGGGTATGATACTGATATGGGACAGGGCGGTGTCAATGTATCAGGTGGACAGAAGCAGAGAATATGTATTGCGAGAGCTATATTAAAAAAGCCAAAGGTGCTTATTCTTGATGACTCAACAAGTGCGGTAGATACAGCGACAGAAGCTAAGATAAGAGAGGGGCTTGCTAAGAAGCTTCCTGATATGACCAAGATTGTAATAGCACAGAGAATATCTTCGGTAAAGCACGCTGACCAGATTATCATACTGGACAGGGGAAAGGTAGCTGCGATAGGCACACACGAAACACTTCTTGCCAATAACAGGATTTATCAGGAAATATATGAATCACAGAAGGAAGGGGTGGATTTATAATGGCTAAATATGTTGGATATAAAAGACCTAAAGATACCAAGAAGACATTGAAACAGTTATTCGTATATCTTGGACATTATAAATGGATGCTTATATTAGTAGCATTTCTTGTATTCATAAGTGCAGGAGCTAATGTTACAGGAACTTATCTTATTAAGCCTGTTGTCAATAGATTTATTGTTCCGGGCAATATGACAGGGCTTTTAAAGGCTGTTATAGCAATGGGTGTGATGTATGCGTGCGGAGCGTTGTCAACACTTGGATATAACCGCATTATGGTGAAAATGTCACAGAAGGTTATACAGGATATAAGAAATGATTTATTTAAGCATACACAGAAGCTTCCATTAAAATATTTCGATGCACATACACACGGCGAACTTATGAGCCGTTTTACTAATGATGTTGATACAGTTCAGGAAGCTATGAATAACAGTTTTGCTATGATAATACAGAGTTTTATTATGCTGTTTGGTACACTTACGATGATGATGGTATTAAGCATACGTCTTTCTATGATAGTTGTCGTATTTCTTATTATAATGTTCTTCTTTATCAAATTTAACAGTAAGCACAGTAAGAAATATTTTAACAGACAGCAGGAAGAGCTTGGTAAAATCAATGGATTCGTTCAGGAGATGATGGCTGGACAGAAGGTTGAGAAGGTATTTAACCACGAGGAAAAGGATTACGGGAAATTCTGTGAAATGAATGAGAATTTCAGAAAAGAGTCAACTAATGCACTGGCATTTGCTGGAATGATGATTCCTACAATAGTAAGTCTTTCTTATCTTAATTATGCAATATCAGCCTGTGTTGGCGGTATATTTACATTAAAGGGACTTATGGATTTAGGTACGCTTTCAGCATATCTTGTATATGTAAGGCAGAGTGCGATGCCTCTTAACCAGTTCACACAACAGGTTAATTTCCTGCTTTCAGCCTTATCAGGTGCAGAGCGTATATTTGATATGATGAACGAAGAACCTGAGGTTGATGAAGGCAGGGTTACATTATGTAATGTTACGAAAAATGAAGCTGGTGAACTTATGGAAGCTTCAGGTAATACAGGCATATACGCCTGGAAGGTTCCAGCGACGAAAGATAAAGCAGGCTATCTTGTTGAGTTAAAGGGAGATGTGCGATTTAAAGATGTTGTGTTTGGATATGTAAAAGAAAAGACTATTCTTAATGATGTAACTTTATATGCAAAGCCGGGACAGAAGATAGCATTTGTAGGCTCAACCGGTGCAGGAAAGACAACAATAGTTAATCTTATTAACAGATTTTATGATATCCAGTCAGGAACAATAACTTATGACGGAATAGACATTAAGGATATAAGTAAAGATGATTTAAGAAGGTCAATGGCAATGGTTATACAGGAAACACATCTGTTTACAGGAACTATTGCAGACAATATACGATATGGAAAGCTTGATGCAACAGATGAGGAAGTAAGGGAGGCAGCCGTAATAGCTAATGCAGATTCATTTATAAGAAGGCTTCCAGATGGTTATGATACAATGCTTTATTCCGATGGAAGCAATCTTTCACAGGGACAGCGCCAGCTTCTTGCCATTGCGAGGGCAGCAGTAGCCAAGCCTCCTGTACTTATTCTTGATGAGGCGACAAGCTCAGTAGATACAAGAACAGAAAGACTTATCGAGAATGGTATGGATGCAATAATGGAAGGCAGAACAGTATTCGTTATTGCACACAGATTGTCAACTGTAAGAAATTCCAAGGCGATTATGGTACTTGAGAAAGGACAGATTATTGAGCGTGGAAGCCACGATGAGCTGATAGAGCAGAAAGGAAGATATTACCAGCTCTATACGGGACAATTCGAACTTGAATAAATCGGACATTAATATAGCTTGAATTATTGTAATTTGAAATAAATAAATAAAAAGAATATAATCAAAATATAAAAAAATAGTTAAAGAGGTGTTGGTATTGAATAATCTGATTGAGTTTTTGAAGCAGGAAGGTGTTTCTGCACAGCTTGTAGAAGAAGTCCGGCATTATTCAGAAGAACATACTGTAGATGAAGCATTAAAAAAACGTATTCCTGTACCACATTTTCATTATTATGGCAATAAGGTATGGGAAGAGGCTCTTGCAGTGCTTCTGTGTGGCAGAAATCTTTTGCTGGCAGGAGAGAAGGCAACGGGAAAAAATGTGCTTGCACAGAATCTTGCAGCAGTTTTTGAACGTCCGGCATGGGATATTTCCTTCCATGTTAATATGGATGCGGCTGCGCTGATAGGTTCTGATACATTTCACGATGGCAGGGTTACATTCAGACCCGGACCGGTGTATTGCTGTGCACAAAGTGGCGGCTTTGGGATTCTCGATGAAATCAATATGGCAAGGAATGAAGCACTTGCAGTCTTACATTCTGTTTCAGACGTGTAATTGATGTTCCAGGATATGACAGGATAGAGGTTGCAGATGATACACGTTTTATTGCTACGATGAATTATAATTATGCAGGTACAAGGGAATTAAATGAGGCACTTGCCTCAAGATTTGTAGTTATACAGATGCCGCCACTGGCAAAGGAAGATCTTGAGAGACTGTTAAAGGATCAGTTCCCTTCACTGGTTACTAAGTATAACAAACAGTTTGCACTTTTATTTAATGAACTTCAGAAAAAATGTGAAAATGGTGAACTTACAGAGAAAGCTTTGGATCTGCGTGGATTAATTGATGCTGTAAGTCTTATAAAAAAGGGTATTCCAATCAGGGATGCATTGGATCTTGGAATTACCAATAAGATATTTGACAGCTATGAAAAAGAGCTTATACGTGATGTCATAGCTTCAAGGTTTCCCTTAAAGCTGCATAATACGGAGGTGTTTGAATAATGCGTACCATTTCTTATACTGCTAAGGAAAGACGGGCTGCTAATCAGGTATGGAATGCGGCGGAACGCTATAATTTTGATCCATTGTTTCTGGCTGTTGAAACAGGGGATTTAGATTCAGATTTATATATGAATCTTATAATTGGACTGGCATATAAGTATTATGGTGAAAAGGCAATCAGCACTTTATTTGGTTATTGGAACGGAGATATCAGTCAGGCTATGCTGGATGATCTGACATGGCTTTATCTGGAACATGTACTGTATACAGAGGAAGCATTAAAACGTCCGTCTATGACTGATTTACGGGTTTATTATGGAAAGGCTTTTTTTGCAGGTGAATATAAGCTGTCGAGGCAGGAGTGGATGAGTAAAAACCGGCTTGTATATAATATGCAGTCAGCCAGATGGAGCAGTGTGTCAGGGAAAAAGAAGGTTCTGCTGACACCAAATGAACAAAAGCTGTATGCAGAACTGACACCACAGATAATGCCTGAAACAGACCGGTTGATAGATGCTGTGCTGGCAATTTATCGCAAATTTAATCTTTTTGATGGCGTAAAACATGAAAAAAAAGCGTTGCGACTGCATTTTACAGGGGCATTTGCCCGGATAATGACAAGAATAATGCCTGTCAGCTCTGTAAGAAATAATCATGTAATGGTTATGCGTTCTTCTGAGGCGGACAATATGACTGGTGAAGCAGCTTACAGTAAAAAGAAAGATAATATAACATATAAGAAAGAAAATGATGACTGCTCTTATATTGAGAATTGTTTTGGAAGATCTGTTATATCAGAGCAGACTCTTATTAAAATAGAAAAAGAACTGTGTACAGGCAGTCATACAGGATGCCATTTATGGTTTACAGATGGAAAATATATAACAAAGAAAAATATACCGAAGGAATTTCTTCATTTAAGAGAACAGTCACAGCTGCAGGTTGAAAGAAATCATTCATATTATAATAAAAATGTACGGCTTTATGATAGTCTTATTGCACATATAGTCGAACAAATCCGTAATAGCGAATATATAAGTCAGAAGACAGATGTAATATCAGGTCAGAGAGGAAGGCTTGATACAACCAAAGTATGGCGTGCAGAATATATAGAAGATAACAGGATTTTTCACACATATGAAGATGATAATCAACCGTCCTTTACAGTGGATCTGCTTCTTGATGCATCTGCTTCAAGGCTTCAGTATCAGGAAATGCTTGCTGCGCAGGGAGTAATTATTTCCAAAAGCCTCGTGAAATGTAATATACCGGTCAGGGTAACAAGATTTTGCAGTGTTAGAGGATATACAGTTTTTCATATATTGAAGTCTTTTAGGGATAAGAAGTGCGACAATATTTTCAATTATTATGCTGCCGGTTGGAATCGTGATGGTCTTGCTTTTCGGGGAATTGGTAAAATCCTTGATATGAACCCGGGGGTGGCTGACAGGCATCTTGTGATTATTTTAACAGATGCTGCGCCTAATGACAGCCAGCGTATTCTTCCTTCAGAAAATGCTCCTTTCGGATCTGCTTACGAAGAACATGCTGCCATCAAAGATACTGCAGCAGAGGTAAGAGCACTTCGCAAAAACGGAATTCATGTATCCGCCGTCTTTATGGGAAACGATGGCGAAGCGACAAATGCTAAACAGATTTACGGAAAAGAATTTACCAGAATCCGCCAGATTGATCAGCTTTCAAAAGCAGCTGGACGTCTGATTCAAAAAGAGATCCGGGAGTTATATAGTTAGTTACTTGTGGTTTTCCAGCTCCAGAACAACCACTTCACAGCTCCGTAAATTCAATGAATCCTTTTCACAATCTACCGTTCCATCTATACGGTTCGATAACCATACTTTTTCGATTTCGCTCTTCAGTTTGATTGTTGCAGCATCCTTTCCGAAATTAGCAGCCACAAGAATGCACTTGGATTCATCTTTACGGTAAAATGCCATGACTCCGTCCACATTTTCATATTCCGGAAGAAATTCTCCATAGGTAAATACTTCTTTCAGTTCATCCGATTTACGCAGTGCAACCAGTTTGCGGTAATAATTCAAAACTGAATCCGGATCCTGTTCCTGAGCTTCCACATTCACGTCTTTAAATAAAGGATTTACCTTTAACCATGGAGTTCCTTTTGTAAAACCGCCATTTTCCCCGCTCGTCCATTGCATCGGTGTTCTTGCATTGTCACGGCTCATACGGCTGCATACTTCCAAGGCTTCCTGATCCGATAATCCCACTTCACGGGCAGTATGATACTGGTCTTTTGTACTGATATCATCAAATTCCTCCATGCTGTTCCATTTGGCATTTCTCATACCGATTTCCTGCCCCTGGTAAATGAAAGGAATTCCTCTGAGGAGAAGGCTTATGGTACCAAGCATCTTGATTCCGTCCGGTGTCTGAGCATAAGATGGCAAAAATCTGGATGCCCCTCTTGGCTCATCGTGATTTTCAATGATATTCGCCTTAAAGCCATACTTCTGTGTTTCTAATTGTGCCTGAATGATCGCAGCTCTCCATTTCGCAAATTCCAGCTTCGGAGCATCATACCATCCATGTTCTCCATCAGTGAGCGTATGGGCGCTAAAATCAAATATCGTTGAAAAATGACCGGTTTCTCCAATAAATTCCGGTAATTCATCCGGTTTCATGTTAAATACTTCTCCGACTGTAAAGGCATCATACTTTTCAAAAGTTGATTTTTTCAGATCTTCCAACAGCTTCCCTACTCCGTCTACACTTTCAACCATCTTCCAGCAGCTTGCCAGACCATCTTTCCCATCCGGTGCAAAATCAGGAAAGTTCAGATCCTTCTTAATGTTTATGATCGCATCGATTCGAAAACCGGAGAGACCTTTTTCCAGCCACCAGTTGATCATTTTGTACAGTTCCTGCCGTAACTTCGGATTTTCCCAATTCAGATCCGGCTGTTCCTTTGCAAACATGTGAAAATAATATTTGTCCGTTCCCGGTACCTTTTCCCAACAGCTTCCTCCAAAATAGGAACGGTAATTGCTCGGTGGATTGCCGTTTTTTCCCTTGCGGAAATAAAAATAATCCGCAAACGCTCCATCTGGATCAGCAAGTGCTTTCTGAAACCACTCATGTTTATCGGAGCAATGATTAATAACCAGATCCATAATAATATGCATGTCTCGTTTTTTTGCTTCTGCCAGCAGTTCATCAAATTCTTCCATTGTTCCGAATTCTTCTGCAATTGCATAGTAATCCGCAATATCATATCCCTGGTCTACAAATGGTGATTTATAAATAGGTGATAACCAAATAATATCGATTCCTAATTTTTTCAGATAATCCAGTTTAGAAATAATTCCTCTCAGATCTCCGATTCCGTCTCCATTTGTATCCAGAAAACTCTTTGGGTAAATCTGATACGCTACTTTGTCATGCCACCACTTTTTTCCCATTTTTATCAACCTCTTTCATATATAATCATAGTATTTGTTCGCCATTGCGTTATTGCTTTAGCTGTATTATACTGCTATTATAAGATCTTATTTTTGACAAATCTTGCATTATTTTTTCATTATATAACACAATACTGCTATTATAGAGAGGACAAAAAATGAAAACGCCACATTCACTTATACCGGAGCAAAAAGAAAATATCAAACATGGAGAAGTTTATTTTCCAATCCAGAAGTATATTACAAAGCTGACAAAAGAAGCACCTGTCATAACAATGCACTGGCACGAGGAAGCAGAGCTTACCCTTATAACAAAAGGTTCCTGTGTCTACCAGATCGATTTAGTTGAATATGAGGCAAGTACCGGGGATATCCTGTTTATTCCTCCCCTGCTGCTGCATTCCATTATCCTGAAAAGCAGTCAGGACTTCTGTTCGGAAACCTATGTATTCCATATGAATCTTTTGGGAGGAAATACTGCAGACATCTGTTCTACCCGCTACCTTACGCCCATGGTAAACCACGAATTATCTTTACCCTGTCTCATTACCGCGGATCATCCTGCATATGATTCTCTTTGCAAGTCTTTTGCACAGCTTGCCTCCCTTTACGATACCCGGATGTTTGGATATGAACTCGCCATAAAATCTTATCTGCTGCAGACACTTTTTCTTCTGCTCCAGTACAGTAGCACAAGATTCTCCACGGAATCAGACTCTTCCGACAAATTAAAAATTGTACTTGATCATATTGATCTGCATTATGCAGAAGCTCTGTCGGTTTCTGAACTTGCAAAGCTATGTTATTTCAGCGAGTATCATTTTATGCGCTTTTTCAAAAAACACATGAATATGACCTGCATTCAGTATATTAACAATATCAGACTGGAAAAAGCGGTAGAGTTATTTGAACACGGTAACACCTCCATATTAGAGGTATCTTTATCTGTTGGCTTTCATAATCTTTCTTATTTTTACAGAGCATTCAAAGCAAAATACCATATGACACCGCTGGCTTTTATAAAAAGATTAGAACTGGATTCTGTATAAGCTCATTCCCTGAGCGATTTTATATTTTCTTTAAATCCTGTTATTTTTTACGATAAATCCGAATCATCAAAGGCGTTTCTACCAAAAGCATGGCAACCCAGCCTGCCAGATAGGAATATGGCAACGCTTCAATTCCAAAGTTCCACAACAAAATCATAGGTGCTGCTGCAATGACTCGGACTGCCATATTGGTAAAACTACTCATCAGTGTCACCTTCGGGTCTCCGATTCCACGGAAGAATCCTTGAATTGCATTCGTAACGGCCGGAAGAATATACATCACAGCAATCAGATGCAGATAAATGACACCATGTCCTATTACTTCCTCATCTTTTACGAAAAGTGTTATTAGTTCTCCGGCAAATACCTGGCAGATCACCATAACAGCTGCTCCATAAACAATTTCCAGAATCATCCCACAACGAAATCCCTCCCGCATGCGGTCATTTTTTCCGGCTCCCTTATTCTGCGCCATAAGTGCCGTCATGGCATGGGCAATATTCTGTTCCGGTGTAATTGCAAAGTCATCAATCCGATTGACCACCGCAAAAGCTGCAGCCACGGAAACTCCCATCGTATTAACCAGCGCCTGGATCGCAATTTTTCCCATTTGCACGGTGGCCTGCTGCATGGCGGATGCCCATCCGTAAGCAATTGTTTTCTTCAGCAAACGTGAATCGAATACCAGCCATTTCTTACCCAGACGAAGAATCGGTACTTTTTTCTGTATATAAATAATACAGAACAGGCAGCACAGTGCCTCACTAAGCACTGTTGAAATGGCGCATCCATTGCTTCCTGCCTTTAGTACAATGACAAAAAACAGATCTCCGAATATATTCAGGACTGCACTGATAATTAAGAAATACAAAGGCGATGCACTGTCTCCCAAAGCTCTTAAGGTACTGGAAAAAAAGTTATACAAAAAGGTGAACATTAATCCCAGAAAAATAATCCGTAAATACTGCCGCGTCATATCCATAATCGATGCATCTACCTGCAGCAGATGCAGGATCGGTACAGCAAATACCACGCAAAGTAAAGTCAGAAAAAATGAAAAAACTACTCCCGACAACATGGTTGTACTGATCTGCCTGTGCAAAGTCTTATAATCCTTTGCCCCATACTGAATTCCCATGAGGATACTTGCCCCCATACATAATCCATTTAAAAACAGTATCATAAGCGTACTGATCGGATTACAGATACCAACTGCCGCCAGCGCTTCTTTCCCCACAAAATGCCCTACGATGATGCTGTCCACCGCATTATAAGTCAGCTGAAACAGATTTCCCAAAACAAGCGGCACAGTGAAATTCACAAGAATCGGCATGATTTTCCCGGTTGTCAGATCTTTTGTCATCTCATTCCTCTCCTTCGGTAAAATTTAAAATTAATTCTCTTCCGTTTTCTTTCTTTTCCTTTCAGAAACCCTTGGCACTGACTGAAGAGTAATAGATGGAATTTTTAAACCCATTATTCCCTTCAGAATCCAGGTAAATGATAACATGACCAGAACCGGAATGGCACAGGTTGTCACAAGCAGCACTGCCACGCCCTCTATAATTCTGTTTAATCCATCCTCAAAAACAGAGAGTTTTTCTGTAGCGACTTCACCTACCGCATCAATCGCATCATCAACCTTATCCTTCGCATTATTAAGAAATTCACTGAAAGAAAACTTTTTATCTTTCGTTTCTTGTGCTTCATCCTTCTTGTCTGCGTTTGCAGAGGTATCTCCCTCATCTAATAATTCTTCCGTATCTTCCAGTGTAAAATCAGCTTCATAGGACTTTGCATAGGTTTCATTTACCATATTCGTCACCCATGCACTGGTAGGAACCAGTCCCCACAAAAGAACACCCAGAATGATACTCTTGATTCCGATTCTGTAGATAAATTCTTTCCATCCGTTTTTCAAAAAGTTGCCTGCTGCCAGAAGCACGCATCCAATAGGAAATAAGATTTTAAATGCAATATACCCGGTGATAGTCAGTAAATATTTTTCAACAATGATCACTGCATAAACGATCACCATATAGCCTGCGACATCTGCCAGCTTATTCGCGATCGGAGTTGCGGCTTCTCCCGGTATTGCTGCAGCACCTGTTGCAAGAGCGGTTGCTGTTCCGGAAAGTACAAGTGCTTTTTTCTGCAATCCATTCAGCGTTTTGATAACCCAATGGTACGATTCGACAGAAGTTGCCCATTTGGAAACAACAAAAAATGATGTAAGAGCAATCCCAATGCAGATCAGCATCATGATCAGACGATTTCGCATCGGTTGCTTATAGTTTCTAACTGTGATTTCATGGCTGTCTGCCATCATAGGTTCTTTCATACTTATTTTCCTTTCATGCTATCTATTCTCGGATAAAGAAAGGATCGGATACACGCTCCCGATCCTTTCCACCTTTTCAGTTTTCTATTTGTCCAAAACCGCAACCTGAATTGTCTTTACTGCTTCCTCCATACATTTGATGTCCTCGGCACGCAACCTAATATCCAGACACTTTACAGTATCTTCCACACTGGAAGCTTTTCGCATTCCAACCAGAAGACTCATCCGGTCATACTGAGATAGTGCCCAAGCTTCTACCAGCGTTGCAAAACTGCAATGATATTCCTCACAAAGCGGTTTCCAGATTTCAAAAGCCCTGCGAAGTCCTTCTTTTTTTTCTGGATCTGTCCAAGGTATTCTGGATCGGATATCGGTTTTTGCAAATTCACGGTCCATAAAGGCAGGAGAAGTTAAAAATCCTTCCTCCAGCACACCATAGGTCTGAAATACCGTGTTATACTTTTTACACAGATCAAAATATTCTCTGCCATGGAAAGGAGAGAGAATACTGAAAAATTCCTGTACAACGGATACTTTTCCGCCGGCTTCCTGATATGCAGCCAAATCTGCGGGTTGACTGTTAGAAAGTCCATAGGTACGGATCTTTCCTTCACGAACCAGATTTTTCAATGCTCCAACAGTTTCTTCCACCGGAAAGCTGCCGCAGACATAATGTACGATAACAGAATCCAGATAATCGGTTCCCATTCTGCGCAGAGAGTCTTCCACGTCCTTTTTCACTGCTGATGCGCGGGTGTCATTGTTAACGGTATAACCGTCTCGTTCATAATGAAAATTACCGCCCTCATTTCTCCAGTTCAAAGAGCATTTGGTCTGTAAAACAAAATCATTTCTTCTGCCTTTCAGTGCCTTACCAAGCAATTCCTCACTTACTCCTGTGCCATACACCGGTGCGGTATCGATGTAATTCACGCCATGTTCATGACAAATATCAAGCAGGTGCTTCGCGTCCTCAACTGTAGAATCTCCGTCTGTCCAGACACTTCCGCCGCCAAGCCCCCAAGTACCTAATGCAACCACAGAAACATCGATGTCCGTGTTGCCAAGCTTTTGAAATTTCATTTTAATTCCTCCGTTTTTCGTTATTCTTTCCTGCTTTTTATGCAGTATCCTAACCGTACAGCGTTCCCCTCACAAGGCTGTCTATATTTAAAAAGACAATTTTGTCACATCTGTGCGTTACTTACTCTACCTATTAATATATACCACGCTCCGGAATAAGTAAAATAAAATCACTTTACCATTTCAAAAGCCACATGAATTCATCAAACCGGAATCGATTAATAACCCCAACTGATTATTTCCCAATTCTTTTTATCTTTTGTTTTCACTAAATGCCACTGCCAGTTGGTATATGTAGCATTAGGATTGACCCCACCATCTCCACCTTTTTCGTCTGTATCAAAGGTTAATAATACTACAATAAGTTCTTGATTATTTTCTTTCCAATCCATTACTTCTTAGTTATAAAATGTGAACGCATGCGTTCACTATTCCACCTCCTAGTGAGCTGTCTGTATTCTCTTATTTGTATCCAACTCCAAACCAACCTGCCAAAATCCCATATCAATCATCTTCATCTGTGGATACGGCATACCTTCAACTTCCATTTTCTCTCTAACTGGTTCAAATCGAGCAAAATTTTTTTCGTAAAAATCGACAAGCTGCATAATGGATTTCAATTTGTAATTACCAGTTGCGACCTTCTGATTTTTAATGCCCGCTATAAAATATCTATCGTATGCAGGAACGCAGCCAAGAGTGCCCATAAGTATTTTAGTGATTAGTGTAAAGGACAATTGATTTTTTAATTCTTGCTCTTTTACATAGAAGCTTTGAGCCATATATTGCATAGCTGCCTTTAATTCACCGTTTGCTCCTCCCAGTTGCTCCTGAAGCAGAACAGCATATTGTACGTTAGGGTGTTCTACTCTTACAGGGTGCATCAATCGTTTGAAATGTTTGAGCAACTTGCTTCCCCCTTTGCTTTACTTTCCGTTCTTTTTCCTGTGCCTATATTTTTGCGCATAATCTGACAATAATAATACCACAATTACAATGACCATACTGCATATGGCTACAAACCATGGAGAAGAGATAACTGTATTCATTTTATCCCATAACTGCCCTCGTTTTATCTCCGGATATACATTGTGTGCCAATACAGGACTGCTCTCCTGAAAACCTTGAAATGCCCAGTCATACAAGTTTTTTGTGTCCAACATTTCTCCATGCACATCACCAATCGGCGCACCTAACGCAACAATCATATACCGCTGTCCATTTTTCTGG
>ENA-OOXF01001326-OOXF01001326.1-human-gut-metagenome-genome-assembly--contig:-NODE-1326-length-16275-cov-4.957830_pt1 | contig 16275 bp, 15 predicted proteins | sample MGYA00241586_ERZ501341 | MGnify/ENA primary metagenome ERZ501341 (study PRJEB25962, sample SAMEA2042985) | human gut metagenome | biome: human gut; feature: human-associated habitat; material: faeces... | reverse complement strand
TGGCCGTGAACTGGGCTTGCCTGAATATCTGGTCGCCCGCCAGCCGTTCCCCGGCCCCGGCCTTGCCATCCGCATTATCGGCGATATCACCCAGGAAAAGGTTGCCATTGTACAGGATGCTGATGCAATCTGGCGCGAGGAAGTGGATAAGCTGCCCGCCGCTCAGCGCCCCAGCCAGTATTTTGCCGCGCTGACCAACATGCGCAGCGTTGGTGTTATGGGTGATGAGCGTACCTATGATTACGCCATCGCCCTGCGCGCTGTGACCACGACCGACTTTATGACCGCGGAAGTTACCCTGCTGCCCACCGAAACCATTACCACCGCAGCAAACCGCATCGTAAACGAGGTAAAGCATATCAACCGTGTTCTGTTCGACTATACCACCAAGCCGCCAGCAACGATCGAGTTTGAATAGTTGGAGCAGAGCTTCAAAGCCTTTATTTTCAAGGGTTTTGAGGCTCTTTCCTTTTAGAATTGCATTTTGATTGCATTTTTTTATTCAATGGCTCTGTGATAGATTGCTGTATGCTGATTGCTGGTGTAATCGGCAACACTGGTTGTTGCCGGAGTATAAGTGAGAACACCAGTTAATTTTTTGGCAACTTCCACGTTGGTGTTGGGATATAAATGTCCATAGGTTCCTAACGTAGTCTGTATCTTTTCATGCCCCAGACGTTCTTTAATCAATAAAGGATTTTCACCCATACTGATGAGCAGGGAAGCATGGGAATGTCTGAGTGCATGAATCTTGATACGGTGTACGCCTGCCAATCCAGCAAGTTTTTCTAATGCCCGTGGGAGGGTGTGCTTACTGGTGGGAATCCCATTGTAGCTTAGTACAAGGTCGCAACCCTTTAAAACCTTTTGCTGTACTTCCTGCCATGCTTTCAATTCTTTGATGGTATCTGTGTCAATATAGATAGTGCGAATACTGGCTTGTGTCTTTGGCTCCACAAATTTGTATTCGTCCATTGTTTTATAGTACAGCGTTTTTGTTATACTTAAAAGTCCGGTTTCAAAGTTGATGTCCGACCATTGCAGGGCTGCGGCTTCTCCGATTCTCATTCCGGTCATAAACAAGAGCCAGTATGAAATGAAAAGGTAATGTTCGTAATAATCTCCCTTGTAGAGCAGGGAAATTACCTTTTGAAATTCATCCAGTGTCCAGAAATCCACTTTTGTTTTCTTGCTCTTGATGTTTCCTATCATTCGTGATGGATTTTTCTTTGCAAGACCGAGAACAACTGCTCTGTCAAAGGCAATAGAGAGCATACCCTGTACAATACGGATATAGTTTGGACTAAATTCTTTTGCGAGTTCAAGCTGCCAGTTCTGGACGTTAATGGGTTCTATCTCATCCACCGTCATTTTGTAAAAGTATGAAAAATGCTTCTGAATGGTAGAACGGCGGTTCAGATAGGTGCTTTCCTTTACTTGTGTTTTATACCAAGGAAGATAAGTTTCCTCAATAAACTGTTGAAAAGATAGCTGCTGTTTCTTTTCTGTTAATTCTTCTGTGGATGTCAGCATAAGTTTTGAATATGCTTCTCTGGCTTCTTTTTTTGTCTTGAATCCACTTTTGTATTTCTGAATCTGTTTTCCGGTAATCGGATGAAAACCTAAGTTTGCTCTAAAATAATAAGTTCCGTTTTCTGCTTTCTTAATAGGGTCTTTTGCCATGATTTCACTCCTTACATAAATGTGCAAGAAGTACAATCAGTTCGATTTATCAGTAAAAGTAATCCCTAGCAATTCTTCCACAGCTTCTCTGGGAACCCTGTCCAGTTTGCGTGACTGATAGTAGGTATGCCCTTTTGAAATCATAAGTTTTTTTGCTTCTCTTATGATGTCTGCTGCGAATGAAGTTCCATAACCCAGTTCTATTAAGTCTTTTTTTGTTACTGTAATCATGTTCCTCCTTTCCATAGACCAGATATGGAACCCTCAATATCTGTCTATATTATATCAGATTTTGTGGCAAAAGTAATATTAAGATTGTATTTCCTGCAAATAGTTATTTGATTTTGAATGAAAAATTCTAATTCAAAATGGTATCTAAGCAAGCCGAACAGCTTTCGCTAAAGCTCATGGGAATCTCACCCCTGCATGGTTCTCATCCAGCCGTACCCTTTGCCAGCGGTGCTACATCATCACACGGACTAAGGCTGTACGGAAGTATCATTATCACGATAGAAAGGTCATGGCGGCAGCTCTGCGGTAAGCTGCTTATGGAACGCTGGCAGGAATCGCTATCCGGTATCATCCCTCCTTTGGTGGGTTACGGCGTGCCAGCCCAACGGCTCTCTTTCTATCGAAACGTATTCGGCTGCTTTATGCTGCGTTGATTAGACGCTTTCTTTTTCAAGGAACAATCCGGCTTTGTCAGCCTATTAAAATGCACTGGTGATAATGCACTTTAATAGACTGGCAAGCTCTGTCTGGGAAGCATGGGTTTGTCCACGCTTCCACAGGCGAGCGTTATTTCTAGTTTGGTTCCCTGATTTCAAAAGATAAAATCTTTGCAATCAGACGTGTTTCCATCCGGCGGCGTAGGGTTTCATCTACAACCATGTGGGTATTCCCATATTCGTCTTTCATGGGACGCATGGAACGGCTGGCAATAAAACCGCTGTAATGGCGTACAATCTGGTTGACTGCTTCAATATCGCCGTCCGCAGCCCTTACAATCACAGGAAACGGAATCATAGGGTGCTTTGCTGTCATGCTTCCTCCTCCATAAATTTTTTGATAAATTCTAATCCGGCGTGTCTTCTTCTCTGGATAGTAGAACGGTTGACTTCCAGAATTTTTGAAATTTCCGTATCGTCAAATCCAAGAAAATAATATCTCAGGATAACATCACGTTTCTTTCCATCCAGATTTTCTAATGCTTCTGCTAACAGGCTGTTTTCAATACGGACAGTAAATCCATCCATTTCAAAAGTATGGAAGTGGGATGGATAGGTGTCTTCGGAAGAAAACAGATTGACGGTGTAATCGTCCATATCACAGAACAGGGTTTCCCGTTTACACTGTCTGGACAACGCTTTGAGATAGTCTTTGCGTTCATCCTCCATAGCGACTTTACAGATATAATCAAACTGGTTCTCTATGGTTGTCTGAAATTCAGATGGCTTCATCATTGCTCACCCCCTTTCCAGCCTTGAAAGGGAGCGAGTTGATAGGAATTTCTGCTTCTTTCCCCCTTTTCGCTCTTAGTCCCGACAGGACAGGGGGTGCAGTTGCGTTTTGAAAAGAAAAATTTAAAAACTTTTTCTTCCAACTAAAAAAGCACGCAAACAGACGATATTTCTGTTTGTGTGCTTTGATAGTTCTTTCTATGTATTCTGAAAAACCACATTGAGGGTCAGAATTTTCTAGTGTAGGTAGATGGCTTTTTTTAACGGTTTACCGAATGTAGATATATTTAAGAAAATATTTTGCATAGCGGCTTCCTCCTGTAAGCCGCCGGAGCCTAAAAAAAGCTGACTTTAATACAACCTCCATATATTCTGGGAAAAAGAAAGACGGCGGCTTTTGTCAAACCGTCGTCTGGAAAGATTTATGAGATTTTGACGCAAGAAAAGTGTACTGCCAAATAACGGTTTTTTTTATTTCCGTTTCAGCAGCATAGTTTTATCTTTGATACGCATAATAGGAACTGTACAACTATACAATACGTTTTTCTATACCTGTCACTATTACAACAGGAACAGTAAAATGTACAGAGGTGGTGTATTATGCGTAAAAAAGAAGATAAATATGATTTCAGGGCGTTTGGGCTTGCCATAAAAGAAGCCCGTAAAAAACAGGGATTGACCCGTGAACAGGTGGGAGCAATGATTGAGATTGACCCACGCTATTTAACCAACATTGAGAATAAAGGGCAGCACCCAAGTTTACAGGTGCTTTACGACCTTGTATCTCTGCTGAATGTATCAGTGGATGAGTTCTTTTTATCCTCTGATAGTCTGGCAAAAAGCAGCAGACGAAGACAGCTTGAAAGCAAAATAGACAATTTCACAGACGCTGACCTTGTTATTATGGAAAGCGTTGCAGATGGTATTGTCAAATCTAAGGAAGTGGGGGAAATGTAAATCCTCCACTTTTGTTTATAATTGCAGTGATATTAGAATTGATACTCTGCAATATTTTTGAAATCATTGTTCAACACATAATATACCTTATTTTTAGCAACGGAATATATAAAAGAAACTCTGGTTGCCCAAAGTCCTTCCTGACGTACTGACCTAAGTACATCAAAGGCGTTGGAAATAGAGAAGTTTTCTCCATATCCTTGCAGTAAATCCTTTGCCTTTTCATATCTGTTATCCCCAGATAAAACATATGGATTAGTCAATTCTGGTTTTAAAATGGAGTAATTTGTTATTAAGGAATATTTTTCTTTTTCCAAGCGATACCCAATCCCCGGTTCAATAATGAGAACACGCCCATTTCTATCCGAAAACATAGCCTGCATAGTAGTGTCAGGTGCATAAGTAATTTTCTTTTTTTTCACTATTTCCAATGAATCGTCAAAAGAGAGATTGCCTTTTATAAAGTTTTCTGTCAAATCAGCTATTGTATAGCATGATTTATTACCGCAAAATTGTGCATTGTCATTTCCATGTACATACAACAATGTGCCAACATTCCCATTTCTATTGATTCCGTGAAAAGAGTGGTACTTATTATCGGACATTTTTATCCCTATAAAAAAACGGTCTTTTTCGGCAATTACAGTATGTTCCCATTCAGAAAGGTCAATATCAAAATTGAACCCAACAATGGTTTCTTTTCCATTATACACAAATCTTGTACACATATTTGTATTTCCTTTCGTAAACTAATTTTAATAGTATAAAAACTAATTACATTAGTAATTTTAAATATTATAAGACTGTTTGTCAATACAAGAGTTCATTTTTTCTAACCAAATTATTGACTTCGTTAATTTGATTACTTAAAATGAAGTAAATGATGTGTAGAAAGAGGAAAATGAATATGCGAGTTACAAAAGCCGAAGTTATAAAAACTGCTTCTGATATGGCTGATAGAAATGGACTTCATAATGTTTCTTTGAAAGCTATTGCTGAAAATTTAGGGATTCGTACCCCCTCCTTATATAATCATATAGGAAGTTTGGATGAACTTCTTAGGGAGATAGCACATAGTGGTATGCGTACTATGAATGAAAAAATGATTCGTACAGCAATCGGTAAGACAGGAGATTCAGCATTAAAATTAGTGGCAGTTGAATATCTTAATTATATGATTGAACATCCCGGTGTTTATGAAATAATTCAATGGGCTAGTTGGAATGGAACAGAGGAAACAGCAATGATTTTTAATGATTATCTATCTTTACTTAAAACACTTATTTGCTCATGTGGCTTTAATCCAGATAAGACCACTGAAATTTTGAACATGGTAACAGGTATGCTTCATGGTTATACAACTTTACAATTAAGATATGCTTTTTCTAATCCTGATAAAGTAAGAAAAGAATTATCCGAAGCAATTGACACACTACTATTGGGAGCTAATCAAAAATATAAAGACTAATGATAAATTTTAAAAAGAAATACTTTATAAGAGAAACGTGCAAATCTCAAATGAGAAATGCACGTTTCTCTATAACTATTTCACAATCTTCCAGTTTTCCCCGTTCTTTTCCAGCACAAGGTCAAACTGCGATACCTGTGTTGTCATGGTCTGGTTATCCAGATATTTCACTGCAAGGGAAGCTGTCACCTGATTTCCGTTTCGATTGTAAACTGGATTCACCAGTTCCGAGAAAATGTATTCTTTCCCCACAGGTTTCAGCACGCCCTCATTCACATAATAGGTCAGCTCCTTTGCGGTTGCCGTAGGGTACAGCTTGAAAAAGGTAGTGAGAAATTCGTTGATTTCCTCCGTGGTTATGGAATCCACCGTACCGTCACTTTGTACCGCTTTTGGCGTATAGCCGGATTTTATGGGAATGCTGGTAATGGTTGGGTTCTGGATAATCGTCAGGTTTCCAGAGCCGTCCACATAGACCGTCACCTGATAGGCGGAACGGACGGTTTTACCGGATTCTCCCTCTGTAATACGCTGTTCCACTGTATAGGTTACTTGATAATGCTGCTCTTTTTCTTCTATGATTTCCCATATCTGAAAATCGGTCAGGGCAGACGATACGGGGATGTCCTTTCGGACAGTATCTACATTCAGGGCTTGCAGCTCTCCGGTGAGATAGCCTTTTAAAGCATTTGTCCGGTTGTCAATGGAAGCGGCGGACTGTCCCCATGAATAGTAGACTTCTGCGAAATTCTCCACAAAGTTTTCTATCTTGTGGGTGTCGAGGATTTGTTCCTCAATCACTTTCGTTTCATGGACAGTGTGAATGTCTATCGCCGTGAAATTCTTATAGACGGCAAACAGGAAGCTCATTGCCAGCAGCACCCACAGGGCAATTACGGTTTTTTTGTGGGTATTGACTTTGTAAACTTTCAGTTTCTTTTCTTTCTGCTTTTTCTGGTTATCCTCTTTTCTAATCTGAATCATATCGGTTCATCCTTTCTTATTGTTTGATTCGTCCGGCTCCGGCAAGGTGCTGTTGCCAGTAGGAGCCTGTCAGGTCTGCGTAACCAATGGGATTTCCGGCATGGTACATCCGGTTATTTCCCACATACAGCCCCACATGGGTGATGTAGGTTCCGGCGTTGTAGGTGGAGTGGAAAAAGACCAAATCCCCTGCTTTTGCTTCGGACAGGGGGATGTGCTGCGTCACATTGTACTGTTCCTGTGCTGTCCGTGGCAGGGCGATTCCTGCCTTGCCATAGCACCACTGCACCAGTCCCGAACAGTCAAAGGAAGTGGAGGGGGAATCGCCCCCGTACACATACGTCCAGCCCTCATACTTTAAGGCTTCCTCCATGATAGCCTGCACCGTTTCATCATCAAACTGTGCCACGGTCAGGTATTGTGATACCAAGAGGACATAGAACATATTTCCATAGGAATACCGCCAGCCGCCGTTTTTCGCTACGGCAACAGGGTTGGTGTAGGTGACTTTCTTTCCGCCGGATTTGTCCCTTGCGAAGCTCTCTGCCAGTTCAAAGGTGTACTTTTTCCCGTGTCCTGCCACATAGTCTAGGAAACCGCCGCCGTAGTTGTAGGATTGAATCACACTGTTTAAATCACAGCCCTTTGTTTCTGCCGCTGCGAGCAGTTCCGAGAAATATTTGCAGCCCTGCTTGATGGATTCCTCTGTACTAAGGGAGTTTGGGGGAAGCCCCAGAGATTCCGAGGACTGCATAACGTCTTCCAGCGTGCCGCCGGATTCCACCTGAATGATGGCGAGCAGCACATTTAAGTATTCCTCTATGCCATATTCCCTTGCATACTTTTCCAGCATAGGTTTATGGGCGAGGACTTCCTGTGATACGCTCACGCCCCCATAAATAAGGTTTCCGCCGCTTCCTCCGTCTTCCTCATCCGAGAAGACAATCACCACCAAAAGGAGCAGGGAGAACATCATCACAAACACACCGGAACAGGCAAAGAAAAGGTGTCTTAACTTCATGGTTTCTCCCCTTTCTTTTGTTTGGCAGCCGCTTGTACTGTTTTTGTCCACTCCTTTCTGGCGGTGGTACGCCGGATGGTAAAGTTGGATTCTTTTACCACAGGGGCAGCCCGTTTTCTTTCTGGTATCACAGGAGCCGTATCATTCTGGACAGGTTTTGCCGGACGGGGAGCAGCCGGTGTGATAGTTGGAGCTGTCTTTTGTCTTTCATCTGGTTTGTCTGGGGAAGCCGGAGGGACTATCTGGCGTTCTGTCCTTACAGGCGGTGTCTGTTCATGGTGGATGGAAGCCACTTTTACTACCGGAACCGAAGCACGTTCTGCCACAGCCCCCTCATAAGAAATCTGTCCCCGTTCCCTGATGGATGGGGAAGCAGGCTGCACAGCTGGCTTTCCTGTATGAGAGGTATCTGCATGATGTTGGAAATCTTCCGGCTGCTTTGCAGTAACAGGGCGTTCATGGACAGGAGCCGCCCCTTTGGGGGATTCGGAAGCTGCCTTTTGCGGCTGTTTTGCCTGTTCCAGTTCCGCCCTGCGTTCTGCAATGGTCTGTCTGCGGCGTTCTGCCTGTGCATTTCGCTGTTCGGCTCTGGCAGTTCGGGTCTGGGTCACGCTGGAAGTAAAATCCCGTACTCCCTCTGATACCTGTGTTTTCCCGTGGTAAAGGGCGTACTTTGCATTGACAGGCAAATCCTTTGCCTGCTCCCGAAGCTGTCCGGCAGTATCGGCTATCTTATCTTTGGTATCTGCCGCCGCACCTACCGCAGAACCAGCCCGTTTCCATACGGATTCCTGTTCCGGTGCTGCCTGTCCGTCTGGTCTGCTGTGGTCTGCCTGTGTCCGTTTGGAAGAACTAGATGTTGAAGCAGTTCTCTGGTCTGAGCCAGCTTGTTTTCCTGCGTGGTATGCAGCCGTTCCAGCCCCAAGAGCCGCCACAGAACGTCCCAACTTATGCTGTAAACGGTGCATATGGGCGTGCATGAGCATACGGGGTCTTCGCATGATACGGCTCCCCATGCTTTGGGAATCCCCACTCTGTAAGGAGAACATCCCCATCAAATCCCCCAGCTTGAAATAAATTCCGGCAAAGGTCACTATCTGCAAGAACGCAGTCAGGAAGAACGGATATTCCCCAGACAGGTTGTAGAGCATGGTGGAAATGCTGAACGCTACCGTGATAATCAGGGTGATTCCGGCTCTGGTAAGGATGGTATTGAACAGTTTTGTAATGGCACGTTTGGACATCCCCTCAAAAGAGGGAACCATGCTGAGGAGAAAGCTCACAGGCAGGAACATGGCATAAATGATAAAAAGAACCTGTGAGAAAATCATTATCCCTGTGAGCAGGAATACAAAAACGGAGATACCGATATTGAACATGAACAGGAAGAAGACGGTTCCCAAGCGGTTGATGGTCTTTGTGATGGTAAGGTTGGTATTTTCTCTGTCTTCGATTTCCTCCACCACGATTTCTTCTCTGTCCTGTCCGTTGTTTTCGTCTGGACTGGTTGAAAGCAGGCGTTCCACACGGTCTGCTCCAATGCTTTCCATATCTGAATTGCCATATTGCAGCAGGAGCCACGGCTGCTTGACCTGAATGGAAAACAGGCTGTCCCGTATCAAATCCACGCTGTCTTTTCCTTGACTTTCTGAGTTTGGCAGCACAATCTTTGTACCAAGGGTCAGGCTGGCATTGCTGATGTCTGCGGAAAATTCATTGATTTTCCCGATATAATCAGGGGCATAGGCGATAAAGGCAGCGGACAACACGAACACCACCACGAAATTCACAACGGCATGGATGGCTTTTGTGGTTTCCCGTTTGATAAGCCCTGTGTAGGCAACGTAAATCCCCACCACCAGAATGAGAATCAACAGGAACCCGATATAAAATCCCTCCGAGGACAAGCCGCTATTGGTAACGCCTGCAAGGGTCTGCATATTTTTCCCAATGGAATCCGCCGTAGAGGAAATGAAGTCCAGCGAGTAGGCTTCCTGAATCAGATACCCTGTAGCGTTGGAAAGGTACAGGCTGATTGTCCAGATAAAATTTGTGATGGCATACAACCCGTACATCACCTGTTTTCCGATGCCGTCCAGCCAGTTCCACGGGAGCCAGTCCCATCCGCTGTCCACATAAAAATCAAGCTGGTAGTTGTCCAGAGGATATTTGCTGTATTCGTTGGCAACGTCCACCGTATCATCCACCAGTCCGGCAGCGTGGGCGGCTGTGCCGAAGACTGCAAGCAGCAGGAGGATGAGCAGGAGTGCCAGAAGCATTTTTCCTGCTATACTCCCGATTTTTTTAAAAGAGTTTTGTCCCTTTGTCCGGCAAGGGACAAGAGCTGTCCCCTGCTGGATAGGCTTTCTTATCTTCATTCCTCCACCTCTTTTCTTACGGGCGGTCTGGTATCAAAGGCATGGAACAGGTCTTCAAAGATAGGATGGAACTGTATCACGCCCACACGCCCGTACAAATCACTGATGAGGCACTGTCCGTTTTCCAAGTCACGGAGCCGCTTCTGGTTGTTTTCATCTTCGGAATCCACCCCGAAAAAGGCGAGGGTCTTCTTGATTTCGTTGATGTCTGTGGAACGGAATGCAAATTTCAAGCCCAGATTGTTTTTCAGCTTTTCATCCAGCAAATCGTCCGTGTTCTGGGTGACAAAGTAAACGCCTGCGTTCATGGCACGTCCGGCACGAACCAGCTTCATGGAGAGGGTCTTGCCCTGTGCCACCTGTAAGAAGCTCCATGCTTCATCCAAATCCACAATCTTGAACACGCTGCGGTCGGTGTGGATGAAGTCGAGGGCAAAGGTGCTGATTACAATGAGCATTGCCACGGAAAGCAGCTCCATTGTGGTGTATTCTTCAAATGAGGTTTCCTTATCCGGCAGCACCAAATCCGCTACCTGAATGATATTGAGCTGCTTTTCAAGGCTGATGGACTGTGTGACATCCCCATCCGAAAAGAGCAGGTGTGCAAAGTCATAGTCCGTAAAGGATTCGATATGGTCGGCTATGCTGGTGCTGATGGTGGTTCCCTCCGCCCGTAGTTCTTCAATCACCTTGAAAAGCCCCCGTTCCTCACTGTTTGTTACCGCACGAATAGCTTTCCGAAGAACAGGGAACTTCTCCCCGTCACGGCTGGAAATGCCGGTTAAAAAGGTCAGGATGTCGATTGCCAGTGATTCGGAATCCTTTGGGTTCTCCATAATCACATAGGGGTCGAGCAAGCCCCTGTTCTGTTCCTCTGAGGTCAGGTTTACGATATTGATTTCATGGGCGATTTCTGGCAGGGTTTCTTTCCAGCGTCCCCGTTCCGCTTTCGGGTCAACAATGAGTGCCTGTGCCCCAAATAATACGGAATAATAGACTATCATGTTGTTGCTGAATGATTTTCCACCGCCGAGGGAGCCGACAAAAGCGGCAGCAAGGGCGTTGGTGACGGAGCCTTTTACCCCTTGACTGGCAAGGGCAGGCTTTAAGTACACGTTTCTTCCTGTATCAAGGCTGTACCCGATATAAATACCCTCCGTTTCCCCCAACATCTGGGTTGCCCCGAAGCCAAGACCAGCAAGGAAGTCGCTGGTGACATACTGGATGTAATCGTTCAGATACCGTTTGCTGGCAGGGAGAAATTCCCCATGCAGCCCCAGCATATCCCCAAAGGGGCGAACCAGCTTCACGTTCAAATCGTCATAAAAATCTTTCACCTCATTACAGCGGCGTTTCAGTTCTTCCAAGTCGGGAGCCGTCACACGCACCACATAGGACAGCTTATACATGGATTCCTTGCTCTGGTCTAAGGTGGATTCCAGCTCATTCACGCTGTCTAAAGCATCCACCACGTTTGTACTGGTTTCGCTGTCATTCTGCCATGCGTGGCTGTCCAAATCTTTCAGCTCTTTTTTCTTGTTCCGCACCGTAGAGAGGGCTTTCCGGTTTGTGACAATCTCCACATTCATAGAGGTATCAATGGGAAAGGTAAATTGCTGCTGCTGATAGTAAAAGATTTCCGAGGATGGGAAGTCCAGTTCCCCCACAATGCTGTTGATAGTAAAGTAGGCGGCATAAACTGTCCCGTCTTCCTGTTCGATTTTCAGATACCGCTGGTTTTCCTCTATCAGACAACGGGTGGGTTTAATGAGGTCATAGTATTTCACCAGCGTTTCCTCCTGAAACCGTTTTTTCGGAAGATAATACTCATAATCTTCGTAGGCGGTTCCGGTCTGCCCGTATAAATGTTCAATCAGATAGCCGAAATCGTCCTTATCAAGCCGCCGTACTTTGAAACGGCGTGAGATTTTATTTTCCAGTAGTTTTTCCATCTTCTGAAACCGCCAGATTTCTTCATTGCTCATGGAAACAAAATCCCCCATGAGCTTGTGGTTGACTTCATGGAGGAAGTCGGAAACAGCAGTCTTTGCTTCCCTGCGGAACTGTTTCATGGTGACTTCCTGCTCATTGACAAGCAGCTTAAAGCCGATAAAAAAGCGGTAGTCCACCTGATTTTCCCCTATCATGGAAATCAGGGCTTCGGTCTGTGCGTCAATCTTTGCACAGGCAACGTCTTTTAACTTGCCTGTCACTTCCTGTTTGGAGCGTTCCTGTGCCGCCCGTATGCTGGATTCCGTGCTGATTTGCAGGGCGTGAATCTTCCCGTCCCTGTTCTGGGCGATAAGCTGCCGGAACGAATCGTGTACCTGATACTTCTGTTCAGGGCTTAAAAAGGAATAGTTGTAGGGAAGCAGCTCATAGTAAGCAAAGCACTCCCCGTCATGGTTGAACACAAGGTTATTTTCGATATACTTAATCGGATATGCCATAAATATCACTCCTTACTGCCGTGATGGGCTGTGCCGGATATTCCTTTTCCAGCTTCACGGGCTTTCCTGCATACGTTAGTTTCGGGCGTACCAGATATGCCAGTACGGATTTCAGGAAGCCGTAAGGCTTCTTCCCGTCAAAAGTCTTCTGGCACATGAACCAAGTGAGGGCAAAGGGTACGCCGAAATATTTTAAAAATGCCCCGTCAATGAACGAAAGAGGAGGGAGGTTCCCCAAGAGCATAACTGCAAATACCGATACCACGAACCACGCCATCTGTGTGAACGTGATGGGGAATGGCAGCTTAAAATCATTGATGGAATAGAGTACCTTTTCCACCGACCAGATACTGGTATAGCTTCGTATTTTCTTCATGTTGTCCGTCCTTTCTAAAAGATGGGGCAGCAAAAGCCGCCCCTGAAATAAAAAAGCCGCCTGTACTTCCAAAAAGAGATACAGACGGGTCTATCGTATGATTTCATATACGCCGTGGTTCGTGACAATAAAGGTTCCCTCCAATTCCATGTCACGCCCATAGGCTGCATAGTCGATATAGTTTTGTAAGTGTGCCGGAAGTTCGCCAAGCTGTCCGCTTTCTTCCAGATAGTAGCGAGCCACATCCGCCATATCGTCACAGCCAGAATGACAGATAATATCGTCTTCATGCTCACAGAGTTCTTCGATACTGCCAAAGTAGGATTGCAGCTCTGATAGTTCCTCCTGAATGTACTCCGGTAAGTCCTCCACCATTTCACACAGGCGGTTGACTTCCTCAATGGGGGTATATTCGTCAATCTCAAAGGGCAGCTCATAATCATGGATGGCGTATTCCTCATATTCATCATTCAAACCGATACGTTCTTTGACTTCCTCAAAGTCCACAGGCGGCGCGAACCATGCCCCTACCAGTTCGCCCTCATTGTATTTGCCTAAGTTGGCAATGTAAATCCGCATTTCTTCCAAGTTCCTCCACCTCCTTTTAGCGGTAATAAAAGATACCATTGTCTGTAAACAGGTAGTTTTCGCTGGTTTCCAGTTCCCGACCAATGGCAGCGTAGTCGATATGGTTCAACAGGTCTGGATGTACTTCTCCAAATAGCTGTACCTCCTGCACCAGATAACGGGCGAGGGATTCCCCGTCCTGCACCGGATAGCAGCGTATCTGGTCTTTGTGGTCGATAAATTCCGTAAAGCTGGGAAACCACCGCTTTTGTACCACATCCATTTCATAATAGAGGGGCGTTCCCTGCATTTCCTGTACCATCCGGCAAAGGGCGTTGATTTCCCAGAGCCTTGTGTTGCCTTCCAATGGAAAGGGCAGCTCATAGTCTTCAATTTCGATTTCTTCCTCACTCTGAACCCCAAGACGTTCCCTGATTTCTTCAAAATCCACAGGGCAGGAAAACCATGCTCCAGGATATTCCTCAAAATCTTCATGGTAAAACCGTGTGGTGTTCAGGATGTAGATTCTCATTTTCTCAATCAGTATCACGTCCTTTCTTAGAACAAAAAATGGCAACTAACTTTGTTTGTCAGTTGCCATTTTTCTAATAAAATATTCGCTTTAATTCTTCATCACTATTGATTTTTTTAATTACCCAAGGTTGTAAAAAATAATTGATTTGTGGGTCTAACATACTTACTAAATGAGTTTGTCCGGCAGGGGTTAATATTTGTAAATGTTGAAGTTCTATTACTAATCCATTGTTCATGGGTAATGGCAGGGTGTGAGTTGGTTCACGTAAAAACTCCCGAATGATTGTCACCTGCTCTGGTGTCATATTTTTCAAATATTTAATCTGAGCAGTTCCTAATCTCTTAGAAGCATACTTGTCATAAAAGAAATGAAAAATTTTAGATAGTAATAAAACGATTAGTAAAGCTGTGGAAATCACAAAAACAATGCCTATTGTAAAACCATATTTTTCTCGAAAATTTATAATATAAAACTTTTGGGCTAACTTTTGAGGCAATAATAATAATGTACCACTGGCAATAGATAAAGCTCCTAAAATGTTCGGCGGTAATTTCAAAAAATCAATAAAATCTTTCATACATTTCCTCCACTTTCAATTACTATTAAAGAAATTATACCACCATTCTTAGTTTATCTCAATTATCATACACTATCATATTACATCTTCTTTCTTTTGGGGAGTTACGCTCCCCAAGCCCCTAGTGGACTTCCGCCATGAAGCAATCAGAGCTTGCTCCATAACGGAAGTGTAAAATGGATTCCCTATGCTCCGATAATCTTATTGAACAGTTCCAGTAAGATGTCCTTTACACCGTCCGCATTGAAGACCAGACCGACCGCTACAAGGGACACCACCAGAAAACCGATAAGTTTGGAAAATTCCCTCTTAAATCCGAGGTACAGTCCAATCACCACGATTGCCAGCAGCACAAGGGACTGGGCGTTGGATAAAAACCAGTTGTAAAGATTCTGTCCGAAATTCATAAAAGCTCCTTTCTTTCCTGTAAGAGTTCTTAGGTTCTAAAATTGCCGCCGTTAAAGCACCACCTCCTTTGCAGCGGCGGCTTGCTGCTTCAGGATTTTTTCGTGCTTTTCCGTCAGCCTTGCATGGGTGATGATGTCATGGACAATCTGGGTGTGGTTCATCTTATCCAGACGGAGAGCCAGCTTTAACGTGGGGGCTACCTGATGGGAGAGCCAGTGCAGGGTGCGTTCAAAGGAATAGGGTTCCGGTTTGGTTGTCAGTTTCAGACTTCCCCTGTGTTCCCCTATAAACCACGCCCATTCCTCATTGATACGCCAGTCAGAACGGGGCTTCGTATCGTCCCTGTCCACGAACCGGACATAGCGGTTGATGATTTGAAAGGCTGTCCGTTCTGGATTGTCATGTTCTAACAGGTCACGGATGGCGTAAAAGGCACGCTCATTTTTCAGCCGGATTTCAAAACGATTCTTTACCTCTGCGTCCGCAATGGGAATATCATGCTTTTTGTGCTGCTCATAGTCTTTTTCGTAAATGCAGAAGTACACCTCACTCTGGAGGGAGCCGATATACAGGGTGTTCCCCATACATTCTTTTTCCTCACGCCGTACCAGTTCGCCGCTGCGGTAGCTTTTGAAGCTGCGGAAGACCGAGATACATTCCTCATTCCGGCACTTCTCTGTCAGATGGGGAATGTTCAGGATTCCCGTTTTGTCATTGATGGCAAGGTCAAGCCGCTTCATCACGCCGTCCTCCATGAGAACATCCATAAAAAACTCATACCAGCTCCGTTCCTGTGCCAGCAGATAGCTTTCAAACTGGCGGCAGCCACGCCCTTTCAGTTCCAGCAGCACCCCTTTTTCCAGTTCCGGCGATACCAGAACGAAAATATCACCCAGATAGTAATGCTCCGTGTACGAGTAGAAGCCGTAGTCTTCATGGATAAAGTAGGGCAGCTTTAGCCGCAGCACATCTTCCACGATATGCTTTACATCCGTAGTGGGGAAGCGAATCCGCACATAGTCAAAGAGCATTTCAAGGGGAGCGTCTGGATTGAAGCGTTCCAGAGCTTCCGTGATGGCTTCCTGTAATGCTTCGGATGGATGAGCCTTGCCCGTTTCAATATCGCTCAGATACGGACGGGTAATTCCGGCAGCTAAGGCAAGTTTCTGTTGTGAGATACCGTAACTTTCCCGTTTCTCTTTAATGTCCCGTACCCATGTTTCTTCATTCAGTGAAAATCCCTCCTGTCTAAAAAAGCGTATGTCAACTTTCAGAGCCTTGTTGACACACGCCGGATATGGGAAAATCCCTTGTGTACCGTGGGATTCTGCCCTGTTGTTTGGTTGTTGCCTGTCGATTTGTACCCCTCTGTTAGATACGAGGGGTTCCTGCTGGCGTGCCTTGCGGCACA
>ENA-OOXF01001312-OOXF01001312.1-human-gut-metagenome-genome-assembly--contig:-NODE-1312-length-16349-cov-2.023690_pt1 | contig 16349 bp, 7 predicted proteins | sample MGYA00241586_ERZ501341 | MGnify/ENA primary metagenome ERZ501341 (study PRJEB25962, sample SAMEA2042985) | human gut metagenome | biome: human gut; feature: human-associated habitat; material: faeces... | reverse complement strand
TAATAGATGAAGGAAAAAAATGTTTAGATATTTATGGAATAGAAAGATATCCATGTACTATATTTGTAGATGAATATGGAGATATAAGAGAGAAAGTTGGAAGTAAAGAAAAATCAGGAAAATTAACAAAAGAAGAGATTATAAAAAAATTGGAAGAATATTAAAGAACTTTAATAGATTAAGACACAATCAATTAGCGAAAATAATAAAGAAACAATGTATATAAATTACAAAAACAATAATAAAGAATAAGTTATATAAATTAATGAAATGGGAGAAATAGTGAAGTAAAATATTTTATTTTTAGATTAGTATAAAATTAACAGAATATCAAAAATAAAAAAGGTTAATAGTTTTATATTTATTATACTATTAACCTTTTTTGTAATATAGTAATAAAATTGTAATTAAAATTTAATAAAAAAGGCAAAACGACCTTCCGTAAATATAAAAATTGTATGTATAAAATAAGAATATATTACATATTGAAATGTAAGCGAAAAATGCTACAATAAGATATAATTATAAAAATAGGGAAAATATGCAAAAAACATTATGAAATAATGCTAAAACCATTGAAAACAAAGCAAAAATGGGTTATAATAAAGTATGAGATATTATGTTTAGGAGGTCACTATGGGAAAAGTAATAACAAAAGTAACATCAGCAATAATAACCACAATACTAGTATTTTCTAATTTATTAGTACTTGGTGGAGAAGTTATAGCTTATGGAGGAGAATTAGAAGAGCAGAATACAAAAACAAACAATTCAAAAGTAGAATTTAATAGCTACTTTGATGATGGTGTACATGGAAAAGAATATAAAACTACAGAAGAAGGAAAGATATATTTAAATCTTAAAGTAAAAGAAGAAGGGTATTTAAAAGATATTGTAGTTAATTTTTCAAACGCAAACTTTATAATAGATAGTGACAAGATTAAATCTGAGTACGTCCAAAAAGTTAATGATAATAAAGATACAATAACTTTAAATTCAATAAATAAAGGTGAGGAAGTAACTATAGAGGTGCCAATTAAAATTCTAAATGAAGAAAATGTAAAGGCAGATAATTTCTCTAAAGTTACTGATGTTATTTTAACAGCTAATTATATAGATATAAATGGAAATACAAAAGCTGTAACAAAAACAATTAAAACTCAAGTTGAATGGAATGGAACAGCAGAAATAGAAAATACGACACAACTATCAAAATATATTCCATACAATGTTGGAGAAGAATATGGTGTAATATTCCAATCATTAATTTCTAATAAAGTAAAAGATAATTCAATGCCAGTAAAAGAACAAATAACTACAGTAGAAGTTCCATTAATAAACGAAGCTAAACCAGAAGAGGTTAAAGTTACAGTAAATAATACAAATGCTACAAATGGAAAAGAAAATGGTGCAGAATTTAATCAAGATAATTATACATATAACAAAGAAAATGGAAAATTAGAAATAAAATTAACAAATAATCCTAATGATCAAAATAATATTAGTTGGAAAAAGAATTCAGTAGATGAAATTTTAGTAAACTTCATTTATAAAGGTAAAGAAATTTATGATTATGTTTTAAGTAATGAAGTAAAAGGAACATTAAAATTAAATGTAAAAATGAGTTTATACAATAATGTAGAGACTAATATAAATAAAGATTTTGCATATGACTATACACTAAAAGACAAAATTGGAAATATTAATACAGTTTCAATCTCATCAAATGAGAAAATAAGTAAAGGTTATATATATGCAAATTATGATAAAAAAGATGGATTGAACGAAACAATTTATAATGAAAATTATATAATAGATATTGCTTATGCAGGTATAGAAAATGAATTGGAACTAAATCAAGCAATAGATAAATTTGAAATTCATGATGAAAAAAACATAAGTACTACAGTAGGAGGAACAAATTATACATATAATAAAAAAATAAAAGTTGCCGAAGATATTTTTAAGAAAATGTTAGGCGAAGATGGAAAGATAGAAGTATTTAAAACAGATAAAACAAAAATAGGAGAAATAAATAAAGATACAGAAAAAGATAATACAGGAAAATATATTTTAGATATTTCTAAAGAAGATGTAAACCAAGTCACTATTAAAACATCTAAACCTATTATAGAAGGAAAAATAGAAATCGAAATAGAAAAAGCAATAAAGGGAAAATTAGATTACTCAAAATCACAAATAAGAGAAGTTTCAAATTTGTCAAGTGAAGTAACATTAAAAACAAGCACAGAAGAAGTTAGCGGTAATATAAAAATTAAAATGGAAGAACCTGTATCAAAAGCAAAATTAACTATAAATAAATCAGACCTATCTACATTAGTAAAAAATGAAAATGTAGAAATTAGAGCTTTATTAGATACATCAAATGTATACAATGCATTATATAAAAATCCAGTAATAGAAATTGAATTACCAGAATATATGGAAACAATAGAAATAAAAAGTAGTAAGTTACTATTTGAAGATGAATTAAAATATAAAAAAGCAGAATTAATAGAAAGAAATGGCAAAAAAGTAATAAGAATAGAATTTGAGGGAACTCAAACAAAATACAATACAAAAAATTCAGAAATACAAGGAGCAACAATAGTAATAAGTGCTGATGTTACTTTAAATAGATTAACACCAAGAAAAAATGAACAAATAGTTATGTATTATACAAATGAAAATACAGATTTGTATGAAACAAGTAATATTACACCAGAAAGAGCAAATATAAACAATGAAACTAATTCTGTTGTAAGAGCAAAAGCAAATTCTAATGCACAAGAAATAAAAGGAATGGTAAAAACAGATGTAAATTTTGTAGTTCCAACAGGTGTTATGGTATCAGCAGGAATTGACAATTATAAAGAAGGAGCATCAGGAATACTATCAATTACAGATGAGTCTCTAGATGTAGAAATAGCACCATTTGCTAACAAAAGAATAGCAACGGTTAAAGGAACATTAACAAATAATAATACAAATCCAATTAGTAATGTATGTATATTAGGAAGATTTCCTTCACAAGGAAACAAAAAAATAGACTCAACAGACGATTTAGGAAATACAACAACATTTAGTGTATCAAAAGCAATTTCAGTTTTAGGTATGGATACATCTAAAATAGAAGTTTATTATTCTGAGAAAACAGATGCAAATAAAGATTTAAAAGATACATCAAATGGATGGACAACTTCTCCAACAGATTTAACCAAAGCAAAATCATATTTAATAGTATTAAAAGATAAAATAGAAGCAACAGGAACAATCGAATTTAACTATGAAATAGAGTTACCAAATAATATTGGTTACAACAAAAATGCAGCAACAATGTACAAAACATATTATACAAATGAAGCCTCAGAAGCAACAATGGCTGAAAGTAAACAAGCACCAATATTAAATTTAACAACAGGAAAAGGACCTGAATTAGAAATAAAACTTTCATCAAGTGCATCAACAGATGGAAGAGTGTTTAATGGACAATATGTAAGACTTTATGTTGAAGTTAAAAATACTGGAGATTTAGATGCAGTAAATGCTAAGTTAACAGTAGATGTACCAGAACAAGCATATTTTGTAACTTTTGATGAAGGTGCAAATGTATATGACGAAACAAATAAAACTAGTGATACTATAGACATTGGAACAATAAAAGCAGGAAGTACAGCAAAAGCAATATTTGAGGTTAGAACAAATAGAGAGACAAATATACCAGATGTTGGATATCCAGAAGAAACAATAATGAATGTAATAGCTAAAATTTCTGCAGATAATATAGAAGGCGAAATAAAATCAGAAGAGTATAAGTTTAAAGTAGAAGAAATAGGAAAATATGAATTTATAAATGCACCTAATACACAAGAAAATAGAACATATTTAAATGGTGAAACAGTAAATTACGAAGTTAAATTTCATAATAAAACAATGGATACAATAAAAAATGCTACTTTAACTATACCAATGCCAACTAGTGCAAAAGTAGAACAAGTAACAGTAAAAATAGGAGACACTGTAAAAACAGATGGAATAAATACTCAAACAGATAAAATAGTAATTACATTAGGTGACTTAGAAACAAATGCTAAAGTAAATGTAAATGTAAAATATATTTTAGGGGCAAATACTCCAAATGAATTTTCTACCAAAGCAAGTATAGATAGTGACTTAGGATTTACTTTATATTCAAATGAGAGATGGATACATTTTGGAAATGTAGGAATGAAAGTAGAACAAGTAAAACCAGCAGAACAATATGTTAAAGAAAGAGAAGCTTTTAGATATGTATTTAGAATAACAGCAAATGGAGGTACAAATATATATAATGCAACAATAGTTGATACTTTAGCACCAGAAGTATATTATAATTCAGCAACAGCAGTAATTAAAAATTATAATAATTCAGGCGAAGACATGATAGTAGCTGCTGAAATAAAAAGCGAAGATTTGAGAAAGACGAAGATGGAAAAGTAACAGTAAAAATTCCAGAAATATTTAAAGGCGAGACAGCAGAGGTATATATATATGTAACAGGTGAGCTAGAAAATCCAGATGATGATGGAAAAGCAATTATAAATAAAGCGATAGCATATGCAGATGGAGTAAATGAGACAACAGTAAACGAAGTAACCCATTATTTAGAATATAAACCAACCGCAGAAGAAGAAATAGAAACACAAAAAAATGGATATAAAATATCTGGAGTAGCATGGGTAGATAGCAACAAGGATGGAGAAAGACAAGATGATGAATCAAAATTACCAGATGTAAAAGTAATGCTTTTATATAAAGAAAATAACCAAGTAGTAACAGACTCTAAGACAGGAGAAAGAAAAATTGCAACTACAGATAATAATGGAAAGTATGAATTTACAGGATTACAACCAAACAATTACTTAGTAGTATTCGTATACGATAATTCAAGATATACGATAACAACATATCAAAAAAATGGAGTACCTACAACATCAAACTCAGATGCAATTAATATGGAAGTAGTACTAGATGGAAATAAAACTAATGTAGGAATGACAGATACAATTAAAGTTGTAGATAAAAATATTAGATATATTGATATAGGAGTATATGGAGAAGAAAAATTTGACTTAAAATTGGACAAATTCATAACTAAAATAACATTAACAACTCCAACAATAGGTACAAGTCAAACAGATTATGATAATGAAACATTTACTAAAGTAGAAATTTTAAGACAAAATGCAGGAAAGAGTAATATAGTAGTAGAATACAAAATAGTAGTAACAAATGAAGGTGCGATACCTGGATATGCAAATAAAATAATAGACTATTTACCAGAAGATGTGACATTTAGTTCAGAAGTAAACCCAGACTGGTATATATCAAAAAATGGAGATACAATATATTCTTCAAGTCTTGCAAATAAAAAGATAAATCCAGGTGAAAGTAAAGAAATTAAATTAGTATTAACTAAAAAATTAACACCTGAAAGTTTAGGAAGTATAATGAGTAACACTTCAGAAATATATGAGGCAACAAATGATGCAGGATTACAAGATATTGACTCAGAACCTGCAAATAAGTTAGAGTCAGAAGATGACTTTGGACAAGCCGATATTGTATTATCAGTAGTTACTGGTAAGATAGTAGGATATTCAATAATAATTGTTATAGCATTAGGAATAGTTGTAACAGGAATTATTATAATTAAAAAGAAAGTTTTAAGTAAAAAATAGGAAGAAAGGAGGATAAAAATGAAAAAGCTAATAAAATATATACTTATTTCTATTATGTTAGTTTGCACATCAGTAGTTATGAGTATAGTATTAACTTCACAACTAGAAACACCAGAAGTAGCATCTACAGATATAAAAGGAGCAGATAGCGAAGTAATAAATCCAGGAGAAACTACAAGTGGTACAACAGGTGATGCAGTAGAGGACCATGTTATAGAAGATGCAGGTGATATATATGTTGTAGAAGAGCCTTCAATGGGTGATGGAGTATGGAGACCTATATCTAATGAAGGTAAAGAGCAAGAGATATACTGTATTGAACCTGGTGTAACAATTAAAATTTCTGGGTTAACTAAAGAAGATGTTGAGGAATATGATGGGCAAGAATGTGACAGAGGTTGTGGACAATGTGCAAGTTGGGGAGATGCAAAATTTTCTAGTGGCAAATATGCTGGAAGACCAAAATTTAGTAATCCATACTATTATTGCCAAGGTAACCATGTTACAGAAGAAAGTGTAGAAGTAAATGGAAAACGTGTAAATAATACATATGATATAGCATATATAGTATCTTTTTATCCAGCAAAAATAGCAGGACAAGGTATGGCAGAGATGGACCCAGATTCTTGGTCAGGTGGTAAACAATATGCTGTTTGGAAATCAAATTTATCAAGAATTCCTTTACAAAATAGACATGTATATCAACAGTATGTATCAGAAGGCGAAATGATACTTAAACAATCAATAGTATATCAAAAAATGCAAGAAGACATACATGGAACAAGTTATACAGATCCAACATATGGTACAACACATGAAAAAGAAGCTGGAAAGATGTCTGTTGAACCAACAGAAGAAGAATTAAAAGAAATGCAAGCTAATATTAAAGTTGATTCAGATAATGAAAAACAACTACATAAAATAGGACCATTTAAGTTAAATTATGTATATGGTTGGAAATCAGAAATGGCAAGTAAACCAGGTGCAAGTGGATATTATCCTGTTTCACAATATGCAATGAGTGGTATTTCAGATATGTATTTATTGACAGAAAGTGGTGAAAGAATAGATATAGCAGCATTTATTAGACCTAATGTAAAAGAGCTTTTACCAAATCAAGGAGAGCCTCCTAGAGAAGGTAAAGCTGTAGGTAGTAGTTATGATGCTCCAAAATTTTGGGATTACCAATCGCCAGATGGAAAGAAAAACCCTAATATGGTTGACTATTGGTGCTATAACCAATGGAGAAACTATCCAGCACCAAATGAAGAATTTTATGTAGAAATAGATTATGATAAAGAATTACCAGCAGCATTAAAACTACATGTAGAATATAGTTATTTAAATATTCACTTCTTAGCTTGTCAAAGGGATGGTGTATCATATGTAGTAAATGATAACCCTCACGACCATAGTGTACACCCACATGAACACTGCTGTGGAAGTGATGAAGATGGATGTTACTGTTGGTATGACCATTATGGATGTTATTTTACATTATATATAGACAAAGAACATCGTCAAGGATTAACATATTTGGACTATTATAGAGAAATTATTAAAGAGGATTTTGAAATTCCATTCTATGTAACAACCACAATGAAAATGGGAGGATTTGTATTTGAAGATTCTCCACAAACAAAAGACGAAGTTGCTAATGGAGTTATGGATGGAACAGAACATAAACTACCAAATATTCAAGTATCATTATATCAAGCAGATGAAAAAGGAAATATTGTATTAGATAAAGATGGAAATGGAAAATTAGCAAAACTTAAAACATTACAAGAAGAATTTCCAGGGCTAAGTGAACAACAAATAATAGATCAAGCATTTAATGGTGATAGAGAAGCTTATGAGAATGACTATAAGAGAAGAATAAATCCAACATTAACAGATGAAAATGGATACTATGAATTTAGAGGGCTTACATTAAACAGAAAATATGTCGTTAAATTTACATATAATGGACAAGATTATATGCCAACAGAATATCTAACCAAATTGGATGATTATTCATATGCTTCTGTAGAAGAAATGACAAAACAAGATGCATATGATACTCCAAGTAATCCAGAAGATATGAGGCAAAGATGGAGAGAAACATCGAAAGGATTAGAGAAAAAATCTGAAAGAGACAGATATACAGAGAGATTTAAAGAAATAGGTTCATATCCAAAAAATTATCCTTCAACAAATTCGCTTAAAGAAGTAGGAGAGTATAACGAAGCATTTTCAATATATGAATTATTAGGATTTGAATTACAAAAAGATGGAAAATACGAACAAGTTGGAACAAGATTAGTAGACAGTTTCTTAACAATAGAAGATGGAAAGATAGTAGATAGAAGTGTAACTGTAAATGACGATGGAGTTGTAACTGTAAATCCAGATGAAAAAATTGAAGAAGGATTGATAAGCCAAAAAATTAAAGAATATATAGAGAAAAATCATAAATATCCTGAAAATTTAAAAGATGATATATATAATGACATAGTTAATATAGTTGGAGGAGATAAAGATTTAACTTGGAGAATGCTACAATTTATAGAAGATTGCAAAATAAATTCTTACACAATAAATAATATAGAAGATGATTCAAGTTATGACTTATATCCAGTATATGATGAATTTACAACATATGTATCAAGTGGTAACAAATATCCAGAAAACAGTTATTCAGATGGAACATTTGATGAGAATGCTTCTACATATGAAGATCATACACAATTAACTGGAGGTACAGGAGAATATAAATACATAAAATTTGAAGTTATAAATGGAGTTACACAAAAAGTTGAAACAACAGCTTCAGATCCAGATGCAATAAAAGAACCTATTGAAAAATATAAGAATATTACATATAAAAATATTTATCCAGGTCAATTGTATGTAAATCAAGGATTATGGAGAAGACAAGAAGTTGATTTAGCATTAGAGAAAGACATTTACAAGGCAACAGTTAAAATTAATGGCAAAACAGAAGTATATGACTATGACAGCTATGGGCATGGTGTAATTACACCATCTGAGATATCTTCTTTAAAGAAAGAATATACACATAATGGAGTATTTGACGAAGCAGGATTTAAAGAAGCATTAAATAAATTGTTTACAGATACTGCTAGAGAACGTTGGGACATCCACTTAAGAATGGCAGATTATGCAAACTACTATGAACCTGTACATAATAGAGCAATATATAGAGCAGACTATGAATATGTATCACAACCTGGTAGAACAGGTGCACCATTAGATGTATATATTACTTATAAAATTTCTGTTAAAAACCAATCACAAACAATTCTAGGTCAAGTGTTAGAAGTTGTAGATTACTATGATGAAGATTTTGAATACATGGAAGACTTATCTTGGGTAACATATGAAGATGGAATTATAGGAGATAAAGACAAAGCAGAAAATACAGGTGATGATAAGGGGGCTAACTATATAAGTTCAGAAGATTATTACAATATGATGGATAATATAGAAAATGGAGCCACAGCAGATGAAATAAAAAATGCAAAAGATATAAAATCATCTAACCGTACAAAATATGACAGAGATACAGAAAGCGATATAACAGAAAGAACAATAACAGATGGTAATACTGGATTAAGAGCTAATTATGATGCAGTATATGTAAAAGGATTAGAAGATAAGAAATTAGCTGCAGGAGAAAAAGCATATATTTATTTAACATTTAAGATAAAGACAGATGGAAGCGGAAAAGTAATAATTAATGAAAGCAAAAATGATGATGACGAAGACAAAATGAACTTTGCAGAAATTAATGGTTACACAACTTTCTATAAAGACAATACATTATTACCAAACTACGGAACTGTAGGTTCAAATGATCCAGCAGGACTAGTAGACATAGATTCTAAACCAGGTAACTTAGAAGCAGATGATTTAGAAGAAGAAAGATATGAAAGTAACTTCGAAGATGACACAGACAGAGCAAAAGCTTTACATATTTATGTAGATGATGAAGCGGAAAGAAAATTAAATGGTGTAGTTTGGGAAGACCAAAGAAATGTAACAGTAGATGGAGCAACTATAGGTGATGGTATAAGACAGAAAAATGAAAATACTGTAAATAATATTTGGGTAGAACTTTATGAAATAGAATTAGACAATAAAGGAAACCCAATAAAAGAAGCAGATGGAAGTTATAAACTAAAAGACGGAGTAGTTCAAATTTATGAAGGTGGAAAATGGACATCAGCAAATGAAAATACAACAGGAAAAGGAAATTACGAATTCACAGGATTTATACCAGGTGACTATATAGTAAGATTTAACTACGGTAATGAACATAATGCAACATATAATGGTCAAGATTTTAAATCTACAACATATCAAGTAGGAATTGACCAAAGCGGAAAAACAGATGCATATACGGACACAAATAAAGAAGGAAGATATGACGGCTATAGAGATGTAGAAAAACAAAATGAAACTGGACTATATGGATATGATATAGCTAAAGCAGATCAAGATGAAAACAACTATTCAGATGCAAAAGATATTTGGTCAAGAAGAGAACAAATAAACAATTATAGTAACAACAATGGAAAAGGTGTAACAAATGAATTAGCATATACATTATCTCAACATACAACACCAAATCCAAATACTGAAATGAAAGCCGAGACTGGTGCAATTGTTGCAGAAGTTGAGTATAACAGACAGAATTCTAACTCAAGTTCAAATGTAGAAGGAGAGTCAGATAGAGGAGACAATAATTATAACAGTAATAGTGATGAATTATATGCAGATGGTAATGACATCAACACAGAATATTCATTAAATAACGTAGACTTTGGATTAGTTGAAAGACCAAAAGCACAACTTGAGTTAAACAAAAAAGTTACAAATGTTAGATTAACACTTGCAAATGGACAAATTATAGTAGATAGTACAACACAAGGACCATATCTATCTTGGGTAAATGGAAAGGCTTATAATATAATTAGTAAACGTACAGAACAAAAAGATACAATTTATGAGACAGATTATAGCAAGAAAAAAGACGGAGAAAGATATAAGGACGATAAAGGCGGACATGGTACAGAATACTATGAATACAGAAAAGAACTTATAACAGACAAATTTACATCACAAGCATCAGGAAAAGGTTATAATGGTTTAATCCAAATAAATATGGATGAAGAGTTAATGCATGGTGCTACTATAAGAATTGAATATACTCTTACAGTAACAAACGCAGGCGAAATAGACTTCGATGGTAAAGGTTTCTATTATAGAGCAGATGACCAAAACAATGAGCAAGAAAAGAAGGGTAGATTAGTAACAACTAGTGCAGACCAAGTAATAGACTATGTAAATAACAACCTACAATTTAGAGCAGAAGACAATAAAGAAGATGGTGGTTCACCAGTTTGGTCAATTATTTCTACAGATGAAGTAATAAATGGACAAAACGGCGAAGGTAGTAAATTGGTAAATAGTACAGTAGCAGGAGTAATTAAGAAAAACGTGGGAGGAAGAGATGTAAATCAATACAACAGCATAGTTCAAACAGAAACTTTGAAAAAGGCTTTAGTACCACAAACTAAAAATTCAAATTCAGCAGATACATCTATTAGCACTAAATTAGTATTATCACAATTAATAACAGCACAAAATGATACAGATGACTTAACATATGATAATATTGCAGAAATTGTTAAAACAACAAATAGCGTTGGTAGAAGAATGGCATACTCAGTAGCTGGTAACCAAGACCCAACACAAATTCCATCAGAAGTAGATGCAGCTAAAGCAGAAAGAGTAATGATATTACCACCATTTGGTAGTGCAACATATGTTTATATAATAATTGCTATTGCAGCAGCTACAATCTTAGTAGTCGGAATAGTATTAATTAAGAAGAAAGTTATAGGTAAAAAAGAATAAGACATTATGAAAAATAACTTAACTTAATAAAAAATAGTTCATACAAAAGTATGGACTATTTTTTATGTTATGCTTTGAATTTTTTATAAAAAATATTTATTAGAATTAGAGGAAATTTACTTAAATGGTCTATTTTTTAGCTCTTTTTTCGTTCTCGTATTGTAATTTTAGTCATTTTGTTATAAAATTATGGCAATAAAATGTTAAGTTCTGAACAATAATAACGAAATTGTACACAAAATGTAAATAACTTTTTTAAATTATGTGGCAAAATCGACAGAAATTACACTAAAGATATATTAAAATAAACAAGCGATGAACAATAATTGAAAAAAAGTAGGGGTGACCATTATGTTTCAGAATGTAGAAAAGAACATTAATAATAGACAAGATTTTAATGAAGCTTTTTATGATAAAAAAGACAAAATGAAAATAGCAATAAAAAGCCTTTTATCTATAAATAACATAATAATTTATATTATAGCTTTTATGGTGTCAATGGTAGGATTTTCGTCACATAATATTATGTTAGGGCTTAGTCCATTTGCAATTGCATTTATGGCGGCAATGTTAAGCAATGGGAATCCAGTAGGAATAGTTTATATTTTAACATTAATAGGAACTTTTATAAAATTTGGTCCAAATGTGCTTCTTACTTATGTTTTAACTTCTCTAGTATTTTTTGCAAGTAGTTTGTTTGTAAGACATAACATAATAGAAGATACCAATGAGGAAAAAAGATTAGGAGTACACTTATTTGCAAGTGTTTTAATAGTTCAAATAGTACCAATGTTCTTTAGAAGTTTTCTTTTATATGATTTATTACTTGCTATTATGGTAGCGGTTATTACATTTATATTTTATAAGATATTCGCAAATTCAATAATTATGCTAAAAGAATTTAGAAATAAAAAAGCTTTTACTATAGAAGAGGTTATAGGAACAAGTTTGCTTCTAGCAATTGCAGTATGTGCAGTTGGAGATTTAAGTATATTTGGCTTTAGCATAAAAAATATTTTAAGTATTTTAATAGTATTAATACTTGGCTGGAAAAATGGAATGTTAGTTGGTGCAACAGGTGGTATTACAATAGGTGTTGTACTAGGAATTATTAGTGGAACAGAGCCTATGATGATTGCAGCATATGCAATTTCTGGACTAATTGCAGGAATATTAAATAAATTTGGAAGAATTGGTGTAGTAGTTGGATTTATATTAGGAAATGTCATTCTTACATATGTTGCAAACGGAAATACAGTTCCAATAATTACGATACAAGAAATTTTAATCGCATGCTTGGGACTTTTAGCAATACCTAAAAAATTAAAAATTAATATAGAAGATTTATATGGAAAGACTAAATTATTACCAGAAACTACAGGAAGAAGTATAGGGGAAGCCCAAGACAACACTATTTTAAAATTAAATAGTATGTCAGAAACAATTGCAGATTTAGCAAAAGGATATAAGACAATAGAAAAAGAAGATAAAAAAAAATATAGTTTTTATATGTATTATGACGAGAATACAGGTTTTATTTACAAAATAGAAATATTGAAAAATAGTTAAAATTATATTAGGAGTTCAATTATGAAAAGAAAATATTTAATATTTTCTTTTCATAATTGAAGTTATTACCTACATTAATACTTAAACTATATTTATAAATTATTGATCCTCCTTTTACACATTATATTCCTAACTTTTCATAAATTCCTATATATTCACTTGGTACATTGTCTTCGCTATCTTTTATAGTATAACCTGTAAGATCTGGCAAAGTCACATCTTCATTTGTTACAACATCAGACTTTATAGAATATACCTTTTCACTGTATGACCTATTATAAATTTCGTCAACAGTTCTTACTAATGTGTTTTGTTCTTTATCAATCCATATTTCTCTATATGATGATTTATCACCAAGTCTCAAAACATAGCACTTTCTTCCATTATATTTATCTGTTCTAAGGTTATATCCTGCTTGAACCCATATATTAGGCAATGTTCCATAATCTTCACTAAAAGGTTGTAATGCTATCATCATAAAATCCAAAAATCCATCTTTTTTTTGTAAAATATAATTTGCTTTTACATTATAGCATACCTTTTGAGTTTCTATGATTTCGACCTTTTCCTTAGAATTAATATTTCCATATTCAAAACTATCTGCATTTTGTATATTAACACCTGGAGTTTCAGAGTGCATTTCTTTTTTATATTGATTATCCTTATAAAAATACTTTGAGTTATGGAACGATTCTGTGTTTCTTTCAAAATCAATATTATGTTCAGTTATTTGCAATAAATAATTGTTTACATTCTTATATTCATTAACATTGTTTATAGCCTTACTTGTAATATTTTTATTTAAATTAAATCTAATTACAAAAAATAATGGCAAAGTAATTATTATAAAAACCAAAATAACCAATACTACTTTTAAAATTAACATATGCCTGCTATATTTTTTTAAATGGTTTATTTCAATTTGTTCGTCATCTTCTTTATTATAATTTATTTTTTTCATACCATCATATACTTTTCTGCACTCTTGGCATGAATCAAGATGTTCTTTTACAAATTGGTTTGTATTATCACTTAGCAAATCTTCAGCATAACTTGGTAGTAAATCTTTAACTACATCACATTCATTTTTCATCTTTCAAACTCTCCTTTAACTTTAATTTTCCCCTGTAAAATTTTGTTCTAGCCCACTCTTCATTCTTTCCTAATATTTGAGATATCTCTTTAAAAGTAAAATTTCTTATAATTTTCAAATAAATAATTTCTCTAGTATCAATATCTAACATATGTATCTTTTTATAAAATTCGATAATGTTATCTTTAGCAATCATATCCTCTTCTATATCATAATTTGCAACTAAATTTTCTACGGTATTCTCTTCTAAATCAATATTAGCTTTTTTGTTTTTTCTCAAATAATCTTTCCATTTATTTTTTGCAATTTGGTACAGCCATGTACGAATACTTTCTTTTTTATTTAATGTATTTATTTTTTTTATTGCAGTATAAAATGTTTCTTGAGTTAATTCCTCAGATAGTTCAATATCATTTGTCAGTTTATACAAAAAGTTATATACACATTTACAATATTTTTTATATATAGCATCCACTTTTTACCTCCTCTATTATTTAAGACGATTATTTTTTTGAAAATGTGACAAAAAATAATTTTTTTTTGAAATATTGTTTATTATAATTTTAATTTATCAATTTTTAAATCTATTTTAAAACAATTTAAAAAATCGAATAGAAAATATATTACATAGACTTTAAAATAATTTGAATATTATATTTAAAAAACAAAGTTTCGGTTTTATTGATAAGTATTAGTTTGTATGCTATGATAGTAATCATAGAAAATAATTGTTGAGGTGCAATATGTATAATAAAAAAGAAGTATTACAAAAAGTAGATATGTTATATAATATGTGGAAGGAAGGTAGTCTTGGTGGCGAAGTTATGCCAGAAGATGCAAATCCACATTTAGATAAATCTTCGGTAGAAAACTATCTTTATTTTACATTACCTATGGCACTGAACTATCAAAGAAACTCATATAAATTATGGGAAAGTGCATTAAATACATATAATGATAAAGAAACTAATTTTGTATTTAATCCTAAAATATGTATAAACAAAACTTTTGAAGAAGTACAATATGCACTTGTAAAATATAAAGTAGCATTACAAAAACAAAAGCAAACTGAAATATGGTTATTTCTATGCAAAACATTTGTAGAATTATATGATGGAGATATTAGAAAATTGTTTGACTCATTAGATAATGATGTTGATAAGATAAGAAACTTTATACAAAAAGAAAATAAAAAGAAATTTCCATATTTATCTGGAACAAAAATATGCAACTATTGGCTATATGTGATATATCAATATACAGACAGAAAATATAAAAATATTAATCAATTAACAGTTGCACCAGATACACATGTAATCCAAGCAACACATAGATTGGGATTAATAACCGATGAAGAATTAAATAAAAGTGATGTACAACTGATAGTAGTTAATAGATGGAATGAACTATTTAAAGAAACTAAGTATAAACCTATTGATATACACACTCCATTATGGTTATGGAGTAGAAATGGTTTTAAGAAAATCAAGTAAAATGAAGGTGTTATTTGCAACAACAAATCCAGCGAAAATAAAGAAATATGTAGAAAAACTAAAAGAGAAAAATATATATTGACAAACATATTTGCATTATATATAATTTTTAAAAAGAGACATAAAAGGAGTATTAAATGAAAAAAACTGTTCTAATAATTGTAAGTATATTAATTGTTATAATTATAAGTATTTTAGGCTATAAACTTCATATTAAACATCTAATTGCCAAAGATGAAATAAGTTATGCAAAGTTCCTCGAAACAGCAAAATTTAATAAAAACTTTGAAAAATATGATAGACTTGACGTAGAGTATAATACAGACGATGTAAATACTCTGATAGATGAAGTCTACAACAGTAATACCAACAAGTCTAATACAGATTATAAGTATATAACTATTCCAGATGTATCTTTACAATTTAATGACCAAAATTATGAAATAAAATCATCTTATGACGTAGAACAATTGAAAGCAGAAATTTTAAAAGGGGACAAAACAACGTATAGTATTCATATGTATTATGACGAGAATACAGGTTTTATTT
>ENA-OOXF01001311-OOXF01001311.1-human-gut-metagenome-genome-assembly--contig:-NODE-1311-length-16350-cov-3.297269_pt1 | contig 16350 bp, 8 predicted proteins | sample MGYA00241586_ERZ501341 | MGnify/ENA primary metagenome ERZ501341 (study PRJEB25962, sample SAMEA2042985) | human gut metagenome | biome: human gut; feature: human-associated habitat; material: faeces... | reverse complement strand
GACGTGGGGTAGTCCCCGAGCAGGACGTGCGCGGCTTTCGCTTTCCGGTGCGTATCCGGCTCCGGTCCGGCGAATTCGCCGAATTCGTAGGTTTCGGCGGCTTCGTCCCGGGAGCAGCTGCCCTCCAGCCCGTCCAGCCGGACCGTGCCGTCCTCCGGGGCGATGTTTTGCAGGATCAACTGTCCGACGTTCGGTCCCTTGGCTCCCTTCTGCGGGATGAAGATGTGCAGCGACTCCACGGCCCGTGTCAGGGCTACGTACAGCAGGTTGATGTTGTCCACGTGCGCGTAGATCATTTCCCGGTAATAGTCGGCCGAGAAGAGCGATTCGCCCATGCTGGTTTTATACCGCACCGGGAATCGGCCGATTTCCTCCAGCTCCCCGTCCGTGCCTTCGGCCCAGACGATGTTCGCCGAGAGTCCGCTCGATTTGGGATTGAGCGTCCAGTTGCAGTAGGGGATCAGCACCACCTTTTTTTCCAATCCCTTGGCCTTGTGTATCGTGGTGATTTCGATGGTCGTTTCGCCCTGTTCGACGCTCAGCGAGCGGCCGCTTCCCTGTTCGTCCCACCATTTGAGGAAGAGGGGAATGTCGGCTACGCGGCCCGCGCAGAAGTTGATGATCTGTTCGTGCACGGCTTGCAGGTAGGCGATCTCCTCCCGTCGCTCCTGAAGGTCGTACCGCATGACGATCCGTTCGAACGCCTCTTCGGGCGGGAACAGCCGCAGCGATTTGAGAAAGACGACCTCCTCTTCCGTGAGTTCCGCATCGAAGGAGGGTTTGGCGGAGAAATGGTTGTAAATGGCCCGGCTCAGCGAATCCGCAGGATTCATGGCCAGCTTCAGGCAGGCGATGACGAACGAACTGATCGGTGCCGTGCCGACGATGAGCGCCTCCTGCGTCATCACGTCGAACCGGTAGCGGGGATCCGTGTTCCGGCGCTTGAAGTCGAGCAGTGCCGAGGCGACTTTGGTGCCGTCCGTGCCGCTGCGCACCAGAATCATCATATCTTTTGGGCGGAACCCCTTGTTCACGAGAGCTTTGATGCGTTCGATGAGGGGCGGCTCGCCAGCGTAATGGGTGATATTGACGTAGCCGGGATGCAGCCCTTTCTTGCGGGCGCTCTGCGCGTGTTCGCGATAGGCCTCCTGCAGGGTGTCGCGCAGCTCTTCCCGGGCCTTTCCCCCCAGGGCGTGCGGCGGAGCCTGGGCGAGCAGTTGGTTCAGTGCCGTGTTGTCGCTTTCGACCACCTTGCCGATCATCCGGTTGTTGAACTCCACCACCAGCGGCAAGCTCCGGAAATTCTCCTTCAGGTGTATCGTTTCGGTGCTCGCTTCTCCCAGCTCCCGTGCCGCCCGGCGGTGCAGGATCTCCCAGTCGCCGCCCCGCCAGCGGTAGATCGACTGTTTGATGTCGCCCACGATCAGCACCGAGGTCTGTTCCGACTGTGCCATGGCGTTGCCCAGCAGGGGCAGGAAGTTTTCCCACTCCCGGGTCGAGGTGTCCTGAAATTCGTCGATCATGAACCGGTCGTAGCGGTTGCCGACTTTTTCGTAGATGAACGGGGCGTCGTTGTGGCGGATGAACTCCGAGAGGATGTTCTTGGTCTCGGAGAGCATCATCACGTTCTCGTCGCTGCACATCTGCCGTACTTTGCCGTAAAGGTCCTGCAGCAGGGCGAAGCTGCGGTAGTTCTCGCGCAGCAGGTCGGTGGTGTTCCAGAAGCGGATGCTGCGGTCGTAACGGGCGCACAGTTCGGCCAGCAGCGGCTGAAGCTCCGCGACCAGCGGCAGGGCCGGCGAGTCCTTGGCGCACCAGCCTTCCGTCGTCGCGCTCATCTTGCGCACGGTAGCTGTGGGTGCTTTGATCTCTCCGGCGGCTGCGGCCGCGAAGTAGCCCGCGAAGCTGCGGCTCTTGCCGGTGAAGTCGGCCGTCGTGACGCCAGCGGTATTCATGAGGTTCATGGCCCGAACGCCCAATTCCTGAAACTCCTTTTTCCCGGCTTTGGCCCTCCCCGTCGCCTTGCCGACGATCCGGTTCAGTTCGGCTTTGGAACGCTCCGCCGAGAGGGTTTCGCGGTTGCTTTCCTTGAATATTTCGTTGCCCAGGGCGAGGATGCCTTCGCGTACGTCCCAGCGTTTGCCGTCTTCGATGCGCTCCTGCACGAAGGCCGTGAGCCACCGTTGCAGTTCTTCGTCGATGCGGATCTGTTCGACCAGCGCATCCGCGCTTTTGGAGAGCACCGAGGCGGTTTCGATTTCGACGTTGTAGTTCAGATCGAGTCCCAACTCCTGGATGAAAGCCCGCAGAATGCGCTGGAAAAAGGTATCGATGGTGAGGATCGTGAACCGCGAATAGTCGTGCAGGATGCGGGTCCGGGCTTCCCGGGCCCGGGTGCGGACGGTCCGTTCGTCGAGCGACAGCTCCGCACACAGGCTGGCCAGGTAGCCGCTCTTGCCGCCCGAGGCCAGCGTGTGTATCTCCGACAGGATTCGGGATCTCATCTCCTCGGTGGCCTTGTTGGTGAACGTGACGGCCAGGATGTGACGGTACAGCGTGGGTTGTTCGACCACGTCCCGCACGTATTTGTATGCCAACTGGTAGGTCTTGCCCGACCCGGCGCTGGCGTTCAGTATTCTCGCTCTCACTTGGTTATCGCTTCAAAATGTCGGATGAAGACGGCCGGAGGAATCCCGCTTTGCGGCAGGTCCGCTGCTGCCCGGGTATTTTTCCGGCCGCATCGATGCCGGTGGCGGATGAAGGCTGCCGGAGCCGGATGCCTGCCGGCTAAACCGACGTTCTTTTGGTAAAGGTAGCGATAAAAAGGGAAACGGACGGAGAAATTCAAAAAAATATCGTATCTTGGCGTTACGAAAAAGCAAAAAACAGAAAAAACTATGAAAAGATGGATATTGAGCCTGGCGCTCCTGACGCTGGGATTTACGGCTTCGGCCCAGAATGATCTGATCGATCGGGGGGAGTTGGCTCCCGAAATCGCGGCGGCGAGCGGCGAGAAAATGGAGTGGCTTCCTTCCTTCAACGGTGTGATCGTCGAGGGACTGTTTCGGATCCGGTTCGAGCGGGTGCCTATGGATCAGGCTCCCAAGATCGTTTTCAACACCAAAGGCGTTTACGACAGCCGCTTCACGGCGGAGGTGAACAAGAATAAGATGCTCGTGATCTCCGAGCGCATCGGCACCCGCGAACGTTCCGAAACCGAGGTGACGGTTTATTACAACAACCTGAAGGAGATCCGTATTTCGGGGGCGAATGCCACGTTCGGAGAGCCGATCGACTTTCCGCAGGCCCGGTGCTGGTTTTCCAACGGGGCGGTCGTCAGCGCAGCGCTCGATGTGAAAGATCTTCAGATGGATGTTACGGGCAAGAGCGTCGTGGTCCTGACGGGCAAGGTCCGCTACTGGGATCTGAATGTTTCCACGGCCCAGGTGGACGCTGCCGCTGTCGAAGTGATGTCCGTGCGTGTCAATTCCACCTCCAAGGCCGACGTGACCATCACCGCTCCGGAGCGCCTCGAGGCGTCGGTCGGTACGAAGGGCCGGATCACCTGCATCGGAGAGCCCGAGTTGCTGCACACTTCGAACTCCTTGATCGGGGGCGAGATCACCTTCAAATAGCGCACTCGCCATGCCGGGATTCCTGCAGGAGGTCGCTGCCGATTTATACGACAGATACGGGGACGATATTTCGTCCCTTTCTGTTCTGTTTCCTTCCCGACGTGCGCGGCTTTTCTTTATCGACGCCTTGTCCGGCATCGCCGAACGTCCTTTGTGGCAGCCCCGCTGGACGACTATCGACGAGTTGATGAGCGAGATTTCGGGTCTCCGCATCGGCGACCGGGTGCGTCTGGTGACCGAACTGTATAAAGTCTATTCGGAATTTCATCCCGAATCCTTCGACAAGTTCTATTTCTGGGGGGAGATGCTCCTCACGGATTTCGATACGATCGACAAGTACCTGATCGACGCCGATATGCTTTTCCGCAACCTGGCCGACATCAAGGAGTTGGAGGCCGACGTTTCGTATTTGAGCCCCGTCCAGTTGAAAATCATCGCTTTCTGGGCCAATTTCACGGACGAAACCTCCCTTTCCGAGGAGAAACGCCGCTTCCTGGCCGTTTGGCAGACGCTGGGCCCGGTCTATCGGACTTTCCGCGAGCGGCTCCGGTCGCTGGGGATGGCCTATACGGGGATGGTACACCGGGCGGCCGCCGAGCGGATCAAGGCCGGCGGTTTCGCATTCCCGGAGTCCCGGCGGTTCGTCGTGGCGGGCTTCAACGCGCTCTCGGAGTGCGAGAAACGGCTTTTCAAGTTTCTCTCCACGGCTGCCGAAACCGATTTCTACTGGGATTACGATACTTATTATACGGACAATGCCGACCAGGAGGCCGGTATGTTCCTGCGCGAGAACCGGATCCTGTTTCCCGCCCGGCGCGAACTTTCGCACGATCATTTCCGGTCGCCGAAGCGAATCGAAGCGATTTCCACGGTATCGAACGCCGTGCAATGCAAGTACGTGGCTTCGATCCTGCGGGAACTGGCTGCCGAACAGGGGCCGCTGGGGAAGGAGACTGCCGTCGTGCTCACGGATGAAAACCTGCTGCTGCCCTTGCTGCATGCTCTGCCTGCGGAGATTGGAAAGGTGAATGTGACGATGGGTTATCCACTGAAACAGAGCCTTTCCTATTCGTTTGTTGAACGATTGATCGAACTGCAAAACCATGCCCGGCAGAAGGAGGGCAAACCGCTTTTTTACCACGCCGACGTGCTGGGACTTCTGTCGCACCCTTATATCCTCGAAAGCGACCCCTCCCGGATCGTCCGTATGCAGGAGGAGATCGTCCGAAACCGGCGTATCACGGTCGCGGCGGAGTGGCTGGCCTGCACGCCGTTGCTTGCTACGCTGTTCCGGAGCGTCGAGGGGTGGCGCGGATTTTCGGACTACCTGCTGGCGGTGATCGCGCAGATTGCCCGGATGCCTTACGAAGATACGGAGGCACGCCGCCGCGTAGAGTTCCTGAACGTCATTTCCGAAGAGGTGATAAAACTTCGCAATTCACTGAATAATTGTGAAATAGAATTATCTATATCGATCTATACTTCACTTCTTCGCCGACATCTGCAAACCCTGCGTATTCCTTACGAGGGAGAGCCTTTGGAGGGAATTCAGGTCATGGGTATCCTCGAAACCCGCAACCTCGATTTCCGCAACGTCATTTTGCTCTCGATGAACGACGACAACTTTCCCGGCAGCGTCGTGACCGGTACTTCGTTCATTCCCTACAACCTGCGGGCGGCCTATGCCTTGCCTACGCCGGAGCATCACGAGGGGGTTTACGCCTACTATTTTTATCGTTTGCTGCAACGGGCCGAGAACGTGCGGATGCTCTATTGCGCTCATGCCGATGACAAGACCACCGGCGAACAGAGCCGTTACATCTATCAACTGGAGTACGAAACTCCCTTCGAGATCCTCCGCCGGGAGGTCGGTATCGATGTCAATCGGATGGAAACCCTGCCGATCGAGGTCCCCAAGCAAGGGGAAACCGCCGAAAAGTTGGCCCGCTTCCTCGCGCCGGACGATCCCGTGCGGCTGTCGCCTACGGCTTTTTTTCGGTATGTGGCTTGTCCCCTGCGCTTCTATTTTCACTCCGTGGCCCGGTTGGAGCCAGACGACGAGATTTCGGAGGAGGTCGATGCACCGATGTTCGGTACGATTCTCCATGCGGCTTTGCAGCGGCTCTATGCTCCCTTTGTCGGGAAGACCGGCTACGGAGAGGCGTTGCGTGCGCTGACCCGTTCGTCCGAAGTGGAGAAGGCGGTAGTTGCGGCCATCAATGAAAACTATTTGCAGGATGTTGAAGCGACGGTTGAGGATTATAGCGGTAATCTGTTGTTGGTCAAAGATATTGTAATCCGCTATATTCGGGGCGGCGTATTGCCTTACGACGCCGCGCATGACGATTTTACGGTCGAAGGACTCGAGGAGCGGATCGGGCAGGAGTTTGCGTTCGAAAGCGCCGGAAAATCCCTGCGTGTGGTCTTCGGGGGCCTGGCCGACCGGATCGACCGCCTGCCGGACGGTACGCTGCGGGTCGTGGACTATAAGACCGGCGAACCGCACCTCGATTTCCAGGGGGTCGAAGCGCTCTTTCGTGGAGAGGCCAAACAGCGTCAATCCAATATTTTACAGACGTTGCTCTATTCGATGATGCTTTTCCATTCGCGGGGGGTGGATGCCGAGCCGACGCTCTATTACGTGCGGGCCATGCACCGGGACGACTATTCGTCCCGGCTCGTCGATCGGGAGTTGGGGCGCACGGGCGTACGCTATTCCGAATACCGCGAGCCTTTCGAACGGCTGTTGCGCGAAACCCTTGCCGAGATGTTCGATCCGGCGATTCCGTTCCGTCAGTGCGAGGATGCCGAGCACACCTGCCGCTATTGCGATTTCCGCGAGATCTGCAAACGCTGACGCGAGCGTGCCGCAGCGATTTTCTCCGTGTCGTCTTTTCGGAAGGGCAATTACATTTTCAATCTGCCCCTTGTCCGACGATCGCTTTTCGCGGCTGGTGGCCGCGTTCATAATTCTGCTCCAGAATCCCCTCTTCGGAGGGAGCTTGGGCTACTGCGCTCCCGAAGAGGTGTATATGAAAGTGTATAATCACGTTCGGAAAATCAGTCTGCAGCCTGTAAATACCGGCCATAGAGCGTCTCATATCTTGATCCGATTCATTGACGGACGGTGCGAGCGTATTTCCGACGATATGCGGGATCGGCTCGGAGAACCGCTTTTGCGGGAGGGTCGGTCAGTTCGCAGCGGATTTTTCGCGGGATGCCTGTAAATACTCCCGCAGGATTTTTTCGAGTTCCGCCGTGCCGATATCGACTGTTGAAGCCGTGATTGCGTAGGGGGATCCAAAGTATTTCATTTGCCAGCGCATAAGCCCTTTGGCAATCCGGTTTTTTTCCTCGTCGATCGCCCGGTCGGGATCGTGGAGTTCGATCCGGATGAATTTCTGCCCGTAGGTTCGGAATACGCTGAAATCCGCAATGCGCTGCCACTCGATCGTGATGTATATCCCTTTTGCCGGTACGTAAATCCGCAGACTGTCCGGAGTCAGCAACAGAGTCGGCCTGTTTCGGAAGAAATTTTTCAGCAGCACGATGAACAAGATGCAGATACATCCTCCGAAGAAGACCGCTCCCACGATACCGATGACCAGCCCGACCTTTCCATGCGGCTGTACGATGACGAGCAGGCAGGAGAGGGTCGTCATGATCGCTGCGGCGAGCGTTGTGCCCAGCAATTTGCGGTGGCTGGGATAGATAGCCGTTTCTTTTTTCATTCGCGATTCGAAAAATTAGTCGAAGGACTGCATGCCCGACTGGGCGATGCGGATGATCCGCTGGTACTCGACGGGTGAGAGTTCCATGAAGAAGTAGTGGATCGGATCGACGCGCATGCCGTTGTGCCGCACCTCGTAATGCAGGTGGGGTGCGATCGAAAGTCCCGTGTTGCCCGAAAGTCCGATGATGTCGCCGCGACGGACCTCCTGCCCGCGGCGGACATTGACCGCCAGCAGGTGACTGTACGAGGTTTCGTAACCGTTGCCGTGATCGATGACGATGGTGCGGCCCGCCGTAGAGCGCGTGGCGATCTCCTTCACGCGGCCGTCCGCCGTGGCGAAGACGCGCGAACCTTCGGGCACCGTGTAATCGACGCCCTGATGGGATTGCAGGGTGCGGTAGAAGGGGTGGATGCGCATGCCGTAGGAGGCGGTGAGCAGCGTGAGCTGCTGGTTGATAACGGGCTGTATGGCCGGAATCCGGTTGCGGCCGTCGCCGACCGTATCCAGCAGACGTTGCAGTTCGAGGTACGATTCGTTGAGCTTGGTCAGCGTCGCTTCGGATTGTCTGACCTTCTCTTTGAGTTCCAGGATGATCTGACGGTCGGATTTGTCCAGCAGGCTTTCGTACGTTGCGAGCCGCTTGGTTTCGTATTCGGTGTCGAAATCGTAAGGATCGGATTCGAAGAGGATGTTGAAGACGTTGCGGTCGCGCTCGGAAACATTTTCCATCACTGTGCGCAGCGAGTCGTAGCGGGCTTCGAGCCGGGTGTATTCGTCCCTCAACTGATCGGTGGAGTGCTTGAGCTCGTATTCGACGGGCGTGTCGAAGAAGAGCGAAAACCCGACGTAGTAGAGGATGGCTGCGCCGAACCACACCAGTACGTGAAACGTGATGCGGATCGCCTTCTGTTTGGGCGTGCGCGGTGTGGCGTATTTGATCGGTCTGCGGGTTCTTGCCATGTTATTCGTCGAAGGTATCGAGGTTGAGCTCCTGCATCTGTTCCATCAGGCGCTCGTACTCCTCGTTGGTCATATTGCGGTTGAAATAGTTGATCGGATTGACGACCTGTCCCATGTGGATCACCTCGTAATGCAGATGGGGGCCGGTCACGCCGCCCGTGTTGCCGACCTTGCCGATCAGTTGTCCGCGCACGACCTTCTCGCCGGGTTTGACGAAGATCTGGCTCAGGTGGGCGTAGCGGGTCTGGTAGCCGTACTGGTGGTTCAGGAGGATCTGCTTGCCGTAGCCTCTGCGGGGCTGTCCCAGGTCGGTGGACTGTACCGTCGCGTCGCCCGTGGCATAGACGTTGTTGCCGATGTTGGCCGCCAGGTCGATGCCTTTGTGCAGGATGCGTCGGTGGTAGATCGGGTGGTTGCGGTAGCCGAACGGCTCGATGCCGTGGCGCAGGGCCTGACGGTCGATGGGCCAGATGGCCGGGATCGCCGTGGACATGTTCTCCTTGTTCTTGGCCAGGATTTGCAACTCGTCGAACGAAACGGAGGTGCGGTAGAGCTGGCGGCCGAAAGCATCGAGCTGCTGCCATGTGCCGATCATCAGCGGGGCGTATTCGTCGCCCGCCAGAGCCGCGTATTTGGACGCCGGATAGGGGGTGTAGATGCCTCCGATATTCAGGGTGTCGGCCGAGAACAAAGCCCGGTAAACGAAGTTGTCGCGGTGGTGTATTTCGTTCAGTTTGCGCTGCTCCGCGCGGATCTTGTCCTGAAGGAGCCGGTATTTGAAGACCAGCTCCGAATTTTCGCGCAGGATGCGGTACATTTTCGGCGTGTAGAAGACATTCGCGAAGACGACGTTGACGATCGATACGGCGATGAAGATGATGAGGATTTTGCGAATGACACGGTAGGTGCGCAGGCGGAACGGGACCGTGACCACCTCATGAGTGGCCGAAACCACCTCACGGGTCAGGGCGTGGGGATCGAACGTCTGCTTTTTTCGTGCCATGATCTGAAAAACTCCTTGGAAGTGATGCAAAATTAAGGTAAAATATGTAATTTTGCAATCTTGTAACTTCTTTAAGTTTCGCGGATTCGAGCGGATGACAGCCTGAACGCAGGCAGCCGGAATCTGCGGAATGTGTCTTATGAACAACGCAAAGAATTGAAAACACAGTATATGGAATCCAACAAAATTCGTCAGGCTTTCCTCGATTTCTTCGCAGGGAAGGACCATGTGATCGTACCGTCGGCACCGATGGTGGTGAAAAACGACCCGACGCTGATGTTCACCAACGCGGGTATGAACCAGTTCAAGGACATTTTCCTCGGGAATATTCCCCGTCCCTATCCCCGGGCCGCCGATACGCAGAAGTGTCTGCGCGTGTCGGGTAAACACAACGACCTGGAGGAGGTTGGCCATGACACCTACCATCACACGATGTTCGAGATGCTGGGCAACTGGTCGTTCGGCGACTATTTCAAGAAGGAGGCGATCGGCTGGGCCTGGGAACTGCTGACCGGGGTGTACGGACTGGACAAGAGCCGTATGTACGCTACCGTGTTCGAGGGAAGTCCCGAAGACGGGGTGCCGTTCGACCAGGAGGCTTACGACATCTGGCTGCAATACCTGCCTGCGGACCACATCATTCGCGGTAACAAGCACGACAACTTCTGGGAGATGGGCGACGTAGGCCCCTGCGGGCCTTGCAGCGAGATCCACTACGACCTGCGCGACGAGTCGGAGATCGCTGCCGTGCCGGGCCGCGAGATGGTCAATCAGGGCAGCCCGCTGGTGATCGAGATCTGGAACCTGGTCTTCATGCAGTTCAACCGCAAGGCGAACGGTACGCTCGAACCCCTGGCGGCCAACTGTATCGATACGGGCATGGGATTCGAACGCCTCTGCATGATCCTGCAAGGGAAAAAGTCGAATTACGATACCGACGTGTTCCAACCTACGATCCAGCGCATCGCCGCCATGTCTGGCAAAACGTACGGTGCGGATGAGAAGTGCGACGTGGCTATGCGCGTGGTCGCCGACCACCTGCGTGCCATTTCGTTCTCGATCGCCGACGGACAGCTTCCTTCGAACGTGAAGGCGGGCTACGTGATCCGCCGCATTCTGCGCCGCGCCGTCCGCTACGGCTATACCTACCTGGGCTTCAACGAGCCCTTCATCTGCCGACTGGTGGCCGGTCTGGTCGATCAGATGGGCGGGCAGTTCCCCGAGCTCAAGGCCCAGCAGACGCTGATCGAGAAGGTAATCGAGGAGGAGGAGAGCTCCTTCCTGCGCACGCTCGCTACGGGCATCAACCTGTTGGACGGCGTGATGGCCGAGGTTCGCAAGAGCGGCGGCGAACGCATCTCCGGCAAGGACGCTTTCCTGTTGTACGATACCTACGGATTCCCGATCGACCTGACGGAGCTGATCGCCCGCGAGCAGGGGATCGAGGTGGATCTGGAGGCCTTCGAGAAGGAGCTGCAGGCGCAGAAGGAGCGTTCGCGCAACGCTGCGGCGGTCGATACCGACGACTGGAAGGAGCTGATCCATATCAAGCAGAGCGAGTTCATCGGTTACGACACGCTGAGCGCCGAGGTGAAGATCGCCCGCTACCGCCGTGTGTCCTCCAAAGGACGCGTTTCCTACCAGTTGGTGTTCGACCGCACTCCGTTCTACGGCAACTCCGGCGGTCAGATCGGCGATATCGGCTATATCGAAACCGCCAACGAACGGATCCCGGTCGTGGCTACCGAGAAGGAGAACGGCCTGATTATCCATATCGTTACCCAACTGCCCGAAAATCCCGAGGCGACCTTCATGGCCGTCGTGGATCCGGAGAAACGTCAGGCGGCTGCCAACAACCATACGGCGACCCATCTGATGCATGAAGCGCTGCGCAAGGTGCTCGGTACGCACGTCGAGCAGAAAGGTTCGCTCGTGACGCCCGAATACCTGCGCTTCGACTTTTCGCACTTCCAGAAGGTGACGCACGAGGAGCTGCGCCGGGTCGAGCAACTGGTCAATCGTGCCATTCGCGCGAACTATCCCCTCGAGGAGAAACGCGATGCCACCAAGGAAGAGGCTGCAGCGGCCGGGGCGATGATGCTCTTCGGCGAGAAATACGGCGACCGGGTGCGTATGGTGCGCTTCGGCACCTCGGTCGAGTTGTGCGGCGGTACTCACGTGAGCGCTACGGGTAATATCGGGTTCTTCAAGATCCTGAACGAAAGCGCCATTTCCGCCGGCGTACGACGTATCGAGGCCACGACGGGGGCGAAGGCCGAGGAGGTGATCTATGCGGCCGAAGATACGATGCGCAACGTGGCCGATTATCTCAATAACCCGCAGATTCTTCTGTCGATCAAGAAGATCATGGAGAGCAACGAGGCTTTGAAGCACGAGATGGAGGCCATCCGCCGCGAACAGGTGGCCGAGTGGGCCGCGAAGATCGTCGATTCTACGCCCGAGCGTGGCGGGATGCGGCTGATGGCTACGCAGACCGATCGCCGGCCGGATTTCATCAAGGACCTCGCTTTCGCCGTGCGTTCGCGTTCGAAGAATATCGTACTGGTGATCGGATCGATCAATGACGGCAAGCCGACGCTCACCGTCGCTTTGGGCGACGATATCGTGGCGCAGGGAGTCAATGCCGGTGTCGTGGTGCGCGAGGCGGCCAAAGCCATCAACGGCGGCGGCGGCGGACAGCCTTTCCTGGCGACGGCGGGCGGTAAGAACCCCGATGGCATCCAGGCGGCTATCGACAAGGCCGTAGAACTGATTGTGGAACAAGTAAAGTAATGTTTCGGATGAGTAATCGCAAAGTATTGCTGATGATCCTCGACGGTTGGGGCATCGGCGACGGACAGAAGGGGGATGTCATCGCACAGGTGCATCCTGCCTATATTTCGGAAATGACCCGTAAATACCCTCATGCGCAGTTGCGTACGGACGGCGAAAACGTCGGCCTGCCCGATGGGCAGATGGGCAATTCGGAGGTGGGGCACCTCAATATCGGTGCGGGGCGGGTGGTCTATCAGGATTTGGTGAAGATCAACCGGGCCTGCCGCGACGATTCGATTCTGAAGAATCCCGAAATCGTGAAGGCGTTCGAATACGCCAAATCGAACGGGGTGAGCGTGCACCTGATGGGATTGGTTTCGGACGGCGGGGTGCACTCGTCGCTGGATCACCTGCTCAAATTGACGGACATCGCCGATAAATACGGTATCGAACGTACCTACGTGCATTGCTTCATGGACGGCCGCGATACCGATCCGTACAGCGGCAAGGGATTCATCGAACGGCTGGAAAAGCACATGCGGGAACAATCGACGGGCGTCGTGGCATCGATCGTAGGCCGTTATTACGCGATGGACCGCGACAAGCGTTGGGAGCGTGTGAAGGTGGCCTACGACCTGTTGGTCGAGGGCAAGGGCGAACATTCGTCCGATATGGTGCTGGCGATGCAGAAGTCGTACGACGAAGGGGTGACCGACGAGTTCGTGAAGCCCGTCGTGCGGATCGACGAGGACGGCAATCCGATCGGTATGATCCGGCCGAACGACGTGGTGATCTTCTTCAACTACCGGAACGACCGGGCCAAGGAGCTGACCATCGTACTCACACAGGAGGATATGCCGCAGCAGGGCATGCACACGCTGCCGCTCTACTATTGCTGCATGACGCCCTATGACGCCAAGTTCGAGGGGCTGCATATTCTGTTCGACAAGGAGAACGTGGCCGACACGATCGGCGAGTATGTCGCCCGGCAGGGGCTTTCGCAGCTCCGTATCGCCGAAACGGAGAAATACGCTCATGTGACCTTCTTCCTGAACGGCGGCCGCGAGGAGGAGTTCGAGGGCGAGGACCGCATTCTGGTCGCCTCTCCGAAGGTGGCGACTTACGACCTTCAGCCCGAGATGAGCGCTTACGAGGTGGCCGACAAGCTGGTCGGGGCGCTCGACAGGCAGAAATACGATTTCATCTGCCTGAATTTCGCCAACGGCGATATGGTGGGGCATACGGGAGTTTATGAGGCGATCGAGAAAGCGGTGAAGGCTGTCGATGCGTGCGTGGCCAAAGTCGTCGAGGCGGCCCTTCGCAACGGGTACGAGGTCGTGCAGATCGCCGATCACGGCAACGCCGACAATGCGGTCAATGCCGACGGCACGCCCAATACGGCCCATTCGCTCAATCCGGTGCCGATCGTCGTGGTTTCCGACCGCGTGAAAACGGTCCGCGACGGTATCCTGGCCGACGTAGCCCCTACGGTCCTCGACCTGATGGGGCTCGAAAAGCCCGAAGCCATGACAGGACATTCGCTGGTGGAATTTAAGTAGGGGAACTCTTATAGGTATAGAGTGGATTTTATATCGATTTTGATTTGCGTTGAAAAACATCTGTTTTTCAACGCAAATCTTTTTTAGAGGATTCGGGAGGATTTATTCCCGAATATTTTGTATTCTTCGTAACTGTTTGTTGTGGGTATCTTCTTCGAATTTTAATTTAAGGTTTATGAAAAAATTTATCTGTTGCGTTGCGGCGCTTTCGGCATTGATCTTTTCGAGCGGTTGTGGCGACGACGAGAAGCAGGTCGAACCGGTCGATGAATATTGGATCGAATGGAAAAATGAGAGCGATTATCGAATCGATTTCTTTTATGTAGAAGGAGGGTATCGGTGGCATGACGGGATTAATCGTGGAAAGTATGTTTCCGTGCGGGTGTCCGGCTCACCGGAAGGTTTGTCGGACTATATTGAGGACCGAAAGATGGGGCTGTGGTATGAGCAGTTTGTCGTCGATGGCGAAACGTATGCATATATGGAAAACTACGACCCGTCGGGGTCGGGTAATTCCGCTGTGCCAAAGGGTTTGCAGGACGTGCAGCGCTATACTTTGGTAAATAAGGAGAAAAACGGTAGTCTGGCTTTGGTTTGGGTTTATACTTTCACCAATGCCGATTACGAGGCGGCGAAAGCCCGGGGTGCGGTGCATATTACGCTTGGGGAAATTTAATTTTTAGGAATATCAGGCATTTGATTCTTCCCGGAAGTCGGATTCGATTTCCGGGAATTTTCTTAAAAGATTCAAGAAACGAAGTTGTATTTTCGAATATTATCTATTACTTTTATAATGAAGTCAAATCAGCCTGAATTTAAATTATGAGAAAGATTCTTTATTTGTGGATGATTTGCGTCGTGCTGTGCTCTCTTGTAAGTTGCAATGACAGCGACGATAAAACCTATTCGTCCTATGTCAGCCGGTTCGTGTGGGAGAATAGGTGCAATCATAGGATCGAATATTTCTATGTAGAGGGGTGCATCACGAGATCCCAGGGAATAAAGTATGGAGAGCGGGCTGTAAAAGAATTGGAAGGACCTTCGCCCGTGGATTTGCAGACTTTTCTCGACGGAAGAGAAACTCATGTTATCTACGATTCTTTTACAGAAGGAGTTATAATTTACTGTTATATGGAAAATTATTATCCGTCGGGACTCGGAGAAGTTGCGGTTCCGAAAAGTTTGCAGGATCCCGATCGTTATGTTTACAAGGCTTATGAAGAGGGGGATAAATACGTCGTGGAATGGACTTATACATTTACCGATGCGGATTACGAGGCTGCCAGGGCTCGCGGACCGGTGCGCATCGGAATTGTTTGATTCATAACAGAAAAATCGAAACAAACCCCGGACTGAACTTAAGTTCAGTCCGGGGTTTTCTCATTCGGTCGCTTCGGCGGCGTCTTACTGTCGCTGTTCGGCCAAAAAGGTTTCGATATTCCGTTCGATGCAGCCGACCAATGTTTCGAGTGCTTCGACCGGGGCCCAGGCCGTGTGGGGCGAGAGCAGCAGCCGTTCGGGCTCGCGCACCGAGAGCAGGGGATTGCCCTTCTCGAGCGGTTCGTGCACGAAGACGTCGAGTGCGGCCCCCGCCAGGCGTCCCGCATCGAGTGCGGCCGCAAGGGCCGCCTCGTCCACGATCCCGCCGCGCGCCACGTTGATGAGCAGGGCCGAGGGCTTCATCCGTGCCAGCTCGCCGGCGCCGATCAACCCCTTCGTGCGGTCGTTCAGCGGGCAGTGGACCGACACGATATCGGCCCAGGCGAGCAGTTCGCCGAGCGGCATGCAGGGATACTCCTCCTGCCGCTCGATGCCCGACGTGGAGGTGTAGGCCACCTCGCACCCCAGGGCCGTGGCGACACGGGCCACGTTGCGTCCGATGTTGCCCAGCCCGATGACGCCCCAGTGCGAGCCGTAGAGCTGGTGGGTCGTGCGGCCGAAGTGGTACTGCCGTTCGGCCCCGGCGTAGTGCTCCTTCACGTAGCGGTCGTAGTAGACGATCTGGCGCAGCAGTGCGATGGCGGCGCCGATGGTCGTCTCCGTGACCGAATGGGTCGAGTAACCCACGGCGTTCTTCACGGCGACGCCCCGTTCGGCCGCGGCGGCCAGGTCGATGTGGTTCATTCCCGTGGCGGCCACGCAGATCAGCCGCAGGCGGGGCAGGCGTTCGAGCGTGGTACGGTCGAACGGCACCTTGTTGGTGATGACGATGTCGGCGTCGGCCGCACGGGCGACGATCTCTTCGCGCCGTGTGGTTTCGTAGCCCGTATAGTTCCCCAGCGCACGGATCGACGAAAGGTCTGCCTCCCCGAGGCTGTACTGGTCGAGAAATACGATGTTCGGTTTCATCGGAATGGTTTTTTGTGTTTCTTGAATGCTTCTTGAATACTTTTCGGCGGCAGGGCCCGGACACGCCGCAGCCGCTCCCCGCAGGGCAAAGATAGCGGCTTTTCGCCTTCGGTCGCCCGTTTTTCGTATATTTGTCCCGAGAAACCTTTTGCACAGATGAAATTTCCGACCCTTCCCATCCGCCTGTGGACCGCCTTTGCCGCGGCTCTGGTCTCGGCGGGATGCGCCCGCCCGGCGTTCGAGGCCTCTTGGCGGCAGACGCTCGACAACGCGGACGGCGGTCTGCTGCGCGTGTGGAGCATTGCCGACCGCAGCGATTCGCTCTTCCTGCGCCG
>ENA-OOXF01001298-OOXF01001298.1-human-gut-metagenome-genome-assembly--contig:-NODE-1298-length-16506-cov-4.626770_pt1 | contig 16506 bp, 12 predicted proteins | sample MGYA00241586_ERZ501341 | MGnify/ENA primary metagenome ERZ501341 (study PRJEB25962, sample SAMEA2042985) | human gut metagenome | biome: human gut; feature: human-associated habitat; material: faeces... | reverse complement strand
CCCTCGTTACCCCCAAGCTCCTGCTGCTGGACGAGCACACCGCAGCCCTCGACCCGAAGACCGCCGCCAAGGTCATGGAGCTCACCGACCGCATCGTGCGCGAGGGTCAGCTCACCACGCTGATGATCACGCACAACATGCGCGATGCCATTCAGTACGGCAACCGCCTCATCATGCTGCACGACGGCCACGTCATCCTCGACATTGCGGGCGAGGAGAAGAAGAAGCTGACCGTGCCCGATCTTCTTGAGCAGTTCACGAAGGCCAGCGGCGACGAGTTCGCCAACGACCGCGCGATCCTCTCCTGAGTTTTCCCTCTCTCCCCTACAACAAAAAAAGAGCTCGGACTTCAAAAGTCCGAGTTCTTTTCTTATCCTTTTTTACGCCTCCCGCAGCACGACCTCGACAATGCCGACATCGTCGGTATCGGGGTAGAAGTTCACCTGCCACGGCTCAGTAAAGCCGGTGTCGACCTCCTCCTGCACAGATCGTACCATGTCGCGGATGCCGTCACGGTCCGCGGTGAAGTACGTGAAGCGCACGGCGATGCGGCTGAGCACGCCCTCGCGCGCCGTCAGGCGCAGAAGGTCAGGCAGCGCCTCGGTGCTCGTCGCGGTGACAATGCCCGCCTGCTCCTCCGCCGTGCGGCGGTAGCCGAGGCGCACGTGCATCTCGTAATAGGCGCGCTCCTGCGTGTCGGTGTAGCTGATGTAGTCAAGAAGATACGCGCCCAGTGCCGTCTCCTCCTGCACCTCCTTACAGGCCTGCTCGGCCATGGCCGCGGCGTCTTCCTCGCTGTAAATACGCACAACGCCTTCCTCGCTGTGCTCGCCAAGGAGCAGCAGCAGCGCATTGACGAGGTCCTGATAGCTGTCGGCGCGCAGGGTGTCCGCACCCTCGTTTTCCCAGTAGACCTCGCTGTGCGGCGTGGAGACGCTGTAGGAACGCTCAAGTACGACGTTGCCGCCGCAGCCCGAGAGCGTCAGGCAGAGCGCCAGCGAAAGCGGAATGAACTTTTTGCGCACGGCGCTCCCTCCTTTTGGGCGAAATCTCTCTTTCTCAGTAGCCAAGCGGCTCGTCGACGAGCACGACCTCGGTCTCGCAGCTGCGGATGGCCTCCCACAGCACGACAAGACCGCGGCAGATGCGCTGCGGGCTCTTGCAGTCGTAGCAGCGGTCGCCGTTCACGGCACACGGCGTCTTCACGCCGAGGCGCTGCGCGTTTTTCGGTGCAGCAATGTTGCGGGCGCGCCAGAGTGCTTCGTCATAGGTCGGCGCGATCTTGTTGCTGCCGACGACGAACCACACCCTCTTGTGGCCATAGAGCGACGAGGACACACGGTTGCCCGTCCCGTCGATGTTGATGATCTCGCCCGTTTCGGCAAGGCCGTTGGCCGAGAGCAGGTAGTTGTCGCACGTCGAGGCGTTTTTGAGCACCTCGGCAGCGTTCATGCCGTCGGGCACGTTCCAGTGGCTGAACATCTTGTTGTGCTTGCCGAGGCTTTCAAAAAGCCCCATCTGAGAGAGCGTCATGCTGCCGCCGAACGACACGCTCTCTCCGTCGATCTGCGCGTTCAGATAGTCCGCCGCTTCCTTCGCCGTCGCGAAGGCGGATACCTTGAAGCCGCGCTCTTTGAGATTCTTCTCCACCGTTGTAAGATCCATTCCTGCTTCCTCCTTGTATCCTGATATCCCTAGAGACCCTGCGGGTCGTATTCGCCAAAGCCCTCACCGAGCACCTCGCTCGCGTCGCAGACGATGAAAAAGGCGTCGGGGTCGAGCTCCTTGATATAGCGCTTGATCGAAACCGCTTCCTTCTTGCGGATGGCGCAGAACAGCAGCGGACGCTCCGCACCCGTGTAGCCGCCCTTGCCGTTCAGGAGCGTGACGCCCATGTCACGCCGCAGCATCTCCTGCATGATCTCCTCATACTTGTCGCTGATGATGTAGGCGACCTTCGCCGTGTTCTGACCGTAGACGACCAGATCGAGCACCTTCGTCGTGATATAGAGCGCGAGCGCGCCGTAGAGCGCGTTGTTGATGCTGTGGAACACCGCGGCGTAGATCAGAATGATCGTCAGGTCGATGCCGAGGCAGATGTTGCCGATTGACAGCCGTTCAACGTGCGACCGCACGATCCACGCGCCGAGCTCCGAGCCGCCGGTCGTCGTCTCCTCGCGGAACAGCAGGCCTGAGGCGATACCGAGCGTCACGCCGCCGTACAGGCACGCAAGCAGCGGGTCCATGGGCGCAAACTCGTGGATGGCCGCGACAACGTCGATCAAAATGGAGCTCAGCGTCATCGTGTAGATGGACTTGCACAAAAATGCGAAGCCGAATTTTTTAAGTCCCACGATAAAAAGCGGCACATTGAGCACGATGACCATCGTACCGACCGGCAGAATGGGTGCAAAAAAGTTAATGATCTGCGAAATACCCGTAAAGCCGCCGACCGTAAAGCCATTCGGTGCATAGAACCAATCGAACGACAAGGCATACAGCACGCAGGCAAGCGTGACAATGATATAGCTTTTCACCTGCTCGCGCAGTTTTTTATTTTTCATAAATTTTCTCCCCTCATATGTTTCTCTCAGGCTTCCGACGTCAAATCAGCGAGAGCTGCTTATCGTCGCTGTCCTCTGTTTTGAGCAGCGCGCCCGTCGCGGGGATGCTGCGCCCGCGGTAGCGGGCAAGGTCGGTGATGCCGGTCTCCTCCGGGAAGCGCACCGTGTCGAGCACGTACTTCTTTTTGAGCGTCAGCAGCGCGACGCCCTGCGTCGTGCGCGTCGTCTTCACACCAAGAAGCGCCGTGTTGACGATCAGCACGCGCGGCTCTGTCGAATAGACGGCGATCTCGCGGTCTTCTTTAAGGTGCAAAAGCGCCTTGAGCGGGCTCTTGTCGCTGTAGGCGCCGGTCAGGCGGCGGCGGTTCGAGGTCGTCTTGTAGGCGGACAGCTCGACCTTCGCAGCCTTGCCGTTTTCAAAGAAGAAGATCATATAGCCGCTGTAGTCGCCCGGCAGCACCATGCCCATGACGCTCTCGCCCTCGTCCATGCCGAGCTTGGCGGGCAGGTAATCGCCCAGCTGGCTCGCCTTGCCGTCGGCAAAGTCGCTCGCGCGCGTCTTGTAGACCTGCGCCTTATCGGTGAAGAACATCAGCTCGGCGGCGTTGGAGCTCTCCACGCTCATGCTGAGCGCGTCGTCCTCCTTGAACTTCTGCTCGCCGGACATGCGCAGCGACTGCGGCGTGATCTTTTTGAAGTACCCGTGCTGCGACAAAAACAGCGTCACGGGATAGTCCTCGATGGCGTCCTCCTCGCTCTCGGCGTCCTCGGCATAGTCGTAGAGGATGCCGGTGCGGCGGGGCTCGGCGTACTTTTTGCGCACATCCTCAAGCTCGCTGACGATGATCTTGCGGATGCGCGACGGACGTGCAAGCGTATCCTCCAAGTCTTCGATCTCAGCTTCAAGAGACGCGGTCTCCTCCACGCGCTTCAGGATATACTCGCGGTTGATGTTGCGCAGCTTGATCTCGGCAACGTATTCCGCCTGGATCTGGTCGATGCCGAAGCCGATCATCAGGTTCGGCACAACGTCGGCCTCCTTCTCCGTCTCGCGGATGATCTTGATGGCCTTGTCGATGTCGAGCAGGATCTTTTTAAGACCCTTTAAGAGGTGCAGCTTGTCCTGCCGCTTTTTGAGCACGAAGTACACGCGGCGCTTGACGCTCTCGGTGCGCCACGCGCACCACTCGTCTAAAAGCTCGCGCACGCCCATCACGCGCGGCATGCCGCCGATCAGGACGTTGAAGTTGCACGATGCCGTATCCTGCAGTGTCGTCGCCTTGAAGAGCTTCTGCATCAGCTTGTCGGGGTCGGCACCGCGCTTTAAGTCGATCGTCAGCTTGAGACCGGAAAGGTCGGTCTCGTCGCGCATGTCGGAAATTTCCTTGACCTTGCCCGCCTTGATGAGCTCGGCGACCTTGTCCATGATGGCCTCGGTCGTGGTGGTATAGGGGATCTCGTAAATCTCAATGAGATTTTCTTTTTTGTCGTAGCGCCAGCGGGCGCGCACCTTTACGCCGCCGCGGCCGGTGTTGTAGATGTCCTCGATGGCGCGCGGGTCGTACAATACCTCGCCGCCGGTCGGGAAGTCGGGCGCGAGCAGCGTTTCGCTGATGCGCACCTCAGGATTTTTCAAAAAGGCGATCGTCGTGTCGCAGACCTCGCCCAAGTTAAAGCCGCACAGCTGGCTCGCCATGCCGACCGCGATGCCCTGGTTGGCCGAGACCAGGATATTCGGGAACGTTGTTGGCAGCAGCGCCGGCTCTTTCATCGAGTTATCGTAGTTGTCGACAAAATCAACGGTGTCAGAGTCGATGTCGCGGAAGAGTTCGGCGCAGATGGGCGCGAGCTTCGCCTCGGTGTATCGGCTGGCCGCCCACGCCATGTCGCGCGAATAGACCTTGCCGAAGTTGCCCTTCGAATCGACGAACGGGTGCAGCAGCGCGCCGTAGCCCTTGGAAAGGCGCACCATCGTGTCGTAGATGGCGGCGTCGCCGTGGGGATTCAGGCGCATCGTCTGGCCGACGATATTCGCGCTCTTCGTGCGCGCGCCGGTGAGAAGGCCCATCTTGTACATCGTGTAAAGGAGCTTTCGGTGCGAGGGCTTGAAGCCGTCAATCTCCGGAATGGCGCGCGAGACGATGACGGACATCGCGTAGGGCATATAGTTCGTTTCCAGCGTCTCTGTGATATGCTGCTCCACCACGTCCGCGTGGAGGCCCATGACGTTCGGGTCCGCGCGGCGGTGGGTCTGCTTGGGTGTTTTGTCGCTTTTCTTCATTCGGATACCTCAAATTGCTCCGGCGGCAATATGGCCGCCGGTCATACTATTTCTAATATATCCTATCACACTTTTTTATGCTCTGCAACACCGCAGAGGAAGAGAAAATTGCCGCAAAACGCCATTTTTTCGCCAAAGGCGCACAAAACCGGCGCGGCAGCGCAAATTGACAAAATCGCGGCGCAGAGTGTACAATGCAGATACCCCAACAGGTATGGAGATCAAACGATGAAACAGTGTATGGACGCCGACAATCTGCACCGTCGGCTCAAAAAGATCATCGGTCAGGTGCAGGCCATCGACCGCATGGTGGACGAGGACGTCCCTTGCGAGGATATTCTTGCGCAGATCAACGCGGCCAAATCCGCGCTGCACGGCTGCGGCAAGGTCGTGCTTGAGGGGCACATCAAGCACTGCGTGCGCGACGGCATCGAGCACGGCGACGCGGACAAAACGATCGAGAACTTTACGAAGGCGGTCGAGCGCTTTTCGAACATGGGCTGAGCAGGAGATAAACCCTCTCACGCGCCCGTTTTCAGTAGAATTGCACGAAAGAAGAGAAGCAGTTTTGTGCTGCTTCTCTCTTTTTGCGCGCTTGATAACCTATACCCCCATATGTATAATAAGCCCATACCCCCTATGTTACAGAAAGGAGTCACTTCCGTGAAACTGGCAATGGAAAAGCTGGAGCATTTTTTAGAGCTGGGCGGCACAAAAAAAAGATATCACACTGCTCGTGATCTCCGGCATCGCGCTGATCGTCAGCATTTTTGATCTCGTCCCCTTGCCGTTCGACGCCTCGTGGGCCGCGATCATCCTCTGCGGCATCCCCATCATTTTAGAGGCCGTCATCGGCCTTGTCACGGCGTTCGACATCAAGGCAGACGTGCTCGTATCACTCGCGCTGATCGCGTCGGTCTGCATCGGCGAAGACTTCGCCGCGGGTGAGGTCGCGTTCATCATGCAGCTCGGCGGTCTTCTCGAAGAGCTGACCGTCGCCCGCGCCCGCGCGGGCATCGAAAAGCTCGTCCATCTGACGCCGCAGACCGCGCGCGTCATCACCGGCGGAAAGGAAACAGCCGTCACCGCGCAGGCCGTCAAGGTCGGCGACCTGCTGCGCGTGCTGCCCGGCGAGACCATCCCCGTCGACGGAGAGATCGTATCGGGCCAGACATCTGTGAATCAGGCCGTTATGACGGGTGAATCGCTGCCGGTCGACAAGGGCGTCGGCGACGAGGTCTCCTCCGGCACGGTCAACCAGTTCGGCGCTTTCGAGATGAAGGCCACAAAGGTTGGCGAGGACAGCTCCATCCAGCGCATGATTCGCCTCGTGCAATCCGCCGACGCGGGCAAAGCCAAAATCGTCCGCCTTGCCGACCGCTGGGCGGCATGGATCATCGTCATCGCGCTGACCGCCGCGGCGCTGACGTGGCTCATCTCCGGTGAGATCATCCGCGCGGTGACGATCCTGGTCATCTTCTGCCCCTGCACGCTCGTGCTGACCACGCCGACTGCCATCATGGCCGCCATCGGCAACGCGACGAAGCACGGCTTTTTCGTCCGCGAGGGCGACGCGCTTGAGCGTCTCGCCGCCGTGAAGAAGATCGCCTTCGACAAGACCGGCACGCTGACCTACGGCACACCGAAGGTCGTTCTGGTGCACAGCGCGCTGCCCTCCCTCTCCGATAACGAGCTCTACCGCCTCTGCGCCACGGCGGAGCGCTATTCTGAGCACCCGCTCGGCAAGGCCATCACCCGCTGCTGTCAACAGGAGACGGGCGAGGCGCTGGGCGAGGCCGAAAACTTCCAGATGGTGCCGGGACGCGGCGTCTCCGCTTGCGTTGACGGTAAAACCCTCCTTGCGGGCAACGCGGAGCTCCTTGCCGAGCACCACATCGCCATTCCCGAAGAGGCCGCTAAGACCGCTGTTGTCCAGCTCTCGCAGGGCTGCACCGTCATCTACGCCGCCGTGGACGGCGTGTTCGCGGGCTTCCTCGCCCTGTCCGACACAATCCGTGAGGAAAGTGCAAATATGATCGACCAACTCTCCGCGCTTCAGGTCCAGCCCGTGCTGCTCACAGGTGACCATCAGAACGCCGCCGCGGCCATTGCCGCGCAGCTCCACATCGGCGGGGTGCACGCAAACTGCCTGCCCGAGGACAAGCTCGCCCACATCCGCGCCTATCAGGCCGCGGGCGATAAGGTCTGCATGATCGGCGACGGCGTGAACGACGCGCCCGCGCTCAAGGCCGCCGATGTCGGCATCGCAATGGGCGGCGTGGGCAGCGACATCGCCGTGGACGCCGCGGATATCGCGCTCGTCGACGACGAAGTCACGGAGCTGCCGCACCTCATCGCGCTCTCCAAGCACATGATGCGCACCATCAAGCTCAATATGACGTTCTCAATGACGCTCAACTTCATCGCCATCACGCTTGCCACCACCGGCACACTGAACCCTGTTGTCGGCGCGCTGGTCCATAACGCAGGCAGCGTGCTTGTCATCACAAACTCGGCCCTGCTGCTAAAATGGAGGCAAACCGCCTCGCAGAGTTTCGCGTCCGCAGACGCGAAATCTGTTTGATCGTAAATTCCGACGACAGGCGCGTCGGAATTTACTCTTTGCGCGGAGCGCGTGTCGCAGCCGCGCTGCGAGCGGCAAGGCACGAAGCGCAGCGAATCCTTTTCAAAAAGAGTGGACCGCAAAATTGCGATCCACCCTTTTTGATTTTCTTTTATTTTCTGCGCCAGACAGAGGGCATTAAGAGGACAAGCAGCGGCATGATCTCAAGACGGCCGAGCAGCATGATGGCGCTCATCGTGAGCTTGCTGATGCCGGAGAGGAAGCCGAAGTTGCACGTCGGTCCCACTGCGCCAAGGCCCGGGCCCACGTTGCTGATGGCCGTGAGTGAGGCGGTGAACGCCGCGGTAAAGTCGATGTTGTCAAGCGACAAAATCAGCGTGCCAAGCAGCAAAATCGAGATATAGGTGAAGAAGAAGACCGAAACGGACGAGACGGTCTCCTCCGTCACGCGATGTCCGTCGAGCGTGATGGGGCGCACCTCGCGCGAGTGCATCACGCGCCGCAGATCACGCCGCAGCGACTTGCACAAAAGCACGATGCGCGAGACCTTGACGCCGCCCGCCGTAGAGCCCGCGCAGCCGCCGAAAAGCATCACCAGCACGAGGATACAGCGGCAGAACTGCGGCCAGAGGTCAAAATCCTCCGTGCAGTAGCCGGTCGTTGAAATGAGCGTTGTGACCTGAAAGGCCGCATTTTCGATGGCCGAGCCGATGTCGCGCCCCGTGCGCACGATCAGGTCCGCCGCGATCATCGCCGACGCGCCGACCACGACCAGCGAGTAAACGCGCAGCTCCTCGCTCTTGAGCGCCTCGCGGAAGCGGCGCGTCACGCAGAGGTAGAGGAGCGTAAAGTTCACGCTTGCGGCAAACATGAAGAAAATGAGGATCCAGTTGACAAGATGCGACTGATAATACGCGATGCTCGCATCCCGGATGGAAAAGCCGCCGGTAGAGATCGTCGTCAGCGCCGTGGTGATCGCATCGAACAGCGGGAGGCCCGCAATGCGCAGCAGCAGCGCCTCCGCCACGGTGAGCGCGATGTAGATGCGGTACAGGATGCGCGCCGTCTCACCCGTGCGGGGGCGGAGCTTTGTGCTGATGGGACCGGGGGATTCTGCTTTCATCAGGTTCACGCTGCCCTCACTGAGCTTGGGCAGCAGCGCCAGCATGAGAACGAGGATGCCCATGCCGCCCATCCACTGCGTGAGCGCGCGCCAGAATTGGATGCCCTGCGGCAGCGACGCAGGCGACGGGAAGATGGACGCGCCGGTCGTCGTCAGGCCGGAGACGGTCTCGAAAATGGCGTCGATAAAGCTGCAGCTGCCGCTGAAAAAGTACGGCAGCGCGCCGAACACGCTCAGCGCGATCCAGCACAGCGCCACGCAGACAAAGCCGTCGCGCGTCTGAAGTCTTGTGTTGTCCGCGCGGATGAGCGAAAGCAGCACTCCCACGCCGCCGCAGATCAGCAGCGCATACAGGAACGCCCGCTGATCCGGCCCTCCGCCGAACACGCTCAGCAGCAGCGGCGGGATCATACAAAGCGCCTCAATGCAGAGGATAACGCCCACGATTCTGAGAATAAGATTTTGGTTCATAATGAAACTTCCTTGCCGCAAGCAGCCGGCACATCAGCCGAGAATATCGTTGAGGTCCTGCAAAAAGAGCTTTTTCGCCACCACGATCACGCGGTCGCCCGCATGGATCTGGGAATGGCCGTTCGGGATCTCCATCCGGCCGTTGTGCACGATGGCCGCAACGAGCAGGCCGTTTCGAAAATGCAGGTCGCTGAGCGGCCGGTCGAGAAAGTGCGTGGCACTCGTCGCGGTGAACTCGACGGCCTCGATCGCGCCGCCGAGGATATAGTGCAGGCTTTCCACCGCGCTGCCCTGCGAATTGGCAAGGCCGCGGACGTAACTTGAGATCTGGCTTGCAATGATGGCCTTGGGCGAGATGACCGTGTCGAGGCCCGTGAGGTTCACGATGTCGAGATACCCCATGCGCGACATCTTCGGCACGACCTTCTTCACGCCGTAGCGCTTGGCCGTGAGCGCCATAAGGAGGTTTTCCTCGTCGCGGTCCGTCACGGCGATGAACGCGTCGCAGTGGAAAATGCCCTCGGACTCAAGCAGGTTGTGATCCGTGCCGTCGCCGTGGATGACGGTGACCTTGGGGAGCTTTTCCGCCAGCATCAGGCACTTGGCCTCGTCCTTTTCCACGATCGTCACATGCGTGCCGATGTCGGTGAGCACCCAGGCAAGGTACTGTGCGATGCGGCTGCCGCCAAGGATGCTCACGCGGCGGATGGGCGCCATGGCCCTGCCCATCGAGCGCAGCACGCGCGTCGTCTCCGCGGGCGTGCCGATGACGTACACGCGGTCGCCCGTCTGCGGGACGAACGAGCCGTTCGGCACGATGACCTCTTCCCCGCGCTTGGCCGCGCACATGAGGATGCTGTTGGGATTTTCGCGGTTGTAGTCGATGAGGGACTTGCCGACAAGGCTGTCGCTCTCTTCGGTCTGAAAGCCGATGAGCTCGACAAGTCCGCTGGCAAACGTCTCCACGCTGAACGCAGACGGCACGCGCAGAATGCGCGAAATTTCCTGCGCGGCGGCATTTTCGGGGTTGATGATCATATCAAGCCCGATCTCGCGGCGCAGGATCTGTGCATCGCGGAAATACTCGGGGTTGCGTACGCGGGCGACCGTGTGCTTCGCGCCGAGCTTTTTCGCCATCAGGCAGCAGATGAGGTTGACCTCGTCGTTTTCCGAAACGGCGATGAGAAGGTCCGCCTCGCGCACGCCCGCCTCCAAAAGGGCGCTGGCGCTCGCGCCGTTGCCCTCCACACACATGACGTCGAGCATGGAGTCAACGTGGTCGAGCACGGCGTTGTTGCGGTCGATGACGACCAGATCGTGGTTTTCGCCCGTCATCTGCTCGGCGATGGCGTAGCCGACCTTACCGATACCGACAATGATGATTTTCATTTCTGTGTTTCTCCTAAATTCTCTTCGGCTTCCGCCGTGTGCTGCTTACGCAGCACCATCAAAACGCTGTTGAATTCCGCCCCCATGATCAGCATGACCGAGGCGAGATACAGCCACAAAAGCAATACGATCACCGCGCCGAGCGTGCCGTAAATGACGGAGTAGCGCGCGATGTTTTCAACATAATACGAAAAAAGGAATGACAATACGAGCCACATCACGAGCGAGAACACCGCGCCCGGCCAGATACGGTTCATCCGGTGCGACTCCTGCGCAAGGCCGTACATCATCGCGATGAGGAAGAATACGATGCCGCCGATGATAACAAAGCGCAAGCTCGACCACAGGCGGATAAAACCGTCGCTCAGCGTGATATAGGCCGACAGGTGGCTCGACACGTAGTTCAGCACCCGCCCGCCGACGACGGACAGTCCGATGGACAAAACGACCATTAAAATCAGGCTCAGCGTATAAAGCAGGAGCTTGAGCTGATAGCGCAAAAACTGCGTGGGCCGGTGCTCGCCGTAGGCCCGACGGACAGAGCCCAGAAGCGAGCTTGCCGCGCGGTAAGGAAAGTAAATGGAAAAAATCAGTGAGAACCACAAAAGCCGTGGGCTTGAATCGCGGCTGACATAAGTGAAATACTGCTCGATGATCTCGAGCGCCTCCTGCGGGATGAATGCGCGAATTTCATACAGAAAGCCGCTGATATCCACGGACATGATGCCGACTAAGTTGCTCAAAAAGATCAAAAGCGGGAAAAGCGCAAACAAAAGGTAGTATGTGAGCGCCGCACTGTCGCGGCCGACATGATGATCGAAGTACCGCCTGACCATCAGGTAGATGCCTTTCAAAAAGCGGTGCCGGTCAAGATACTGCTGCAAGGGCGATGCTCACCTCCTCAAAAGTCGAATTCTCTTCAATTTATGTAGTATAGCACAGCCCAATTCGAAAGGGAAGCGCAAAAGCGCACCATGACATACTTTTTACAGAAATAAAGCCGGAAAAGGGGTTGACACGACGGGAAAATGTGCATAATATAGTGCCGTTAAGTTCATACATCGTCCGGTAGGTAAGGCTACCACAAGGATACGGACTGCTGCCGCGGAGTAGTGGAGACACTATGAGAGGGTTTGAACAGGTTGCATCGAAAGCAAGGTGCCATCTAATGCAGTTTCACCGCCTCGTGATGCTAAAGCTTGAACGGTAAGGAAACTTCTCGCCAGGGGCGGGTGTTTCTTGATTGTCGCTCCCATAGCCGCGTCGCCGGACGCAGGATATGGGGGATTTTTTTATCGCAAAATTCACCTGAACACTTTGATTTGGCACTATCTTCAGAAAGGAGGAGTCGGTATGGTCGGCTTTGAAGAAATGCGCGACGAACTGCTGGAAAGAATCGAGGATCTGCTCAAGCGAAAACAATATACCGCGCTGCGCGACCTGCTTGCAGACCTGGAGCCCGCGGATATCGCCTCGCTTTTTGAAGATTTGGACGAGGACAGCATTCCCCTTTTGTTCCGGCTCCTTCCCAAAGAGCCCGCGGCGGAGGTGTTCGTCGAGCTCGATCCCGACGCGCAGGAGATGCTGATCCGCGGCTTTTCGAACACCGAGCTCAAAGAGGTCCTTGACGAGCTGTATCTGGACGATGCGGTCGACATCGTGGAAGAAATGCCCGCGAACGTCGTCAAGCGCATCTTAAAGCACGCGGACCCCGACACGCGCAAGAGCATCAATGAAATTCTCAAATACCCAGACGACAGCGCGGGCGCGCTGATGACGACGGAGTTTGTCGACTTAAAGCGCGATATGACCGTCGAGGACGCGCTCAAGCGTATCCGCCGCACCGGTACGGACAAAGAGACCATCAACGTCTGCTATGTCGTCGATCCGGCGCGCAAGCTGCAGGGCATCGTCTCGCTGCGAACGATCCTCCTCTCCGACGAGGACGACACCATCGACGAGATCATGGAGACGCACGTCATCTCTGTCTCCACGCTCGAGGATAAAGAGGACGTTGCGCAGACCTTCTCGAAGTACAACTTCATCGCCCTTCCGGTCGTCGACAAGGAAGACCGCCTCGTCGGCATCATCACGGTCGACGACGCCATCGACGTCATGGAAGAGGAGACGACCGAGGATATCGAAAAGATGGCGGCTATGCTGCCGACGGATAAGCCATACCTCAAGACGAGCGTCTGGGATACGTACAAGTCCCGTATCCCCTGGCTGTTGCTTCTGATGGTCTCGGCCACGTTCACCGGCCAGATCATCGCCCGCTTTGAAGACGCGCTCAGCGCGTTCGCCATTCTGACGGCTTATATCCCGATGCTGATGGACACGGGCGGTAACTGCGGCTCACAGGCGAGCGTCACGGTCATCCGTGGTATCTCGCTCGACGAGATCGAATTTTCCGACCTCTTCCGCGTCATCTGGAAGGAGATCCGCGTGGCGGTCGTCTGCGGCGCCACGCTTGCCGCAGCGAATTTCGTCAAGCTCATGCTCGTCGACAGGATGATCTTCGGCAATCCCATCACCATCACGGTCGCGCTCGTCATCTGCCTGACGCTCGTGGTCACGGTGTTTGCGGCCAAGGTCGTGGGCTGCACGCTGCCGCTGCTCGCCAAGAAGATCGGCTTCGACCCCGCGGTCATGGCCTCGCCGTTCATCACGACGGTCGTGGACGCCATCTCGCTGATGATCTACTTCAACTTTGCCTCGCTTCTTCTCGGAATCTGATAAAAATACGAAAAACTCTTTTCAATCGCGCATGAACTGTGTTATGATGCATGTTGTATGGCATCGTACGATAGGAAAAGGCGGCTGTGCCACGCACAGCCGCCTTCTTTTTTGGAGGTCATTCATGGAAGAAAAGCTCAGAGAATATGCAAAACTCCTCATCGAAGTCGGTCTGAATGTGCAGAAGGGTCAGGCCGTCGTGATCCGCTGCCCGGTCGAGTGCGCGTATTTTGCACGCCTGTGCGCCGCCGCTGCCTATAACGTCGGCTGCCGCGAAGTCGTGATGCGCTGGTCGGATGATTTTCTTGAACGCGAGCGCTTTCTGCGCGCGGATGACTCCGTGTTCGACGTCTTTCCCGCCTGGCAGGCAGAAATGCTCAACGGCCATGCTGACGAGGGCGCAGCATTTCTCAATATCTCCGCCCGTGATCCTGAGGCGCTGCTCGGCGTAGACCCCGACCGCCTGACGCGCGCGAGCCGCAGCGAGACGGCCATACAGCCTTACGTAAGCGCCGTAATGTCCAATGCCTGCCCCTGGTGCGTCGCATCCGTCCCCATTCCGAGCTGGGCGAAGAAAGTCTTCCCCGCTCTTTCCGAGCAGGAGGCGATGGACAAGCTCTGGGACGCGATCTTCACCTCCGTCCGCATCAGCGGCAAGGGTGACGCCGTCGCGCGCTGGCATGAGCATGTGGCACTGCTCAAAAGCCGCATCGCAAAGCTCAACGATCTGCACTTCACCTCGCTCTATTACCAGAACTCCCTCGGCACGAGCCTCAACATCAAGCTTCCCGAGACGCACGTCTGGGCCGGCGGCAACAACACCAGCCGCGCAGGCTTTCCGTTCGTCGCCAATATGCCGACGGAGGAGGTCTTCACCGCCCCGCTCAGAGACGGCATTGACGGCGTCGTTTACGCAGCCCTGCCGCTCGTGCACAACGGCAACATCATTGAAAACTTCCACTTCGTCATCAAGGATGGCAAGATCGTCGAGGCGCACGCGGAAAAGGGCGAGGGCATCCTGAAAGCCGCCATCGCCGAGGATGAGGGCGCGTCGTATTTCGGCGAGGTCGCGCTCGTTCCCTACGACAGTCCCATTTCGAACCAGAAGATTCTCTTCTACAACACGCTCTTCGACGAAAACGCGGCCTGCCACCTCGCCTTTGGTGAGGCGTACCCCGAGTGCGTCAAGGGCGGCGAGGCCATGAGCAAGGAAGAGCTCAAGGCCGCGGGCCTGAATGATTCCAATACGCACGTCGATTTCATGGTCGGTACCGCGGATCTTTCCATCATCGGCACGACGAAAGACGGGCGCGAGATTCCCGTGTTCGTCAACGGCAACTTTGCCCTGTAAAAAATGATACTGCGGGCGCTTGCCCGCTCACAAAGGAGAAAAACCATGTCTATGAATTTTAACCGCCTTTCCACCGATGACAAAATTCTCATCATGGAGGGCGCGCAGGTGCTCGGCGACGTCGTCGCGGGTGAAGGCACGGCGTTCTGGTACAACAGTGTTTGCCGCGGCGAGATGCAGAGCGTGCGCATCGGCAAGCGCTGCAACATTCAGGACCTCGCCCTGATCCACAACAAGGTCACCATCGGCGACGATGTGTCCGTCGGCCACTGCGCCACCGTCCACGGCGCGACCATCGGCGACCGCGTGATCGTCGGCATGGGCGCGACGGTGCTCGACGGCGCTGTCATCGGCAACGACTGCATCATCGGCGCGGGCGCTCTTGTCACGGGCAAGATGAACGCGCCCGACGGCTCGATGATCCTCGGCTCCCCGGCCAAGGTCGTGCGCGAGCTGACGGACAAGGAAAAAGAGAGCATTCTGGCCAACGCCGCGCTCTATCTTGAAAAAAGCAAGGAATACCGCGCCCACGCCGCCAAACAGGCGTAAGGCAAGCACAGGAGGAATACTCATATGAAAATCTTAGTCATCAACGGCGCAAACATGAACATGCTCGGCCGCCGCGAGCCGGACATCTACGGCAAGGAGGACTACGCCGCCCTCTGCGCCCGCATCTATGAGCACGCGCAGAGCCGCGGTGTGGCCGTGGAGTGCTTCCAGTCCAACCACGAGGGCGCGATCATCGACGCCATTCAGGAGGCCGACACGGCGTTCGACGGCATCGTCATCAACCCCGGCGCTTACACGCATTACAGCTACGCCATCCACGATGCGCTCAAGGCCGTCAGCATCCCCGCCGTCGAGGTCCACATCAGCGCCGTCGAGACGCGCGAGGACTTCCGCCAGGTAAGCTACGTCCGCCTGGCCTGCTTTTCCACCATCACCGGCGAAGGCCTCCAGGGCTACGCCCATGCGTTGAAGCTGCTGAAAGAGCATCTGCTACACTAATCCAAGGGACAAAATAATCAGGTTTGTTTGTCCCAAAACTTAAGTAACTGTTCGATTGACATACAAAGGAGCATATCCATGTCCCAGTACGATTACCTCGTCGTCGGTGCCGGCCTTTCGGGCGCCGTCTTTGCCAACGCCGCCAAGCGCGCCGGCAAGTCGGTCCTGGTCATCGACCGCCGCGACCACATCGCCGGCAACATCTATACCGAGGACGTCGAGGGCATCCAGGTCCACCGCTACGGCGCGCACATCTTCCACACCTCCATGAAGGACGTCTGGGACTACGTCAACCGCTTCGCCGAGTTCAACAACTACGTGAACAGCCCCGTGGCAAACTACCACGGCGAGATGTACAACCTGCCCTTCAACATGAACACCTTCTCCAAGATGTGGGGCGTTTGCACGCCAGAAGAAGCACGTGCAAAAATTGAAGAACAGATTGCCGCAGAAGGTATTACTGAACCTAAAAATCTTGAAGAGCAGGCTCTTTCTTTGGTTGGTCGCGACATCTTCGAAAAGCTTGTCAAGGAATACACTGAAAAGCAATGGGGACGCGACTGCAAAGATCTACCTGCTTCCATTATTAAACGTTTGCCTGTTCGCTTTATTTACGACAACAACTATTTCAACGACCGTTGGCAGGGCATTCCAATTGGCGGCTATACTGCTATGGTTCATCGCATGTTCCATGGCACTGAAATTCTTCTTAATACCGAATATCGTGACTTCATTGCTGAGCATAAGGACATCGCCGATCGCATTATTTACTGCGGTCCTATCGATGAGTACTTTGACTTCAAACTAGGTAACCTTGAGTATCGCTCACTTCGATTCGAGTCTGAATTGGTCGAATGCGAAAATTGGCAAGGAAACGCTGTAGTCAACTATACCTCTCACGAAGTGCCTTGGACTCGCATTATCGAGCATAAGCATTTTGAGTTTGGCAAGCAGGAGAAGACGGTTATTTCCAGAGAGTATTCATCAGAATGGAGTGTT
>ENA-OOXF01001289-OOXF01001289.1-human-gut-metagenome-genome-assembly--contig:-NODE-1289-length-16589-cov-3.267993_pt1 | contig 16589 bp, 14 predicted proteins | sample MGYA00241586_ERZ501341 | MGnify/ENA primary metagenome ERZ501341 (study PRJEB25962, sample SAMEA2042985) | human gut metagenome | biome: human gut; feature: human-associated habitat; material: faeces... | reverse complement strand
ACACAGATGTAAAATCGTCGTTTTCCCTTTGTGGATAGACTTGAATTCCCGAAAAGTAAATATCAGATACACAGGCAGATAGAAAGCAAAAATCTATCTGCCTTTTTTATTACCCTAAAAAGGAGAAATCAGATATGCGGTCCTTTATTTCTCTGCACAAGGAGAATTGGCGAAGCCACAGCTATGCCGCCGCCTGCTGTGTCGGGGATCAGGTGCTGTTTCAAATGCTGAAAGCGAATTCCAATATCGACACCGTCTATCTCTGCATGGACAACGATGTCGCAGGTCAGGCGGCGAACAAGAGAATATCCGACAAGCTCTTTATACAGGGCATAAAACACGAAATCCTCGTTCCCGAATTCAAAGATTGGAACGAGGACTTATTATGTGACGAACAGGAGAAAACCGAATGCCAAACATTGCAGCTTTAATCACCGTTGCCGCAGTTATGTTTGCCGTCCTCGGTGCGATTACGCTGATCGCTCATATCTACAATCTCAATAACATCAAGAGCAAAACGGTCGGCGACGGTCAGCACGGCACGGCTCGGTGGGCAAACAAAGCGGAAATACGAAAGACCTACCGCCACATCCCGTTCACTCCAAAGAAATGGCGCAGGCAGGCAAAGCAAAATCAAACGCCCACCATGACGGCGATAGCACCGAGAAAACTGCTCCGAAAAAAGACCGAGCCGACCGAGGAAGCTCTGCCGCAGGGCATCGTGGTCGGGTGCAAGGGCGGCAAGCACAGCACCACCGCCATGATAGATACGGGAGATGTCCATGTGCTGATGATTGGTGCGGCGGGTGTCGGCAAGACTGCCTTTTGGCTGTACCCGTGCATCGAGTATGCCTGTGCTTCGGGAATGTCCTTCCTCTCCACCGACACCAAGGGCGATGTCATGCGTAACTACGGTAACATCGCCAAGGACTACGGCTATATGGTTTCGGTCATTGACTTACGCAATCCTACTCGCAGTAACGGCAACAACATCCTATACCTCGTCAATAAATACACCGACCTATACGCAAAGCATCCCGACCAAATCGTCTACAAGGCGAAAGCGGAAAAGTACGCCAAAATCATATCCAAGACCATTATCCTCTCCGGCATGGATGCCGCCTCCTTCGGGCAGAACGCATACTTCTATGACGCCGCCGAGGGCTTGCTGACCGCAACCATTCTCTTGGTAGCGGAGTTCTGTGCGCCGGAAAAGCGGCACATCGTGTCGGTGTTCAAGGTCATTCAAGAGTTACTTGCGCCATCAAAGAAAAAGGGCAAGAATCAGTTTCAGCAGCTTATGGAGTTACTGCCGAATGAGCATAAGGCGAAATGGTTTGCGGGTGCGGCATTGAACACCGCCGAGCAGAGCATGGCATCGGTCATGTCGACAGCACTCTCCCGACTCAACGCATTTTTGGATACCGAGTTAGAGCAGCTCCTTGCTTTGACACCGAGATAGACGCCGAAACCTTCTGCAACCGGAAATCGGCTATCTTCGTCATCATGCCGGAGGAAAATCCCAACACCTTTTTTATGATCTCACTCATCATTCAGCAGTTATACCGTGAGATACTCGCCGTTGCCGATGAAAACGGCGGCAAGCTCAAAAACCGCTGTGTGTTTTTCTGCGATGAGTTCGGCACGCTGCCCAAAATAGAGTCGGCAGAGATGATGTTCAGTGCGTCGAGGTCTCGGCGTCTGCAAATTGTGCCGATCATCCAGTCATTTTCGCAACTTCAAAAAAACTACGGCAAGGAAGGTGCGGAGATCATCGTGGACAATACGCAGGACACCATCTTCGGCGGCTTTGCACCAAACAGCAGCTCCGCCGAAACGCTTTCCAAGGCACTCGGCAGCCGCACGGTCATGAGCGGATCTGTCAGCCGGAGTAAAAACGATCCGTCGCAGTCGCTCCAAATGATAGAGCGACCGCTACTGACGCCGGATGAACTCAAATCCCTGCCCAAGGGCGATTTTATCGTCATGAAAACAGGTGTGCATCCGATGCGGGTACACCTCAAGCTGTTCTTCAAATGGGGCATCGAGCTTGACGAAGAACACCCATACGCCGTACCAGACCAAGGCAACCGTGAGGTCAAGTATGCCGACAAGAAGGAAATTCAGAACGGCATCCTCGAAAAATATCCGCCGCAGTGGACGGAAGAAGCGAAACCGCAAGCCGATACGGATAGCGGTCAGGCGCAGCAGGACAGCCAAAAGCATAAGCCGCAAAAAACGCCGCCGCACGGCAACCGCAGAAACGGCAGTCCTCCTATCCGTACCTCGCCGCCGAAAAAAGAAACTGCTCCCGACTTAACGGAAGCAGAGATTATAAAAGACTTAACCGAAACGGAGGTGCAAAGCAATGAGCCGTCTTGATTTTCTTTACCGCACCAAGCTGCCGCACAGAGCCGTTGCGGTATATATCTACCTTGCCGACCGAACGAACGAGAACAACGAGTGTTGGCCTGCTATTCCGACTATAGCTACAGACCTCAAGCTCTCGGCGTCCACCGTCCGCCGCGGCATCCGCGACCTCAAAAAAGCGGGACTGCTTGAAACCGAGCAGCGCTACCGCAAAAAGGGTGGCAAAAGCAGTTTGCTGTTTCGGCTCAAAAAGGAATAAAAAAGACCGCTTGTCGGCGGTCAGCGTTTAATCACGGCTGTAACGATTCGTTCAAGGCCGTGCTTTTCTATATACCGAAGCACATCGAATAAGTCTCCGAACGAGAGTGCTTCGTTGAAATATTCCGTATAGTCCTGCGGCGTTTTCAAAAGCGGATATCTGTCGCCTGCATTAACGGCTATGTAGTATTTTTCGTTTTCCATCTTCATCCCTCCGAAATCGCACAAGGTTTATTATATCGGCAGCAGGGGATTTTTTCAAGAGGTTTTTCCGCCAAGGGGCAACTGCGCCTATACGCTGACAGGTGCCACCTGTCATGATGGAAGGAGAAAGTGAACTTACCCAACTGAAGAATAACTACAGCAGAAAGGAAAGACAAATAACTCTATCAAGGCAGAGTATAAGATGGAATCGGTTCGACTTGTGCAGGTCAAAGACCGCCATTTTTTCTCTGCTGTGGGGCAAAAAGTGTGGCTTTTATGCAAAGCCTCGTAAGAAGCAGTTGAGAAACAGACGGATTTATGCTATAGATTAATTTGAAAAGGTATACCCAAGGGTAAACAAAAACGAATGAAGGCGAAATGGGGTCTGTTTATGACCAGGCAGAAAAAGAATACGATCATAACAAGCGGCATCGCTGTACTTGCCGTGATACTGGCATATTGCTTCAGAATTGTGGGCAGGGGCAGCTTCTACCCGATGCTGTTTTCCTATCTGCGCAGCTTTATCTATATTGGCCTATTCGCTGCCTGGGGGCTCTCCGTCCGTCAGCGGATCGTGCAAAAGCAGGTGTGCAGGTTTATGACGGTCACCGCAGTACTGCTCATCATATGGATGGTAGTCCGTTCGGCAAAGTATTTTATATTCTGGCAGCCGGATGCCGTCCGTTACCTGTGGTATCTGTTCTATCTGCCCATGCTGTTTGTGCCTATGCTGGCACTGCTGATTGCCATGTCATTGGGAAAGCCGGACGAATACAAATTCCCCAAGGGAATGTCGGTTCTGTGGATCATCTCCGGCACATTGCTTCTGCTCGTGCTCACAAATGACCTGCACCAATTCGTATTTACCTTTCCGAAGGATGCCGCCGAGTTGCTTGGAAAGGACGGACTGCAAGCCATAGCCAACACTATGGCACAGTTCAGAAGATAAAAGTACGAGACTTTGGCATATGTTGATCTGAAAACACGAGAAAAGGGTTAAGATACTTCAATCTTATGGTATCTTAACCCTTTTTTTCTATATATGGATTCACAAAAATTATAGCGTAGTGCCTTATTGCATTTTCCATATTACTTTTCTGTGCCGTCTCCGTGGAGAACCCAATCTGCGTTATAGCCAAACTCAAGAGCAATCAGCTTGGCGAGGGCTGGAGAAATGGCTTTATTTTGTTCCGTATCCGGCCGGCTGTTGCCTGTAAGGATATACACATAGTTCACGGTAATACCAAGTCTGCGGGCAAACTCGGTTTTGGATATGTTCTGTTCGGATATAATTTGATTCAATCTGTTTGACAGTGCCATTTCACCGTTCCCCCTTAATTCTCATTGTTTTGCTGCATCATAGCGGCATAGAGCAAAAGCTGTTTCAGCGAAGTAACATTCAGCTTGGAATAGATATTGCGGTTGTGGAAACGAATGGTTGTTTCCTTTACGCCGGTAAGTTCCGCAATTTCCTTAACCGATTTACCTGCCAAATAGTAATCGAGTATTTGCTTTTCCGTTGGCGTTAAGGTCTTGATACCGATAAGAAAAGCACTGTAATTATCCGGATCAACATCATTTCTACGGGATCGGGTTAAACGGTGCAGCTGAGACTGTGCTTCCTCAAGCTCGCTCTGTGCGGCATCATATTTCTGCTGTGCTTCCTGATAGATGACAGCTGCCGCCGCCAGCTCACTTTGTACTGCGGACAGATCTTCGTCCTTCTTGGCAAGATAGGCAAACAGGTCGTTAATCTCCGGTATCGGCGAAGGTTCTTCGCTCCAAGTGTCGTGCTTGATATGCTCCAGCCCTTTGAGGATCGGGGAAAGATACCGCTTGCTGAAGAACAGACAGCAGCTCACCGAAAAGAAAAGCAAAAGGGTGATCAGCAAAACAAACTGCACAATGCTCTTGATGACCGCAGAACTATAATCGCTCTGCGGAAGCATAACCGCCAGAGTAAACGGCGCGTTGTTCGGCGTCAGGGTAATTTCCTTAACTGTGCCGATAAAAGACTGACTGCCGCCGGAAATTTTGGAAAGCTTTCCCGGCATACCGGACACTTGTATGTTTCCGGAAAGAGGCTCCACATAGTTATCCTGACCGCTGCAGGCAAGACCTGTTGGAATGTATGTATCATCCTTGCACGACAAGAGCATACAGGACAGGCGCTTCTCTGCGGCAGGCTGTGCGTGGTAGGTCGTGAAGTAATCGGCACTGATTTCGTAACCGCAAACACCGTAAAAGGTGCCGTCACTGCCCACGATCGGCACTGCCAAAAATACCACTTCATCCGATGTGCCTGCAAGGGTAAAACTGTCAGTCAGCATGTAGGACTGATTCATCGGCAGCTTGGCATTGGCTACCACTTTATCATAGTCCGAGAACAAATCGGTGCGAAATTCCAGCCGCCATTTGCGGTGAGGCATAACATTATTTGATTTGCCAAGGGAGGCGATGCCGCGGAACAAGACCATATCATCATCATTCTGATAGCGGTTGTGATGCAGGTATAAGCCCGTTCTGGAAAAGGCGGCGTCTTCCACCTGGCTGTTGACGGTGGCATCCAGCATCACAAAAATACCGGAACAGTTGTGGTATTGCAGCTTTTGGCTGAGCTGACCAAGCAGCACGGACTGCACCTGTTCGATTTTTTCGGGATTATCGGTGAGGTTCCTGAAATTTGCACCGCTTATTTCGCTGTCCGACTCAATGAAATCGCTGATATGACTGGAAAGGTCAATGCTGCTTGCCGCCAAAGAATTAAAATAATCGGACATATCCTTCTCAAAAGCTTCCATTTGGAAATCAAGAGAGTTCTGTATGTTCTTTTCCGCACTGTCGAAACGCCCGATCACCATAATACCCGCAAACAGAACAAATATGATAATCAATGCCAATATGATCATATAGACAATCAGTTTTTTCTGCATTGTCCATTTCGTGTTAAGCAAACGCTTCATCTTCAGTCACCGCCTTTGCTTATCTCAAGGAACAGATCCCATGTTTCCTCAGCCAAAAGGGCGGCATCCTCACCGCTGTCCGCTCGTTCCTGTAAGGCAGGACAAAGTTTTTTCAGTGCGGGATAGAGCGCTTCCACATAGTTATAGTAGTTGGTGAACTCCGGACGAATGGTAAGGGTGTATTCTTTGCGCATGGTCTTCAAGGCAGAAAACAGCGCCTTGTGTGCGGGGCTTGGAAATTCGTAGCCGTCAATGGCTTCAAAAGCGGAATCGTGTACCGGCATATAGCCCGATTCCACGACAAAATCCAGATTGCGCTCACCCTCGGTCAGCCAGCGCAGGAAAATCGCCGCCGCTTCCGCTTTTGCCTCAGTCGTCTTATAGGCAGAGAACCCCGTTCCGGTCACCGGCATAAACTGCTCGCCGCTTCCTGTCTTCGGCAGCGGAAGCACCTTCAGATTCATTTTTTCAGATGTGTTGTCGGGATAGGTCACGGTATCATTGTAATAGTTGATCGCAGCGGAAGAACCGACACCGGCAGCAACCTCGCCGGTCATAATCTGCGTATTGGCATATTTATCCGAAACCACAATATGCCCCTTGGCTAAAGGCACGGCAAACTTCATCCAGGAAGCCTTCAAATTCGGGTCTGAGGTGTCGTACCAGTCCGCGTCGTTATAGACAGGCTCGTGCCCCGACGCCAGCATATCGTATTCCACATTCTGGATCAGATAGTCAAAGGCGCAGAAAGACTTTCCGCCCGACCACTCGTAATACTTGGCGGCAACCTCAAAAAAGCCCTCCCAGGTATCTAGCATCTCATAACTTACGCCTGTATCCTTCGCAAAACGATAAAACAGCGAATCGTTAATAAACAGTGCACGGGTAGAGCGGGACACAGGGAACACCGCAAGATGTCCGTCAATGGTACCGTCATTCACAAATTCCTGCACATACTGCGACAGTTCTTCCTCGGAAAAATAGTCGTTGAAATCCACCAAATTCTCCGCGCCTAAATTCAAAACGGTATCCGGGCGTGAAGAAAACAGGTCGGGCATACTCGGTGCACCGGGCGCGCCCTCTTTAGCCGCCAGAAGCTGATTTTTCAGATCCGGCGTGGTCATCATATTGGTAACCTTAATGACGATTCCCTTCTCCTTACCCACGGTGGCATTAAATTCCTGCACCAGTTGGTTTAAGGGAGAATCGGTCTGCTCTCCGTAGATATGCCACATGGACAGCGTAACAGGCTTTTTCGGATTCAATTTTGAATCGTCTGAGCATCCCGTCATGCACGAAAAAAGTATGACGAGTCCCAGAAAGCATAAAAATATCTTTTTCATGTTTTAAAATCCTCCTCGGCGGCTTTTTTTGCTCAACCTATCAATTTACCTATCAATTTACCTATCAATTTCCCTATCAATTCAAAAAAAAATTTTATTTTTACCTATCAATTCGAGGGTTTTTGACGGGGACAAAATAAGAATCAGTTGGTAAAATGATATCAGCAAGAATACTTTAAGGAGGGTATAAAGTCTTGCCGTCGCTTATAAATCGGTGAGGGTACCCCTATTTGCAGGAAACACATCTGCAAAAAAGAACTCTGTCTGCGTGAGGGCGAGTGCAGAGTTCCGCCCCACCTATTTATTTCATTATATCACAAAACAATTGACTCAGTCAATATAAAAATGTGATTTTCTGTTAAGAAGCCGTAACTCAACTTTTTATCCGAAAGGGGGGGCGAAACACAAATGGAGGGAAAAAAGACGGCGGCATATAAAATCACTCCGGATACCGACGGTAACCGTTATCGTTTTTACTGTGACGTTTCGGGAGCACTGGTGTGTATCACATCACCGTATCACGCGGATACACCCGAAGAGGAGCTGATGCTTGCGTGGGAAAAGGAAGGCAGGCAGCATTTTAACCAATGCCGGAAATGCGGCAGATTTATTATCGACGCGGTATATAATCCGGTGGTGTTTGAATGTACCGACTGCGCTCCCTTTGAGTATGAAACCAGATACTGCAAATCATGCGGCGCAAAAATCGACGTAGAGGAAGAGGAACGGTTCTGTCCCGTATGCAAACAAAAATTACATTATGAAGGGAGTGAATAGCTGTGGCAGCGAAAGCGGAAATGAACTGGCTGGAGCAATGCGGCTTCGGCCCGAAGGTAATGAAACGCATAAAGGTCTGCCCCCACTGCGGCACGGTAGTGGACAGTGAGCAGAGCGTATGTCCCGACTGCGGTATGCGGCTTCTGACAAAAACTCTGTATGACTGTTACCGTGAACGACATCTCTGTTGTGACCGCTGCGGTACGGTGCTTACCTCCGACGCAAGGTTCTGCCCCCACTGCGGGCAGCCGCTATATCTGAAAATTTCCGCTGACTGAGATAGACGGCAATCCGATTTGGAGAAAGTAGTTATTCTGTCAGTTGTAAGATCTGCGACAGAACAGATAACAAAAGCTACGGTATTTGCCGAAAGTCGCGGATGAAAACATAATAAAAATTATTTGTGAAAACGATAACTGCCGCAAGGAGAAAGGAAAAATGATAAAGACTCTCCTGCTGCACACACAATGATATATCAATCCCTAATTCAAAAAAGGAAGTCAGCAATGGAATATTAATGATAATTACATCACCTGCTGATTTGGAAATACAGAAGCCAAAGCAGCTGATATATGTCACGAACATAGTCATGAAAATGAAAGTTGGTGAAAAAATGAAAGCGCGTAACAGTTGGCCTTTTCTGGTCGTTTGGTTGCTCTGCTTTGCATTGTTGGCAGGATGTGCATTAAAGCCTGACCCGAATGTTGATCTGCCAAAAGTTTCAGATGCGGAATCAGATGATATGAAAGAGGAAGATTCGGAACTTGCTGTGTTAAGAAAAAATATTTTAGACAGCGAAAGTAATATTGGCGTTGCTTTTATCGGCTATGTAGACAGCGAGAGTACAGAAGCGGATCTGTATACTTATCTTGCAGCCAGCGAAACTGGTCAAAAGTATCCCTGTCTCTCAGAAGCGCCTCTTGTTATGGTGGAAGGACAGGAACTATACGCCATTGTACCGCCTAATGAAGAATGGACGGTAACGGTGTATCCTTCCATGATCACTGACGACGGCACCTATGAGGATGTTTTGAACGCTCCAATTTATACAGGAGATCCCGGCGAGGTTCTTTTAGTGCGATGTAATCTCAGCGAGATATATTCCAATGTCTTGATCGTCTCCACCGACGGTGTCGCAGCCATTTCGTTCCGTCCGTCCCTCTCTATGGAAGATGGTCACCTGGTGGCGATCGCAGGAGTATATGATTTTTCGGTGTATGAGGAAGGAGGCTCCATTATAGAGTCAGATGACGAAATGCTGGAAAATCCCGGTCTTAAAGCGCTGCGGGAGGAAATCCTGCAAAACGGCGCTTTCGGGGCAGCCTTTATCGGATATGTAGGCTATGACAGCACCGGGGCGGACCTTTACGATTATCTGGAATACAGCGCCACCGGGCAGACATACCCCTTCCTTTCCGATGCAACCCTTTGCATGGCCGAAGGGCAGGAGCTTTATGTCAGGATGACATATGAAAAGCGGGGTGAAACACAGTGAGAAAAAGAAAATGGCTCAGCTTTCTGCTGGCAGTGATGATGTTTGTATCAGCGATGCCTTTCTCATCGGTGACGGTAGGCGCGGCGGACGTCACGGTAGAGGTCTCCACTTGGGATGAGTTGAAAAGAGCCCTGGATTATACAACGAACTGCTCGGTGGTGAAGGTTATCGCGGATATTGAAACAAAAGACCTCAACGGACACACCGGTCTGCATCAGGACAACATCATCTTCATGACGATGGCCATGGACAAGGTGCTGGATCTGAACGGACACACCGTCAATGCGTATGTGAAATACTATTCGGAGGTTGGGCAGGGGTATCTGATCAATATAAGTCATAAGGATGCCCGGCTGACCATCCGCGACAGCGTGGGGGGCGGCGCCCTGATCGGCGAGTTTAATCAGGAATTCTACTATGAGTTTATCAATGTGAGTAAAGGTACGCTGGTTATGGAGAGCGGTACGGTCAAGATGCTGTGTCCCTCTAAAGATAATCAGTATACGAAGTGCGCCATCAGTGTATCCGGTACGGCGATCTTTAACGGCGGCGAGGTGCTGACGCAGGTGACCAGTCCCGGGGGCGAGAGGGAGGAGCGGTATCTTTCCCGCCGGCTGCAAGCCATTCGGGGAGAAGCAGGCGGCAGCGTCACCATCAACGGCGGCACCTTCGACCGGGTGGTTCTGCACAGCGCCCCCACGCCGGAGAACCGGGGAAAGTATGAGCTGGTGGTAAACGGCGGCTTTTTCCGGCAATCCATCGCTCTGATCCTGACCGGCGATGTCTATGCCAGCAATTTCGATCATCTGCCCATGCAGATCAACGATGCGTATTTCATGCGCACCACCGATAAGCTGGACCCGTGCCGTCTGGTGCTAGGCGGGAAGATGAAAAACTTTTATGACAATAACTGGGATTACGACTTACTTTATAACGATATTCCGGGCGCGACCCTGGATGATGCGAAGACTATGATGTGGGGTCTGGTGCCGCACCTTATCAGCGAAAACGGCGCGGTCTTCACTGATGTGCACGACGGAAACTGGTATGTGCGGGGCAATATGCGCCGGTCGGTTGAAAACGGCGGGCCGACCATGGCTTTCCAGGGTACGTCGCTGGGTATTCAGGGCGGCATAGCCAAGGTGATCTCCAACGCCTACGGCGTGAAGGAGGTCCTGCTGGACGGCGAGCCGATGGAATGCGGCGAGCGAGGCTTCAGCGCACCCCAGGTGGATACCACTGCGGAGCAGGAGCATCGGGTGAGTTTCGTGATGTATCCGATTTCCCCCATGCTGCGCGTGCTCGGGTACAGCTATTCCAACGAATATTCCACCGGATATATTCGGATGTTCGTTAGTGACCACCATACGGGACAGGGCATGGTGCATTTTCCCAGTGTTCCCGCGTCAGGAGACCAGCCGTTTTCGGTGACTTACTACATTAATGAATCCGATGTGGATGCACTGACCACCATGGAGCTGCAATATGACCTCATGCTGGAAACCAACGGGGTAAAGAAGCAGGTTTCGACCGGCTACAAGGGCGCAAAGGTGGTGCAGTGGGTGGATCGGACGAAGGCTATCGACACCATTTATCTGGATATCAGCCAGCCTCTGGTGCAGGGGGATTATAGCAGCGGTACCTTCACTGTGGATGGGAGTGCTCCCTACTCCATCGAGGATAGGCAGGGCTACTGGGAACACGAGGACATATGGGACCTGACCGGAAACGGCAGTGTTCCCGCAATATTGGGGGACCAGTATTATCGCTTCATCCGTGTGTATCTCAAGGACGGCTATGAGGGGTATAAATTCGATAAGAAAAACCCGCCAAAGATCAAGATCCGGGGTCTCAACCGGGAATGTGACAGTATAGATGTTCGTGTCGCCAATGATGAAAGGTCCCTGGGGGTGTCCCTGGCCTCCCATCCCTCCGAGGTGATCCAAAGCGCCTGGGGTACCGTTGCCGGATTGCGGGCGGGAAGCCCGGTCGGCGGAGTGAATATACAAGAAAAAGGCAGCGACTTCGAATTGAATATAAAGGAGATACAGCGGGTTAAGAACGGCACTGTTTACAGCACAAGCCCCGACGATGTAATTGATCCCGATTATATATATCGAATCAAGGTGGTGGGCACGGGAAAAAATCCGATGACATTCCGCAACGGTCCGGAGCAGTACGATATTACATTTCACTATTATCACAACACGAATGTCAAGCTGCGGATGTACAGTGATACCAACATTGCAGAAAATTATCGTGAAGTGCCGTATGATGCATCCGCCCAGGCATATGTAATAGATTTGGTACCGGAACCGGATGTGATTCATTATGACTATCTGTCTTTGAGCGTGCCACATCCGTGGGCGGGCGAAAGACCGATATATAACAATAATCTGGTTACGGGGCTGCCGGGCGGTGTTTCGGTTGTAAGCTATACATGGTATGCTTCCGCTACGGGGGAGCGGATTCAGGCTGATATGACCTTTAACGCAGGCAGAAGATATCACGTAAACATGATCTTACAGTGCGAAGAGGGCTATTACATAGCTGACGACGAGGAGCTGGATGCTTATGTGAACGGGGAAAAAGCGTATGTAAGCGCGCAGGACGGGAACAGAACAACTCTTACCGTAGGATACACCGTCCCTGTTGCTTCGGGTGTACGCGGTCAGGTGGTGAGCTTCCATGACGGCAGCGATGTGACCGTCTCCCTGTTTGCTGACGGCAGCGCGCAGCCCCAATACACCGTAGCGGTGCCCGCCGGGGAAAAGAGCGGCGGGAAATATACCGCAGTTTACGACATCCCCGAGGTTGCCCCCGGCACCTACACCATGAAGGTGATGAAAAATAACCATGTCACCCGGGAGTATACCGTCACGGTGGGTGCGGAGAATGTGACGCAGGATGTGGAAATTTGGTTGCTGGGCGATGTCAACGGCGATGGCACAATAAATGTCAAGGACAAGAAGCTGATATTTAACCATCTGAATGATCCATCAGGAGCCCTCACCGGATATGCGTTGGATGTTGGCGATGTCAACAGAGACGGCACGATAAATGTCAAGGACAAGAAACTGATATTTAATCATCTGAAGGGCACGTCACTCTGGTCATAAGGAATGCCGATAAAACGTCTTAATACTGTATCTTCCTTCCCATAAGCCATATGGGAAGGAAAGGTCAGTTTAGGAATATATAATCGCAGAGAAATCTGCGCCGCTGTTTTCGGGACTAAGCGAGACCCCGAAGACGGTGCGTAAGTGACGTCCCGCAAATATATTCTTTAAGGAGGAGCTTGGTCATGAACAAGCGAATCACATCAATTGTGCTGAGTTTGGTAATGCTTTTCACAATGCTGGCAACTGCAGTGCCGGTATTGGCTGCAACACCTGTTGAGCTTAAAGTGACAGCAGACACAACCTCAGCCAATCCGGGAGATACCATAAACTATAAGGTATCAGTCGGAGCTGTAACCGACATGGGCGGCTTACAGTTTAATCTGGATATTCCCAGCGGGCTGACCATTGATGACGGCAGCATTTCTATCCCTGATGGTCTGGAGACCATTATTGACTCAGACGGACCTATAATAGTACCGACGAGTTCAAACAACTATCTTTGGCTTTATAGCGCACAGTTAACAGGTTACACCGGCACATCGGATCTGGTAATTCTAACCTTTTCCTGTAAAGTAGATGACGGAATAACCGGAACAAAGACCGTATCGATTAAAGATGTTGTTCTTATCGATCAATCTGTAGATGATATGCCTTTCAATGTTACCGGTGCAGATGTCAATGTCACCGCCGCTCCGGTATCCGTTACCGGCGTAACCATTGACGAGACACTGTCCGTCAATATCGGTCAAACAAAGACTCCGTCTTTCACCGTTGCACCTGCAGAAGCAACAAACAAAACTGTTTCGTTTACATCTGACAACCCTGCTGTTGCCACCGTAAACGCAACGACCGGTGAAGTGACCGGTGTTAAGAAAGGCACCGCCACCATCACCGTCAAAACTGCGGACGGCAACTTTACCGATACCTGCACGGTAACGGTATCCTGTACTCACACAAACAAGTCCACCGTACCTGCACAGGACTCTACCTGTACAGTAAAAGGTTGGGACGAGTACAAGAAATGTGACGATTGCGGACAGCTTTTCGACACATCCGATGTAGAAATCGATGAGATTCCGTTTCTTAACCTTGCAAACCACACCGGAGGAACAGCAACCTGTACGGCTAAAGCCGTTTGTTCTGTGTGTCATCAGCCTTACGGCAATTATGCTGCTCACAGCTATACTGCTGAGACGAAGAAAGCGGAAGCACTGAAAACTGCCGGAAACTGCCGTGACAAAGCGGTGTACTACTATTCCTGCTCTGTCTGCGGAAATGTGGAACATAACGATGCGCACACCTTTGAGGGCGACAAGAATGCAAGCGTCCATGTAGGCGGCACATCAACCGTTAACGCCAGTGAACCTGACCACAAGAATCAGGTTGACGGCTATACCGGCGACACAAAGTGCCTCGGCTGTGGAGAAATCATTGCAACCGGTACATCTATTCCTGCCGGCGCACACACCCCGTCTTCTACTTGGAACAGTGACGGAACTTATCACTGGAAAGAGTGTACGACTATGGGCTGTGGCGTTGTAATTGACGGCAGCAAGGCTAAACACAGCTCTACCGGTGCGAATGTTGCAACTTGCCAGCATAAGGCTGTCTGCGATGTATGTAATGTAGAGTACGGTCCATTAGCAGCGCATAATCCGGCTTCTGGCTGGACAAGTGATGCAAGCGGTCACTGGCACGCTTGCCAGACAGCAGGCTGCACCGAAAAATGCGGTTTTGCAGCGCATACACCGGATCATGAAGGTCACGCTACCGAGGAATATGCCATTAAGTGTACGGTATGCGGCTATGTGATCGAAGCACAGCTCGGTCATACCCATGTATTTGACAAGGAAGTGGCAACCGATGCTTACAAGGCATCTGATGCAACCTGCACAGCAAAGGCTACTTATTACAAGTCTTGCGACTGCGGTGAAAAAGGCACGGAAACCTTCGAGTACGGTGAACTTGCTGAGCATAACTGGAATCCTGCCACCTGTACTGCTCCTAAGACCTGCTCTGTTTGTGGTGCCACCGAAGGCGATGCTCTCGGTCATACCGAAGGCACCGAGTGGAAGTCTGATGCAGATAATCACTGGCACGTATGCACTGTAGCAGGCTGCGGCGTTGTGATTGATAGCAGCAAGGCTGCACACGAATTCGAGTGGAAAATCGATAAGGAAGCTACAGCGACCGAAAAGGGCTCTAAGCACGAGGAATGTAAGGTCTGCGGCTACAAGAAAGAAGCTGTTGAGATTCCGGCAACCGGAACACCGACAGAACCTACTGATCCGGCTGTTCCCACAGGACCTACTAAACCGGGTGATACAACAAAGCCTGAGAATCCTGACTCTCCTCAGACTGGTGACAACAGTATGATGCCTCTCTGGATCGCACTGCTCTTTGTTTCCGGTGCAGGTGTTGCAGGAACAACGCTGTATTCCCGCAAGAGAAAAAGCGTGAAATAACAACAAGGATCATGCTGCAGTCTGATTCTTAAACTCGAACAGGGGTGGCGGTGACGGAATCCCATCCGCCATCGTCACCCTTGCTTTTTCGGTGTTTTCAGGGCGAAACCTGAAAATACCTTTCAAAAGGTGATAAGGTTTTCTTTATTGCTTTTTGAAAGGTATTTAGGTAAATCAATTACTTTTCGGAGGTGTCCGTTTATGACAAAAACAAAGAAACATATTCAAATGCAAGTCGTAAATATTTTTTTGACAGCCATACTGCTGATCGGAATGGTGCCGATGGCAGCATTTGCCGAAACAACCGATAACTATTCCACATTTGCATTGATTAGCCAGCCTGTCGAATACTACGGAAGAACGGCGCTTGGTAATCTTGCGAACGCAGCGGCATTACAATATGCCTACGATCGGATCGTCAGCGGCATTGCTTCTTCGGCAGAAACCATTGTGGTATCTAACAGTACAAACAAACTGACGGTGGAAGAACTGAAAACAGTTTTTGACGCATACCGCCGTGATCACACCGAACACTTTTGGCTGGGAAATGCGTACAGCTACAGCTTTGATTCTGTTAACGGAACTGTCATCGGACTGAAGCCTACATACACCATGTCCGGCGACAAACTTACGCAGGCAAAAACCGCATTTAATCAAGCGGTCAATGCCTATCTTGCCGGGATAACATCAGATATGAGCGAGTTCAAAATTGAAAAGGAACTGCATGACAGGATGGCGGCATCGATAAGCTATGAGGAAACCGATAACGCACACAACGCATATGGCGCCTTGGTCGAGGGCAAAGCAGTATGCGAGGGATACGCCGAGGCGTATCAGTTCCTGCTTCAGTGTGCAGGTCTGCAATCGTTTATCGTAACCGGATCAAGTATGAATCCCGCGACAGGCATACCGGAAGGCCACGCGTGGAATATGGTTCGTGTGGACGGAAGATATTATCATGTGGATCTGACCTGGGACGATCAGGGTGAGAGATTGTTCTATGCGTATTTCAACAAGACGGACGCCCGTATAAAAGAGGATCACACCATTGATGCAACCGTTTATACGCTGCCTGTGTGCAATTCCGAAGTGGCAGATTATTTCAGCGTAAATGGTGGTAATCTGCCTGCATTTGATCTGGACGCAGTCGCGGCTCTGCTTACGAGCGGCGGCGGAACGGCGCGTGTATATGTGACCGGCGATAAGAACGCATTTATAGCGGCATTTAACGCCAACTTTGCCGCATTAGCACAGAAGCTGGGCTTGACCGGGAGCATTAGCGGCGGTTACGCCAATCTTAGCCGCGAATTGATTTTGATGGTTGGTTTGACGGGCGTGACGGTTTCCGGCACAGCCACCAGCTTTAACAGCAGCACCGACGATGTGACCATTCAGCTCATTGAGAGCGGCGCATCTGAGGCGGCGTATGAGACCATCGTCAAGGGCAACACCGCCAGCTACTCCATCGCAGGCGTGGCTCCCGGCACCTATACCATGAAGGTGATGAAGCAGAATCACGTCACCCGCGAGTACACCGTCACGGTGGGCGCGGAGAATGTGACGCAGGATGTGGAAATTTGGTTGCTGGGCGA
>ENA-OOXF01001287-OOXF01001287.1-human-gut-metagenome-genome-assembly--contig:-NODE-1287-length-16615-cov-3.107126_pt1 | contig 16615 bp, 12 predicted proteins | sample MGYA00241586_ERZ501341 | MGnify/ENA primary metagenome ERZ501341 (study PRJEB25962, sample SAMEA2042985) | human gut metagenome | biome: human gut; feature: human-associated habitat; material: faeces... | reverse complement strand
CGACTCCCGGAGGCGGGGCGCTTCCGGGCGGCGTCGGATGGTACCGGAAGCGTTTTACCGTTCCGGAGCGTGATCGTGACAAACGCTTCTTTGTCGATTTCGACGGCATTTACCAAAAGAGCCGGGTGTGGCTCAACGGTCATCTGCTCGGATATCGGCCGAACGGCTATGTCTCGTTCCGGTACGACCTGACGCCCTATCTGAATTATGGGGCGGAGGAGAATGTACTGGTCGTTCGGGTGGATAATTCGGAACAGCCGAATTCCCGGTGGTATTCCGGTTCGGGAATCTACCGAAACGTCTGGCTGGTACGGACCCATCCGGTCCACGTCGGACTTTGGGGAACCTTCATCACAACGCCGGCCGTCGGACCGGATGAGGCAGCCGTAGCCGTCCGGACCACATTGTGCAACGATTCCGCCGATCCGGTGGCCGTCGAGTTGGAGACGGCGCTTTATGATCCCGAGGGTAACCGGGTCGGGGAGTTCCGCACCGGGCGGGTCGGCATTCCTGCGGCTTCGGATACCTCCGTGCTGCAGGAGGTGAAGGTCCCGGACCCGGAGTTGTGGTCCGTGGATGCTCCCTCCCTTTATCGGGCCGTTTCGACCGTGCGGATCGGGGGGCGTACCGTCGATCGGTATGAAACCCCTTTCGGCGTCCGTTTCATGAGGTTCGATGCGGATCAGGGCTTCTTCCTGAACGGAGAGCCGCTGAAGATCCTCGGCGTCTGCCTCCATCACGATCTGGGCTGTCTGGGGACCGCAATCAACAGGCGGGCGCTGGAGCGTCAGCTCGAGATCCTCAAGGAGATGGGGTGCAATGCCATCCGGACATCGCACAACCCTCCGGCTCCGGAACTGCTCGAACTTTGTGACAGAATGGGTTTCCTGGTGCAGGACGAGGCGTTCGACATGTGGCGGAAGCGGAAAAGCGAGTATGACTACAGCCGCGACTTCCCGGAGTGGTACGAACGGGATTTGACCGACCACATCCTGCGTGACCGCAACCATCCGTCCGTGTTCATGTGGAGCATCGGCAATGAGGTTTACGAGCAGTTTGACGACGTTCGGGCGGATACCCTGACCCTGCAGCAGGCCAACGTGCTGCTGAATGTCCCCCGCACGGCACGTGCGGCCGGCGGGACGGACTCCGCGTTCAACATCAATTCGTGGATCGCCGTGCAGCTGGCCCGGATCGTGAAGAGCCTGGATACGACCCGAGCCGTGACCTCGGGGAATAATTTCGCCGATCCCTCGAACAACCTCTTCCGGTCGGGAGCGATGGATGTCTATGGATTCAACTACAACCTGGGTGTTTATCGCGATTTCCAGAAGAACTTCCCCGGCAAATGCTTCATCGCCTCGGAAGCCACCTCCGCATTCGCCACGCGGGGTCACTACATCATGCCTTCGGACCGGCGGCATGCATGGCCCGAGACCTGGGATCAGGCCTTCGACCGACCCGTCCATGCCTGTTCGTCGTATGACAACAATTGTGCGTTGTGGGGTTCGACCCACGAGGAGAACTGGCGTGTGGTGAAGGATCTGCCCTGTTGTGCCGGCGTTTTCGTCTGGACCGGTTTCGACTATCTGGGCGAGCCCACGCCCTTCTGGTGGCCGTCGCGCAGCTCCTATTTCGGTATCGTGGATCTGGCCGGATTTCCCAAGGATGCCTACTACATGTATCAGAGCGAATGGAGCGACCGGACGGTGCTCCACCTCTTCCCGCATTGGAACTGGACACCGGGCGAGCCGGTCGATGTCTGGGCCTACTACAACCGTGCGGACGAGGTAGAGTTGTTCCTGAACGAGCGTAGCCTCGGGGTCAAGAGCAAGGAGCCGGGGCAGTTCCATGTCTGGTGGCGGGTGCCGTTCGAACCCGGTATACTGCGGGCAGTATCCCGCAAGGACGGAAAGGTGGTGCTGACCCGGGAGATCCGAACGGCGGGCGCTCCGGCGCAGATCCGCCTGTCCGCCGACCGGGAACGGATTGCGGCCGACGGAAAAGACCTCTCGTTCGTGACGGTAGAGATAGTGGACCGGGAGGGCACGCTCGTGCCTGATGCCGATACGCAGCTCCGTTTCCGTGTGGAGGGCTGCGGCTTCATTGCCGGAGTGGATAACGGGAGCCAGACCAGTATGGAGCCGTTCAAGGCCTCACAGCGGCGGGCATTTCACGGCAAGGCGCTCGTTGTCCTGCAGAACGATGGCCGGAAGGGAACGGTTCGACTGACGGCCGAAGCCGACGGCATGCCCCCTTCCACCCTGTCGGTCCGTTCCTGCTCCGAGCCTTGATTCGTCCGGTGGGTTTGTCCGTTTCCCGTGGAGCCGCCTCCCCGATTTTGGCGGTTTCCCGAATAAAGTGGTATCTTTGCGCGGGAAGTTCCCCGAGTTAAAATCTGATCCGACTAAATTCTGCGAACGATGATTGACGAAATCCTGGAATACAACCGCCGATTCGTGGCGGAGAAACGGTACGAACGTTTCATTACCGACAAATATCCCAACAAGCGGATTGCTATCGTCACGTGCATGGATACCCGGCTGGTGGAGTTGCTGCCTGCGGCCCTGGGATTCCGAAACGGGGATGTGAAGATCATCAAGAATGCCGGCGGTACGATTACCAATCCCTTCGACAGTACGGTCCGCAGCCTGCTTGTGGCCATCTACGAGTTGGGTGTGCAGGAGGTGATGATCATCGGCCATACGGGATGCGGCGTGCAGGGCATGGACAGTGCCGAGATGCAGCATCTGATGCGTTCGCGCGGGATTCCGGACCAGCATATCTCGCTGATGAAACACTGTGGCATCGATCTCGACCGCTGGCTGCACGGCTTCGACGATACGGAGTCGGCCATCCTTGAGACGGTCGATCTGGTCCGCAACCATCCGCTGGTCCCCTCCGATGTCGTGGTGAAGGGGTATATCATGGACTCAACGACGGGTGCGCTGACTCCGATTTCGGAGTAAACTGGATCGGAAAAGCCAGAATCACTGCGGACAGGCTGTCAGCCTGTCCGTTTTTTTGTATGTCGATTGCCGGGGAAAATCCGCCGAAAACGACCCCGGGTCCGTTAGCCGGAGAACTTCTTTGTTCGAATCGGGACAAATCGCAATCATGCAAAACGAAAAACCGCGTCAAACTTTCGTTTAGCGCGGTTTCTGGTGCCCAGGACAAGACTCGAACTTGCACGAACGCAATTGTTCACTACCCCCTCAAAGTAGCGTGTCTACCAATTTCACCACCTGGGCCTGTACACTTGAAAGCCATACTGATTGACTTTCGGAGTGCAAATATAGAACATAAATTTCTATTCACCAAATTTTCGGGCCCATAAAGTTTCGGTTTGCAGTAAAAAAACGACCCCGATTTTCGGGGTCGTTTTCGTAATATGCATGTAATACAATGCGTTACATCTCTTTCGGGTCGATCGTGCGGATCATGCCGTTCGGCCGTTCAATGGCCTGCCGGATGCCTCCGCGCTGAACCGCGCCGACGGATTTCACGCTGCGGGTCGTTGCCGATGCGTCAGCTGCGCCGATCAGTTCGAGGGCCTTGTGCACGAGCGGCTCGTCGGGACCGAAATCCACGTACCATCCTCCCGAAGCCGTCTCACTGACCGCGTAGTCGGGAGTGATGCCCTTCGGATCCACCGACTGCTTCTGGGCGTTGTAGCCCTGGAACGAGATCGGGGCGAATTCGTAGTCGTATCCTTCGATGTTGTTCCACGTGAAGACATTCATGCCGACGTTCTTGCCGTTGGTCTTCGAGCCGATGAGCGTCACGGGAAGTCCGATGCCCTTCAGACTGTTGATGACCGCCTCGCTCGCCGATGCCGTACCGTTGCTGACAAGGACATAGAGCCGGCTGAGGTTCAGGGCATAGTTCGCCAGCGAGACGCCGTAGTAGTTCGAGTAGTAGAATTTCTCGAAGAAGAGCTTTTCCGTCTGGTCATAGCTCATGCCGAACGTTTCGGAGGTCTGTTTCCAGTCGGCCATCCGCTCGTCGTTGTAGCGGTAGTACTGGTAGACGCGGTCCTGGCATGCGCTGCCTCCGATGCAGGTTGAGAGCATGTTCGAAGTGATGACATGTCCTCCGCCGTTGTTGCGCAGGTCGAGCACCAGATCGGTGATGCCGGCCTCCTTGAGGCTCTTGATGGCGGCCAGCAGGTCGTTGTCGTAGGCGGCGTCGAAGCTGTCGTAGACGATGTATCCGACGTGCGTACCCTCAAGTACCTCGGCACGGATGATCGGCGTGGGATCCAGACTCACCGACGTGACCTCGATCGGCTGTGCGTTCGCCTCGTTCTTGGTGAGCGTGACCTTTAGCCCCTCCGAGGGGGCGATCAGGCGCGTGAACTCCGTGGCGTAGGTCTGCTCGGTCGGGGTTTTGCCGTCAATCGTGGCGATGATGTCGCCGCGGCGGAATCCGGCCTTGGCCAGCGGCGATTCGGGGATGATGCTCAACAGCGTGAGCCCGATCTGCCCCGTCGGCCGTCCCGACTGGTCTACAAACGACACGAGGGCGTAGTTGCCGATACCGAAACTCGGCACGGGGTCGTCCTTCTCGACACCGTGGTTTACACCGCTGCGTGTCGCGGCGCTTCTCTGTCCCGATGAGGGGGTTCGCGAGAGGTAGGAGTAGATGTGGTATTCCCCGTAACGCTCGTTGTATTTCTTGTCGAGCGTGTTGGTCTCCATGCTCATCAGCGTATGGTATACGAAGTTGTCGTAGACCCCGTTGTAGGGCAGCGACAGGTCGCGGTCAAGCGCCCGGTACTCCTCGTTCCACAGATAGTATGCCGCCAGTACCTCGTCCACCAGCACGTTGATCTCGGGAGCTCCGGCCGTACCCTTCTGGAGGATCTTAAAGCTCTCCGTGGTGTTGCCCACCGATATCCGGATGACAGCCGAACGCGGATCTTCGCTGGAGTTCTCGGCTACGTTGATCCGCAGCGTTGCGGCGCCTTTGTCTCCCGAGGGGGTCAGCACCTCGCACCAGTCGGGGTTATCGCTCTGCGCGCTCCACTGTCCACGGGCTGTAAACGAAAAATCCTTCTGTGTCCCGGCGGCCTCGATGGTCTCGGTCTGGCCCCACGAGCCTCCGGTGATTGCCGGTCCCTCCGTTGTTGTGGTCTTGTCCTTGCCGCATGCAATCGACAGAACCGTCAGCAGCAGTGCTGCCGTCCATCTCACAAATGCATCGAAATGTTTCATAGCATGTCCTGTTTAATAGGTTTGCCGGGACAATATAGTGAAAATTTCCAAATTTGTCACTTTTTCCTGCTGAACTTCATCTCGTCGAGTAGATAGCCGGCGCCGCCGATGCGGTCGATGACGAAGAGCACGTAGCGGATATCGACGCCGATATTGCGGCAGATCGAGGGATCGAAGGCGATGTCGCTCATCGTCGAGCGCCACGTGCGGTCGAAGTTGATGCCCACCAGTTCGCCGCGGGCATTCAGCACCGGAGATCCCGAGTTGCCGCCCGTGGTGTGGTTCGAGGCCAGGAAGCAGACCGGCACCGTGCGGCGTCCGTCGATCTCCGTTGCCCAGCGTCCGTACTCCTTCGATGCGTAGAGGTCGCGCAGCGCCTGCGGGATGTCGTAGTCGTAGATCTCGGGGTTGTCCTTGGCGATGATGCCGTCGAGGGTCGTCAGCGGCTTGTGGTACTCGCCGTCGGCATACTCATAGCCGGCGATCGAGCCGTAGGCCACGCGCAGCGTCAGGTTGGCGTCGGGGTAGAAGGCCCGCTCGCCGTCCCATTCGCGCAGTCCCCGGATGTAGGTCGTGTAGAGTGCGTTGAGGCGGCTGCTCGTGAGGTTGCGCAGCGACTTGGTTCCCAGCATCCAGACGATGTGCTCCTGCATGCGCTTCGTGTCGCGGCGCAGGGCATTGACGGCCGTGGTGTCGCTGCCGCTCCATACCTGTTGGAAAACCTGTTCGGCATAGGCCTCGGGCGATCCGTATTCGGCCACGCCGTCGAGGAACGTCGGGACCTGGTATTCTGCCGGGCAGCGGCGGGCATATTCGCCGAAGAGGTAGCGCCACAGGGCCCGTTCGGTCGGCTCTCGGCGAGCGAAGAGCTCCTCGGCCCGTTCCTCGGGGGTGTATTTGCCCGGCAGCGCGGCAAGGGTTTCGAGCGTGATCTCGCGGGCGAAGTAGGGATCCATGATCCGGGCATATTCGGCCTTGAGGTCGCTCACCACGCGGCGGTATTCGGGCTTGTCCTGTGCCCAGCGGTCGAATGCCTCCTCGTAGGCCTTTTTCGAGGCGACGGTGCCGCGGCGCGTGATGCCGAGCACCTCGCCCTGCCACTTCTTCCAGGCGTTGGCGATCGTCGCATGCTTGGCGGCGTAGTGGATCCGCAGCGCGGGGTCCGAGGCCTGGGCCTCGGCGATGATCCCGAGTCGGCCGTCGCGGATGGCGATCTTGGCCGGGTCCGAGCGCTCGGCGATGTAGCGCACGGCATCCGAGAGGATGTACTCCTGCGTGTTGCCCGGGAATCCGTAGATCATCGTGAAGTCGCCCTCCGCGATGCCCCGGGTCGAGATGGTGAAGAACTTCTTCGGGCGGTAGGGAACGTTGTCGGGCGAGTAGGCCGCCGGCTTGTTCTCCTTCGATGCATAGATGCGGAATACGGAGAAGTCGCCGGTGTGGCGGGGCCAGATCCAGTTGTCGGTATCGCCGCCGAACTTGCCGATCGACGAGGGGGGAGCCCCCACCAGGCGGACGTCGGTGTATACCTCCATCACGAAGGCGAAGAACTGGTTGCCGCCGAAGAAGGGCTTGACGGAGATCTCCATCGAGGGATGCTCCTCCTGCAGGCGCCCGGTCAGCGCCTTCATGTTCTCGGCCGTGATGCGCTCGTACTCGGACTGCGAGGCGGTCGAGGGTACGTTGCCCAGCACATCCGCCGTCACATCCATGATGTACCGCACGAAGCGCACCTTGAGCCCCGGAACGGGCAGCTCCTCGGCCTGGGACATGGCCCAGAAACCGTTCGCAAGGTAGTCGTGCTCGACGCTCGAAAGCTGCTGGATCGAGGCGTAGCCACAGTGGTGGTTGGTGAAGAGCAGGCCTTCGGGCGAGACGATCTCACCCGTGCAGCCGCCGCCGAAAACAACGACGGCATCCTTGAGCGACGACTCGTTCACGCTGTAGATCTCGTCGGCCGATAGCCTGCAGCCGCGCTCCTTCATCACCTTGATGTTCATCTTCTGAAGGTAGGGCAGCAGCCACATGCCCTCATCGGCCCGCGCCGCCAGCGAAAGCACGGCCGCCGTCAGGAGAAAAATGATTTTTTTCTTCATATACAAGTTGTTTATCGGTTATGTAATTTACTAATCGCTTACGTTCTTGCATTTGCCGCTCACGGTGAGGATCTCCAGACGAAGGATCTCCGTGCGCGGGAACGACTTGGCAGCATAGGTGAGTCCCGTTTCGCGCTCGGCGGGAGCATACTTGCCCAGCAGCAGATCGATGGCCCTCCAACGCTCCTGCTCCGAAAGCCCCCGCAAGGCACGGCAGCGCAGGACGATGCTGCGGTAGGCCATCGTGAACTTGCGCGGCACGACATGCGTGGGTCCGACGACGCAGAACGACACCTCGGGACAGCGCTCCAGGCAGCGAAGCTTGCGTCCCTCGGGGGCGCAGTGCAGGTAGATCACCGCTTCGCCGTCCCAGACGTAGCTGATCGGAAGGCCGTATCCGCCCCCCTCCTCGGCCTGCATCGAGAGTACGCCGTACTCCCCCTGGCGCAACAGCGCCTCCGCCTCGCAGGCGTCGAGCAGGCGGTCGCGGCGCCGCACGGCGGCGTTGTCGTAGAGTTCGCCGAAAGACATGGCTAACGGATTGCGATCATGTTGCGGATCGAACGCTCGGCCCGACAGCGGATCTCCTCGTCGATGACCACCTCGGGCGAGAGCGTTTCGAGCGACGAGGCGATGTTCTCCAACGTCACCATCTTCATGTAGCGGCAGTTGTTGCAGCCGCACGTCTCGTCGTCGGGGGGTGCCGGGATGAACCGTTTGTCGGGGTAGAGGCGGTTCATTTCGGCCAGGATGCCGGCCTCGGTCACCACGATGAACTCACGGGCTTCGCTGCGTCCGCAGTAGTCGAGGATGCCGGCCGTCGAACCGACGTAATCGGCCACCTCGAGGATGTAGGGACGGCACTCGGGATGCACGACCACCCGGGCCTCGGGATGCTCGCGCTTGAGCTGCAGCAGCTTCTCGAGCGAGAACTCCTCGTGCACGTGGCAGGCGCCGTCCCACAGCACCATGTTCGTGCGTCCGGTGAGTTTGCGGATATAGGAGCCCAGGTTGCGGTCGGGCCCGAAAAGGACGGGGACATCGGCCGGGATCGACTCAACTACCTTCAGGGCGTTCGACGAGGTGCAGCAGATATCCGTAAGGGCCTTGACCTCGACCGTCGTATTGACATAGGAGACCACGCGGTGGCCGGGATACTTCGCCTTGAAAGCGGCGAACTCCGCGGCGGGACACGAGTCGGCAAGCGAGCAGCCCGCCTCGGGGCAGGGGATGAGCACCTTTTTTTCGGGGCAGAGTACCTTGGCCGTCTCGGCCATGAAGTGCACGCCGGCGAAGAGGATCACGTCGGCATCGACCGACTGTGCGCGTACCGACAGGGCGAGCGAGTCGCCCAGGAAGTCGGCCACGGCCTGCACTTCGGGCCTCGTATAGTAGTGTGCGAGGATCACAGCGTTCTTCTCACGCTTGAGCCGCTCGATGCGCTCCTTGAGTTCGGAGGTGTTTTCCACAATCATTTTTTATTTTTATTCCTTTTTTAAATTTTAAATAAAAAAGAAGAAGAATATAAATAGCTGTTGATAATGTCGATAACTCGGCCCTCATTCGGATTATCGACAGACGGACTGCGACGCACGGGACAACTCTCCGTCGCAATCGCCTGTAAATCACCCTGCTGTTTGCGTTGTCCACAAATGTTGAAAACCGTTATCCACATATCGACAGCCTCCGATTTTCAACAATCTGTTCCGTTTCGGGCTTCGGTCGGGCGACGAAAATTTCCGAAAACTTTTTTTGGTTTCTCCCGAAAGCCGTATATACGCGGCCCGGATCGGATTTTCCAAACGCCGGACGGTTGAAGTTTTCATCTTTTTTCATCGGTTATCAACAGGGTTGCCGACAGGTTATCGACTGTTTTTCATTACCTGTTCCACCACCTTGTCGGCGATTTCGCGCATACGTTTGTAGTCCCATTCGCGCGAATAGGCCGAGGCGCCGCCGATGATGAGCTTCGGACGGTGTTCCAGCGCCTTGCGTTCCATGTCTTCGTAGTCGATCGTGCCGGTCTGCTCGTTGAGTTGGTACCCGACGGCGTTGAAATACATGCCCGACATGTTGACCGCCGAGCCGTGCGACAGGTGTCCGCCGTGCGCAAGATCGAGCCCCATGAAGGTGTCGCCCGGTTTGAGAACGGCGAAGAAGACCGCCATGTTGGCCTGGGCGCCCGAGTGGGGCTGTACGTTGGCATACTCCGCGCCGTAGAGCTGGCAGACGCGCTCGATGGCCAGCGACTCGACCTGGTCCACCACCTCGCAGCCGCCGTAGTAGCGGGCGGCGGGATAGCCCTCGGCATACTTGTTCGTGAGTACCGAGCCCATGGCCTCCATGACCTGGTCGCTGACGAAGTTCTCCGATGCGATGAGTTCGATGCCATGCGTCTGACGGCTGCGCTCGGCGGCGATCAGATCGAAAATCCGGGTGTCTCTTTTCATATTGCAGGTATTTTGTGAATTTTCGCTTACAGAGTGTAAAGATAGGAATATTTACCGAAAAACCGCACCCGAAGCGGAAATAAAAAATATCGGGCTGCCCTGCCGGAACCGGATTGGGGGCCGCAACTGCGGCGGCGGATGCAAAAAAAGGGAGAGTCGGAGAGCGGTTCGGAAATTTTTCGTACCTTTGTTCGGATTTTTTATCCGGATGAGGAACTTATCGTAACATCTAATACATTCACGACTATGAAATTACTCGAAGGAAAAGTTGCCGTCGTAACGGGTGCCGCCCGCGGTATCGGCAAGGCCATCGCACTGCAGTTCGCCAAGGAGGGTGCCAACGTCGCCTTCACCGATCTGGCCATCGATGAGAACGGAAAGGCCACCGAGGCCGAGATTGCCGCCCTCGGCGTCAAGGCCAAGGGTTACGCCTCGAATGCCGCCGATTTCGAACAGACCCACAAGGTCGTCGAGGAGATCGTCAAGGAGTTCGGCCGCATTGACATCCTGGTGAACAACGCCGGAATCACGAAGGACGGTCTGATGATGCGCATGTCCGAGGCCCAGTGGGACGCCGTGCTGACGGTGAATCTCAAGTCGGCGTTCAACTTCATCCATGCCGTTGTACCCGTCATGGCACGCCAGAAGAGCGGCTCGATCATCAACATGTCGTCGGTCGTGGGCGTCAGCGGCAACGCCGGACAGTGCAACTACTCGGCTTCGAAGGCCGGTATGATCGGTCTGGCGAAGTCGATCGCCAAGGAGATGGGTCCCCGCGGCATCCGCGCCAACTGCATCGCCCCGGGATTCATCATCACCGACATGACCAACCAGCTCTCGGACGAGGTGCGCGAGGCGTGGTGCAAGCAGATTCCGCTGCGTCGCGGCGGTACGCCCGAGGATGTGGCCAAGGTGGCGCTGTTCCTCGCATCGGACCTCTCGTCGTATGTCAGCGGACAGGTGATCCACTGCTGCGGCGCCATGAACTGCTAAGCGGCGCGGTGACGGCCGGGGAAGCCCGGCGTGCCGCAGGCGCCAGGCCGCAGACGGGGTGTTGCCCGAAGCGGTTCGGGCGCCGCCCGAAAGAGAAAGAGGAGCTGTCCGGATGGTCCGGGCGGCTCCTCTTTGTGTCGGATCGGGTGCAGGCTCCGCCTCCGCCGGCCGGACAACGGGCGGTTTGCGGATGGCAAAAAAATCGTATATTTGCCCTCATGAAACGAATGCTTACGTTGCTGGCGGTCCTGACCGCCCTTTGCGGCCGCGCACAGGAGGCCGTGCTCCCGAATCCCGACGCCAAGTCGATGGCCATGGGCGGAGTCGCCATGACGACCCTTTCGGGTTCGCACGCCATCTACGGCAATTCGGCGACGGCCGTCTTCTCGATGATGCCGTCGCAGATCTCCTCGTCCTACTACGGGCAGGGAGATTTCGACAGTTATGCCGTGTCGGGGTATTGGCGCTTCGACGTGTGCAACCTCGTGCAGGCGGGCTGGCGGCAGTATCTCCGCGAGCGGGGCAACAGCGACATGGCGGTCGATCTGGGCTATTCGCGGCGGATCGGCGAGCGCTGGGCCCTGGGCCTCGTGGGGCGCTACGTGCACCTTTCGCGCCCCGACGGCTCGGCCGATGCACTGGCGGCCGATGTGAGCGCCGCCTACATGCTGCCGCTCGATCTGGGCAGCTACTCGACCCTCCGGGCCGGTGCGAAACTGGGCAATCTGGGCGGCTATCTGGACGGCGTCGGGCGTTCGCTGCCGATGGATCTCACCATCGGCGCCGCACTCGACACCTACCTCTCGGACGCCCACGAGATCACGGTGGGGACCGACCTCGGCTACTACTTCTCGCCGGGCAGCGTGCGGGGATTTCAGATGGCGGTCGGTGCCGAGTACAACCTCATGCAGCTGCTGCAGGTGCGGGGCGGTTACCATTTCGGCGAACGGCGCGCCTACTACCCGAGCCACTGGTCCGTCGGCATGGGGGCGCGGTTCCTCCACCTGCGGCTCGATTTCGCCTACCTGATTGCCGACCGCGATACGCCGTTGCACAACACCTACAGCATCAGCTTCGGCCTCGACTTCTGATCCTTCCGGTGTCGGCCCTCGGCTGTTGCCGCGACTGAAAAAGGGCGTCCTCTTCCATGCGGAGGACGCCCTTTTCGTATCCGGACCGCCTCTTTGCAGACTCCGTTCCGGGACCTCAGCCCCGCTCTGCAGCGAAGTGCTCGAGAATCCCCTCGCAGCCGTCCTCGAGCAGGTCGAGCACCAGCTCGAAACCCTCGTGCCCCTCGTAGTAGGGATCGGGGACGTAGCTGCGGTCGGGATGGCGGCGGCAGAACTCCGTCATGCGGTAGATCCGCTGCGCTGCGGCCCGCGACGGGGCCAGCCGGTGCAGCGCTTCGTAGTTCATGTCGTCCATGACCACCAGGGCGTCGAAGCGTTCGAAGTCCTCCTCGCGAACCTGACGCGCCCGGTGGGTCAGGTCGTAGCCGCGGGCTGCGGCCGCACGGCGCATCCGCGGGTCGGGAAGGTCGCCCGCATGGCCGCCGTAGGTGCCGGCCGAGTCGATCGTAAAGCTGTCGGAGACTCCCCTTCGCTGCGCCATGCTGCGCAGAATGCCCTCGGCAGCCGGGGAGCGGCAGATGTTGCCGAGGCATACGAACAGAATCCTTGTCTTGTTTTCCATGGCGGCAAAGATACGAAAAATCGTGGAATCGGGAGGCTTTTGCCACTGCGCAAAGAGGCCTGCAGCCCGTCTCGGGGCCGTCGCCTTTAGCCGTCCGGTGCAAGAATACGAACGTTCGGAACAATAAAAGCATACGGTACTGCCCGGATATTCGGAGTTTTATCGTATCTTTGCCCCGATTTTGTAGAAACAAGTAAAGGTAAAAACCATGAAACTGCAAACGATCATTTTACTCGCCGCCTGCGCATTGACGGTATCGGCGGCCCGGGCTCAGGAGGGACTGCCCCGCAAGGTGGAGAATGTCAAACTCCTCGATCTCGAGGGAAACGCCGCCAAACTCCCCTATTTTGGAGAGAAGAATCTGATGATTTTCTATGTCGATCCGGACCGACACAAGCAGAACGAGGATTTCACCATCGAACTCGAGCAGAACCACCGTGCCGACAGCGAGAACATATACGGTTTCGGCGTGATGAACCTCAAGGATGCTCCGATGATCCCCAACGGCATGGCCCGCAATATGGCCAAAAAGCGGACCGAGAAGAACGGCGCTACGGTGTTGGCCGATCAGGAGCGGACGTTGAGCACGGCGTGGGGGCTGGGCGACTGCAACAACAAGTTCGTGCTGATGTTCGTAAACAAGGAGGGCGAGCTGGTTTTCCTGCGCAAGGGCGAATTGTCCGAAGCCGACAAGCAGGCGTTCTACAAGGTTCTTGACCAGTATCGGTAACGGATGGCGCGCAGACTTGCCGTTCTATGCCTCGCATGGGTGAGCCTTGCACTCCCCTGTTTGGCGCAGGAGCGCTCGTTTATCTCGGGCGACGACACGCTGCACTACGTCTATACGCCCCTGCCGGTAGACAGCACTGCCGTGGCGGGCGATGCCCGGCAGCGCCGGGATCCCTTCTTCCGCCGGCTGGTGAAGTATTTCGAGGGATCGAATGTCGATCGGACCTTCGAGAAAAAGATTGACTTCACTTTTGCCGGAGGCCCCAGTTACTCGAAGACGACCAGCCTTGGCATCGGCCTGCTTGCCGCGGGCCTCTACCGTTTGGACCGCACCGACTCGGTCACGGCGCCCTCCGACGTTTCGCTCTTCGCCAACATCTCCATTTCGGGTGTCTACGCCGTGGGTGTCACGGGCAACACGATCTTCTCGCAGGATCGCCGGCGCCTGAACTATACGGTGATGTTCTCCTCGACGCCCCGTGACATGTGGGGTGTGGGATACAATGCCGGACGATACAACAAGCCGGTCTCCTATACCGAGAAGCACTATCTGGTGGAGGCCAACTACCTCTACCGCATATTGCCGAAGACCTACATCGGGACGGTACTGAGTTTCGAGCACACTGCCGGAAAGAAATTCTCGGACGAAAAGGAATTCTCGTACCTCACCTATCTCCATGGTGAAAAAACACACTATACGGCCACCGGACTGGGCGTGACCGTTGAGTACGATTCGCGCGATTTCATACCCAATCCCTTCCGGGGCATTTATCTCAGTTTCCAGGAGCGGATCTTTCCCAAGGGGCTGGGCAATTGCGGCAAGACGCTGTGGCGGACTATGTTCAAGGCCAATGCCTATCAGCGGGTGTGGAAGGACTGCATCCTTGCGGCCGACCTCTATGCCGTATTCAACAGCGAGGGCACGCCGTGGCCGATGCTCGCCCGTCTGGGCGACAACCAGCGGATGCGCGGGTACTATCAGGGCCGCTATGCCGACAACAGCATGATCACCATGCAGGTCGAACTGCGGCAGCGCGTCTGGCGGCGGATCGGCTGCACGGTCTGGGGCGGTGCGGGCAACGTCTTCTCTTCGCTCGACCGCTTTGACTGGTCGCATACGCTGCCCAACTACGGCCTCGGCCTGCGCTGGGAACTCAAGAAACGAGTCAATGTGCGCCTCGACTACGGCTTCGGCAAGGATACGAGCAGTTTCCTGCTGAGCGTCAATGAGGCGTTTTAACCAAACGACGGATTATGAATGCTGATCCCGACAAGAAACTCCGACGCCGCACGGTCAAGACCCGCAGCCGTTTCACAACACTGCTGACGGTCTATTTCTTTGCGGCGCTGATCATCCCCAACTGCGTGTTGGCCAACACGGAGCCCTATTCGGTGTGGACTGTCGAGGCGCTGATCCTCATGCCGCTGGGCTTCTACATGATGTGGAGCGTGGCGCTGCGCCGCTCGGGCGTGATGATCTGGCTCGCCTTCCCGTTCATCTTCTTCTGTGCCTTCCAGATCGTGCTGCTCTACCTGTTCGGCAACTCGATCATCGCCACCGACATGTTCACCAACGTCCTGACGACCAATCCGGGTGAGGCGGGCGAGCTGCTCGGCAACATCTACCCTTCGGTGATTCTGGTGTGCGTGCTCTACCTCCCGCTGCTGTGGTTTGCGGCTCGTGAGATCGCCCACAAGCGCTACATCACGCGCACGACGCGCATGAATGTCGGACTGACCGGTGCGGCGATCTTCTCGGTCGGCCTGCTGGCCCTCTGGCCGGCATACAGCGTCAGCGAGGAGAAGCATGTACTCCGCGATGAGATCTTCCCGGTGAACGTCTTCTATAACCTCGGGTTGAGCGGCTCGGAGTTCCGCAAGACGCACCATTTCGAACGGACGTCGCGCGATTTCCGTTTCGAGGCCCGCCGCACGGCCGAGGCTCCGGGGCGCGAAGTCTACCTCTACATCATCGGTGAGGCGGCGCGGGCGATGAACTGGCAGCTCTACGGGTATGACCGGGAGACCAATCCCGAACTCTCGCAGGTCGATGATCTGGTGGTTTTCCGTGATGTGCTCACGCAGAGCAATACCACGCACAAGAGCGTGCCGCTGATCCTCTCGTCGGTCAATACCGACGAGCACGAGGAGCTCTACCGCCGCAAGGGCCTTCCGGCCCTGTTCAACGAGGCCGGGTTCGAGACCTGGTTCATCTCCAACCAGTCGCGGCAGGGGGCCATGATCGACAACCTCGCGCACGATGCGCAGCATCTGATCTACATCCGTTCGCCGCGCTACGACATGCAGCTGCTCGACGAGGTGCGCAAGGTGCTCGAGCGGAGCCGGTCGCAGAAGATCCTGCTGATTCTCCACTGCTACGGCTCGCACTTCAGCTACCACCAGCGCTATCCCCGGGAGTTCGCCCATTTCAAGCCCGACGATGATGTGGCGATCGCCGCCCAGCACCGGCAGATGCTGGTCAATGCCTACGACAACTCGATCCGCTATACGGACCACTTCCTGGCCCGAACGATCGATTACCTCCGTTCGCTCGATGACACTTCGTCGGCGCTGCTCTACTGCGCCGACCACGGCGAGGACCTGATCGACGACCGGAGGGAGCGCTTCCTGCACGCTTCGCCCACGACGACCGCCTACCAGCTCTACGTCGCGTCGCTGGCCTGGTTCTCGGAGCGTTACCGTGAGCGGTTCCCCGAGAAGGTCGCGGCGGCCGAGGCCAACGAGGCGGCACCGGCCACGACCCACGCTCTGTTCCACACGATGGCCGACATGGCCTCGATCGAAGGGCGCTGCCTGTCGAAGGAGGCGTCGTTGGTCAGCCCGGAGTATGACCGCACGGCCCCGCGCCGCTACCTGAACGACCACAACGAGGCGGTCCCCTATCGCAAGACGGGGCTGCTTCCCGAAGACATGGAGGTCTTCCGCCGGTACGGTATCTCGCTCTGACGGACCCTTCGCAGGGACGCTTTGCGCGGATGCCGCGCAGGCCGGAGCCGGCAGCCGCACCTTCAGCCCGGACTGCCGGGAGCAAGAAGGGCGTGCATGAAAATCCCGCCGCTGTGATTCCCGTAAGGAAGAGCAGCGGCGGTGTCGTATTCCGGGTGCCCGCTCCGGGCTATTCGAGGAAGACGATTTTCGAGGTGTCGCGTTCTTTCGGTGCGGGTGATTCGGCCGGATAGCCCAGGGCGATGGCGTAGAGCAGGCGGTGCGTGGCGGGCAGGTCGAGGCGGCGGAGGAAGGGGGCTCCGTCGGGCGAATTGAGGAAGCGGGCAATGCCGCCCAGGCAGCATGTCCCGAGTCCCATCGAGTGGGCCGCGAGCATCACGTTGCCGCCCCACAGGCCGCAATCGACCTGCGAGAGGTCGTAGCTTTCGTCGCAGGCCACGAAGAGGACGACCGGGGCCCGATAGGCTGCCGG
>ENA-OOXF01001282-OOXF01001282.1-human-gut-metagenome-genome-assembly--contig:-NODE-1282-length-16669-cov-3.522812_pt1 | contig 16669 bp, 9 predicted proteins | sample MGYA00241586_ERZ501341 | MGnify/ENA primary metagenome ERZ501341 (study PRJEB25962, sample SAMEA2042985) | human gut metagenome | biome: human gut; feature: human-associated habitat; material: faeces... | reverse complement strand
ACCCATCGGCACAGCCCCTCGACTTATCAAGAAATTATTATCAATCTCTTTTTTCACGACGCGGACGATGGTTGTGATTCCCACCATTTCCGCCGCCATTACCTTCACGACGTTCGGGCATACCCTCGGGGCGAGGTTGAAGCTCTTTCATCGAGAGACGGAATTTACCGGTCTTCGGGTCGATTTCAACCAGTTTCACCGTTACTTCGTCTCCTTCTTTCAAGCCCGATTCTTCCATTGTTTCGAGACGCGTCCAACAAATCTCCGAGATATGGAGCAGACCGTCTTTACCGGGCATGAATTCAACGAAAGCACCGAAAGGAAGAATCGACTTCACTTTACCGGTATATACTTCACCGACCTCAGGGATAGCGACAATGCCTTTGATGCGAGCCAAAGCCGCATTGATAGCATCGCGACCGGGTGCAGCCACTTCGACACGACCCACGCCGTCGATTTCATCGATCGTAACGATAGCACCAGTCTCCTCTTGTATGCCTTGTATGATTTTGCCGCCCGGTCCTATCACGGCTCCTATCATATCTTTGGGAATTTCGAGAACTTCGATACGCGGAACATGCGGTTTGAAGTCGGCACGCGGTTCGGGTATGGTATCGAGTATCTTATCGAGAATATACATACGACCTTCTTTCGCCTGATTGAGGGCTTTTTCGAGAACCTCGTACGAGAGACCGTCGACCTTTATATCCATTTGAGTAGCCGTAATACCGTCCCGTGTACCCGTTACTTTGAAGTCCATATCGCCGAGATGATCTTCATCGCCGAGAATATCGGAAAGAACGGCATATTTCACATTGTCCTTATCGGTAATCAAGCCCATAGCAATACCCGAAACCGGTTTCTTGATTTTCACACCGGCGTCCATAAGAGCGAGCGTTCCCGCACAAACGGTTGCCATAGAGGAGGAACCGTTCGATTCGAGAATATCCGAAACGATACGAATTACATAAGGATAATCATCGGGAATCATGCGTTTGAGAGCCCGGTTGGCCAAGTTTCCGTGGCCTATTTCGCGACGACCCACTCCCCGGCTGGCTTTGGCTTCTCCCGTAGAGAAAGGCGGGAAATTATAGTGCAGCACGAATTGCTCGGTACCCTGTACCAGCACTTCGTCCTTGACCTTCTCATCCATCTTCGTACCGAGGGTCACCGTAGTCAGCGACTGCGTTTCACCGCGCGTGAAGATCGCCGAACCGTGAGCGGCGGGCAGGTAGCCCACCTCGCACCAGATGGGGCGGATTTCGTCCGTGCGGCGGCCGTCCAAGCGCTTGCCCTCGTCGAGGATCATGTTGCGCATGGCCTTCTTCTGTACGTCGTCGTGGAAATATTTGTGAATCAGCGGTGCCTTCTCGACCAGCTCCTCTTCCGAAAAACGGGTGGCGAACTCGGCCTCCAGCGCATTGAAGGCATCTTCGCGCTCATGCTTCATCGTACCGCTGGTGGCGATGGCGTAAGCCTTGTCGTAAAGCTCCCGAATGATGGTCTGACGCAGCTCTTCATCATTCACCTCGTGGCAATAGGTCCGTTTCACGTCCTTGCCCAGCTCCTTCGAAAGTTCGATCTGTACGGCACAGTGTTTCTTAATCTCTTCGTGAGCGAACTTGATAGCTCCGAGCATCACCTCCTCGGACACCTCCTTCATCTCGCCCTCGACCATCAGAATATTGTCGATGGTACCGCCGACCATGATGTCCAGATCGGCGTCCTGCATCTGCGAGAAGGCCGGGTTGATGACGTACTGACCGCCGATACGGGCCACACGCACCTCCGAAATCGGACCGCCGAACGGGATGTCCGAAACAGCCAGTGCAGCCGATGCGGCCAGTCCGGCCAGAGCATCGGGCTGAATATCTTTGTCCGCCGAAATCAGGTTTACGGTCACATATACCTCGGCGTGATAGTCCGACGGAAACAGGGGACGCAGCGCACGGTCGATCAGACGGGCTACGAGGATCTCGCTGTCGTTAGCCTTGCCCTCACGCTTCATGAAACCGCCGGGATAGCGACCGCAAGCGGCATATTTCTCCTTATACTCCACCTGGAGCGGCATAAAATCAGTGTCGGGTTTCGCGTCCTTGGCGGCTACCACCGTTCCCAGGAGCATCGTATCTCCCATCTTCACCACGACGGAGCCGTCGGCCTGCTTGGCCAGTTTGCCCGTTTCGATCATGATTTCGCGGCCGTCTGCCAGCGTGATCGTCTTCCGGACTGCATTGTACAACTTCTTTTCTTCCATAGATATTTTTACGTCAAAATGTATGTTCCAAATTACAAATGGGGCTGCCAAAAGAAACTTTGGCCAACCCCATTTTTCTGCCTCCGGGACTATTTACGGAGATTGAGCGTCTTGATGATTGCTCGGTAGCGCTCGATATCGACCTCTTTCAAATACTCCAGCAACTGGCGGCGCTTGCCGACCAGACGCAGCAACGCACGCTGTGTACCGAAGTCGTGTTTGTTGCTACGAAGGTGTTCCGTAAGGTGGTTGATACGGAACGAGAACAGCGCGATCTGGCTCTCGGGAGAACCCGTGTCGGTGTTGGACTTTCCGTACTTACCGAAAAGCTCCTGCTTTTTTTCAGCTGATAAATAACCCATTTTCAAAAGTTTATTTAGTTCCACTCTACGACGCATTCCCCTTACCGTGAATAACGCCAGAGCGTGGCGCAAAGGTACGAACTTAATTCACAATAACCAACTTAAACGAATACAATTTTTTAGCTGAAGAGCCCTCTTTTTTTGCAAACCGGAGCGAAAAACACTATTTTTGCCAAAAAAGAAGACACATAGAACATGAAAAAGATCGCCCTGCTGCTCTACACCGTTATCGTTCTGGTCCTTGCAGCGAGCTGCGACCGCCGCGCAGAGTACCTTACGGCAAGCGGCGCGATGCTGGGTACGACTTTCCAGGCAACGGGCGACATCACGGACTGCACCGCACAGGAACTCTACCGGGCCATTATGCAAATCGACGCCGAAGCCAAGGCTTCGATGTCGATTTTCGACTCCACCTCCCTGCTGAGCCGCATCAACCGGGGAGAGACCGACTCGCTCGACGAACATATCATCTACAACCTCCGTCTGGCCGAACGGTTCAGCCGCTTGAGCGAAGGTCACTACGACGTGACGGTCAAGCCGCTGGTCGATGCCTGGGGATTCGCCGGGCACGAGGCGGAACGCACCCCGAACCTCGATTCGCTCCTGCAATTCGTAGGTTACCGGCGCGTCCATATCCGGGACGGCAGGCTCGTGAAGGACGATCCCCGCGTACAGCTCGATTTCAACTCGATCGCCAAGGGCTATACGGTCGATCTGGTCGCGGCCCTCATGGAGCGCTGCGGCGCGAAGAACTATCTGGTGGAGATCGGCGGCGAATGCCGCTGCCAGGGTGTCAGCAGCAAAGGCATTCCCTGGCGGATCGGCATAGAAACTCCCTTCGACGGCAATATGTCCGACGGCGCCTATCTCACCGGACGTATCCGCATGAGCGAAGGAGGCCTGGCCACTTCGGGCAACTACCGCCGCTTCTACCGCGACGCCGCAGGCAATAAGATATCCCACACGATCGACCCGACAACGGGCCGCAGCGTCACGTCACGATTGCTTTCCGCCACCGTGGTCGCGGACAACTGCGCCGAAGCCGACGCCATGGCGACCATGTATTTGAGCCTGGGCGCGAACAAGGCCATCGCCCTCTCCCGGAAAATTCCCGACGCGAAGGTCTATTTTATCCTCGACGACGGGAAAGACGGCTACGAAATTTACTGCTCGCCGGCGATGCAAGAAATGATGATTCCAGAATAATCCCATTGCGTACGAATGAAACAAGTTCTATTTCTCTATAACCCCCAGTCGGGAAAAGGAAAAATCGAAAAAGATTCCCAAGCCATCGGCGAAATGTTCCGGCAGGCCGGCTACTCGATCGTAGACGGCCCGATCGATTTCAGCCGCAACCCTTTCAATGGACACGAAACGGTCGATCTGGTGGTCGTGGCGGGCGGCGACGGCACGGTCAATTACGTGGTCAATCGGATGAAGGAGAAGCACCTCGACCTGCTGCTGGGCATCATCCCGGCAGGTACGGCCAACGACTTCGCCGGAGCGCTCGGCATGGAGAAAAACCCGGTCAAGGCGGCGGCGCAACTCCTCGGCGGCACGGAAGAGCGGGTCGATTGCGGACGCGTGAACGACCACTATTTCGTTAATATCTTCAGTTTCGGCATCTTCACCACCACGTCCCAGCGCACGCCGGACAAACGCAAGCACCAGATCGGCAAGCTGGCCTACCTGATCGAGGGCGTGAAGGAGTTCCGCTCGGTACACGGCATTCCGCTGCAAATTCTCGCCGACGGCAAAGCCTTCGACCTCGAATCGCTCATGGCCTTGATATTCAACGGAGAAACGGCCGGAGGATTCCACCTTGCCCCCCGCTCGAGCATTAAGGACGGTATGTTCGACTGTCTGTTGCTGCAAAGGCGCAACATGCTCTTCTCGGTCGTATCGATGCTCCGTCACCTGCTGGGCGGTCGGCCCTCGCAGGTAAAACATTTCCGAGCCCGCACGCTCGACATCACCTCGCCGATCAACGAACCTACCGACGTGGACGGACAGAAGGGGGCCGATTTCCCGCTGCACATCGAATGTCTGCACAACGAGCTCCGCGTCGTCTGCCCGCTGTCGGAGGCACCCCGCCGGGGCCGGTTCGCCTATTTCAAGAATCTGATCAGCAAACTGGCATGGTGGCGGACGAGATAACCCTGCAAAAAGTTTCGATCTCCCGCATCAAGCAGGAGATGCGGGACGTTTATTACCTGTCGGACGACCTGGTGATCGCTTCGTTCGACATCCACCGCGATACGCTGGGCAACTACCCCGCCCTGATCGACGGCTTCTCGGCGATCATCATGGCCAGCGGTTCGGCCGTCGTAGCGATCGATACGGAAGAGTACGAAGTCGTGCCCGACACGATCGTCTTCTTCAGCCCCGACCGCGTGATCCGCACGGTGGCCAGCACCAGCGATGCGGCGGCCTATTTCGTCGCCTGTTCCAAATCGTTCATCAACGAGATCCAGATAGACCTTTCGGCCTCGCTGCCCGTCTATATGCGTTTCGGCAAACAGCCCTGCCTGCGGGTGACACCCCAGGACACGCACGAGATCCGACAGGTGTTCCAACTCATCAAGACGATTCTTGCCAGCGACAAGGAACATTACAGACAGGAGATCATCCGCTGCCTGTTCACCGCAGTCTTCTACATCATCACCGAGCTGAACATGCGCGAGCAGAAAAACACGGTCAAGTTGGGGCGCGGCGAGGTGATCTTCGAAGAGTTCATGGAATTAGTCCGGCAATACAGCAAACAGGAGAGGAACGTCCGGTTCTATGCCCGCCGCCTCAACATCACCCCCAAATACCTTTCGACCGTTTCCAAGGACGTGAGCGGCAAAACCGCCGCCCGGTGGATCGACGAAGCGGTGATCCTCGAGGCAAAAAGCCTGCTGCGCTATTCGGGCATGAGCATCCAGGAGATCGCCTATCACCTCAACTTCTCGACCCAGTCGTTCTTCGGCAAATATTTCAAACAACACACGGGCTACAGCCCGTCGCGGTTCAAGCGCAAGGGCAGCTGACGGACCGAGGCATCCCGGAATAAAAAAGGGACGTGTCAAATCGAGAAATTCGGCGCATCCCTTTTCAGGTATGTAAAAACAGGTAAAATACAAGGCATCGAGGTTCACGGCGAAGAGTGTGTACCGACGCACATGATCGAGCCGTGACACCGATAATAACGAAGCAGTTTGCCTGTTATGACGCACCGCCTTTTTCGACCGAAAGATTATCGCACCCCGGCTTTCTCCCGATCGGAACCCTTTTTCCTCGGCGACGGTTTGGTCTTGCGGACCGGCGGCTTCCGGTCGAACGCCTTCTCCACTTCGATCTCGAAATCCGAAAGCACGTTCATATAGTTGATAAAGGCATCGTAGGACGATTCGTAAGGATTGAAATAGGCATGTACGTCCCCGTCCGACAACCACTTGGTCGCCATATAATAGAAATGATCCGAAGCCTGCATGAAGTTCCACACGTGGTCGAAATCGGGATCCTTCAGCCGGGCGATCTTATCCCGCAGGGCATACAGTTTTCCGAAAGCTTCGTTCTGCAATTCGTTGCCCAGCCACGCCGTGATGTCACGTTCCTCGTCCGCCCAAGACATCACGTGCGGACAATGGAGTACGGCGACGGGCTGGTATTTCGCAGCGGCTTCGCTCACCGTAGCGAACTCCAACCCCTCCCGCTTCAGAACAGCCGGAACGAGCGCCTTCATAAAGTCGAAAATACCCGTATCGGCACGCTGGTGCTCGCCGAAGGTTTCGTAATCCATGAAGAGATTGACCACATCCCCCTCCAGCTCGTCCGAAGCGAGCCACCCCGTGTATTTTTCCGCCGTGAGAGGCCATTGGTCCCACCCTCGGTTGGAGAAACGGAACGCGATGTCGTCCGAGAGCTTGTAATTGCGCAGCAACAGCCTCAAGCGCTGGTCGAGCGCATTGGCATAAACATAGCCGGGCGACTTCCATCCCAGTACGTGTCGGGCTCCCTCGGCCAACATGGTCTTGAAACCCATCTCGGCCACATCGGAGCCGATCCGGTCGGAATAGATCAGTTCGGTATTGCGAAAGGCGGTCGGCGCAACGCCGAACTCCTTTTTCATCAGTTCGGTATGGAGCGCAACCTGCTGCATGAAATCCTCCTTCGACGAAAGCGAAGCCAGCGAATGGGAGTAAGTTTCGGCCAGGAACTCCACGCAGCCCGTCCGGGCCAGGCGGCGGAACGAATCGAGCACCTCGGGCGCATACGCCCGCATCTGTTCGACGGCCAGCCCCGTCAGCGAAAAGGTACAGCGGAAACGCCCCTCGCTCTGCCGGATCAGATTGAACAGCAAGGCATTCATCGGCAGATAGCACTCACGCGCGACCTTCTGCATGATCGAGCGATTGGTCAGGTCGTCCAGGTAGTTGTGGTCACGGCCCATATCGAAGAAACGGTAACGCTTCAGCCGCCAGGGCTGGTGTACCTGAAAATAGAAACAAATCGTTTTCATACTCCGCAAATATTTTAATTGTTCGCCTCCGCGACGACAGTTTCGTAAACCGTCTTGATCTTCGCTGCGGCATTGGTCCATTTGAGTCCGGTCACCTCTTCCAGCCCTTTCGAAGCGAACATCCTACCCAGAGCCGGATAAGTAAGAAGCCCGTAAATGGCATCGGCCAGAGCATCCACGTCCCAGTAATTCACTTTAATGGCGTAATCCAGCACCTCCGCCACACCGCTTTGCCGCGAGATAATCACGGGAACGCCCGAACGCATGGCCTCGAGCGGCGAAATACCGAACGGCTCCGACACCGAAGGCATGACATAGACATCCGACAGACGGAACATCCGCTGCACCTCCCCGCCCTTGAGGAACCCCGTGAAATGGAAGCGGTCGGCGATCCCCAACTGGGCCACGCGCCGCACCACATGGTTCATCAGATCGCCCGAGCCGGCCATGACGAAACGCACATCCGAAACCCGTTGCAGCACCTTGGCCGCAGCCTCGACGAAATAATCGGGACCTTTCTGGTAGGTGATGCGTCCCAGGAAGGTGACGACCTTATCCTTGACCGCCCGCTCCGGCGCAGCCTCCTCCGACTCGCCGAAACGCACGGCGTTATGCACCGTCACGACCTTATCGGCCAGAATGCCGTACTTGCCGATGACGATGCGACGCGTCAGCTCCGACACCGCGATCACCCGGTCGGCAGCCTGCATACCCGCCTTTTCGATGGCATAGACCCGACGGTTGATATTCTCGCCGCTGCGGTCGAACTCCGTGGCGTGCATGTGCACCACCAGCGGCTTACCCGAAACCCGCTTGGCCGCAATTCCGGCGAAATAGGTCAGCCAGTCGTGGGCATGGATCACGTCGAACTGCCCTTCGAGGTCTTTGGCCACCTGCGCCGCCACCATTGCATACCGGGCGACCTCCTCCATCAGGTTGGCGCCGTATTTTCCGGAGAAGGTGTAGCGCTGTTTCCATACGTCGGTCCACTCGTGTGTCCGGCCGCTGCGAACGAACTCGTCGTGGTAGGCGGCATACTCCTCCGGAGAGATGTAGGGCAACATGTTCGAATCGATGTGGATGAACGAAACCTTCTCGAGCAGCTCTTCGGAAAACTCATGATCGCGCGTACCGATCGTTTCCACGTCGCTCGCATTCACCACGCGGACGAAGCGCTGGTCCTCGTCGCCATAGGCACGCGGCATGACGAAAACGACCTCCACACCGTTGCGTGCAAGACCGCGCGTCATACCGTAGCAGGCCGTACCCAGCCCGCCGGCGATATGGGGAGGAAACTCCCAACCGAACATCAACACTCTCATTTGTATTCTATTTTTTTATTCTAACAATTATATCTTTCCATGTACCCTTATCCGACGGTCGCAGCATCGAATCCGAGGAGTGCTTATTCGCGGCCCGAAACCGTGTCCGCCATGCACCCTTCCCCTAAATCCGCTTCTCGGAGGGAATTTGGGACACTGCGCCCCCGAAAAGGTACACTCAAAGTATATAATCACGTTTCATTTCGTAACTTATTCGACTTCGCGAAACACCGGTCGCCCCTCCCGGCAACCTCCATCCCGGCCTGCCCGGGCCGACAGAAAAAATTTCGGACACCTTACGCGGCGGCAAGTTCTTTTCCTTCGCATCCTTTAGCGCTTTTTCCGAAGACCCGGCAACAACCCGTGTCCCCGGCGACGACGCCAGCGTTCGGTCGTTTCACGGATCATCAACACCGCCCCGACACTCCACGCCTGCGACACGGCGCCCCAAGGCGCATGCGGAGGATCGCCGTCGAATAGCTCGTTGATCGATCCGATACCGTAACTCTGAATCTCCTCGCCGAAACGGGCGAGCAGCTCCTCCGCCCGAGGCAGAAACTCACGGCCACCGAGGTCGAACGAAGCCTTGACATAAAACCAAAGCGGCCAAACCCATACGGAGCCGTTCATCGAAGCCTCCGCACGAACGGCTTCATCGCCCTCGCAGCGGTTCTTATAGCGAGGATTGCGGGGCGAAAGCGAACGCAGCCCTTTGGGTGTCAGCAAATGCTGCCCCACGATCCGAAGCACCGAAGCCTGCTGCTCCTCATCGAGCATCTTGTAATCCAAACCGCACGCCACCACCATATTCGGACGAATCCACCGATTCGGCCCTTCAGGACCTACGAAATCGGCCAGATACCCGTCGTCGCCGCTCCAGAACATCTCCCGGAAAGCGTTCCGAATCCGCTCAGGCCACGCTTTCCACTCGCCGACGAACTCCTCCTCGCCGAAACAGGAAGCCAGCTCAAGGGCATAACACACGGCGTTGTACCAAAGTGCGTTGATTTCGACCGGATACCCGTCCCGCGACACGACGGGGACACCGCCTGCCAGCGCATTCATCCAGGTAAGGGCCTTGCCGGGCGCCGAGGCCCACACCAAACCGTTATCGTGCACGGCCACGCCGCCGACGCCCCGGCGATAAGCCGCCAGCAGCTCTTTCATCACGATACCGTAGCGCTTCCATATCTCCTCCTCACCCAGCGTCCGCTGCAACTGCTGAAGCACCCAGAAAAACCAAAGCGGAGCATCCGCAGCCTCGGCAGCCGAGAAAGAACCCGTAAACATACCGTCCCGGCGTCCGCGCACGACCGTATCGAGCACATCCAGGCAATCCTCCGTGCGTCCCTGCTCCAGCGCGATGCCGGGCAGCGCTACGAGCGTCTGACGTCCGATCTGCCCATACCAGGGATACCCGGCCAGCACCTCGGCCCGCCCGTCCTGGCGGCGGACGACGAACTGCCGGGCAGAGTGGCGCAGGCAACTCAGAAAATCGACCTTGCGGCTGCGGGCGCTCAGAGCCTCCGCAAACATTCCGCCGATGGCCGCAGGATCGGGAATGGCTTCGACGGACGCAGAGAAAATCACGCTTTGCCGCCGACCGAGACTGAGTTCGAAATAACCCGTCGTAAGCAGATCCTCATCTCCCTCGTATCCTCGCTCGATCTCTCTGGCGTATTCGAAATTATAGTACCAGTCGGGAGCCGGCACGAACTCCGCATCCCGGCAATCGGTTTGCAGGTACAGCCAGGGAAAATCGGAATACAACCGACACTTCACCCCGCCCGGAATCGGCCGGGAACGTCCGTCGGCCTCCATATTGGCATGCGTGAGCGCATGTTTGTCCCGGAAGGCGAAGAAAGGCCGGAGCCTAAGCCGGACGTCGGACGGCGCCTCCAGCAGCGTATAGCGGATCATCAACTGCGTGCGGTTGTGTATCCAGAGCAGCTCTTTCCGCAACACGATGCTTCCCACGCGGTAGGTGATCGTCGGTGTCGGCGTATATTCGAAATCGGTGATGTACTTATGCCCCCGAGGTTCGTAGGTTCCCGGAAAACGGTGCAGCGCCAGATTGAAGGATTGCCCGTCGTGCACGACGGTTTCATCCACCGACGAGAGCAGCACGTAAGCGCGGTCGCTGTCGTCGATGGGTGCCACCATCAGACCATGGTACTTGCGCGTGTTGCAGCAAACGATGGTCGTGCTCATATAGCCGCCTCTGCGATCCGTAGCCAGCATTTCGCGCTGCAACGAATACTCCAGATTTCCCAGTTCCTTCTTATCAAATGTAAGTACCGACATAACTGTTTGTTCTTTATGTTCATTTCCGACAGAGCGGAACGGCAAAATCAGCCCTACTCCTGCCGGACCCGTCGAATCGTCTGTTTCTTTTTCCGGTCGGCCGGATCGTAAAAAGTCCGGTCCTTTCGAACGATCTTGGCGTAAGAGAGCGGAAGGCTCGGCAATGCCTCTCCGTAAGCCCGCACGATTGTTTCCGCCTGCCGCTATCTTTTCTGAAAGATACCGTTTTTTTCGCAGACCGTCAAGTCCAAGCTCGGCGAAAATCCGGAATTTATCAAAAAATAACCTTTTTGCAACAACTATTTCACGCCCACTTGACCAGTGCGAAATCCATACGATGCGGCAACATCGGATTCTGCGGGAAAATGCGCAGCGCCATATCGAACATCCCGGCCTGTTCGGGAACATAGTCCAAGGCGAAAGTCACCTGGCTGCCCGAAACCTGCACCTGGCTGAGCGGCACGGTGCGGATGACCTCCACGACCCGGTCCGGCTCCACGGGACGGGCCACGACCAGTTCGGCCCCCACGTCCTCCGGAGCGAGTCCGGCCAGGTCGAGCGTGAGTTCGAAATGGTAACTGCGCCCCACGAAGATCGGCTTGTCTCCGACCCGGGCGCGCTGCACATCCACGATCTTCACGCCGGGCCAGGCGGCCAGCACCTTGTGTTTCCAAGCGACGAGCGCACGGGCGGCAGCGAAATCATTTTCAATAAGCTCCCGCTTGCGGGCTGCCAGCCGGTTATAGAAGCGCACCTCGTAGTCGCGCAGCATCCGGTTGGTCGTGAAGTTGGAAGCGATCTCGGCGATACATTTCTTGACCGAAGCCATCCACGCGTGCGGAACACCGTCGGCACCCCGGTCGTAGTATTTCGGAGCGATCTCCTCTTCGATCGTGTTGTAAATCATCTCGGCGTCGAGTTCGTTCTGGTACTGCTGATCGGAAAATACCGCCTCCATCGGCAGCGCCCAACCGGCGCCCTCCTTGTACCCCTCGACCCACCAGCCGTCGAGCACCGAAAACTGCAACACGCCGTTCATCACACACTTTTCGCCCGACGTGCCCGAGGCTTCGAGCGGCCGGGTCGGGGTGTTGAGCCACACGTCCACGCCCTGCACCAGGCGACGCGCCAGCTCCATGTCGTAATTCTGCAGGAAGATGATCTTGCCGGAGAACTGCGGCATGGCTGCGACTTCGATGATCCGCTTGATGAGATCCTGTCCCGGCTGATCGTTGGGATGCGCCTTGCCCGCAAAGATAAACTGCACGGGACGCTCCTTGTTGTTGACGATGGCCGCCAGGCGATCCAGATCGGTGAAGAGCAGCAACGCCCGTTTGTAAGTGGCGAAACGGCGCGCAAAACCGATCTTCAGCACATCGGGCTTGATGCTCTCGAGCACCTGCATGACCTGATGGGGCGAATCCATGCGCACCTGCCCGGGATCGCAGTAGCGGCGGCGGATCAGGCGAACGAGCTTCTCTTTGAGCACCATGCGCTCCTGCCAAAGGTCTTCGTCCGGGATGTCGTACACCTTCTTCCACTCCGAAATACGATATTCGTGCCCCTCGAACCCTTCGGGAAAATAGCGGGCATACAGACGACGCAGGCGCGTAGCCGTCCAGGTCGGGAAGTGCACACCGTTGGTCACGTAACCGATATGCAGCTCGTTTTTGAAGTAGCCCGGCCATAAATTCCCCAAAATCTCTTTGGAAACCTCGCCGTGCAGCCACGACACCCCATTGACCTCCTGCGAAAGGTTGCAGGCGAGCACCGACATCGAGAATTTCTCGTTCGGATCCTCCGGATCGACACGTCCCAGACCGATGAACTGCGCCCAGTCGATCCCCAGTTCCCCGGGATAGTGCGACAGGTACTGCCGAACCATCGCTTCGGGAAACGCATCGTGTCCCGCCGGAACGGGCGTATGAGTCGTAAACAGCGAGGAGGAGCGGACCACTTCCAGCGCTTCGGCGAAAGTCAGGCGGCGGCGCAGCACCAGGTTGCGGATGCGCTCCAGCCCGAGAAATGCCGCATGACCCTCGTTGCAATGGGAAACGTCTTGCGCGATATGCAGCGACTGGAGCGCCCGCACACCGCCGATACCCAGCAGAATCTCCTGTTTGAGCCGGTTCTCCCAATCGCCGCCGTACAGGTAATGCGTCACCCGGCGATCCTCCTCGAGATTGGCCTCGTAATCGGCGTCGAGCAGGTACAAGTCGGTACGTCCCACCCGGCAAAGCCAGATGCGGGCCGTGAGCGTACGTCCCGGCAGGGGAATCGACACGGTCGCCCAGTTGCCCACCGCATCGCGCACGGGCTGGATCGGCAGCTTCGAGAAGTTCTGTGCTTCGTAAGTCGCCTGCTGAGCCCCCTGAGCGGAGAGTTTTTGAGTAAAATAACCGTACCGGTACAGCAATCCGACCGCGACCATCGGCACGTTCTTGTCGGACGCCTCCTTCAGATAGTCGCCGGCCAGGATGCCCAAACCGCCCGAATAGATCTTCAGCGAAGCATGCAAGCCGTATTCCATCGAGAAATAGGCGATCTTCGGTGTCGCCGGATCGGGTTTTTCGGACATGTAGCTCTTGAACTGCGCATATACCGCATCAAGCGAAGCCAGGAACGACTCGTCCCGCTCCAACTCTTTCAGCCGGTTTATGGTCAGCAGATCGAGAAAAGCGATCGGATTACGTTCGCTTCGGTTCCAAAGGTCGGGATCGATCTCCTCGAACAGATCCCGGGCGCCGGAATTCCAGCACCACCAAAGGTTGTGGGCCAGCTCCTCGAGCGGACGGAGCCGTTCGGGAAGGTTCTTCTCCACCATCATCCGGTTCCACTCCGGACGCTCCGGACGAAGCGCCTGATGCACGAGCTTGACCTGCTGCTCGGGCAGCGGCGTCGCATTCGAAGCCACATGGTTCATCCGCACGTCGGCATTATCGAGCGCCAGCGCGTAAGCCTCTTCGTACGCCTCGAAAAGCCGGCTCCAGAGCGCCTCTTTCGACAGCACGCCCGCAGCACGACGCATCTCCTCCACACGAGCGGCATCCAACTGCGAAAACCGCAGCACGGCATCGGCCAGCGCAGAGGCCACTTCGTCGTCGTTGCCATCCTCGCGGCAAAGTACCGCTACGCCGGGATGCTCCTCCCGCCGGTCGATCCAAAGACCGAATCCGGCGAGGGTCGTGGTGACGGTCGGCACGGAAAAGGCGATCGACTCGAGCGGTGTATAGCCCCAGGGTTCATAATACGACGGAAACAGGGTCAGATCCATGCCCACGAGCAACTCGTAATAGCTCTTGTCGAAAATACCGTCCCGGTCATCCAAATACGAAGGCACGAAAATCACATGCACTTTGGATGCAGGATCGGCCAGCGGACTGCCGTCGATCGCCCGCACGATCGGATCCCACTGCATATTCTCCAGATAATGGGTCGCCCAAGGCCATTGCGAGCCGTCGATCGGCTGCGATGGATCCTGCAGGTGCTTCTGCAAGTCGGCACGGGCTCCCCGGTTGGCGGCAGGCACCATGACATACAACACGACCTCCCGATCCAGGCGTTCCAGCCCGGCCAGCCGCTTCATACCCTCCAGCAGCACATCCAGCCCCTTGTTGCGGAATTCGTACCGGCCGCTCGTGCCGACGATCAGCGGATCGTCCTGCAACTTGCGTCCCAGACAGGCTTCCGCCACGGCGATCAAGGCCGTGCGGGCCTCCTCGCGCTTGACCCGATAGTCGTCGCCCTGCCAGACGAAATCGTCCTCGAAGCCGTTAGGCGTAACGGCATCCGCTTCGTGACCGAGCAAATACCGACATTCGACGGCCGTAATTCCACTGACGGTCAGGAAAACGTCGCTGTTGGCCGCCGCCTTCTTTTCGATCGAATGCTTGGCCGTCACGCCGAAACGACGGGCCAGGTCGTCCGCATTGAACGTAGTCAAATCCTTGTAAAGCGCCATTCCGTTTCCGGCGATGCTGCGTCCCAGCACGGTAGCGTGCGTGGTGAACAACGTGGCTACGTAAGGCGACTCCCGGCGCAGATAAAGTCCTCCGGCGGCGGTCATCCACTCGTGGAAATGAGCCGCGACCCGGTCGGCGGACTTACAGAAAGTTTCGACGTAGGAGGCTACGACCAGTCCGGCGGCATAGCCGAACAGCACCGGCTCGATGTAATCCCACTGGCCCGAAATCGAATCCACGCGGTAGCTCTCCCAAAGGAACTTCAAGATGTCGTCCTTGCGGGGAATCAGCGAGGAGAAATCGACCAGGATCACCTGCGGCCGCCCGACGATGCGCCAACGGCCCACTCGGACACGGATCCCCTTTTCATACAGGGTCTGCCGCCACCCCTTGAGCAGCGCCGGGTCCTCCTCGAACTCCCGGTCAGCCCCCTGCCCCAGATCGGGACCGATCGTAAAATAGCGATCGCCGTACTTTCCGCATACGGTCCGGGCCTTGGTCGCTATCACGGTGTTGATACCGCCCACTTTATTGCATACCTCCCAACTGATCTCGAAGAGACAGTCGGGTTTCAGTTTCATATCGTTCATATTTCAAAGGTTTGATTATTCAACAATCAGTCGTCCGCCTCGAACAACGCGCCGATCACGGCATCCGACACCAGAAACTTCTCCGCCGGAATCGCCAGCCGACCGGCCGCGAGACACAACTCTCCGACCCGCATGAAAGGCTCCGCCTGCCGCAGCAGCCGCTCCGCCCGCTCTTTTCCGAAACAGGTTTCGACCGTCGCCAACTCGAGTCCCTCGGCCGTGCGCAGGCGGGTCATCAGATACTCGTTGTAGCGATCCCGCTCCGTAAGCCGCTCCTGTTCGTAAATCGCCTCCGTTCCGGCACCGGCCAGGTAGCCGTCGATCGACGCAGCGGCCCAGCGGCGCGACTTCCCGTTGAAGGAGTGGGCTGCAGGCCCGATGCCCAAATACTCGTCGCCCGACCAATAGGCGGCATTGTGACGGGCCCGGCAACCGGGCAGCGCATAATTCGACACTTCGTAATGCTCGAATCCAGCCCCGGTCAGCGTTCGGTGCACCTCCAGGTATTCGCGTTCGCTCACCTGTTCGTCCACCTCGGAGAACCGCCCGCGCTCCAGGCGACGCCCGAAGGCCGTATTTTTCTCTACTGTCAAATGGTATGCCGAAATATGCTGCACGCCGAGCGCCAGAGCCTGTTCGAGGTTACGTTGCAACACTTTCCCGCCGAAACCCGGAACGCCGAAGATCAGGTCGATCGTCAGATTCGCAAAACCCGCAGCCTGTGCCCTCCGCACAGCCTCGACAGCCTGCGCACCGGTATGGCGCCGGTTCATCAGCCGCAGCTCGTCGTCGTCGAAAGACTGCACGCCCACGCTCAACCGGTTCGCACCCGTACGGGCCAGCGCCTCCAGCCACTCTTCGGTCATATCGTCGGGATTGGCCTCGACGGTAAACTCCTCCACACCGCTGCAATCCAGCAGCGTCGCCGCCCGGTCCGCCAGTCCCTGCAACCGGGCGGGATCGCAGAGCGACGGGGTCCCGCCGCCGAAATAGACGGTGCGGATCCGACGGTCGGCGAGCCAATCGACGGCTCCGTCCAATTCGCGCCCCATCGCATCCAGCACGGAATCGACACGCCCCACCTCGGCGCTTTTGAAAAAGTCGCAATAGGCGCAAATCCTGCGGCAAAAAGGAATATGGAAATAAAGTCCGGCCATGTGACTAACGAATGAAAACCGAACGCCAGGCGGATCTACTTCAACGCAGCCCGCACGCATCCTATATTGTTACAAATATAACAAAATATAAGACGCATTATTTCTCTGTAACAGAAATTTCACACAATAGAATAATAAAAACGGAACGAAAAACCCGATGATCGAAACAACGGACAAAAGAGGAAATACAACTCCCTGTAAATACCGGCGG
>ENA-OOXF01001280-OOXF01001280.1-human-gut-metagenome-genome-assembly--contig:-NODE-1280-length-16677-cov-4.677415_pt1 | contig 16677 bp, 18 predicted proteins | sample MGYA00241586_ERZ501341 | MGnify/ENA primary metagenome ERZ501341 (study PRJEB25962, sample SAMEA2042985) | human gut metagenome | biome: human gut; feature: human-associated habitat; material: faeces... | reverse complement strand
GTGTAGGGATATCGGCCCGAGCTGACCACATCGCGGCAGGTCATGAGCTCCGGTTCGACGCGCGCGGTCATCAAGATCGCCATGCGCCGCGCGACGTCGTTGCGGCTGCGCGAGCGCATCGTCTCGCCATCCAGATACACTGTGCCGGAAAGCTCCGGCAGCTGACCGATGACGGTTTTCAGGATCGTCGACTTGCCTGAGCCGTTCGGCCCGATCAGCGTAACGATCTTTCCCCTCTGCACGCAGAGGGACACATCCTCGATGAGGGGCTTGCCGTGGTAGCCGACGGATAAATTCTTTGTCTCCAAATAGCCGCTCATTCCCGCCCCGCCTTTCTGCGCACCATCATGTAGATGACGACCGGCGCGCCGAACACCGCCGTGACCGAGCTGATGCTGACTTCCGTGGGCGCAAAGGCCGTGCGCGCGATGAGATCACACGCAAGGCAGAAGATGCCCCCGCCGAGGAAGCTCGCCGGGATCAGCAAAAGCGGCTCCGCCGTCTTGAAAAGCGCCTTCATCAGGTGCGGCAGCGCGATGCCGACAAACGAGATGGGGCCGGCGAAGGCCGTCACGCAGGCAGATAACACGCTGGAGAGCAGAATGAGCGCCGCGCGGAACGCCTTGATTGGCACGCCCATGTTGCGCGCGTAGACCTCGCCGAGCTGATAGGCGCGGATCGGCTTGGAGAGGAAAAATGTCAAAATCAGTGCGGTCCCGCAGGCCCAGGCCATCGTCGTCACGTTTTCCCACTTCATGCCGGAAAACGAGCCGTTCGACCAGTTGTGCAGGTTCACGATGTTTGAATCGTCCGCGAACGTGACGAGAAAATCCGTCAGCGCTGAGCAGATGTAGCCGATCATCACGCCGCAGACGACGAGAAGGCTCATCTGATTGACCCGCTGCGAGATGAGCAGGATGAGGCCCATCGAGAGCATCGCGCCGATGAACGCTGCGCTGATCAGCAGCGCTGACGATGATCTGACGCCGCGGCTGAGGAAAACGATCATCGCGATCGACACCGCGAGCTTCGCGCCCGACGAAATGCCCAGCACGAACGGCCCCGCGATGGGATTGTGGAAAAACGTTTGCAGAAGATACCCCGACACGGACAGCGCACCGCCTAAAATGAGCGCCGACGCCATGCGCGGCAATCTAATTTGCATAATGATCTGCTTTTGCGTCAGGTCATCCCCGCCGCCGAGCAGAATTTGTCCTATCTGAGACGCGGAGAGCTGCACGCTGCCCGCGAATAAATTCCAGATCAAAAAAACAGCCAAAAGGACGAGCAGCAGCAAAAAGCCGCACCACGTCCGTGTTTTCCGCTTCTGCTCCATGCTCGTCCCTCCTGTCTGTTACAACTTTCAAGTCATAAATTGTTATTTTTCCGGTTTTGAGGCAAAAAAGTCACTGCAGCTTTGTCAAAAACCGGAGCGGCGTATCCGCCCCGCTCAAAACGGTGTGGAGATCCACGACGAGGTCGCTCAATTCGAGCGATTCCTGATAAAAGTCCTTCGTCAGGCACCAGACGTTCCCGTTCTGCACGGCCTTAAAGTCGCCGAGCAGCGGTTCGAGTGCTAAAAGCTCGTCGATCGTCGTAAGCCCGCCGTCGATGATGCTGTTGTAGATAAGCACATCCGCGTCGTGCGCGCCGCTGTAAAATGCCTCCATCTGGATGGTGACGGTGGACTGGGCGTTCTCCTCTTCCGTGTTGTCAAAGGAGACGTATTCCCCGCCCGCCATGGCGATGGACTTAGCGACATAGTCCGTCGACTTTCGCACATTGACCGCGCCGTTGCTCGTCACATAGAAGAATGTGACGGTCTTTCCCGTGGGCGCAGCGCCTAGAATGCCCGAAACGCTGTCCATTTTCTCCTCAAACAGCGCCGCGGCCTCGTTCTCCTTGCCGATGAGCGCACCGTAGAGCTTGATCCACTCCATGCGGCCAAACGGCTCGCTCTCGTAGCTGGACATTTCCACGAGCACGGGGATACCCAGCGTTTCAAACTGCTCGATGACCTCGGGCGAGTGGTAGATCATCGTGTTTTCAAGCACCAGATCGCAGCCCTGCGACAAGATAAGCTCGTAATCAGGCTCGGAGTATTTGCCCGCGTAAAGCATGTCACCCGCGCTCATGGCCTCCTTCGCCTGCTCGATATACCAGTCCGACTCCTTGCGTCCACTGAAGCGGATGCTGTCGACCGCGTCCAGCTGGGCAAAGCTGTCCATCGCCGCGCTGGCGACCAGATAAATTTCATCGAGCGGCTGCTGCAAAACTGTCACGCCCTCCGGCACGCCGCCGGGCACGGCCGCACCCTCCGCCACGAGCAGGAATTCCTGATCCTGCCCGATGGTGATGCGCTTGTAGTCGTCGTCCGCGTAGGAAACCGAAAACTGCGTGGCATAGTCAAGCGGCATGGTCTTATCAAACGACAGAGCATCCCACGCGACCGCCGCGTCTTCGCCGTTCGAACCGTCCTGCGCTTTGTCCCCGCAGGCGCAGAGCGTCAGCACGGCCAACAGCGTGAGAAGCGCGCGCGGCAGGCGTCTCATCTGTTCACCTCGGCGCTCGAGGCGTCGAACGTCAGCGTGTAGTCGATCTCGTGCGGCGTGCTCATGGCGGTGGTATCGCCGACCACGGCAAGCGGCGTATCCAGCGCGGCGACGGGGATCTCAAACGTCGAGCCGTTTTCGGTCGAGAGCACGTCGCAGCGCTCGCCGTCCACGAGCATATAGTCATAGTGACTGCTGCTCCAGACGATGGTGGCGGTCATTTTGCCGTCCGCGACCGTCAGCGTACAGGGCGACTGGATGTTCGCCTTGCCGCTGCCGCCCTCGAGCGTCACGGCGATCGTGTAGGTGCCGTCGGCCAGCGTCTCGGCGGGCGCGGCGGCGTCGTCTTCCTTCAAAACGGCGTTCGTCACGGAGACCTTGTGGTCGTACCACTTGCCCTTCGTGCCGATGATGGCGACGTCGAACTCCTCGTCCAGCGCGGGCACGGGGATATCAAAGCCATTGACCTCCTCGCTCAGGCCGTCGGAATAGGTGACGGTGTCGGTCGTGGGCTGCAAGAGCGCCGCGCCGTCCTTCCGCGCGTCCTCCGCCGTGCCGCAGAAGAGGTTCAGAATGCTCTTGGACGGCAGGCTGATGTGGATCGTCATCTGCCCGTTTTCGACCGTCAGCGTACCCTTGCCCTTGCATGCCTCGTTCACGTGGAACATACTGCTGTCGGTGCTGAAATCCGCGGTGTAAACGCCGTCGGCAAGCGCGGGCTCGGTGTTCGTGTCCTGCGGATCGCCGTCCTCGCTCTTCTGCCCGCAGCCGAAAAGCAGCGTGCAGAGCATCACCACGGTCAGTATCAGTGTCAGTGTTCTTTTCATTGGGAAGTACCTCCATCTGGAAAAGGCTCCGAAGCGGTGCACAATCGCTTCGAAGCCCCTTTTTGATCCTTTTTATGCGTTCAGGGCGTCAATGGCGGCCTGGGTGTGGGCGATGTACAGCGCCTGGATGTCGGCAATCTCGCCGAGGCCCGCGATCTGGCAGTCGACGGTGAAGTCGGCAGCCTCGAACATAGTCTTCCAGGAATCGTCGTCGCTGCCGGCCATGTCGTTGTTGGCGTGGTCACCCGCAACGACCATCAGCGGGCGCAGGATGACGTTGGTGTAGCCCGCGGCCTTGACGGCCTCGATGACGGACTCGCAGGAGGTCTCCTCCGGCTCGCCCTCGACCGTGCCGATGAAGACGTTCTCATAGCCAAGGTTCTGCATCTGGGCGCTCATCTGGCTGTAGCTGACCTTGGCGACGTGTGCGGTGCCGTGGCCCATGAAGACGAACGCGGTGCCAGCTTCCTTGGCAGCCTCGAGAGAGTCAAAGCCGCTTGCCTCGACCGCGGCGGCGGTGATGGCCTTGGCGACAACTTCCTTGTCGGCGTTGATGACGGTCGCGTCGCTGCCGACCTCGCCGAGCAGGGGCTCTGCGATGGAGACAGATTCGAACCGGTCGCGGTACTCGTCGATGGTAGCACACATTTCGTCATACTCCGCGCCGTGCATCAGGTGCGTCGGCTGCACGACGAGGTTCTTGACGCCGTTGGCCACAGCGCGGTCGAGCGCCTGGGTCATGTTGTCGATCTTCTCGCCGTCGCGGGCCTGAATGTGGTTGATAATGATCTGAGCCGTGAAGGCGCGGCGGACGGACCAGTCGGGATAGGCCTCCTGCAGGGCGTCCTCGATGCTCTTGATATCGTTGACGCGGCTGTCGTTGTAGGACGTGCCGAAGGAAACGACCAGAAGCTCGTTCTCGCCGATCTCATCCTGGTTGCGGGGATCGTCCTTGGACGCATCGCCCGTGTCAAGGCCGAAATACTCGGGGCTCGCTTCCTCACCCTCGACCATGGACTTCTGCTCGTCGGTCAGCGCGTCCCAGGCAGCCTTGGCAGCCTCGCACTGCGCGTCGGTCTCATCGGTGCGCTCCTGAACATAGATCGCGTCAATGAGCGCGGCGACATTGTCGGCCGCGGCCTTGTCGGCGTCCTCCGTGTTCTGCGTGTCGTCGGCAGCGTCGTCCTTCTTGCTGCCGCAGGCGGTCAGCACGCCCAGCAGCATTACGGCTGTGAGCAGAATTGCAAGTGCTTTTTTCATGTTTCTCTTTACCTTCTTCTTCAAAAATCGTTCTGAAAGAAATATAAAAGCGGCCATGGTGACCCACAGCCGCTCTCACGATTCCAACCAGCAACACCGCGCCGCGAAAAAATCGCGCCGCGGGTAAACTCGCAGAAATATCAGCCTGTGTGCAGCGGGCTTGAGATTTCCCGCAGAGGCAGGTCTCCTGACTTCGTTCATCGCGGCGCTGCCCTTCCCAGTTTCCCAGTGGCTACGCAGGCCGTTCCCGTACACAGTGACTGCATCGTTCCGGATTCGCACCGGATTCTCTATTCTCCGCCTCGCGGCGGCACCTCTGCGATACAATTTTACATTTTTTCAGACATAGCAGATTATAAGCACCCTCCGCCCATTTGTCAACGCGGAAAGAACTCCCGTTTCGCGCATTTTCTGTCAAAACGGGCTATCTTCTCCCGTTTCCCGCTTTGCCGGGAAAAAGAGGGCGCTTCCCGCGCGGAAACGTCCTCTTTTTTTCCGTTTTCTCAGCGCAGTGCGCTCTCCCACTCCGCTTCCTTGAAGCCCGGCAGCGCGAAATCTTCGCCGATGAGCAGCGGGCGCTTGACGAGCATCCCGTCGGTCGCGAGCAGCGCAAACTGCTCCTCCTCCGACATCGCCGGCAGCTTATCCTTGAGCCCCAGCTCCTTATAAACAAGGCCGCTCGTGTTGAAAAAGCGCTTGAGCGGCAGGCCGCTCCGCTTATGCCACGCGCGAAGCTCGTCCGCAGTGGGATTCTGCTCCTTGATGTTCCTCACCTCGTAGGCGACGCCTTTGGCGTCCAGCCACTTCTGCGCCTTCTGGCAGGTGGTGCATTTGGGATAGCAAACAAACAGCATCGATCATTCTCCTTTGCATTTTTTAGTTGGTTACGTCCGCGGTGCGCCGCTCGTGCTGTGCACCTTACCGACTCCGAGCTTTGCGCGCAGCGGCGGTAAGTCGATGCCAAACATCAGCTTGACGAGCCAGGCAAAAAACAGCAGCACTAAAATTGGGATCAGGCACGATGTGACGAGCATGACGGCGAGGGCCTCGATAAAGCGGTTCAGGACCGTTTTGAGCTGCTCGACCGCGGCGGTCGCCGCTCCGGTGATGCCCTCAGTCACCTTGGAAAAGAGGCCGGAAAGGCCGCTCTTTTCCCCCTCGTCCGCCTCGCCCGAGGTGGCGGACTGGATGTCCTCGGTCGTCTGCTCGGCGTTTGCGATGGTCTCCTCGATCGAGGCGCGGTATGTGTCCTCAATCATGCTCGAGACTTTGACACCCGCGGGGATGACGAACGCGATGGCGAGCGCGAAGAGCAGCAAATGCCATGCGAGCTTCCCCAGCGCGGCGCGCAGCTTTTCGGAAAAGAGCGCAGCGATGCCAAGCGCGCAGGCTGCGGGGATCAGGATCGTGAACGACACGTAGGATGTGATCGTCAGCAGATACTTTTCCAAAAAGATGGCGCAGAGCACGATGAGGAAATAGCCGCTCAGGTCGGCGAGCTTTTCGGCGATGGGCGTCGCGGTGTCGCCCGGCAGGAGCGTGATGGCTGCGCTCGCGGCGGTGGACGCCGCCGTCAGTTCAAGTACCGTCTCCTGCTTTTCCGCAAGGGCGTCGATGGACGCCTGATGGTACGCGGGGTCGGACGCTCTCTTCCCTACCGCGAAGATGGAAAGGAGCGCCGCCAGAACGAGAAGCGCCGCGAGCGCGGCCTTCTTAGTTGTCACTGAATGCATAGTCGCCTCCAAAAAACGGGATGGCTCTATCATACCGAAACGGCGGAAGATGTCAAGAAAACGCGGTTGCGGTCGCATCGCCGCGCGCGGTTTCAGTCCTCTCCATCACGTCGAAAACATAGAGAAGCGGTATGAAAATGCTAACATTTCGCTAATTTCTTTCGAATTTTTTCAAATTTTACATACCTTTTTCGAATTCTGTCTTGTCACCTGCCTTGTTTTTACGGAAAGTTCGTGATAGAATACAGATACGACAGGGTCAGCAAATCTTTTTCATTGATTCTGTCAAAACGGAAGTTTTTTCTTCCCCGTTTCCGGCGCGAAAGCGCCTGTACTGATTTGACAAGCAAATCAAGCAATGTTTGGCAAACCTGCTGAAAAGCAGGGACGCAAAGCCAGAGGGGTCTAAGGCCGCCGTGTGCGGTTATGACAGCCGGTTGCAAATCATTCGGAAGGGCAGCGCCCTTCCTGCACCGCCCGGCCCTCTCTGAAAGCAAGGTACAGGCGGGAAACCTTTTTTGCCGAAAAGAGGGGAAATGAACATGCGACAAACATTTTATGAGTTCTGCATGCTGCATGAAAGGACAAACTTACTGAAAGAATGGGACGAATCGCGCAATTTTCCGCTCACGCCGGACACCGTTTCCTACGGCAGCAAGAAAAAAGTCTGGTGGACGTGTGAAAACGGCCATTCGTGGCAGACGACGGTGCATGTGCGCTCCGAGGGGAGCGGCTGTCCGTACTGCACGGGGCGAAAGGTCCTGCCGGGCTTCAACGATCTTGGCACACTTTATCCCGATGTCGCCGCGCAGTGGGACCGCGAGAAAAACGGCTCGCTCTCGCCGCGCGACGTCTCCACGGGCTCGAAGATCCGCATCTGGTGGCGCTGTCCGGAGGGGCACTCGTGGCAGTCGCCCATCGCCTCGCGCACGGCGTGGGGGCACGGATGCCCCGTGTGCGCGGGCAAGACGATCGTCACAGGTGAAAATGACCTCGCCCACCTCCAGCCCGAGATTGCCGCACAGTGGGACAAGCGCAAAAACGGGCGATTGAAGCCCAGCGATGTCGCCGTCAGTTCCAACCGTCCCGCTTGGTGGCGCTGTGAGCTGGGGCATTCCTACCGCGCCACGGTCTCGTCGCGCACGCAGCGCAAGACCGGATGTCCCTATTGCGCGGGACGCAAGGTGCTCAAGGGCTTCAATGATCTCAAGACGCTCTGCCCCGACATTGCTTCGCAGTGGCATCCGTCGCTCAACGGCGCGCTGACACCGGAGATGGTCACGCCCGGCAGCAACAAAAAGGTCTGGTGGCAGTGCTCCATGGGACACGTGTGGAAATCCGTCATCTATCCGCGCACCGGCGCGCAGCAGTGCGGCTGCCCCGTCTGCGCCGGAAAGGTGAGCACAACACACGCGCGGCGTTACGCCCAGCTCGACGAAATTCGCACCTTTACCGAGCTGTGACAAGACCAATTCTATAAAAACGATCAAGGCCGTGGGAAGCGATGTGCTTTCCGCGGCCTTACTTTTTGCCTGATTTGGACGCACTGTCAGCACTATGTTTAGTGCTAACGCGTTTTCTTTCCCGCTTTCGCCAAAAAGCAGCGCCCCTCTCTATTGCGGCGAGGGGCGGTACAATCTGTTCAATGAGTCAACTTGTTGCCGCAGGCAAAACAAATGATTGTTATATGTGGACACTTGCGCCTGATTTTTCCCTGTGCTATAATGCAGTTACTTTAATCGGATAAATTACCTGTAAAGGAGAATCATCATGGATTATATGGCTCTTTCCGCTGCCGAGTGGCAGCAGGAATACGACAAGGTGTCCGCCGAATACGAGAGCTGGAAGGCCAAGGGCCTCAAGCTCAACATGGCGCGCGGCAAGCCGAGCAAGCAGCAGCTCGACCTTGTCAGCGGCATCCTGACCGCGCTGACCAGCGCCGAGGAGTGCGTGGACAGCGGCGTGGACGCCCGCAACTACGGCGAGCTCAAGGGTCTTGAGAGCGCGCGTAAGCTGTTCGCCGATATCCTCGGCTGCAAGACCTCTCAGGTCTTCGCCGGCGGCAATTCGAGCCTCCAGCTCATGTACGACACGGTCTCCAAGGCCTACACCCACGGCCTGCTGCACAGCGAAAAGCCGTGGTGCAAGGAAGAGAGCGTCAAATGGCTCTGCCCCGCGCCGGGCTATGACCGCCACTTCAAGGTGACCGAGAGCTTCGGTTTTGAGCTCATCACCATCCCGATGACCGAAAACGGCCCCGACATGGACATTGTCGAAAACCTCATCAAGGACCCGAGCGTCAAGGGCATGTGGAACGTGCCGAAGTACTCGAACCCCGACGGCATCATCTACTCCGACGAGACCATCGAGCGCATTGCGAAGATGAAGCCCGCGGCTCCCGACTTCCTGCTCATGTGGGACAACGCCTACTGCATCCACGAGTTCGACGGCGAGTTCGTCCCGTTCAAGGATATTCTGAGCGAGTGCGAGAAGTACGGCAACGCCGACATGGTCTTCGAGTTCGCTTCCACGAGCAAGGTGACGCTCCCCGGCGCGGGCATTGCGTGCTTTGCGTGCAGCGAGGCCAACATGGAGTACATGACCAAGCTCATCGGCATTCAGGCCATCAGCTTCGACAAGATGAACCAGCTGCGCCATGTGAAGTTCCTGCAAAACAAGGAGCACACGCTCGCGCTAATGAAGGAGCACGCCAAGATCATGAAGCCGAAGTTCGACATGGTCGTCGAAACGCTCGAGCGTGAGATCAAGCCGCTCGGCATTGCGAGCTGGCACACGCCCAAGGGCGGCTATTTCGTCTCCGTAAACACGGCCCCTGGCCTTGCCAAGCGTACGCTGGCGCTCGCCAAGGATGCGGGCGTCGTGATGACGAGCGCGGGCGCGACCTATCCGTATGGACACGACCCTCTTGACAGCAACATCCGCGTCGCCCCGTCGCTGCCGCCGGTCGAGGAGCTTGAGCAGGCGATGGCCGTCTTCTGCTGCTGCCTCAAGCTTGCCGCGCTGGAGAAGAGCAAGAAGTAAGGCATATTTGCATCAAAAAAGCGGACCGCAGTGCCGCTTTTTCTCATTTCGATTCACTTTTCCGCTTTCTTCTCTTCCCGCTTCAAGCGCCATACGGCGAGCGTGCGCACAAGCAGGATGTTGACGAGCGCAAGGCGCGCGTAGCTGTAGACGACATTCAGAAGGAAGTACGGCGAAATGTTGCTGTAATTGCCGAGATCGTCGAGCAGCAGCGGCATAACGCCGTAGCTCATCAGAAGCGGCAGCACAACGAGCACGGCGAGCCAACCGATGAGCAACCATGTGACCTCCTTTTTCGCGGCGCTCCGCTTGAGCGCGCGGTAGGAGCACACCGTCCAGACGGTCATCAGCACCATGGCGGCGAACTGCGCCCACGCGATTGCAAGGCGCGCATAGTTCATCTCCGGCGTCCAGAGGCGCGTCATGAAGATGGTCGTCCATGAAAGGCCGGTCGCAAAGCGAAGGTAAAGGTCAACGCAGGCATAGACCGCCCAGCCGCACCACAGGCCGACACGGTTCTTCGCCGTAAGGCAGATGACACCGCAGAGGAAAAACGGTGCGCCGAAAAGAAGCCCTGAGAAGATGCTGCCAAACAGCAGCAGGAACAAAAGCACGATGACCGCGCCGGTACACAGCAGCACCGTGCCGATGATGCTGCGGCTCTTATCCCGCGCGGGCACAGCCTGCGGCGCAAAGGACGAAGGAGCGGTCTGCACTTCCGCCGTGGCAGGCTCGGTCTGCGGCGCGTCCTCGCCGCGCACGAGCGCATCGAGCGTCACGCCGAAGATCTCAGAGAGCTTTAGAAGCTTTTCAAGCTCGGGCACGGATGCGTCCGTCTCCCATTTGGAAACGCTCTGGCGCGAAATATCCAGTGCGTCGGCAAGGTCGCCCTGCGACCAATTCTTCTGTGTGCGCAGGCGCACGATGTTCTCTCCCAGTGTCATGTGAGGGGTTCTCCTTTACAGAATTTCTGCGTTCAGCTTAGCAAAAAAGCTGCAAAAAGTCCACCAATCAGGCTTGAAAACTTAGCAACCGACAGTTGCACCTCATCAAAAAGGCTGTTTCGCAGCCTTTTTGATGAAAAAATGCTCTCCGCTTCGTGAGAAAAATCCATCGCCACGCACAGGTCGCGGTGATTGATGATTAAGAACATTTCGCGCCCGCGGGCGCGAAAAAATTGCAATCGTAAATTCTGACGACCTGTGCGTCGGAATTTACTCTTTGCGCGGAGCGCGTGTCGCAGCCGCCCTACGGGTGGCAAGGCACGAAGCGCAGCGAAGCTCTTTCAAAAAGAGGGAGCACTGCAAATGCAGTGCTCCCTCTTTTTGAGTTTACATTTCGTAGTCCACGGCCACGCGGTCGGCGCGGATGGACTTGCAGATATCGCTCACGGCGACATGGCGGGGATCGACCTTGTAGGCGTTCAGGTCATCCATCGTCTCAAACTCGGAGACGAGCACGGCGTCGTAGTTGTCCTTGCCGATGTTGCGCGCGACCTCGCTCTTTTTGAGCTGCGGGATCACACCGTCGAGCGCGGCGAGCTTCGTCAGAAACTCGTTGGCCTTTTCCTCAGTGCCTTCGCGGAACTTCCACATTACGATATGACGGATCATAGGTATCTTCTCCTTTTTATCTGGCGTTATAGACCTCGATGGCCTTCTTGAGAATTTCCATGGCGCGCTCGAGCTTGTCGCTTTCGAGGACGTAGGCCATGCGGACTTCGTTTTTGCCCTTCCCGGGCGTCGCGTACATCGAGCCTCCCGGGGCCATCATCACGGTCTCGCCGTTGTCGCTGAATTCCTCGAGCAGCCATTGCTGGAACTTATCGGCATCGTCGACCGGCAGCGCCGCCATCACATAGAACGCGCCGCCCGGCACATCGAACACGACGCCGGGGATCTCGCGCAGCTTGCGGCAGAGCGTATCGCGGCGCTTTTTATACTCCTCGCGCACGGCGGCAAAATACTCAGGGCCGACGGTGTAGAGCGCGGCAGACGCGATCTGGTCGAGCGTCGCGACCGAAAGTCTTGCTTGGCAGTATTTCATCGCGTGGTTCATGAACTCCTTATTCTTGGAGATCAGGCAGCCGATACGCGCGCCGCAGGCGGAAAAGCGCTTGGAGACCGTGTCGATGACGATGATGTTGTCACCCGCCCTGTCGGCAAACTCGCCAAACGACTGGAGCTTCTCCCCGCCGTAGACGAATTCGCGGTACGCCTCGTCGCCGATGAGGAACAGATCATGCTTCTGTGCGACATCGACGAGCATCTCCATCTCCTCGTGGCTCAGCACAACGCCGGTCGGGTTGCCGGGGTTCGTGACCATGATGGCGCGCGTGTGCTCGTTGATGAGTGACTCGATCTTCTCGCGCTCAGCGTAGCGATACCCCTCCTCTGGGCAGGTCGGGATCGGGCGAATCGATGCACCGCAGGTGCGGGTCATCGTGTTGTAGTTGGGGTAGAACGGCTCGGGAATCAAAATTTCGTCCCCGTCGTCAAGAATGCACTGCAACGCGATCTGAAGCGCTTCGCTGCCGCCGACGGTGACGTAGATCTCGCTCTTGTCGAAGTGCATGTCGAGCTTGTCGTAGTAATTCTGGATCGCCTCGATCAGCTCGGGGATACCGGGCGAGGGCGCGTAGGCCAGAACGGGCGGCTCAAACGCCTTGACTGCTGCGAAGAATGCCGGAGGGGTCTGAACGTCGGGCTGACCGATATTCAGATGATAGATGTTGACACCGCGTGCCTTTGCCGCCACCGCGTAGGGGTGGAATTTACGCATGGGTGACAGGCCGCATTTTTCAACTTTACTGGAAAACTTCATGGTTGGTGCTCCTCCTTCTTCGTTATAGTGACCGCCGGTCATTCCGGCAGGTCATGCTCGAAATGTGCATGATAAAAATCATTGCCTATTATATAGTATAATGTCTGGACGTTGAAAAAACAACTAAAATGTAGTCGGTAAAGCGCATAAATGTCAGGGCGAAAATTTGTCAGCGCTCACAGCTTTTCCGCGTCGCTCTCGCCATATATGGTGATACCGTGTGCCTTGAGCGCCTCCGCTGTCACGCCGTCGCCCGCGATCAGGCGGCGGGAAAAAGTTCCGTCGTAAATCTGCCCGCAGCCGCAGCTTGGGCTCTTTTCCTTGAGCACGGCAGCCTCGCAGCCGTTTTGCTGGCACAGCGCGAGAGCTGCCTCCGCACCGCGGCGGTACGCCTCTGTCACATCGCGGCCACCCGCTGTGACGACACGCTCGCCCCGCCGTTCGCTGGGCACACGCGGCGTCGGGAGACCGCCGAGCTGTTCGGGGCAGACAGGAACAATTTCATATTTTCCCACCAACGCCTGCACGCGCGCGTCCGCTTTACTTTTTCCGTCGTAGCGGCAGGGCATGCCGAGAAGACAGGCCGACACGAGCAGCTTATCCATGCCGCACCTCCAACGCTTTCCCGTTGAGCTTCGCCTCCGCGAGCGTTTCGCCCTCATAACGCAGCTTGAGCGAGAAAAACGGTACGTTTTCGTCGAGCAGGCGCAAAAAGATCTTGTCGCCCTCCCACGCGGGCAGCGCCAGCAGATCTTTCTTTTTGATCCACGCAAGCTCGCCCTCATCGCAGTCCTTGAGCGTTCCCTCAAAGCCGTCGGCAGTGAAAAGGTGCATGTACTCGCTCTCCCACTTGTCCGACACGAATGTCACGATGCCGCGATAGCGGTAAGAGGTCAGGGCGAGGCCGGTCTCCTCCTTCGTTTCGCGCAGGGCGCACTCCTCTGGGCTCTCGCCCTCTTCAAACTTGCCGCCGATGCCGATCCACTTGTCGCGATTGCAGTCGTTCTCCTTTTTCGTGCGGTGCAGCATCAGGTATTCGCCGCCGCATTCGATATAAATGAGCGTCGTGTTCACGGCGCGATAGATGCTACTGCTCATGATATTCCCTCCCCAAAGGGTCTTTTTGTCAGTATAAAAGATGGCGGCAAAAATTGCAAGTGAAGGCGCCGTTCAGAAAATCGCGCATTTTTCGAATTTGTGCTTGACTTTGCTGTGATTTTTGGTATAATCATTTTTGCTGTCGAGCGCACCGATACGCAGCAGTATCGAAGCGGTCATAACGAGCACGACTGGAAATCGTGTGTACGCCAAAAGCGTACCGAGAGTTCGAATCTCTCCTGCTGCGCCAAATAAAACCACCATCTTTCGATGGTGGTTTTATTTTTTACTCAGCGCTCTCAGCGAACTGGGCTTTTCTCCCTTTACTCCCCCAGCATCTCTCCTGCGGCGAGGACGGCGTTGCGAACGCACTGCGCGCAGGGACAGAGGACCTTGCCGGTCTCCACGCCCTTTAAGTCCTTGCAGATCGTCGCGCCGCTCTTTTCCTGAAAGCTCGTAAGGATGCTGCGGGCCGTGCGCGGCGTGCCCTTGCCGTCCGTCACGCTGCCCGCGGCCATCACCGCGCCGATCAGCGCGCCGCAGGTGGCCTGCATGCAGCCCATGCCCGCGCCGTAACCCGCGCCGAGCTTCATCAACGTATCGTGGTCGACGGAAATTTTATCCTCCCACGCGCACAGCACCGACTGGGTGCAGTTGCCTTTTCCCGCGGCAAATGTTTCCACCGCCAGCTCGGCGCGCTCTTCAATCGTCATTGTTTCTATCTCCTTTGCTTTTTGATCCATTCCGACTTGCCGGTCGTTTCCCCTATCGTACGCACAACGGCGCGCAAAGTCAACCGCCGCGCGTGCTGGATTTTTGCCCGCAGCCGTGCTATGATGGAGAAAATCACCACATGAGGATTCCCAATGAAGAAACAACTGACCGCATGGCTGCTCGCGCTCGTGATGCTCTTCTCGCTCGTCGGCTGTGGCGCGGATGCGCCGGTGCAGGACGATTCCAGCCTGCCGCAGCAGGAGCAGCAGGATGCGCAGAACGCACCGTCCGAAGACGCCGACATGCCAGACGAAACAGCGCAGATCGACGAGGACGGCTCCTACACGACCAAGGACGACGTCGCGCTCTATATCCACACCTACGGACATTTACCGGACAACTTCATCACCAAGAAAGATGCCCAGGCCCTCGGCTGGCCGGGCGGGTCGCTCGAGCCCTACGCGCCGGGCAAGTGCATTGGCGGCAGCCGGTTCGGCAACTACGAAGGTCTCTTGCCCGAGGCGGACGGACGCACCTACACCGAATGCGACATCGACACGCTGGGCGCGGATTCGCGCGGGGCCAAACGCATTGTCTTCTCAAACGACGGCCTCATTTACTACACCGAAGACCACTACGAGACCTTTGAACTGCTGTACGGAGAGGAGTGACGGCCATGCGCTTTGTATTAGATGTCTCCGCCTGCGAGACCGCTGAAGACCTGCACCGCGCGCTCGCGGAGGGGCTTCACTTTCCCGCGTGGTACGGCGGCAATCTCGATGCCCTGCACGACTGTCTGACGGACTTGCATGAGCCGACGGAGCTGATCGTCCGCGGCACTTCGGCGCTTGACGAGCTGCTCGGTCGCCGCGCCAACGCCTTCCGCCGCGTGCTCGATGACAGCGCGGAAGAAAATCCGAATCTCACCATGCGGTTTGAAGAATCGGTCCAGGACAGCATAAACTGAATTGAAAAAGAGGACGATAAGCGTCCTCTTTTTTGATTCAGTGGAGAATTTACAAAAACTTCTCCCATTTCCGCCGCTTTCCATGGTATGATGAAAATAACCGATTATTCCTGATAGAAAGAGGAGACCGCCATGTCACAGGTGACCAAACGCGCGCTCGAGGCGTCGCTCAAAAATCTGCTGCTGCAAAAGCCCCTGAGCAAGATCACCATCAGCGATATCACGGAGGACTGCGGCATCAACCGCATGACGTTTTACTACCACTTCAAGGACATTTACGACCTTATCGAATGGTCGTGTCAGGAGGACGCCAGCAAGGCGCTCGCGGGAAACAAGACCTACGAGACGTGGCAGCAGGGGTTTTTGCAGCTCTTTAAGGCCGTGCAGGGCAACAAGCCATTCATTATGAACGTCTACCACTCCGTCAGCCGCGAGCAGGTGGAAAACTACCTCTACAAGGTCACCTACGACCTGCTTGAGGGCGTAGTCGAGGAGCAGGCGCAGGGCATGAGCGTGCGTGACGAGGACAAGGCCTTCATTGCGACGGTCTACAAGTACGCCTTTGTCGGTCTGATGCTCGACTGGATCAAAAACGACATGAAGGGCGACCCGCAGCTGCTTGTCGACCGGCTCGAACTCGTCATCCACGGCAATGTCCGTGCCGCGCTCGAGCGGCTGCGCATCGATAAGGCGTGACGGTTTCCCTGCTTTCATCAAAAGCGGCAGAATGATAAAAATTTTTACAGCTTTTCGGGTGGTGATAAGAAACTTATCACCGCCCGATTTCTGCTGATTGTTCTTTTCGCAAAACCGCGGTATGCTTTCACCATCGAAAGGAAAACATACCGTTGATTCCCAAGGTTGAATGTGTTTCGTGGATCAGCGGTTTCACAGACAGTTTGAAAGGAGAAATGATTTATGTATTATTCCAGCGGTAACTATGAAGCGTTCGCCCGTCCCAAGAAGCCCGAAGGCGTGGACAACAAGTCCGCCTATATCGTCGGCAGCGGCCTCGCCGCGCTGACTGCCGCCTGCTACCTCGTGCGCGACGGCCAGATGAAGGGTGAGCACGTGCACGTGCTCGAAAAGGGCAATTTGCCCGGCGGCGCGTGCGACGGCCTTCAGGTCGAGTTCCAGTTCCACGGGGATGACGCAGACAAGGTGCGGCAAGGTGTCGCCGACCAGCACGAGCGTCTTGTAAATCATCTCTGCGGGCAAATCGACCTTCTCGGCGACGAGCTTGCCGTCGAAATTGTCGTCATCGACGGTATACTCGCGGGTTTCGTAGGGGATTTTCAGCGCGTCCAGGTGACGCAGCACGTTTGTCTTGATGGCTTTTGCCATAAAATCGCATCCTTTTATCTGTATGGCGAGGAAGCTCCCAGCCATCGTGTATCATAGCACATTCAACGGAATTTGACAAGGCGGGTATTTTCCTTGCATTTTCTGCCCGAAATCGGCAAAATCCCCCGCTGGAAATTTGACAGAACTGGGAAAGCGTTGTAAAATAGACGCGTGAACCGAAATTACCGCAACACCGACGGCATTTGCGTCGGAGAGCGAGGAGGAAAACAACATGGCATCGGAATCCCGTAATCTGGCGCAGCAGCGCCGGGAAAAAGACGGTATCGTATATTTTGAGCGCGGCATCCTGACGGGCA
>ENA-OOXF01001274-OOXF01001274.1-human-gut-metagenome-genome-assembly--contig:-NODE-1274-length-16768-cov-4.761144_pt1 | contig 16768 bp, 17 predicted proteins | sample MGYA00241586_ERZ501341 | MGnify/ENA primary metagenome ERZ501341 (study PRJEB25962, sample SAMEA2042985) | human gut metagenome | biome: human gut; feature: human-associated habitat; material: faeces... | reverse complement strand
GGCTTGTGGCTGCTGATCAAACGCAGTCCTCCGCGAGATCTGCGTTTTCCTCCGTCGGCTTCCCCTCCAGCAGCTCGGGGTGCTTGAGATAGCGGCGCACGCTTGCCCAGAACAGCGCGTACTCGTGTCCCGTGCAGATGCGCTCATCCATCACGACGGAGAGCGGGATCATTTTTTTATTATACTCCCCGCTCCTGTAATTGGCAATAGGCTTGCCCATGCTGACGAACACCCCCGTCGTGCCGAACTCGTAGCAGTGGTGGAAGATGGAATTCGTGTTGATGGAGGCAAGGTTCGTGATAAAAAGACTCGTGTGGAACGGGCTCAGATCAATGATCTTCCGCGGTAAAACGCCGCAGCGGTCCATCAGCTTGACAAGGCCGAACAAAAGCCCCGGCAGGATGGGGATGGCGAACAGGAAATTCGCGAATTTATCCGTATTGTTGTTGTGCGCGGCCACCTGATTCTGCGCGACCGCCTCCTCGATCTTGCGGTTGATGGAGAAAATGTCATCCCCGTCCTCAAAGAACACCTTGATCGACGTCTCGTCCGCGCGGCCGTCGGCGCGCGTTTTCAGGATGACGAAGCTGACGCAGAAGTGGTTGCGCTGATAGATCTTGCTGTTCATGATGAAGCGGTTGATCTTCGGATTTTCCTGATACGCCTTGAAGTATGCCGCCAGGATGAGCGTCATATACGGGATGCGGACGCCTTCGCGGCGCTTTTCCTGAATGTAGCGGCGCAGGACCTCCATATCAGCGTATTCGGTGATGAAATTCTGCGCGTCGTAGCGCCGCGGCATGACATAGGGCAGTGCCGAAACGATGGTGGACGCCTCTTTCACTCGGGTTCCGTCGGGACGCATGGCAAGTTCCTCTTTTCTTTGAGTTCACTCCATCTTACCCGCTTTGCCCGCGTATTGCAATCATTTTCTTAGCGAATCCTTTATTAAGAATTGGTTAAGTCTCGTCCTCTCCCCAGTCGAGCGAGACGTCGACGACGCGCAGGAGGCCGGAAAGCGTCGAGGGCACATAGGCTCTGGCGAACAGATCGTCCTGCGTGCAGAGCGAGCGCTCGGTCGTACCGTCCACACTCTGCATCGCCGTGACGAGAAGCGCCGCATGCTCGGGTGCGGCCAGCGTCTCGGGAAGAGCGTCAGCGGCGTATTCCGCGCGCGACAGAACGTTCTTATCGCTGTCCATCCAGACAAATTCGACCGATTCTGCCGCCGTGTGCTCCGCAAAGGAAACGCTCACCTTGATTGAGCGTCGCTCTGTTCTGCCGTTTACTTTCCATTCGACGCTTTCTTCCCTGCTCACGCCGACGCGGGGCCCCATGCCGGTGCGATCCCATTCGGCGTAATATTTTCCGTCACTTGTGCGGTAAACGGAACACTGTTTGACCGGCTTCCATTCTCCGCTTGCATAACATATCTCGCCGCCCGTCTCGTAGCTGCTGCCGTTGTCGTCGACGTTGACGCGCATTCCGCTACCCACCACCTCGTCGGACACCGCCGCACCGACGGAATAGTTGAATTCAGAGCCCTCTTCGTAATCCGGTTCGCCGGGCTTAAACGCCGTGATGGTCACAAACACCGGCACGCCGGGCACGCCGAAGTCGTAATCATCGCCGGTCTCTGTCGCATAGCGCCTGCCGTCGAAGGGCTCGAGGGCAAAGAAATACCCGACCCACTCGTCCTCCATGGTCTCCCGCGCCGCGGCCTCGATCCGCTCGGGCTTGTAGAGCGCAAAGCTCATGCCGAACACCACCGCAAGCGCCAGCGCAAAAGCAATGATGCGTTTCATGCCGCTCCCTCCTCCCAGTTGACCCAAATGCTGGCCGCCTTGAGTTTGCCGTCCTGATACGCAAACGTGTCCAGAGGCGGTTGAATCCTTCCGTCACGGTTGCAAATGCTATATTCCGCCGTCTCTCCGTCCCCGTCTTGTCCATAGCTCGTGCCGATGAGATACGCCGCGCCGTCCGCGGCAGTGATAGACTCGGGCAGCGCATCGGGCGCGAACTCCTCGAGCTTCAAGAGATCGTCGTTTTCGTCCATGTGCGCAACGGTGAACTTCGTCGGCGTCGGGCGGGAGACGGCGGTGATGGCAACTTTGACCTTCACGCGCTCGGACTTGCCGCCGATCGTCTCGGTCTTATCGCTCGTGAGCGTGTGGGTTATGCTGGCGCCGTCCGCGCCGGACATGCCCATGCTGTTGCCGCGGGTCAAATAAATGCGTCCATCCGACGTCTGATAGATGGGATAAAGTTTGAAAATCACTTGTCTGTCGCCGCAGGCGTAGACCTCGCCCGAGAGGTCGATGTCCGTCGTACGGACGCCGTTGTCATCGTCGATACCGGCCTTCCCCAGCGGCGCACCGAGTGCGCCGAAGATCGTGATATTCGGCGACTTGGCGTCCTCCTCACCGTAGCGCGCGTCCGGCTCCATCGTGCAGTAGATGCCGCCGCCGCGGTCTTTGAGCGCCCACCAGTCTTCGTCCGTATCCATATAGAGCCGCCCGGCCTTCCAGACGAATTTGCCCGCGGCCGAGACCGCAAGATCACCGCCGATGTCGATGTCCTCTTCCGAGACGAAAGCCCCGATGAGCGTGCCCTCTTCCTCCTCGTCCGCGGCGGACTGCACCGCGCCGCCGTCGAGAAAGGCAATGAGAAAGACCGCCGCGAGGATCGCGAGGAAGACGAGCGCGGTTTTCGTTTTACTCTTCATGTTCTGCCTCCAATTCTCCGTCGCATTGCAGAATGTCGCCCACATTGCACTCGAGCGCGCAGCAGATGCGGTTGAGCGTCGCAAAGCGCACGCCCTTAGCCTTGCCGCTGCGCAGAATGGAAAGATTCGCCTCCGTGATGCCGACGGTGGCGCAAAGCTCCTTGCTTGTCATGCCGCGCGCTTTCAGCACCTCGTCCAAATGTACCGTGATCGCCATGGCAGCACCCTCAAATAAAGAGGTCGTTGTCCGCCGCAAGGGCGACGTTCGAGGCGATGAGCCGCGCGCCGAGGAGCGCCGCCAGCACGAAGCACAGCTCGAGGACCGGCAGGCGGATGGAAATGCTGGTGCTCAGGAGCATCGGCGCACAGAACGCCTGTAAAACGTTGACCGCGAGCGCAAACAGCACGCTGATCTTGAGGACCTTGACACACCATTCGGCGAGCTTTGGCGCGTAGGCGGCGCTCTCCTGCGTAAATGCGCCGTCTTCCATCGTGTCGAGAAGGCCGATGGCGAAGTACGCCGTCGCTGCGGCGAGCAGCGTAGGAAGGACTTCCGCGGCAAAGCGCAGGGCGAGGACAACATAGCTGAACACAAGGCTCTTCGAACCCGTTATGTCCGTTGCCACAGGCAGGACCGTATCGTCTGTAAAGGCGGTGTTGCCCGCCTTGAGCGCGTCGACGGCAGAAAACAGGCCCGCAAATTCGGCAAAGCAGACCTCAAAGACGAAGTACGCCGCTGCGAGGATAAGCAGCGCGCGGAAGAGCTTCAAAAGCTCCTGCATATCGCCGCCGGAAAACCGGCGCAGCAGCCGCAGCACGACCCAGCCCGCGAGCAGCGCAAAGATGAGCCACTGCCAGGCAAGGCGCGGGAACAGTGCCTCCGCCGATGTGCTCCAATAGGCGGTCCAACCGCGCGGAAAAAGCGCGCAGGCCGCGGCAAACGCGATGAGCACGAGCAGCGCGTCCTCGGGCTTCAGCTCCCGCCGCGCCGCGATGTGCACGAGCGCATAGAGCGGCAGCAGGATCACCGCGGCATACAGCGTGAACGCCAGCGCGAAACCGAAGCGGCCCGAGGCGGCCAGCGCACTCAGTCCCTGCCCCACTGCGCTGCCGGGGAATCCGGCGACAGAAAAGGCGTCGCCCTCGAAAAGCCACAGGGCGAGCGCAAGCAGCGCGCAGATGAGCGCCTCCGCCAAAAGTAAGGTCTTGATCCGGTCACGTTTCATATCGCACCTCCAGAATTATTGTTTTGCGATAATTTCTATCGTCAGCGTAGCAGAAGAATTATCGTTTGTCAATAATTTCTTCATTTGCTTTTTGTTTTTCAAAGCGCGGCACAGTTGTTTTTAAATAAATGATAAGTTTGCTTTTTTCTATTGATTATCCCCGCACGATAGACTATACTGTAGCTGTCATATCATGCAATTTCTGTTGCTATTGCTCAAAAAAGACAATCAGGAGGACACCAACAATGAAGTACAATCGCACCTACAACTTCTCTGCCGGTCCCGCTATGATGCCGGAGCCCGTGCTGGAGGAAATCCGTGACGAGATGATGAACTACCGCGGCAGCGGCATGTGCGTCATGGAAATGAGCCACCGCTCCAAGGTTTTCCAGCAGATCGTCGACGAGGCCGAGGCTGACCTGCGCGACCTGATGGGCATCCCCGACAACTACAAGGTCCTGTTCATTCAGGGCGGCGCTACGCTGCAGTTCGCGGCTGTGCCTTGGAATCTGATGAAGAACGGCAAGGCCGTCTACGTCGAGACCGGCGCATGGTCCAAGAAGGCCATTGCCGAGGCTAAGAAGTACGGCGAAGTCATCGTCGCCGCTTCCTCCAAGGACAAGAACTACAGCTACATCCCCGACTGCTCTGATCTCGACATTCCCGACGATGCCGACTATGTCTACATCTGCGAGAACGAGACCATCCACGGTGTGACCTGGCAGCAGCTCCCCAACACCAAGGGTCACATCCTTGTCTCCGACCAGAGCTCCATGTTCCTCTCCCAGCCCTGCAACGTCAGCGATTACGGCATGATCTATGCGGGCGTGCAGAAGAACGTCGGCCCTGCCGGTATGGTCATCGCCATCATCCGCGAGGACCTCATCCGCGAGGATCTCGATCCCAAGATGCCCATCTACATGCGCTATGACACCCACGCCAAGAACGACTCCATGTACAACACCCCGAACTGCTGGGCGATTTACTGCTGCGGCAAGGTGTTCAAGTACCTCAAGAGCATCGGTGGTCTCGAGGAGATGCACAAGCGCAACATCGAGAAGGCCAAGGTCATCTATGACTTCCTGGATTCCTCCAAGATGTTCCACGGCACCGTTGAGCCCGAGTTCCGTTCCCTCATGAACATCCCGTTCGTCACCGATTCTGCCGAGCTCGACGCCGAAGTCGTCGCTGCTACCAAGGCTGCCGGTTACGATAACCTCAAGGGCCACAAGAGCGTCGGCGGTCTGCGCGCCAGCGTTTACAACGCCATGCCCATTGAGGGCGCTCAGGCTCTCGTCGAGTTCCTGAAGAAGTTCGAGGCCGAGCACACCAAGTAAAGGAAAATTTCTTAAAAGGGGGATACTATCCCCCTTTTAGATACCCCCTCACCAGTGAAGCGTTCACCGGTGCCGCCGCTTAAAGAGCGGCTGGGTCAACGATTAAAATATTTACAAGGAGAAAGTTAAAATGCGTATTCTTGTTACCGACGGTATGGATAAGGGCGCGATCGAGAAGGTTCGCGCGATGGGTCACGAGCTCGTTGAGCAGTTCTACGAGCCCGACGAGCTTGGTAAGGCCCTGCGCGACTTTGATGTCGCCATCATTCGCTCCAAGACCAAGCTGCGCGCCAAGCAGATCGACGAGGCCAAGGGCAGCCGCTTCAAGTGCGTCATCCGCGCCGGTGTCGGCCTCGACAACATCGACGTGCAGTACGCCAAGGACAACGGCATCGAGGTGAAGAACACCCCGAAGTCCCCCTCCGAGTCCGTTGCTGAGCTCGCTATGGCTCACATGTTCTCCTGCGCACGTTACATTTCCATCGCCGGCCACTCCATGCGCGAGGGCAAGTGGGAGAAGAAGGCCTACGGCAAGGGCATCGAGCTGACCGGCAAGACGCTCGGCATCGTCGGCTTCGGCCGCATCGGCCAGAAGCTCGGCAAGATGGCCAAGGCCATCGGCATGAACGTCATCGCGTTCGATATCTTCCACATCCCCGGCATCGAGGAAGAGCTCGGCATCCCCTATGTTGAGATGGACGAGCTGCTCGCCAAGTCCGACTTCATCTCCGTCCACGCTCCCGCTGTCGACGGCGGCGCTCTCATCAACGCTGAGCGCATCGCCAAGATGAAGGACGGCGTCGTCATCATCAACACCTCCCGCGGCACCAACGTCGACGAGGCTGCGCTTCTTGATGCGCTCAACAGCGGCAAGGTCCGCGCCGCCGGTCTGGACGTCTATGCCGACGAGCCCGCGACCAACGTTGCGCTCTACTCCCATCCGATGGTCTCCTGCACGCCGCACATCGGCTCCGCGACCGTCGAGGCTCAGGGCCGCATCGGCGAAGAGCTGGTCGAGATCATCTCCAAGATGTAATTTATCGCTCACGCGAATGACAAAAAGAAAGAGCCGTCGAAAGACGGCTCTTTCTTCTTGTCCTCGTGCTCGGCACGGCATATCTCCACGTTCTTTTTCATAGGATACACCAACAAAACTGTGCTGAGGTGTACGATATGGAGCGCAACCAGAACTATGTGGAGCTGTGGGGCGTCGCCGCAGGCGAGCCCGTCTTTTCGCACGAGAACCATACCCGCCGGTTCGACAAATTCCCCCTGCGGGTCGAGCGCCTGTCAGGCCAGAACGACGTACCCGTCATCGTGGCGAGCGAGGCACTGCTGCGCGTCTGCCCTGTGGAGGAGGGACAGAGCCTTCGCATCGTCGGGCAGCTGCGCTCGTTTAACAACAAGAGCGGGCAGGGCAACCGGCTCGTCATCACCGTGTTCGCCCAGAGCATCGAGCCGGGCGACGGCTCGTACTTTAACCGCATCCTGCTCTCGGGCGCGCTGTGCAAAAAGCCCATGCTGCGGCGCACGCCGCTCGGCCGCAGCATTTGCGATGTCATTCTGGCAGTCAACCGCCACTACGGGCGCGCGGACTACTTACCCTGCATCGCCTGGGGACAGACCGCCGTGCAGATCGCGGGCATGGACGTCGGCGCGCGATTGGCGCTTGAGGGCCGCGTGCAGAGCCGAACCTACACCAAGCTGCTCGAAAGCGGCAGTGAGGAACGCACGGCGTTCGAAGTGTCGATCATGCAGCTTTTGGACGAAGAAGAAACGGAGGAGACCGCCTTATTATAGGCGGTCTCCTCCGGTTTTTGCTTATAGCCCGCTCTCCTATTCAAATAATTTATCAGTGCATCCCTTTACAATTTTAAGGCGCAGTGTTAGAGTTTTTCGTGCTATATATTCCATTAGATTTTTTGAAATTTAAAAAACGAAACACGGAGAGAGAAATGGCAAGAATTTTTTTACTCAAGGGTGACATCGCCAACCCCGGCTATGTAGACATTCCCGAGGAGGCGACCACCATCCGAGAGGCGATCTACGGGATCGGCGGCGGCATTCCGAATGGGAAAAAGTTTAAGGCGGTGCAGATCGGCGGCCCGAGCGGCGGCCTTCTCGTCGAGGAGCATCTCGATCTGCCCCTGCACTTTCAAAAGCTCAAGCCCTACGGCGTGCGCCGCGGCGACAGCGTCATCACGGTGCTCGACGAGGACCGCTGCATGGTCGATGTCGCGTGTCGCTTTATGCAGTACACGCAGACAGAGTTCTGCGGCAAGTGCGTTCCCTGCCGCGAGGGCACAAAGCGCATGAACGAGCTGCTCTGGGCCATGCGGGACTACCGCCTCAGCGAGTCGGACTTTCATATGCTCACCGACCTTGGCGAGATGATCTCGGTCACGGCGTTCTGCAATCTGGGCCGCAATTCCTACCACACGCTGGAGACGGCCATCAAATACTTTCCCGAGGAATTCAAGAATCACCTGCGCGGGGACTGCGCGCTCTGCGAGCTTGACCGCGAGCCGATCGAGCCGGGTGGACTTCCCTATAACCGCATCCGCCTCGAGATCGACCCGAGCATCTGCCGCGGATGCAGCAAGTGCTCGCGTTCCTGCCACGCCGAGGCCATCACGGGCGTCATCAAGTCGCCGTTCGTGATCGATCCGGAAAAATGCGTCAAATGCTATACCTGCATCGAGGCCTGCCCCTTTGATGCGATCCAGGAGGTGGAGATCGATGGCTAAGGGTATCATGTATGTCGACAACATCCGCGTGGAGTTCGACGACGAGCCCACGATCATGGATGTCTGCCGCAAGGCGGGCGTGGAAATGCCGAACTTCTGCTTCCACTCCGACCTTTCCGTTTACGGCGCGTGCCGCATGTGTATGGTCGAGGATCTGGACACCGGCAAGATCGACGCCGCCTGCACGACCAAGCCGAAAAACGGCATGCGCATCCGCACGAACACGTCGCGCCTTCTCAAATACCGCCGCATGATACTGGAGCTGATGCTTGCCTCGCACTGCCGCGACTGCACCGCCTGCGAAAAAAACCGCTCCTGCCGCCTGCAGGAGATGGCCGTGCGCTTCGGCATCCATCACGTTCACTTCAAGGATACGCGCGAGCATGTACCGATGGACTTTTCAAGCCCTGCGGTCACATTCGACCTCAACAAATGCATCCTCTGCGGCGACTGCGTGCGCGTGTGCAAGGAGGTCCAGGGCATGAGCATCCTGCACTTTGCCGGCCGCGGCCCCGGGCTGCACATTGAGGCGGGCGACGACCAGCCCATCTCGACCACGCACTGCGTCAGCTGCGGCCAGTGCGCCGCCGTATGCACGACCGGCGCCATCACCGTCAAAAACGACATCGGCGCGGCGTGGCGTGCCCTGCACGACCCGCAAAAGCGCGTCGTCATCCAGATCGCGCCCGCCGTGCGCGTCGCCATCGGCGAGGCCTATGGTCTGCCCGCGGGCGAAAATGTGCTCGACAAGCTTGTCACGGCGCTCAAAATCATGGGCGCGGACGAAATTTACGATACGATCTTCGGCGCGGACCTCACGGTGCGCGAGGAATCGAAGGAATTCCTCCGCCGCCTGGAAACGGGCGAAAATCTCCCGCTGATGACATCCTGCTGCCCGTCCTGGGTGCGCTATGTGGAACAGGAGCGCCCGCAGTTCATCAAGAACCTGTCCTCCGCACTCTCGCCCATGCAAATGTTCGCAACGGTCTTAAAGGACAAGTACCGCGAAAAAGACGCCGCCGACGGCCGCACGACCTTCCATATCGCCATCATGCCCTGCACAGCCAAGAAAATGGAGGCCGGACGCGAGGAATTCCGCCGCGACGGCGTACCGAACGTCGACCTCGTGCTGACCACGCAGGAGGTCATCAAGATGATCAAGGAATCCGGCATCCGCTTCCAGATGCTCGAAAAGGAGTCGCCCGACCTGCCGTTCGGCATGGGCAGCGGCGCGGCCGAGATCTTCGGCACCTCCGGCGGCGTGGCGGAGGCGGTGCTCCGCTGCTGCCTGCCCGACAAGAGCAAAAACGTCCTGCGCATGCTCGAGCACAGCGGTCTTCGCGGCACGGAGGCCGTCCGCTTTGTGACCATCCCCGTTAACGGGCGCGACGTGCGCGTCGCCCTGGCCCACGGCCTTGCCAACGCGGCAAAGCTGCTCGATCAAATCGAAAACGGCGAGGTCGAGGTCGACCTGGTCGAGGTCATGTCCTGCCGCACCGGCTGCGTCGGCGGCGCGGGCCAGCCCTACGCGCTGATGAGCACCAAGCTCAAGCGCGCCCACGGCCTGTACGAGATCGACCGCAGCGCGATGTTCAAGCGCAGCGAGCGCAACCCCGTCCTCGACGCGATGTATGCCGCGGGTCTCAATGAGCGCGCGCACGAACTGCTGCACCACGAGTACAAGGACTGATCCCCTTCATAAAAAGCCGGCCGTGTGTCCACGGCCGACTTTTTCGCCCGACTCATTATTTTTTATAATGCGTCTATTGACAAATTAAGATATTTCCACTAATATATTTTTGAAAATGTATTACAAATTTGAATCGGAGGACAGCCATGGAAGTCCGCAACTTGGTCACATTCTTAAAAGTCACGGAGCTCAAGAGCTTCTCCCGTGCAGCGGAAGCACTGGATTACTCTCAGTCCGCCGTCACGGTGCAGATCCAGCAGCTTGAGCGCGAGCTGGGCGTGCAGCTCTTCGACCGCATCGGCAAGACGGTCTCCATCACGCAGTACGGCAAGGACTTCGTCTCCTACGCGCGCGACGTGGTGAGCGCCATCGCACGCGCCAGCGCCTTTGCCTCGTCGGATTCCGAGCTGAGCGGCACCGTGCGCGTCGGCACGCTCAATTCGCTGCTCACCGCCTCGTTCTCTAACATCGTGCCGCTCTACCACGAGCGTTTTCCGCACGTGCAGATCAGCCTGCACGCGGGCAATATCGCCTCCATCACCGAAATGCTCGTCAAGAATGAGCTCGACATCATCTACACGCTCGATGAGCAGATCTTCGACACGCAGTTTGTCAAAGTCTTTGAAGCGCAGGAAGACGTCGTCATCGTGACGAACACGGAAAACCCGCTCTCTGCCCGCGATGATGTGCACCTTGCCGACCTTGTGTCGCACCCGTTCATCCTGATGAACCACGGCAACCCCTACCGCGACCAGTTCGACCGCGAGCTTGCCCGTCAGGATCTAAGTGTCGAGCCGTTTTTGGAGCTCGAGAGCGACACGCTCGCGCTCAAGCTCATCCGCGAGAATCCAGAGTATCTCTCCGTGCTGCCGCGCTACACGGCAAAGATGAGCATTCACAAGGGCAACCTTGCCATCATCCCTGTGGCCGACTGTCAGATGAGCCAGTGGCGGCAGGTGCTTTATCACCGCAACAAGGTCATCACCCCGCAGATCCAAGGCATGCTCGACGTGATCTTAGAGGTCGCGAAAAAGCCGTTTTAAGCAGAATCTCACAAAAAAGCACAGGCGCGCTTTCGCGCGCCTGTGCTTTTTCACTTTACTGTGTCATTACGGCGCAAAATTTGCAAAAAAAGAGTGCAAAATGCAAATCGGCGCGGTATAATAAAGGGCAAATTCCAGCGTCCGCGCGTATCGCGCGCCCGCTTTGATCGGAGGGATCACGATATGAGAATTGTCGTCAAGGTCGGCACATCCACGCTGGCACACCCCACGGGGCGGCTGAACATCCAGCGTATGGAAAAGCTGTGCAAGGTTTTAAGCGACCTTAAAAATATGGGACACGAGATCATCCTCGTCTCCTCTGGCGCCATCGCCATGGGCTTTGGCAAGCTCAACCTGAGTGAACGGCCGAAAGACGTGCCGACGAAGCAGGCCTCCGCCGCAGTCGGCCAGTGCGAGTTGATGTACATTTACGACAAGCTCTTCACCGAGTATAACCACACCGTGGCACAGCTGCTCATCACCGCACCGGATATCGAAGAGGGCGGCGTGCGCAAGCAGAACTTCCACAACACGCTCGCGCGGCTTTTAGAGCTCGGCGCGCTGCCGGTCATCAACGAGAACGACACCATCTCCACCGAGGAGTTCGGCATCGGCGACAACGATACGCTCTCTGCCATCGTGGCCGTGACGATCCAGGCGGACCTCCTCATTCTGCTTTCGGACATCGACGGGCTCTTCGACGGAGACCCGCGCAAGAACCCCGACGCGAAGCTCATCGACACGGTGGAAAAGATCGACGAGCACATCATTTCGCTCGGCGGGGGCAGCGGTTCGAACCTCGGCACCGGCGGCATGGCGACCAAGCTCCGCGCCGCGCAGATGGCGACGGCAGCAGGCTGCGAAATGGTCATCGCCAACGGCCAGTCGCCCGAGGTACTCTACGATGTGGCCGCGGGCAAGCGCGTGGGCACAAGATTTTTGGCAAAGAGGGATGAAGCATGACAACGATCGAACTTCTGGAACGCACAAAAGCTGCCTGGGGCAGCATCCGCAGCGCAAGCGCTGAGGAGAAGGACCGGCTGCTGCTCGCGATGGCGGAGAGCCTTGAGGCCAACAGCGAAGATATCCTGCGCGAAAATGCCAAGGACATGGAGGCGGCGAAGGGCGCGATCTCTGACGTGATGCTCGACCGTCTCGCCCTGACGGAGAGCCGCATCCACGCGATGGCCGAGGGCATCCGCGCTGCCGCGGCGCTGCCCGACCACGTGGGCCGCGCGCTCGCACAGTTCAAGCGCCCCAATGGTATGACCATCACCAAGCGGCAGGTGCCGCTCGGTCTGGTCGCCATCATCTACGAGAGCCGCCCGAACGTCACGTCGGACGCCGCGGCGCTGTGCATCAAGAGCGGCAACGTCTGCATGCTGCGCAGCGGCAAGGAGGCCTATCGCTCCTCTCACGCTATCGTCACGGCGCTCAAGGCGGGCGTTGAGTCCGTCGGCGGCGATTCCGACATTGTCAACATCGTTGAGGATACAACGCATGCGAGCGCGCAGGTATTGATGACGGCGGACGGCCTTGTCGACCTGCTGATCCCCCGCGGCGGCAAGGGGCTCATCCGCGCGTGCGTGGAAAATGCAAGCGTTCCCTGCATCGAGACCGGCACGGGCATCTGCCATGTGTACGTCGACAGGGACGCTGACCTCAACATGGCGGTAAAGATCATCGAAAACGCCAAGACGAGCCGCCCGTCCGTCTGCAACGCGGAGGAGGTCTGCCTTGTCCACCGCGACATTGCAAAGGAATTTCTCCCCAAGCTCAAGGCCGCGCTTGTCGACAAGCGTAGGGAAGAGGGCCTTGTCCCCGTCGAGCTGCGGCTCGACGAAGCCGCGGCGGAGATCATTCCCGGCACGGCGGCAACGGAGCTCGACTTCGACACGGAATTTCTCGATTACATTCTCGCCGTCGCGGTCGTAGATGATCTGGATGCGGCCATCGCACATGTCCAGCATCACTCGACGCACCACAGCGATTGCATCGTGACCGAGAACCAAGCCGCGGCCGACCGCTTTGTCGACGAGGTCGACAGCGCGGCGGTGTACGTCAACGTCTCCACCCGCTTCACCGACGGCGGGGAGTTCGGTCTCGGCTGCGAGATGGGCATTTCGACGCAGAAGCTCCACGCGCGCGGCCCGATGGGGCTCGACGAGCTGAGCACCTATAAATACGTCATCACCGGCAGCGGCCAGATTCGATAACAGGAAAGGCGCACACTCCGATGTACCACAACGACAAAAAGTACGCATTGACAAACTGCGTGCTTCTCGACGGCTCTGAGCACATGGAGCCGCAGACGGGCAAGGCCGTCTGCATCGACGGCGAGAAAATCAATGAGATCGTCGACGCACAGCATATCCCCGCAGGCTATGAGACAGTCGACCTCGGCGGAAAATATGTGCTGCCGGGTCTCATCAACATGCACGTGCACCTGCCCGCCTCGGGCAAGCCGAAAAAGAAGGCGAGCGACCCCAAAAAGCTCGTCAAGCTCATCACCTTCTGCGCGCTGACGAACAGGATCGGCGTCAACATGTGCGAGGGCTACGCCAAAACCGAGCTGTTCTCCGGCGTCACGACCATCCGCACAGTCGGCGGCGTCGCCGATTATGACACGAAAATTCGCGACCTCGCCGCGGCGGGCAAAATTCTTGCCCCGCGCGTGCTGGCGTCGAACATGGCGGTCTCCGTCCCCGGCGGGCACATGGCAGGTTCGCTCGCCTACGAGGCGCACTCCGCCGAAGAGGCCGCGGCGCTCGTCGAAAAGATCGCCGCCGAAAAGCCCGACCTCATCAAGCTGATGATCACCGGCGGCGTGCTGGACGCCGAAGTCGTGGGCGAGCCGGGCGTGCTGCGCATGCAGCCTGAGCTTGTCAAGGCCGCGTGCGACAAGGCACATTCGCTCGGCATGATTGTCGCGGCGCACGTTGAGAGCCCTGAGGGCGTGATGGTCGCGCTGCAAAACGGCGTCGACTCCATCGAGCATGGCGCGCAGCCAAGCAATGAAATGATCACGCTCTTCAAGCAGCGCAAGGCGTTCCAAATTTCGACCATTTCCCCCGCCCTGCCCTACGCGCTCTTCGACCGCAGCATTTCGCACGCGACGTATGAGCAGCAGGAAAACGGCAAGATCGTCTTCGACGGCATCGTCGCGCTCGCAAAGGCAAACCTCGCCGCGGGCGTGCCAGTCGGTCTCGGCACGGACGTCGGCTGCCCGTACATCACACATTACGACATGTGGCGCGAGCTGCACTATTTCGTCAAATACTGCGGCGTGACGCCCGCGTTCGCGCTCTACAGCGCGACGAAACTCAATGCCCGGCTCGCGGGCATCGGTGATCTGACCGGCAGCATTGAGGCGGACAAGCAGGCCGACCTGATCGTCTGCTCCGACAACCCTCTTCAGAATTTGAGCGCGCTGCGTGAGCTCGACATGGTCGTCAAGGGCGGCTATCGCATCGACAAGCCGCAGATCAAAAAAATGGATGAGGTCGAGCGCGAGCTCGACAAGTTCCTGTAAGCGCTATGAAATACTTGGTACTATCCGACTCGCACGGCAATGTCGACAACATGGTGCGCGCGGTAGAGCTCGTAAAGCCGCACGGCATCATCCACCTTGGCGATGGCTGGCGTGATGTCGAGGAGTTGCATCAGCTCTACCCTCGCCTGCCGCTTGAGCAGGTTCCCGGCAACTGCGATTTCGGGCGCTTTGAAGCGCTTGAGCGCGTGCTGATTCTGGACGATCACCGCGTGCTCATCGCGCACGGGCACACGTTAGGAGTGAAGACCGGACTTCTCCGCGCACAGTACCGCGCGCTCGAGATGAACGCCGACATTCTGCTCTTCGGCCACACACACGTGCCGCTCGTGGACGCGGCGTCGCGGCCGATGATGATGAATCCCGGTTCGATTGGCGATCCCCGCCGCCCGACCTACGGCGTACTCGAATTCAGGAACGGGCAAATTTATCCGTCGGTCTTCCGGCTGGACGCATAACAAAAAGAGATGTACCATGCGGTACATCTCTTTCCCTTTTCTCACCCGTTCCAAGCACGCACCTGCTCGCGCAGCCAATTACACCAAGCGTCCACGCCCTCGCCGGTTTTGGCGGAGAGGGGGAATATCTTGAGCTTCGGGTTGCGCATGTGCGCGTATTCGACGACCTTTTCCATGTCGAAGTCGAAATACGGCAGCACGTCGATCTTGTTGATGATGAGCGCATCGCACACAGTGAAGATGAGCGGGTACTTGAGCGGCTTGTCGTGCCCCTCCGGCACGGAGAGGATCATCGCGTTTTTGACCGCGCCCGTGTCGAACTCCGCGGGGCAGACGAGGTTGCCGACGTTTTCGAGCACGACGAGGTCCAAGTCCTTCGTGCCGATCTCCTTGAGGCCCTGCTCCGTCATGCTTGCATCGAGGTGGCACATGCCGCTCGTGTGGAGCTGGATGGACTTGACGCCCGCGTCCGCGATAGTCTTCGCGTCCACGTCGGAGTCGATGTCTGCCTCCATCACGCCGATGCGCAGCTCATCCTTGAGCGCTTCAAGCGTGCGCAGCAGCGTCGTCGTCTTGCCGCTGCCCGGCGAGGACATCAGGTTCAGCAGAAACGTTCTGTCCTGCTTGAGCTGCGTGCGAAGGCGTGCGGCCTCGCGGTCGTTGTCGGCGAAGACGCTCTCTTTCACCTCGATGATCTTATAGGGTTCTGTCATATCGCCTCGATCTCCTTTAAGTTGATCTCGCTGCCCTGCTTGAGCCACGTTTTTTCGCTGCCGCAGTGCGGGCAGGTGCGGCCAAACTGCACCGTGGGATAGTCGCGCCCGCAGCCCTCGCAGTACGTAACGGCGGGGATGGTCTCGATCTTGAGCGCGGCCTCCGGTAAAAGCTCGGTCTTCTTGACTGCCCAGTTCCAGCAGCTTTCGAGTTCGTGCGGGATCGCACCGGACACCTCGCCGAGCTCGAGCGTCACGGACGCGACGTTCATCAGGCCGTTTTCCTCTCCGATCTTTTCCACGCTCTTGATGACGTGGAAGACAATGCCCAGCTCGTGCATTACTTGCTCTTTCTCGCCGCACGCTTGATCTTGAACTCACGCTTGATCATGTACGGCAGGATGGCCTTCATCTTATCCTCACAGGCGTACATCTTGCTGCACTCCGGTCTCTCGCGGTGCAGGTGGATGGCGTCGAACGCGCACTTCGTCGTGCAGACGCCGCAGCCGATGCACTTGTTCGGGTCGACGATGCTCGCGCCGCAGCTAAGGCAGCGCGCGGTCTCCTTTTTGATCTGCTCTTCGGTGAACGCGACGCGCTCGTCGCTAAACGTCCTGCGCAGCGCCTCGTTATAGCCGATACGCTGGCGCGGCGTTGTGTCGTAATTGACGGGGATCAGAGCGTTCTCCTTGTCGAGCTCAATGAACTGGCGGCGGTTGCGGCCGACCGTCAGCGTCGCGTGCTGGACAAAACGGTGCAGCGAGATCGCGCCCTCCTTGCCCGCGGCGATGGCGTCGATGGCAAATTTCTGACCCGTATAGGCGTCGCCGCCGACGAAGATATCCTTTTCCGCCGTCTGATACGTGACGGGGTCTGCCTTGACCGTGCCGTTGGGGTTGAACTCAACAGCGGTGCCGGTGAGCAGCTCGCGCCAGTCGACCTTCTGGCCGATGCAGTAGAGAACCGTCGTGCACTCGGCCTGCTCGCTCACACTGTCGTCAAACTCAGGTGCGAAGCGGCCCTCGTCGTTCTTGACGCGCGTGCACTTGCGGAACCTGATGCCCGCGCACTTGCCGTCCTCCACCACGATCTCGGTCTGGCCCCAGCCGGCGTGGACGGTGATGCCGTCGCGCTCGCACTCGCTGCGGTCTTCCTCGCCCATCGGCATATCGTCGTAAGCCTCTAAGCAGTAGAGGTCAACGCTCTCCGCGCCGCAGCGCACCGCCGTGCGCGCAACGTCCGCGCCGATGTTGCCGCCGCCGATGACGATGCCTACCTG